>OLRX01000157.1_pt1 | contig 65433 bp, 56 predicted proteins | sample 1672991 | NCBI WGS metagenome assembly OLRX01 (sample SAMEA3136744, study PRJEB25190) | human gut metagenome | biome: human gut; feature: human-associated habitat; material: faeces | place: Austria | collected 2013
TCATACCAGAAAAAGGGGATTTGTTCACAATTTATTTACTCATGCGTTTGTCCTGTCTTTTTCTTTCCCGGCGCATTTTACTGGTTCCGGGCGGTTTCCCCCGCCCGTTTTCTCCCCAGGACCCGTTTAAAAAAGATCTGAGGGATCTCAAACACAAAAATGATCCCCAGAACGATGGCCACCGCCGCCTTGACAGCGGAAAAGCCCGTACGGCTGGCCAGTTCCATCTGGTCCGTCACGATATAATAAGCCGTCCAGTAGATCCCAGCCCCAGGCACCAGGGGAAAGATCCCCGGGATCATGAACAGAGTGGCCGGACACCGTTCCATGACCGCAAACAGTCTGGACAAAAAAACTACCGCTGCTGCCGCAAAAAAGGTGGCCTCCGTTACGGTCATCCCGGCCCATTCCAGGACAAAATATGTGAGCCAGCCCCAGGCACCGCAGGCCGCGCAGAAGCCATAGTATTTCCTCGGTACATAAAACAGAACGGAAAAGGCCGCCGTCCCCACGCCCGCCGCCAGAAGCTGCTTAAAAAGCTCTCCTGTGGGAAAGGGCGGGAAAAAAGCAAACCATGAAAAAAGCTCCGTCATAGCAGATTCCCCCCTGTGATCCGGTAATAAGCGGTGAACATCATCCCCACTCCCAGGGCGATCCCCAGGACCACCAGGGCCGTATCCATCATCCGCACCGAACCGGCAATATAGTCCCCGTCCGTCAGATCCCGGATCGCGTTGGTGAAGGCCACCCCGGGGATCATGGGGATCACAGAGCCGATGATCATGGAGCTGACGTTATGGCCCAGGCCCAGGTGATAGAATACCATACATAAAAACGTTACCAGGGCTCCTCCCAGGATATGCTCCACCAGCCGGGAAAGCCTGTATCCCCCGTAAAGGATATACACATACAAAAGCATCCCGGATAAAAATGCCGCCGCGCTGTCCAGGAGATCCCCGCCGAAAAACAGGCAGAATGCGCCGCTTCCCACTGCCGACGCCATGATCTGGACAATGTTTCGCTTTCCCGGCATGTTTTCAATGTCGTCCAGGCACCGCTCCAGATCCGCGATGGTGTGTTTTCCTTCCTCGATCTCCCGGGAAAGCTGGTTGACGGCCGCCACCCGGTTCAGGTGGGCGCCGCTGACGGGAATGTGCTGCACCCTGGCAAAGAATTCTTCTCTCTGGTTTCCCATGGTGGAAAAGATCCCATTGCTGAGGACAAACGAATTTGCCGACTGGATCCCGTAATGACGGCAGATCCGGTCAATGGTCTCCTCCACCCGGGAGATCTCTGCGCCGTTTTCCAGAAGGATGTGGCCGGCCCGCATGGCGATCTCCATGATCTCCTGCCTGTCCCCGGCCGCAGACTCCTCCTTCGGGTCCGGCGCTCTGTTTTCTTCCAGTTTCATAGTTCTCCTCTTTCCTGCCGCCTACGGCTTACACCGGCCGCAGGGACTGTATCCCTGTTCCAGCAGTTCCTCTCTGGTTCCTTTAAATTCCTTTTTGTTCTCCGGCCCCATCTCCGCCGCGCTGGAGCAGCCGGGGACATGGAACTTCATAGTATTTGTATTGAGGATATATTCCTTCTCCTCCTGATCCGGCTTTCTTCCCTCCTGGGGAGCCGTATCTTTAGCAGTCCGGAAGGTAACCTCCGCGCCGTCACTGGTACAGATGATATCTCCCTGGAGATCCGTCCGGTACACCGTCACGCCCGCATCGCTCAGACGGCTTAAGACCTCCTGGGTGGGATGGCCGTAGGTATTTCCGGTCCCCACAGAGATCACGCCGTACTCCGGCATCACCTCCCGAAGGAACGGATAAGAAGTGGAGCTGTCGCTTCCGTGGTGGCCCACCTTCAGGACCGTGCTCTTTAAGACTTCCCCTGTATCCAGGATGTCCTGTTCTTCTTCCCGCTCCGCATCTCCGGTGAATAAAAATGAAGTATCCCCATATACGATCCGGAGAACGATGGAGGTATTGTTGGTCTCATCCGTCTCCCGGACCGGTCCCAGGATCTTCACCTGGGCGCTTCCTAAGGAAAAGCTGTCTCCGGCCTCTGGTATGGTGATCTCTGTCCCCTGCTTTTCCAGTCCCTCCAGAAAATTTCTGAAGGCCCTGCTGTCGTACTCCGTCACCGGGGCAAGGGCCGTATCCACAGACGCATACGTAAGGGCTCCGGAGAGGCCTCCCACATGGTCCTCGTGGGCATGGGTACAGACCATATAATCCAGCTCCTCCACCTTCTGCTTTTCCAGATAGGTATAGATCACGTCCGAATCCTCAGAGTTTCCGCCGTCGATCAGCATGCTTTCCCCGTCACAGAGCACCAGGGCCGCGTCCGCCTGGCCCACATCAATGAAATGGACTTCAAGGCCGGAACCGTCCGCCGTCTGTTCCGTCGGCAGCTCTGTCCCGGCGCTGTTTCCGCAGCCGGAAATAAGTCCTGCCGCCAGCAGCATCGAAAGCAGGAGCCGGCCCCATATTTTCTTTTTGTTTCGGATCTCTTCCATTCAAATTCCTCTTTTCTTTTGTCATTCCTTCCGCAGTCAGGACTATTGTACTCTGAAAGAGAAAAAAAGGCAACCCGCCTTCCTTCCCAATCTTTTCCTCCGGAAACCTTGAAAAAAAAGCGGAATCCGCTATAATCGAAAGGAATCAATATTACGTCAGGAGATACGATCCCATGAAAATTGTATTAGAGCATCTCACAAAAAAATTTCCGGCCCGCGGGAAAAAGGGGGAAGAGGTGACAGCCGTCAGTGATTTCACCTTTGAGATCCCCGACGGCTCCCTCATCGGCCTTCTGGGGCCGTCCGGCTGCGGAAAAAGCACGGCCTTAAACCTGCTCTGCGGCCTGGAAGCTCCCACAGAGGGGAAGATCTATTTCGGGAACACCGATGTGACGGATATGCCCCCGGAGCTCAGAGGTGTTGGCATGGTGTTCCAGAATTACGCCCTGTATCCCCATCTGACTGTGCGCCAGAACATCCTGTTCCCTCTGGAAAACCTCAAAGGAAAGCAGAAGCTGTCCAAAGAAGAAATGAACCGGCGGGCAGAAAAAGCCGCTGGACTGGTACAGATCCAGGGGCTCATGGACCGGAAGCCCCGAGAGCTTTCCGGCGGCCAGCAGCAGCGGGTAGCCATCGCCAGGGCCCTGGTGAAAACGCCCAACGTGCTCCTCTTAGACGAGCCCCTGTCCAACCTGGACGCCCGCCTGCGGCTCCAGACCCGGGAGGAGATCCGGAAGATCCAGCAGGAGACCAGGGTCACCACCGTTTTCGTCACCCACGACCAGGAGGAGGCCATGAGCATCTCCGACCAGATCGTGGTCATGAAGGACGGGATCTTCATGCAGATGGGCCGCCCCCAGGAGGTGTACGACGATCCGGCCAGCCTGTTTGTGGCAAAATTCCTGGGGAACCCGCCCATCAATGTGTTTAAGGGAGAGGTGCAGAAGGAGACGCTGTGGCTTGGTGACCAGCCAGTCCTTTCTGTGAGGGGCGTTCCGGACCAGCCAGTGACCGTGGGGATCCGTCCCGAGGGCTTCATCCTCACCGAAAACGGCCCCTTTGCCGCCAGCTTAAGCCGGGTGGAGGTCATGGGCCGGGACGTGAGCGTGATCTCTGCCCATCCCTGTTCCGAAAATCCCTCGGTCCGCTCCATCATCACTGCAGAAACGCCTGTGGACCGGGACGCCGGATCCGTACATTTTTCCTTAAAGCCGTCCAAGGTGTTCCTGTTCCACAGGGAGACCGGAGCGCGGATTCCATTTTCCATCTCATAAAACACAGGGGGACTTCCTTATATGAAATATTCAGATCTAAAGCCCTGGCTGTACCTGCTTCCGGCCATCCTGTTTCTCGGCTGCTTTATGGTATATCCGCTCATAGACGTTTTCGTCTATTCCCTGGAGGAGGGCTATAACTTTGCTTCCCAGACGTATTTCGGCGTGGGAACCTACAACTATTCCTATGTGCTCCACGACCCGTATTTTCTCCAGGCGGTGAAAAACACCTTCCTCCTGGTGGTCATCACGGTTCCTGTGTCCACAGGCCTGGCGCTCCTCATCTCCCTGGGCTTAAGCTCCATAAAGCCCTTAAGAGACCTGTTCCAGACCATTTATTTTCTGCCCTATGTGACCAACACCCTGGCCGTAGGCCTGGTGTTCATGATCCTGTTCCAGAAAACGGAATACACCGACGGCCTTGTTAATCTGATGATCCAGTGGTTCGGCGGCCCGTCCGTGGATTTCATCGACGGCCCCTACTGGGCTAAAATGACCGTACTCTGTTTTTATACGGTCTGGGTGGTGCTTCCCTTTAAGATCCTGATCCTCACCAGCGCCCTGGCTTCGGTGAATCCGGACTATTATAAAGCGGCCCGGGTGGACGGGACCTCCCGGTTCAGGACCTTTACCAGGATCACCCTGCCCATGATCTCTCCCATGATCGTGTATCTGGTGATCACCGGCTTCATCGGGGCCTTTAAGGCGTACAGCGATGCTGTGGCTCTATTTGGCACCGATCTGAACGCTGCCGGAATGAACACCATCGTCGGGTACGTTTACGATATGCTGTACGGGGCCTCCGGCGGTTATCCGTCCTACGCCTCAGCGGCTGCCATCATCCTTTTTGCCATCGTGCTCACCATCACCTGTGTGAATCTCCTGGTGAGCCGCAGGCAGAACCAGTAACAGGAGGTCAATATGAATCATCCAAATCAGACGGATCTTGAACGGATCCGGCAGACAGAACGCAGGCGGGCTCTTGTCAGAAAAGCGCTCACCTATATGGCCCTGGCCTTATGGGCCCTTATGGTGCTGTTTCCCTTTTACTGGATGCTCTTAACCTCAGTAAAAAGCTACGGCTCCTACAACGCGGAGCGCATACCGGCGCTCTTTACCCTGTCTCCCACCTTAGAAAACTATAAGGCAGCTTTTACCGCAGTCCCTCTGGGCCGGTATCTTCTGAATACCCTGGTATTCACAGTGCTCACCACGGCCATCATGGCGGCGGTCAGCATTCTGGCGGCCTACGCCTTTGCCAGGCTGGAATTTAAGGGAAAGAATCTGGTATTTTTACTGTTTCTTTCCTTAATGATGATCCCCAATGAACTGGTGGTCATCACCAACTTCGCCACCATCACCGGCCTGGACCTCAGAAACACCTTCGCCGGTCTGATCCTGCCGTCGGTAACGTCCGTCTTTTATATTTATCTGCTGAAGGAAAACTTTGAGCAGGTGCCGGACGAATTATACAAGGCGGCCCGGGTGGACGGAACCTCCGATTTTAAATATCTATGGAAGGTCCTGATCCCCATCTGCCGCCCTACCATCGTCACCATTATCATTTTAAAGATCATTGAATGCTGGAACTCCTATGTATGGCCCCGGCTGGTCACCGATAACCCGGACCTTTTCCTGGTATCCAACGGGATCCAGGAGATCCGTGAGAACGGCTTTGGCCGCGAGAATATCCCGGCCATGATGGCGGCCGTGGTTGTGATCTCAGTGCCGCTCATTGTACTGTTCCTTGTATTCCGTAAAAAGATCATGGAAGGCGTATCGAGAGGAGGAATGAAAGGATGATCCGATGGAAACGGCTTTTTCCCCTTTTTCTGGGCGCGGCCTGTTCCGTTTTCCTGGCCGGCTGCCACGGCTCCAGGGAAACGGAGGCCTTCCAGCCGCCGGAGACCTTTGATGAAACAAAAGCATATGAGATCACCTTCTGGGCCAAAAATGACACCAACAAGCGTCAGACGGACATTTACAAAAAGGCCATTGAGGATTTCCAGGCCCTGTATCCCAATATCACTGTAAACCTGCGGCTATATACAGACTATGGAAAAATCTACAACGACGTGATCACCAATATCTCCACCGGGACCACCCCCAACGTCTGCATCACCTATCCCGACCACATCGCCACCTATCTTACCGGAGACAACGTGGTGGTTCCCCTGGACGCTCTTTCTGAGGATCCGGAATTCGGGCTGGGAGGCAGCCGTCTGAAATTTGACGGTCCTGGAAAGGAGGATCTGATCCCGGAATTTTTAAAGGAGTGTACCGTAAACGGGCGCACCTACGCCATGCCCTTCATGCGTTCCACCGAGGCCTGCTATATCAATAAGACCTATGTGGAAAAGCTGGGCTACACCCTGCCGGAGACCCTCACCTGGGATTTTATCTGGGAGGTATCCGAGGCGGCTGCCAAAAAGGATGAAAACGGAGTCTATAAGGTCAACGGACAGAAGGTGATGATCCCCTTCATCTATAAATCCACAGACAACATGATGATCCAGATGCTGAGACAGAAGGGCGCAGGCTATTCCACGCCGTCGGGGGAGATCCAGCTCTTTAACGATACCACCAGAGAGCTCCTTTCTGCCATTGCCGGCCATGCCCGGACCGGGGCCTTTTCCACCTTTAAGATCTCCAGCTATCCGGCCAACTTTCTGAATGCCGGCCAGTGCGTCTTCGCCATCGATTCCACAGCAGGAGCCACCTGGATGGGCGCCGGGGCTCCCCTTTCTGATATCGCTGAGGATGCCCGGGTGGATTTTGAAACAGAGATCATGCCCATTCCCCAGTTTGATCCGGAGCACCCGCAGATGATCTCCCAGGGACCGTCTGTATGCATCTTCAATAAAGAGGATCCGGGAGAGGTGATGGCTTCCTGGCTCTTTACCCAGTATCTGCTGACTAACCAGGTCCAGACCGCCTACGCCCGGACCGAGGGGTACGTTCCTGTGACCTCCATGGCCCAGGATTCAGCGGAATACCAGGACTATCTTTCCAGGGCCGGGGAGGATGACGATGATTTTTATAAAATAAAGATCCAGGCATCCATGCTGCTCCTTTCCAACACCGGAAATACCTTTGTAACTCCTGTGTTCAACGGCTCTGCCTCTCTCCGGGACGCAGCGGGCCAGCTCATCGAAAGCGTGACCAAATCTGTCCGGCGGAAGGAGACCGTGGACGATGCCTACATGGACCGTCTTTTTGACGATGTGGCCAGCCTTTACCATCTGGATGAAGTGAAGGCTCAGACCTCTGGAAAGACCGATCTGGGTCCTCTTCCCTGGACCGCCAGGGTCCTCGTGGGCGGTCTTATACTTTCCTGGGTACTGATCCTTCTCTGGGCCTTCCGGGATATCTTGAAAAAGAGAACACAAAATCATTGATTTTCCCGTTTTTTCAGCTATAATAGGTGGTTGGGAAATATTGTATTAAAAGGAGAGCTGATTATGAAAAAAATCACAGTAACCGCAATCGCACTTTCCATGGCTATGGCCATGACAGGCTGTTCCGGAAACAGCACCGAAACCACAGCCGCCAGCGAGGCTGAGACCACAGCCGCCGAGACTTCTGCTGCTGAGACATCTGCCGCTGAAACCTCCGCAGCCGAAACGTCTGCCGCTGAGGACGGAGAGGTTTCTGTCATGAGCTATGAGGAGTACATGGCTGCCGAGCTGGATTCCAAGGTTGTCATCGAGGCTTCCGTACAGGCAAAGCAGTCCTGGTGGGAGGACAAGGCCACCGTTTACGCCCAGGATGAGGACGGCGCATACTTCCTTTATAACATGGCCTGCTCCGAAGAGGACTATGAAAAATTAGTTCCCGGCGCAACGATCCAGGTAACCGGCTATAAGACCGAGTGGTCCGGCGAGGTGGAGATCATCGATGCCACCTTCGAATTTGTGGATGGTGAATTCATCGCTGAGCCCTTTGACGCCACAGAGCTTCTGGGCAAGGACGAGCTCATCGACCACCAGAACCAGCTGGCCACCTTTAAGGGACTGACTGTGGAGCCCGCAGGAAAGGATGCGGACGGCAATGACGTCGCTTTCCTTTACAACTGGGATGGAAGCGGCTCTGAAGGCGACGATCTGTACTTTAACGTTTCCTATAACGGCCAGACCTATTCCTTCGTTGTAGAATCCTACCTCTGCGACGCTTCCTCTGATGTATATGCCGCTGTAAAGGCCCTGGAGATCGGCCAGACCATCGACGCCGAGGGCTTCCTTTACTGGTATGAGGGCGTAAACCCGCACATCACTTCTGTGACCGTTGCAGAATAAAAGGCGGAAGGGGCCAGTTTCCTCCCCTTTTTCCAGGAACCTGAAAAAGACCGGTACGCTCCCGGGCAGTCTCATGCCCCGGAAGGTACCGGTCTTTTTTATTCCTATCGTTCGATATACTGGATGGCCACGCACCCGGGGCCGCCCTGGGCCACGAATACAGGGCTTAGATCCATCATCTGGATCTGGATCCCTTTAAATTCTGCTTCGATCATCTCACGGATGGCTCCGGCTTCTTTGGGAGCCGCCGCATGGACGATATAAAGGAGATACCGCCCATCGATCCCTTTTTTCTTCATATGGTCCATGATCCCGGACACAGCCGCTGACATGGTACGCTTCACAAAAAATTTATCCAGACGGGTGCCGTCCTCCGTCAGCCGCATCACCGGCTTCAGCTTAAGGACTGAACCCAGAGCCGCCGCCACAGGCGTCAGCCTCCCTCCGCGCTTTAAAAATCCAAAGTCCTGGGGAATCAGAAAGGATTCCGTCTTTTCCGCCGCGCTCTTTAACCATTCCAGGATCTCGGGGATCCCCTTCCCCTCCTCCTTCATCCTCTGGGCCTTTTCCACCATATACCTGTGGGGGCCGCAAAGGGTCCGGCTGTTGAACACGGTGATCCTGTCCCGGCTTTCCACCATATCCCTGGCGCTTAAGGCACCATGATACGTCCCCGAAAGACCGTCGGCGACACAGATATTCAAAACATCCGCATCCTGGTATTTCTCATAGACCTCCACAACATCCCCGATGGGAGGCTGGGAGGACCTGGGGATCTCTCCCTTTCCAATACGCCCGTAGAACTCTTCCATATTGATCTGTAAATCCCGGCCATCCATATCTCCCACGCTGACACACAGGGGGACCACGTCAAATCCGGCCGCCTTCGCCTCTTCTTCTGTATAGAGCACAGAAGAATCCGTCACTATCTGTACCACGACAAAACCCTCCGCTTTTTGATGTGGTTTTCAAAACCACTTTTTATAGTTTGCAATATATGTCGTGATTTGTCAATAGCCTGGGGCTAAAATCTTTATAAATTTGTATCAAGCCAGCCGTGCGCAGATCTTACGGAAACAGAACGTATTTCTCGATCCGTCCATCCATCTCATACCAGATCCCGTACCAGAGATCCTCCAGGTCCGGTCCGTCCGCTGCCAGAAAGCCGCAGATAATGCTGTCCGTTTCCGGGATCTCCACCGGGCCGTATACCAGATGGTTCCCCGGGATCTCCGCTATTTTTTCCTCCACCTGCTGCCGATACTCCTCTGCCAGGGGGGCATCCCGGAATACGCCGGAGCTGCTTTGCTCCAGAAACAGGTTCGTCATATCTTCCGGAAGAGGCTCCACGGTCCCGCCATCCTCCAGATACCAGAAGATCCGGCTGTCTCCGTCCTCCTTATATGGCTCCGTCACCACAAGAGCCGAATCGCGTCCTCCCACGACCTCTGTATACCGGTCGCCCTGGACGACGATGGGGCCTGCCTCCTCCAGGGTAAAGGCCGCAGCCAGCTCGGATTTCCCATTGGCCTTCAGAAGGAAGGACAGGTACCCGAAGCTGCCGTGGAGAGAGATCTTTCCGCCGCTGACCCAGTCCAGCTCCGCCGCCGCACCATAGGCCTCTTTTTTCGCCTTCTCCAGATCCAGGACTGCCGCCGGGATTTTCTCCTCCCCGTCTCCTTCCCCAACCTTTCCCGCCAGGAAAATGGAGGTGGGGCCGTCCGCTCCCCCGATGATACTGACGGCATCCTGGGCCTTCCCGTCCGGAGCCATGAGAAAGAGTCCTGCGGCCAGAGCCGCCAGGAGCAGAGCCAGGGCGGTCATCCAGGAGCCCGGCTTCCTGTAATTTAAAATATGCCGGATCCGTTCCCTGGCGCTGCTTTCCCCAAAGGCCAGGGGAATAAGCAGGGCGCTCCTCTCCTCCTCAAACCGGAGCAGGGCCAGGGAATAAGGCTTCCGGCTTTCCTCTCCCAGCCATTCCATCACCTTCTCGTCACAGGCCATCTCCACATCCCGGCAGTACAGGAGGAAGGCCGCCCATGCCAATGGATTGAACCAGTGAATGACCAGGACTCCAAAAACAAATACCTTTGTCACATGGTCGTACCGGAGCCTGTGGGCCTGTTCGTGGGCCAGGATCAGCTCCCTTTCCTCTTTCCGCCCTTCACCGGAGCAGGCAGACGGAAGGAGGATCCTGGGCTTCCAGATCCCCAGCACCATAGGCATCTGGATCCGGTCTGTGATATATACGCGTTCCAGCCGTTTCCCCCTCACTGTACACTGGGTCTCCTCCGCCGGGACTGCATCGGAGACCCGCCGCTTCAGCAGCCCATACCGGAAAAGCCCTGTCAGAAGAAGGACTGCCATTCCGCCCAGCCACAGCCACTGGAACGCGAAGGCATAGATCTGCACCGGATCCGCAGACGTCGCTGGAGAAGGCTCCAGAAGCTGCCAGAGAAGTTCATTGACAGCCGAATCCACCGGCTCCAGTCCTGTGGACAGCTGGAGGACCGTGCCCATGCCGGGCCTTCCATCCACCTCCACAGCGGCCTGTTGGAGCGGTTCCGCCGCCGGAAACAGACTGGAAGCCGCCGGGACCGGAATGGAAAACAGCAGCCTTCCAAAGGCAGCCAGCCACAAAATGCACACATATTTTCTTGGGAACCGCCTCATCATAAGGCGCAGCGCCAGAACGACCAGGATCACAACCCCTCCCGTCAGGCTTCTGTTTAAAAGCTCCGTCATCGTGCCTACGTCAAACAGGCTCATACGCTCCCTCCCTTCTCTTCCCTATGCTCCTCCTCAGACGCGCCGTCCCCGGGAACGGCTTCCTCGATAAGCCGGTGCAGCTCCCTGGCCTCCTCAGCCGTCAGCCTGCGTCCGCTGAGGAACGCATTGAGAAAGGCCGGAAGAGAACCGCCGAAGCTCCTTTCGATCAGCTGGCTGCTCTCGGCCCTCTGTACCTGCTCCCGGCCAATCAAGGACGTGACCGTGGCATCCTCGTTCTTTACAAAGCCCTTGGCCTCCAGCTTCTTTAAAACCGTATAGCAGGTGGATTTTTTCCACTCCAGCCGCTCTCTGGCCATTTTCGCCAGCTCCGTGGACCGCACCGGCTCCGCCTCCCAGATCAGATCCATAAACCGGTATTCGCTTTCATACAATTTCAGATCTGTCATATATTCCCTCCTTACCACGGTCTATTGCAATAGTCCTTTTGTATTTTAAGTCTATCATAATAGACCTATTTGTGCAAGAAGAGAAATCTTACAGTTTTATGAACGAAAAAGGCTGCTGCAAAGGACAGGTTCATGACCCGCTTTTTGCAGCAGCCTCCAGGCTCCCCTATTCTGTGACCACCAGATAACATGCCTCTCCATAAAAGCCCCTGGCATCTCCCCGGCCGCTGTCCCACTCTACCAGGATCTCATACATCCGGTCGGGCTTGAGTTCTAACAACTCCCCAGCTTCCAGGATTGTTTCCGAAACAGGCTCTGCATCCGCTTTTCCCATGTCGGCCCTGGAGTATTCTTTTATATTCATCCAGTCGGGAACCACTGTACAGGATACTGTATATAAAACGCCTTCCATTCCCTGGTACTGCGTAAGCTCCAGCGGATCCTGCTGTGGAAACGCCTCCGTGGAAGCGGCTCCGCAGGCTGTGATCCCCTGCATTTCTCCGCCGGCTCCGCGTTTACAGTGCCATGTATAATTTTCCGGCTCCAGCTGAAGCTCCGCCAGGGTGGAGGAAAGAGAATCCTGGAGCCTCAGGACCGGCGGCTCCTGTAACGCCTGGACCGGAAGCTCAAATTCTGCCGTCAGCCCGTACTCTGTGAAGTCCCCTGGCCCCCGGAAATCCATGACCGGCTTCACCAGCCGGTACTGCCCCGGTTCCAATGTTCCGTAAAGCGCTTCCCAGTCTGCCTTCCACTCCACCGGCTGGTTTTCCGGCATGGAATAGGCAATACTGTGAAAGGCCCACTGGCCATCTTCATATGGAACCGCCTCCCAGCCTGTGCCGTTCCAGACCTCCAGACTGTATTCCTCCCCAAATTCCATATTGAGCTCCGTGTGGTTCACCAGGGAAACCGCGATCCCTGTTTCTGTAACGTCCGTGATCTCCATGGTCACTCCCGGGAGGGGACCAGCCTCTGACTCTGCCTGGATCGTCTTCCCGGCGCCAGCGTCCCTGGATTCCCCAGCACTGGCAGTTTCTGTTTCCCTGTGTTCAGATGCCCCGGTTCCCAGAGTTCCGGTGTTTTCTGTCTCAGCATTTTCTTCTGCCTCAAAGAGCGCAAAGCCCCTGTCATATTTTACATACAATTTTTGCGGTTCTTCCGGATCATAGTAGATCTCCTGCCCCGGCTCCAGGTGGGTGCCGCAAAAATCCTCCGCAGGCCATTCCAGATTATTGACGGAAGCTACATTCCCCAAAAACTGCCAGCCATCCTCCCCGGGAAGATCAAAACCAGTGGCATTGTACAGGTACAGGGAGCCATCATAAAAGACGGAGATCCGCTGTACCTCTTCAGAAGCGTATCCGGTGGGGGCAAGGGTATCTGGTTCCGATGGTGTCCCGGCAGGAGCCTGGCATCCTGACAGAAGCAGACAGGAAAGTCCAAAAAACATAAATATCCTTTTTATCACAATATCGCCGCCTTTCTTTTTGAATCAGATGTCTTTCACCGTTTCCCATGCAGTTCTGCGATCCTTTCATAAAAACAGCTCTATCCTGATCCATGTTCTGGCTTTTTTCCATAGACCGCACCTCCGCCATTTTAAGACTGGGACATCAGACACTCTGCAATGTAATGATATGCCAGCACAGCAAAGGCAGGCATGATGATCCTATATGCCAGAACATTGATAACGGTAAAATCGTAAGTGTTGGATGCCTTATCCTGCATCCAAACAAAAACGCAGAATTTTCTGTATATTTGTAGTATATCACAAAATCTCTTCCAAAGCCTTTATTTATCCTTACAATATAATGAAAAACAAAAAATTTGCAGCTTGTTTTTCCTTCCCGCTTTGTTCCATGAATTTTTACAGCAGAAAAAAGAAAACCACGGTCAGCCAGTTTTTCCCGGCTGTCCGTGGTCTTTCCAATATTCCTACGCCTCGTCCACCGCCCTAGCGATGTCCGTCCTGTAATATTTGTTGGCAAAGGAGATCTCCTCCACTGCCTTATATGCGTTTTCTCTGGCTTCCTTCACAGTGGCTCCGTTGGCAGTCACGCCCAGTACCCGGCCGCCGTTGGTGACGATCTGGCCCTGGCCGTTGAACTTCGTACCGGAGTGGAATACATAGTAATCCTCTTTGTCCCTGAACTTCTCCAGGCCGTCGATCACAAATCCCTTCTCATAAGAAACGGGATATCCGTCGGAGGCCAGGATCACGCAGACGGTGGCCCGGTCGTTATCGAATTTCAGATCGATCTGGTCCAGGGTCCCGTCAATGCAGGCCTCAAATACATCCACAATGTCGTTTTCCAGTCTGGGCAGCACCACCTGGGCCTCCGGATCTCCGAAGCGGGCATTGTATTCCAGTACCTTGGGGCCGTTTTCCGTCAGCATCAGACCGAAGAAGATCACGCCCTTAAAGGGACGGCCTTCGGCCTTCATGGCGTCCACCGTAGGCTGGTAAATATGTTCCTGACAGTAGGCGTCCACCTCCTTCGTATAGAAGGGGCTGGGGGAGTAGTTTCCCATACCGCCGGTGTTTAATCCCTGGTCTCCGTCCCTGGCCCGCTTGTGGTCCTGGGCGGAGCTCATGATCTTCACTGTATTTCCATCCACAAAGGAAAGGACGGAAACCTCCCGGCCTGTCATGAATTCTTCGACTACGATCTCGTTTCCCGCAGAGCCGAACTTTTTATCCATCATCAGCTCACGGACTCCGGCCCTGGCCTCAGAAAGGTCCTGGCAGATCAGCACGCCCTTTCCCAGGGCCAGCCCGTCGGCCTTTAATACAATAGGCATTTTGGCGGTCTCCAGGTATGCCAGCGCCGCCTCTGGATCCGTAAAGGTCTCATAAGCCGCCGTAGGGATCCCGTATTTTTTCATGAGGTTTTTGGAGAACGCCTTGGAGCCCTCCAGAATGGCCGCTGCCTTGTTGGGGCCGAATACCCGCAGTCCAGCCTCCTGGAAGGCGTCCACGATACCGCCCACCAGGGGATCGTCCATGCCGATCACCGTCAGATCGATCTCCTTTTCTTTGGCAAAGGCCACCAGCTTTTCAAACTCCATGGGCTTGATATCCACGCACTCCGCCACCTGGGAGATCCCGGCGTTTCCCGGTGCGCAGTAGATCTTATCCACCCGGCGGCTCTGGGCCGTCTTCCAGGCAATGGCGTGCTCTCTTCCGCCGCTTCCTACGATCAGAACTTTCATTTTCCTCTCCTCCTGTAAACAAGGGCTGCGATCTTTCTATATCTGTCCGTTGGCGATCATATCAATGGCTCTTGGGAGGATCACCCACTCGGCCTCCTCCATGACCCGCCGCTGCAAAAGCTCCGGCGTATCCCCCGGCTTTACCTCCACTGCCTTCTGTAAAAGGATGGGGCCGGAATCCATGCCCTCGTCCACGAAATGGACGGTAGCTCCTGTGAGCTTCACGCCCCTGGCCAGGGCAGCCTCATGGACCTTTAACCCATAATAGCCCACGCCGCAGAAGGACGGGATCAGGGACGGATGGATATTGATGATCTTATTCCTGTACTTTGCGATCATGGCCTCCGGGATCTTTACCAGGAAGCCTGCCAGGACCACCAGGTCCAGGTCATAGGAATCCACCTTTGCCACCAGGGCCTCGTTAAAGGAAGCCCGGTCCGGAAAATCCTTCGGTGAGATGCACTCTGCCGGGATCCCATGGTTCCTGGCCCGCTCCAGGGCGTATGCACCCGGGTTATTGCTGATGACAGCCGCAACCTCTGCATTGGTGATCTTTCCCTGGTCCATGGCATCCAGGATGGCCTGGAGATTGGTCCCTCCTCCGGAAACCAGCACCCCGACTCTTAGCATAAGGTCACTCCCTTTTCGCCTGCCTCAATGGAACCGATGATATACGGCGTATCGCCTGCTGCCCGCATGGCCTCCATGGCCTTTTCAGCGTCAGCCGGATCCACGGCAACGATCATGCCGATCCCCATATTAAAGGTATTGTACATCATCTGCTCCTCGATCTGGCCCTTTTTCTGCATCATTCCGAAAATAGGCGGTACAGGATAGCTGTCCTTTCTGATCACAGCATGAACGCCGTCCTTTAACATACGGGGAACGTTCTCATAAAATCCGCCGCCTGTGATGTGGCTGCACGCCTTTACAGTCACGCCGGCATTTTTCACATTCTTTAATGCTTTTACATAGATCCTGGTGGGAGCCAGCAGTGTCTCACCCAGGGTCTTTCCCAGCTCGTCGTAATATGTATCCAGGCCCTCGCGGTCCATTTCCTTCTCAAACACCTTTCTCACCAGAGAGAAGCCATTGGAATGAACGCCTGTGGAGGCCATGCCGATGAGAACGTCTCCGGCAGCCAGGTTCTCGCCTGTGATCATTTCCTTCTTATCGCAGACACCCACAGCAAAACCGGCCAGATCGTACTCGTCCTCTGCCATGAGGCCAGGATGCTCCGCAGTCTCTCCGCCGATCAGAGCAGCTTCCGACTGGAGGCAGCCCTCGGCCACGCCCTTAACGATATCCGCGATCTTTTCCGGATAATTCTTGCCGCATGCAATATAATCCAGGAAGAATAAGGGCTCTCCGCCTGCACAGGCAATGTCGTTGACGCACATGGCAACGGCGTCGATACCGATGGTATCGTGCTTATCCATGATCATGGAAAGCTTCACCTTTGTTCCGCAGCCGTCTGTACCGGAAAGCAGCACCGGCTCCTCCATCTCTTTGATCTTCGCCAGGGAAAAGGCGCCGGAAAAGCCTCCGAGACCGCCTAAAACCTCTTCACGCATGGTCTTCTTCACATGCGCCTTCATTAATTCCACAGATTTATAACCAGCTTCAATATCTACTCCGGCTTTCTTGTAATCCATACTTTCCTCCTAAAATCCAGGGTTTTCGTTTGTGTTTCTGTTTTGTGCGCCTTATTTCTTCATGGACGCCAGATACTCTTTGTATCCGGTCTTGTCTAACTTCTCCGCTTTTCCTACGACTTCGTTTTTCATCTTTTCAGAGTATGCCTTTAACCGGGAAAGGAGCTCCGGATCAGAGGCAGCCAGGATCTTCGCTGCCAGGATCCCTGCGTTCTTTCCTCCGTTGATGGCAACCGTGGCCACCGGGATGCCGGAGGGCATCTGGACAATGGAATAAAGGGAGTCCACGCCGCCCAGATCAGACGTTTTCATGGGGATGCCGATGACCGGCATGGGGAACAGGGCTGCACACATGCCCGGCAAATGGGCTGCCTTCCCGGCTCCGGCGATGATCACCTTTACTCCCCGCTCCTCGGCGGTCTTTGCATAATCAAAGAAAATATCCGGCTCCCTATGGGCGGAAATTATGGTCATTTCAAAATCGATCCCCATCTCTTCCAGGAAGTCTGCGGCCTGGGCCATTACCGGCATATCCGAATCGCTTCCCATTACAATGCTTACTTTTGCCATTGTCAACACTCCTTCATAGGTAGATGATTATTAATAAGTAATTCTAATAAAAGCTAGTAAGATGAATCATTCTTCTTATGAATCATAATACTAGCTTTTTATTTACCTGTCAAGTGCCTGGTTCAACTCTTCTGTTCCAGGGAGCACAAAACGGCCGTCCTTTATGATTGGGACCCGGGTTCCGCCAGGCTCCACGACGGTGATGCTGCCCAGCTCCTTATAGGGGATGGTGATGTCCTTATGGACACCGAAATATGCCCGGGAAACATCCTCCTTCCTTAAGATGGAGATCTCGTTGTCCCTGGCAGTCATCTCCTTGCCGTCGGGATTATACATGGGGCTGTCCTCAGACCAGCTATAACAGGTGTCTCCCACAGCAAAATGGGGGCCCATTTTCTCCACGATCAGGATCGGCAGCCGGTCTGTGATCCCGAACCGCTCGGCCATGGCGTAAGCCGTGGTATTGGTGCCGATGGCAAATTCTCCCATGGGAAGGGTCTCATGCTGATTCATGATCTCCTGGACCACCAGCCGTCTTCCTGCCTCGGCGGCTTCCTTTTTTTCCTGCTCTCCGGCCAGGGGCAAAAGCTCCTCCAGGAAGTTGCCGCAGGATACGGAGGTCACCCGTCCCTCCTTAAATTCCATGGTCAGATCCTTAAACTGGATGCCGCTGATATAAACGCTTCCCACATGCAGGAGCCCTTCCGTTCCAGAAAGCCTCGGAGATGTAAACACCTCTCCCAGAGGGATGTTTACATCAGCCACGCAGTTTTCAAACCGGGTCTGAGAGGCCGGATCGGAAAGCTCCGCCAGATCGATGCGGAGGTTCGTCCGGTTCGTTCCGTTTCCCAGGACCTCCACGTACTCCGCCCGGTCCAGGGCGTCGATGATGTGCTGCTGGATCTTCTGATATTTTACGTAATCCAGGGTATTGATGTCGATGGTCTCCTTAAAGATCTCCTCAAAGTCCGGTCCGATGGAAGGCAGCGGGAAGGCGATGATCGTAAAGCTGGTCTCGTCGCCCGGGATATACTGGTTCACCACCGGCATGGACAGATTCCTGTATTCCAGGAACAGCCTCTGCTGCCTTTCTGTGAAGGACCAGGCCTCTTCCTTATTGACCGGAGAAAAGCTGTCCTCTCCAAAGGTCTCCACCACAGCCGGCCCGGCGTATTCTGCGGCTTCCTTTTTGTACTGCTCGTAGGCAGTCTTTAAAACGGAGAGCTTCCGGTCCCGGAACGCCTTATCATAATAAACGGCGCTGTCATACCTGTGGTCATAGTCATACTGCTTATTGGGCGAAGAGGAGGTGTATCCCGCTCTTCCTGCCGGGTTTTTATTGACGCTGTCCACGGCCGCCCGCATGAAGATCACAGAAAGCCCATGGGCCTCAAAATTTTTCACAGCCTGGCGGATCATCCGCTCGAATCCCAGGGGGTAACGGATCAGCACGGTCTTTTTCTTTGAAAGATCGCGGCCCATGACGGCAAATCCCCGGATATACCCGTCGGTATACGTATCCGCCATGCAGCGGATGGTCTCCTCCGGAAGACGGTTCAGGAAACTGGCTGTCTGGAGCTCCTGCTCTGAAATATACTCGCCGAACCGGTACAGATAGGACAGATCCGAAAGATCGCTTTCCATGATGATCTTCTTTGCAAAGTCCAGGGACGGGTCCAGGCATTCCCGGATCCGGTATGTTAAGGTCACGTCACAGTAATCGCTGACGCACCAGTACAGAACGTCCTTCACTTCCCTTTCTGTGGGAACGCCCTCCTCGAACAGATTATAGATCTCGATCAGGGCCTCGTTTCCGATGACCATTTCCAGCATCCGTCCCTCAAAGGCGTAGGCGATATCGCCCCGGATCTCGGCGTACAGGAAGCAGAGCAGCCTCCCCAGCTCCTTTCCCAGCCGGCTCACCGCCCAGGCCGGGTTTCCGTAGCTCGTCTCATACCGTTCCCTCCGGATATCTTCATAGAGCTTTTCATTGAGCTCCTTAAGCTCCTCTTCGGTCCAGGAACCAAAGGTCCCTTCCTCTACTGCCTCCATGACCCTGCCGCAGAGCCCGATGAACCGGGACATGGCCGTAAAGAAATCCCTGTACGGCTCCGTTACCGTCTGCTCCTCCTGAAATTTAAGGATCCGCGCCATGGAAAGCTCATACCGCTCTCTGATCAGCTGCTGTTCCATTTTTCCCTCCATTTTCCGCCCTGCCCGGCTCCAGGCCGGACCGGCTTCCCATTATTTTACAATATACCCGTTTACAGGGCTATAAAGATCACCGCCAGCCACAGGATCACCAGGATCCCTGCGGCTATGAGGCTGGCCTTTGCCAGTATATAATTCTTTTCCTTCTCTAAAAAAGAAAAGATCCCATAGACCAGGGATGAGGCCGCTGTCAGGATGCTGCAGAATCCCAGCGCGGCCGCCACCAGCGGCGCATTCCCCCCGGTCACATACCCCAGGGCCAGGGCGGCGGCTCCAAAGAGAAGGGAGACCGCCGCCAGCCCCGCTGCCACAAGGCTGGCCTTTGCCAGGGGCTTTTTTATATACGATACTTTATTTCCGATACGCTGCACTATATCTTCTCCATATCTTTCTGGCTCCGCAGAAGGTCAGATACCCTGCCAGAGCTCCGATGGTATTTAAAAGCAGGTCGTCCACGTCAAAGCTTCCCACCCGGAAGACCAGCTGGGTCGTCTCGATACAGAGGCTGAACACCGCTCCCAGAAGGGTCGTGGTGTACCAGCGGTCCACCCGGCTCCATATCTCCGGAAGGAAGAACCCAAATGGCATGAACGCCGCCATGTTTCCGACAATATTTAAAAATACGGCTCTCCAGCCCAGCACATCCGCATGGGTCAGAAAGCGCCTGATCTCCTTTAGCGGGGTCAGATTATAGCTGTAACCGGCCCGTATGCCGGGAGTCCGCCCCATCTCTTCCGCAAAAAACAAAAAATACGTCAGCAGCACCAGATACAGGACAAAAAACAGGAAGCCCAGCTTCCGGTGCCTTTCATTCTTAATAAAAAAATCCACGTTTTATTCCAAACAGACCCTGGGCCTGATACTTTCTATATTATTGTTTCCATCTGACAATTTCCGATTTGTCCCTTTTTGCACAGATAAGATGCCGTCCCCAGGACAGCATCTTATCTGGTGTACCTTATGATTAAAATGTGATCTCTGATTTTCTCTTAAGGAGCAGAGCGCCGTTTATAATGGCGATGATGCCTGCTGCCAGGCCCACAGAAGCGACTACGATCCCGACGGCAATGCTGGCGGCGCCTGTATTGCGCATGGTCTTATAGATTCTTTCCATGACGTATCCTCCTCTATTTTACACCATACTGCTCATAGTATGCATCGATGGCAGCCTTTAATGTGTCGTCGATCACAACTTTTCCTTTATACTCTCTGTTGTAAAGGTGCTCCACCACTTCCTTCATGGTCACGATGGCCGTGGTCTTGAAGCCGTACTTTTCCTGGATCTCTGTAAGGGCAGATTTTTCTCCCTTTCCTCTTTCGCAGCGGTCCACAGAAACCACCAGTCCCAGAACGTCCACATTCCCCTGGGCCTTGATGATCGGAAGAGTCTCCTCGATGGAGGTTCCCGCTGTGGTCACATCCTCGATGATGACTACCTTATCGCCATCGGCAATGGGGCTTCCTAAGAGGATCCCCTTATCGCCATGGTCCTTTACCTCTTTTCTGTTGGAGCAGTATTTGATATCTGCGTCAAAATGCTCGCTTAAGGCCATGCTGGCAGCAACGGTCAGGGGGATTCCCTTGTAAGCCGGTCCGAACAGCACGTCAAACTCTGTTCCAAAGGTATTCTGGATGGCCTTTGCATAATACTCTCCCAGCTTTCTTAACTGGGCGCCGGTGCGGTAAAAGCCTGTGTTCACGAAGAACGGGGTCTTTCTTCCGCTCTTTGTTACGAAATCACCAAACTTTAAAACGCCGCAGTCCACCATAAATTCAATAAATTCCTGCTTATATTTTTCCATTTTCCGAATCCTTTCTCTGTTTTGCGGATGCGGGACACTGGCCCTAACGGACCGCCCCGATCAGCTCATTGATATCTTCCACTCCGTACTTTTTCATGTACGCTTCGATCCCGTCCACGATCTCTGCCGTTGTGCAGGGGTTCACGAAGTTGGCCGTTCCCACTGCCACGGCTGTGGCTCCGGCCAGGATAAATTCCAGGGCGTCGTCAGCAGTCATGATGCCGCCCATGCCGATCACCGGGATCTTCACTGCCTGGGCTGCCTGGTACACCATACGCACCGCCACCGGCTTCACCGCCGGACCGGACATTCCGCCGGTCTTATTGGCCAGGGCAAAGGTCCTCCGGTTGATATCGATCTTCATTCCCGTAATGGTATTGATCAGGGATACCACGTCGGCTCCTCCTGCCTCCACAGCCTTTGCCATTTCGGAAATATCCGTCACATTGGGAGAAAGCTTCATGATCACCGGCTGCTTTGCCACTTTTTTAATGGCGGCTGTGATATCCTCCGCCACCTTCGGATCCTGTCCAAAGGCCAGGGCTCCGGCTTTTACGTTGGGACAGGAGATGTTGATCTCCAGCATGTCCACATCCGTCTCGCCCAGGCGCTCCACCACGTCCAGATAATCTTCCTTTGTTTTTCCGCAGACATTTACGATGATCTTCGTATCATACTGCTTTAAAAACGGGATATCCCGCTCGATAAATACGTCCACGCCCGGTCCCTGAAGGCCGATGGCGTTTAACATGCCGCCGTATACCTCTGTCACCCTGGGCGTCGGATTTCCCGGCCAGGGTACGTTGGCGATCCCCTTGGTCACCACGGCTCCCAGACGGTTCAGATCCACCATCTCGCCGTATTCCATACCGGACCCGAAGGTACCGGAGCAGGTCATCACCGGATTCTTAAGCTGGACTCCGGCTAAATTCACCTTTGTGTTCATGCTTAATCCTCCTTTACTTTTACCGTTCCGCACATACAGCCGCCGGCGATCCGCTCCCTCTGCTCCTCAGAGGAAAGCAGCTCCACCTCATCCGCTAAGAATACGGGGCCGTCCTTGCAGACTCTCTTGTTTTTCACGTTGCTGTGCTCGTCCACGTCCTTACTGTGACACACGCAGCCCAGACATGCGCCGATGCCGCAGGCCATCTTCTCCTCCAGGGAGATCCAGCACTCGATGCCGTTTTCTGCTGCATACGCCTTAAGGGCCTTTAACATGGGCGTAGGACCGCAGGCATAGATCACATCGGCCTTTAAGCTGCCCGCCCGGATGGCATCGATGACGTTTCCTTTCGTTCCGACGCTTCCATCCTCAGAGGCGATGACCACCTCTGCGTATTTTCCGATCTCATCTGCCAGGAAGGTCTCCGCATCCCGGTAACCTAAAACGGCGGTCTTTTCGCATTCTAAGTTCTTTGCCAGCTCTAACATCGGCGGGATCCCGATGCCTCCTCCGATAAGAAAGGCCTTCTTATCCTTTAACGGAAACCCGTTTCCCAGAGGACCCATGATGTCCAGCGTATCCCCGGCCTGGTATCTGGAAAACTCCAGAGTCCCGGCTCCGGCGATCCTGTACACGATGCGCAGTCTTCCCTTTTCCTTATCAGCTTCACAGATACTGATGGGCCGCGGTAAAAGTTTTGAGGGGTCGTTGGTGTAGACTGCGATGAACTGGCCGGGTCTGGACGCCTCCGCCATTTCCGGCGCGTCCAGCCACATGCTGAAGATCCCCTCCGCCAGCTTCTCCTGGCTTACGATTGCTGCTCTCACTTTTTTCTGTGCCATGGCTTCCTCCTTAGAGAACGCTGTTGATATCAGCGATCATGTCCATAACTGCCTGTCTGGACGCCTCTGCGAAATGCTCCGGGCCGAACTTGGCGTATTTTTCCTGCTTGTAAGCCGCAATGATGCCGCGGGAGGAGTTGACCACCGCGCCGAGTCCGTCTTCATTGAAGCAGTTGGCCAGATCCTTTGCCGTGCCGCCCTGGGCGCCGTAGCCGGGCACCAGGAAGTAGGTATGGGGCATCAGCTTTCTTAAGATCTTGCTCATTTCCGGATAGGTGGCTCCCACAACGGCTCCCACATTGCTGTATGTACCGTCCATGCAGTCAGCTCCCCACTCTACGACCTTTTCAGCCACCAGCTCGTACAGCGGCCTTCCGTCGATGAGGCGGTCCTGGAACTCGCCGCTGGAGGGATTGGAGGTCTTTACAAGGACGAACAGTCCGCGGTCCTCTTCCCGGCACACGTCCACGAAGGGCTTTACGCCGTCGGTTCCCAGATACGGGTTCACAGTGATAAAATCAGTATCAAAACCGGAGCATACATTGCTGCCGACCTTTACCTTTCCCAGATGTCCCACCGCATAGGCAGAGGACGTGGAGCCGATATCGCCGCGCTTTACGTCTCCGATCACCAGAAGTCCCTTTTTCTTGCAGTATTCCACGGTTCTGGCATATATTTTAAGTCCCTCAATGCCAAACTGCTCATACATGGCAATCTGGGGTTTCACTGAGGGAATCAGATCATAGGTGCTGTCAACGATTTCTTTATTGAACTGCCATACGGCTTCCGCAGCTCCTTCTAATGTCTCTCCAAACTCCTTAAACGCGTTCTGGACGATGTGAGACGGAATGTAGCTTAACATCGGGTCAAGACCAACACAGATAGGCGCCTTTGTTTTCTGAATCTTCTGTACCAGCTGACTAATCATAATTTCCTCCTTCAATGCAGTTCCATTTCCTGTATTTCTATTTCCTATAAAACCTTATTCTTATAGATTTTAGCATAAGAAAGAACGGCTTTCAAGCCCCAAGTGAAAAGATTTGGGGCTTGAAAGAAGGGAGTTTCCCTGATCATTCCAGGGATCCCAGCAGAGACTCAAACACATCCAGAGCAGCGTTTACCACTCCCGGCCCCTCCATATCGAGGCCGCAGAGCTTTAAAAGCTCTGTGGGCTTCATGGAGGATCCGCCCTTTAAAAAGTTAAAATAGCCCTCCAGGGCATTTTTATCTCCGTCGAAGATCCTCTGGCCGATGGTAACGGCAGCGGCAAAGGCCGTGGCGTACTGGTACACGTAGAAGGTATAGTAAAAATGGGGGATCCGTGCCCACTCCACGTCGATCTCCGGATCCACGCACATATCCGGGCCAAAATATTTTTCATTGAGCCCGTGATAAAGAGAGCAGAGAGCATCCGCAGTCAGAGGGATGCCGTCCCGGCACATCTTATGGGTCTCCCACTCAAATTCGGCAAACATGGTCTGGCGGAACATCACGGAGCGGAACCGGTCCAGAAACTGGAAGATCAGGGATTCCTTCTCCTCCCTGGTCCCTGCCTGGCGGATCATGTGCTGGAACAGGATCACCTCGTTGCAGGTGGACGCCACCTCCGCTACAAAAATGGTATACCCGGCGTAGGCCGGCGGCTGGGCGTGATCCGAATACCAGGAATGGAGGGAGTGGCCCATCTCATGGGCCAGGGTAAGGACCGAATCCAGGCTGTCCGTATAGCTCATGAGCACATAGGGATGACAGCCATATACATGGCGGGAATATCCGCCGCTCCTCTTTCCCTGGTTTTCGTAGACATCGATCCACCGGCTGGAAAAGCCCGTTTCCAAAAGCTTCCCATACTCCTCTCCCAGAGGCTTTAACCCCTCCAGGATCAGCCTTTTCCCCTCCTCATAGGGATACTTCTTATCCGTCCCTCCTGCCAGGGGGACAAACAGGTCGTACATATGGATCTCTGGAAGGCCCAGCCGTTCCTTTCTCAGCCTCACATACCTGTGCAGGGCCGGAAGCCGGTTTCCAATGGTCTCCAGAAGGCTGTCGTAGACCTGCTCCGGCACCTCGTTGGCCGCCAGGGACATTTCCCGGCTGGAGCTGTAATTTCTCGCCCTGGCCGTAAAGCAGGCCTGCTTTACATGGCCCTCATAGGCTGCTGCCAGCGTATTGGAAAACTGGCGGTAGCTGCTGTAATAACTATGAAAGACTGCCTGCCTCAGACTCCGGTCCCGGCTTTCCATCAGCGTTCCATAGGAGCCGTGGGTCACAGGGATCTCCTCTCCGTCTCCCCCACGGACTGCCTGGAAGCGGACATCCGCATTATTGAACATGGTAAAGATCGCAGAAGGAGCCGCCGCCGTCTGGCCAAAGCCCGCCAGGAGCCGTTCCTCCCTTTCGGCCAGCATATGCTCCTTCCTGGCCAGGATCCGCTCCAGATACAGCCGGTACCCGGAAAGCGCTCCGCCTTCCAGGAAGCCCTTCATGACCGGTTCCGGTATCCCAAGGAGCTCCGGCTCTGCAAAGGAGGATGCCTCCATGGCCCGGGATAAAAGAAGCTGCGCCCGGGATAAAAGGGCCTGGGAAGCGCTCTGGGACGTATCCTCGTCTCTTTTCTGGATGGCGTAAGCCAGAAGCCTGGAAAATTTCAGATCCATGGCCACATCGTGATCCAGGTACTCCTTCAGCACAGCCGCGTCCTCCCCTAAACGGCCCTTAAAACCCTCATACCGTCCGATCCCGCTTTCCAGCTCTGAAAAAAGCTCCTCCAGCGCTTTCTCCGTAGGGATCAGATCCCGCAGATCCCACTGGAACTGCGGATCCATCTCACTGCGTTTTTTTAATGCCTCTGCCATAAAAACTCTCCTTTCCTCCCGGACATGCCTCCCGGCTCCGGGGCTTTCTTATCCGATCAGTCCCGCCATCAGGGGAACGGCGATCACGGTCATCAGTCCTGCCACGGCAATGGAAAGGCTGCTCATGGCGCCCTCCACTTCTCCCAGCTCCAGGGCCTTGGAGGTCCCAATGGCATGGGCCGCCGTTCCCAGGGCCAGTCCCTTTGCAATGGGCTCCCGGATCCCCACCAGCTTAAACCAGCCTTCTGCCACGATGTTCCCCAGGATGCCGGTAAATATGATGCTGACGATGGTGATGGTCACGATGCCTCCGGCCTCCTCCGCCACGCCCATACCGATGGCTGTGGTGATGGATTTGGGAAGCAGGGATACATAATGCACATGCTCCAGACGGAACACCAGGGACATGGCAAAAATGCTCAGGACGCTTCCTGCCACTCCGGTGGTGATGCCGCAGAGAACGGCGGCAAGGTTTTTCTTTAAAAGCTCCAGCTGCTTATAAAGGGGGATCGCCAGACAGACCGTGGCCGGTGTCAGAAAATAGCTGATGTAGGACGCCCCCTGGTTATAATCCCCGTAAGAGATCCCTGTGGCCTTTAAAAGGGCCATCACCAGAAGGATCGCTACCAGAAGGGGGTTCAGAATGGCCCACCCCAGTTTTTTCTTTAAGGCCATGCCCACAAGATAGGCGGCCACGCTTACAAACATCCCAAAATATAACGGCATCTAGTTCTCCTCCTTTTTCTGTCGTCTGATGATCCACTCTGCCGATTTTCCCGTCACCGTCATGACGACCAGCGTAGAAACCACGGTGATGACGAAAAAGGGGACCAGGATGGCCTTCAGTTCGTCAAATTTCTCAATGAGGCCCACTGCTGACGGAATGAACATCAGAGGCATCAGATCCAGCAGCAGATTGCCGGTGGCCTGGACGTCCTGAAGCTTCACCGCCCCGGAGCATAAAAGCCCAAGAAGGATGAACAGGCCGTAAACTCCTGCAGGCACCGGAAACGGGATCCACTGGTTCAAGAGCTCGCCGGTCATAGTGATCCCAAAGATAATGGCGATTTCTTTCAGATATTTCATAATTATTCTCCTCTCCTTATGAATGTCCCCATTTTAGCACCGTCTGTCTCTCCGGGCAACAAATTATACAGAATTTTCCGCATTTTCTTCCGGCCTTCTTGCATTTCCATCTGATACCTGTTACTATCTGAGATACTGGATCCGGGAATCAGGGGACAAAACAGGCCATTGTCTTGACCCGGATCGGACTATACCAGGAGGATTCTTCTATGGATATCACCATTTCTTCCAGCCTGACACCCAGAGAAAAGGATAAAATTTTCCTTCTTCTGGACGCATGCTATAAAAAAGAGCCCGTTTCCCTGACCTTTCCCACGGAGGAAGCCGATCATTATCTTCTTGCCTGGGAAAACGGCCGTCTCCTGTGCGCAGCCGCGCTTTTAAAGGAGGACGAGACCGTTTATGAATGCACCGCCTTCACCCGGCCGGACTGCCGGAGAAACGGCATCTTTGGAGCCGTTCTTGAAAAGGGCCTTTCCCTTCTTCCGGAGGATACGGAGCTTTTATTCTATGTAGACAAAAAAAGCCCCGATGCCCTGGAGGCCGTAACGGCCCTGGGCGCAGAGCTTCTTTCTGACGAACATATGATGGAGCTGGCATCAGATGCCGTCTCTGCCATAAAAGGCATGGGAAAAACGGGAGACCTGACGGTCACAGAGGCCATGGAGGGAGAACAGGCCATCCTGGTCTTTTCTGACGCCCACGGCTCTCTGAACATCTCCCTTTACGGCACCCACTATTACCTGTATGGCTTTGAGATCCGGGAGGGCCAGAGGGGGCAGGGCTTCGGGATCAGCCTGCTTATAAAGGTTCTGTCCTTCCTGGCAGAACGGGAGCCTCTTCCAGTGACGCTCCAGGTATCCGGCTCCAACGGCCCGGCCCTTTCCCTGTATAAAAAAACAGGGTTCCGCATCACCGAAACCCTGTCCCGTTATCTGTACTAAGCTTTGGACATCCAGCCATTTGGCCTATTGGCCGCACCGGCCTGCCAGACGGCTGTTAATCCTTGTCAAACTGCAGGAGCCTGGACGGATCTGCCCGGTTCTCGATCTTCTGCCGGATGGACTGCATCTTTAAGTCCGTCTGGGCAATGATCTCCGCGCACTCCTTTAATTCCTCGCTGATCTCGCCCGAGTCGTCCAGATCCTTTTTATACTTCATCTGGTGGTCCAGGCTGGCCCAGAAGTCCATGGCCATGGTACGGATCTGGACCTCCACCCGCATCTTCTCCTTCCGGTCGGAAAAGAATACGGGGATCTCAATGATCATATGGTAGCTGCGGTAGCCGTTGACCTTGGGACAGCGGATATAGTCCTTTACCATAAGAACGTTCACATCGTCCTGGCGGGCCAGCATCTCAGCCACCACATAAATATCGTCGATGAAGGAGCAGATCACCCGGATCCCGGCCACATCGTAAAGGTTTTCCGCCACCGACTGGACGCTCACCGGATATCCCCGGCGTTTCAGCTTTTCCAGGATGCTTAACGGCTTCTTCACCCTGGATTTGATCATCTGGATGGGGTTTCTCTGGTAGCGCACCGCCAGATCGTCGTTGAGCACCTCCAGCTTGGTCTTCACCTCCCGGATGGCACAGGTATACATCATCATCATCTCCCGGAACTGGAGCGCCTCATTGAGAAAGCTGTCCGGGATATCCACGGTCATAGGAGCATTTACGGCAGACTGTACCAGGCCGCCGCTGGGATTCATAGTAATATTCATTTATTTATGTACCTCACTGATCTCATTGGAATTTTCTTTTCTTCATTATACATGATATGGGATGGCTTCTCAATGAAAGAATACTTAATTTTCTCTAAACCTTTCCATAACCTGTCCATCGGATTCTTTACAACGGGAACAAACCATGCTATGATAGCCATAGATGTAACTGGCAGACAAAGACTTGCCTGCATCACCACACAAGAATCCTTGGGAGGGTAAAATAATGAAAACTCTAGGCTACTACAATGGCAATTACGGACCGCTGGAAGAAATGACCGTACCCATGAACGACCGTGCCTGCTACTTCGGCGACGGCGTTTACGAGGCGACTCTTGCAAAAAACGGAAAGATCTTCGCTTTAAAGGAGCACCTGGACCGTTTCTTCAACAGCGCCGGACTCCTTAAGATCGAAATTCCCTACACACGGGAAGAGCTGACCTCCATCCTTTACGATATGCTGGCAAAAATGGACGACTCCGAGATCTTCATTTACTGGCAGGTGACCCGCGGCACAGGGATCCGCCAGCACCAGTTCCCGGCTGCCGGAACAAAGGCGAACCTGTGGATCTTCATGAAACCTGGAAAGCACGGCGATTCCAGCAAGCGTCTGAAGCTGACCGATATGGAGGACACCCGCTTCCTTCACTGCAACATCAAGACACTGAACCTGCTCCCCAACGTTATGGCTGCTGAAAAGGCAGAGTCCATGGGCTGCGGAGAATGCGTATTCCATCGTGGAGACGTGGTTACGGAATGTGCTCACAGCAATGTTTCCATCATCAAGGACGGCGTTTTCAAGACCCATCCCACCGACCACTACATCCTTCCCGGCATCACAAGGATGCACCTGGTACAGATCTGTAAGGACAATGGGATCCCTGTGGATGAGACTCCCTTCACCATGGAGGAGCTGATGGACGCCGACGAGGTCATCGTTTCCAGCTCTACTAAGTTCTGTGCACCGGCCTGCGAGATGAACGGTACTCCCATCGGAGGAAAGGCTCCCGAGCTGGTAAAGATCCTTCAGGAAAAATATCTGGAGAAATTTGAGAACGAAACAAAATAAGATGCAGACGGCGGCCCCGGATCGATCCAGTTCCAGGGCCGCCGCTTTTTATACTCCGGCTTTTTTACAGATATCAGAAAGGCAGCATCGTTCACAATGGGGCTTCGTCCTGGCGGTGCACACATCCCGTCCATGAAACACCAGCCGGTGGCAGAAATCGCTTCCCTCGTCCGGGGGGATCAGCTTCCACAGCTCCATCTCTACCTTCTTCGGTTCCTTTACGCCGTCCACCAGGCCCATGCGGTTCACCAGACGGATGCAGTGGGTATCCGTGACGATAGCCGGTTTTCCGAACACATCCCCCATGATCAGATTTGCACTCTTCCGCCCCACCCCCGGCAGCTTTAAAAGGGCGTCAAAATCGTCGGGCACCTTTCCTCCGTACTGGTCCCACAGGATCTTCATACAGGCGCTGATGTCCCTGGCCTTGCTGTGACCCAGTCCGCAGGGCTTTACGATGGCCTCGATCGCATCTGGATCCGCCTGGGCCAGGGACTCCACATCGGGGAATTTCTCATACAGCTTTTCCACTACCACGTTGACCCGGGCGTCGGTGCACTGGGCCGCCAGCCGGACACTGACCAAAAGCTTCCAGGCCTCGTTATAATCCAGGGTACAGCCCGCCTCCGGGTATTCCTTTTTCAGCCGGTCTATGATCTCCAGAGCCAGCTTTTTTCTTTCGTTTTCCATAAAACCTCTCCTTTATATCTGCTTCTATGGCATCCGTTTTCCCACTACACAGGCCCTTTGTCTGCTTCCACTTCATAGACCACATAGGGATGGCTTACATGATACCCAAGCTTCTCTGCCAGAGCTGCGGAGATCTCCGTATGGGCATCCCAGGACGGATAAAGCCCCCGCTCCAGGCATTCCAGGATCAGCGCCGCCCCGCAGGCAGAGGCCAGGCCCCGGTTCTTCATATCCTCCCGGGTATCGATCTCGATCTCAATGGCGTCCCGGCTCCTGGCATAGGAGGAGGCTCCTGCCAGCAGCTCGTTTCCCCGGAGGGCCGCCACCCCCAGTCCCATGGCTTCATACGCCTCACAGGAGGGAAAGCAGGAAACCAGGTCCCGGCTCCATTCCTCCTTAAGGCATTTTCCATATAACTCCCCATGGATCCGGGAAAGGGTGATCCCCGCAGGAAGGGTCTCCGCCAGGGCCCGCAGCCTGCCAGGGTCGAAGCAGTCCCCCTCTTTTTTATGGCATACCGGGTATGCTCCCTGGCCCGGTCTCCCAGGACCTTTTTTATAAGCTCCCGCCAGGCTGCATCCGGCGGCGCCAGGAGCAGGTACTGCCGCCCGTAATCCCAGGCTATGAGACGTTCTTCTGGTTTTCCCGCCAGAAAGCAGAAGTCACCCAGGACCGCTGCTGCCGAATCCATGCCGCCTGCGGTCCCATAAACGCATCCCATCATTCCCTGGAGACAGGCGTCGGCCATCACTTCCCTGCGGCCGGAAAACAGAAAAGCAGCCATGACCGGCTCCTCCAGCCTGTAAATTCCCTCTGGGATCTTCATTCCGCAGCCTCCTTTACCTTTTTAATACTGATACCGTTTCCTTTTTGCCGCCAAAAAGACCAGGGTCACGGCCGCCGCCACCAGCTCGGCTCCCACAATGGAGCCCCAGATGCCGTCCACGCCCCAGATCAGCGGAAACACCAGGACTGCCGTGATCTCAAACACCAGGCTCCTTAAAAAAGCGATGGCCGCCGAAGTAAGCCCATCGTTTAAGGCCGTAAAGAAAGCAGAGCCGAAAATGGCGATCCCGGAAAACAGGAATGAAAATGAGTAGATCAGAAAGCCCCTGGCCGTCAGCTCCATGAGCCCTGGGTCGTATCCCACAAAAAGCTTTGCCAGCGGCCTTCCAAGAAGCTCCGCCGCCCCGAACATGGCCGCGGAGGAAACTAAGATCACCGCAGAGCTTTTCTTTAACAGGCTGTGAAGCTCCAGACGGTTTCCGGCCCCGAAATGGAAGCCCACCACTGGAGCCACTCCAGTGGAATATCCGATGAATATGGACAGAAAGACCATGTTCACATACATCAGGACCCCATAGGCAGCGACACCGTCCTCACCGGCATACTTTAAAAGCTGGAGATTATAGAGCATCCCCACCAGGGACATGGAGATATTGCTCATGAGCTCTGAGGAGCCGTTGATGCAGGCTTTGGCCAGAGCCCTTTTATCCAGGGATGCCTTTCCCAGCCGGAACAGGCTGCCGTTGGGCCGGGAAAAGTAGACCAGGGGGATCAGGCCGCCCAGAGACTGGCTTAAGGCCGTGGCCATGGCTGCTCCCGGGAGCCCCACCGGAACACGGCCATAAACAGGTAGTCCATGACCATGTTTGCAATGCCGGAAACCACCGTCACTGCCAGTCCCAGCCTTGGCTTCTGGGCTGTGATAAAAAAGGTCTGGAACTCATACTGGAGCATGAACAGGGGAAGGGCCGACAATATGATCCGTCCATAGATCACACAGTTTTCCAGCATGATCCCCTCTGCACCCAGAAGCCTGGCCACAGGCCGGATCAGAAGCATCCCCAGGATACCGATCCCGATGCCGCAGCCGGCTGTTACATAAACAAACATAGAAAAGAGGCGCTGGGCCTTTTCATGCTTTCCCTCTCCCAGGGTCTTGGCGATCAGCGCCCCGCCTCCGGCTCCGAACATAAAGCCCACGGCTCCCAGGATCATTAAAAACGGCCATATAAAGTTCACCGCCGCAAAGGGCGTTTTCCCTACCAGGTTAGAAACAAAAAAACCGTCCACCACGCCATAAACCGACGTGAACACCATCATGATAATGGATGGGATCGTAAAGCGCATGAGCCGTCCTAAGCTGAAATGGTCTGATAACTGGATCTTCATACGCCAAGCCTCCCGGTCTTTTCCCGGAACTGCTCCAGGTATCTTCCTGTGAGCCGGATATACTGCTCCAGTTCTTCTCCGGTCCAGGAATCAAAGATCTCATTTTCGATCTTTATAAGACGGCCGGCCGTCTTTTCTGCCAGCTCCATTCCCTCCTCTGTCAGGCGGACCAGCTTTCTCCTGCCCCCGGGGCTTTCCAGGGTCAGGATCCCCTGGGCCTCCAGCTTTTTAATAGCCGAGTGGATGGTCTGCCTGCTGATCCCCGTCAGCTTCGCGATCTCTAAAAGAGGGCATGGATTCTCCCTGGAGCAAAGCGCATAAAGGATCATCATGGCGCTGTCTGAAAGCCCCAGCTTCAATGACGCATTGTGATATGCCTCGTCGATCTCAGAGGTCAGCAGATTATAGTACTGAAGCTGCTCTGATACACATGGTTTCATATGGCGATTTCTCCTTTCAGTCCGATTTCGTACTCTGGATTATAGTCCGAAATCAGACTGGTGTCAAGAGATTTATGAAAGGAGCACTTCCACTGTAAAAAAGGTACGATCCCACAGCCAGTGCAGCTGGGCAGATCGTACCCTCACTCATATTTAATCTCAGTTTTCTACGTATATTTAGCGCACAAGTCCCAGATATGGAGATACCACCAGTACAAGTGTACCTGCAAGCAGCATCGGTATCATAATTTTAAAAGCATGCTTCAGATATACGGGATATGGGATATTGGTCAGCTCCAGCACCCCCATTTTTGTTGCCTCTGGATACAGACCGCTGGAAGTAAAATTCAGTCCGACAGTAAAACATGAAATCAGAAGCATCTGTCCTCCATTGGAGCCAATGGCGCTTCCGGCAAACAATGTCATAGCCACAGCTCCAAGGATCGGCATTGTAATACCAGCCGTACTGGACGTTCCCTGGATAAACAGAGCGCTCACGCAGTATGTAGCCACAGCAGCAATGGCAAACAGCCAAATGGGAACTCCCTGGAGCAGATTCCGGATCCAGTAAACAAAGGTTACGCTCATTCCGCTTGTGCCTGTCCCCATGATCGTGGAAATTCCCCGGGATACGGACACAACCAGGGCGATGCTCACAAGTCCTGCCGCTCCTCCAACAAACTCTCTTGTGAATTCTTTCATTGTCATTTTATTCACTCTTGCAACGATCACAGAACCCACAAGAAACATAAACGTAAACTCGTCAAAATACCAGTCTCCCCACCATGTAAAGTGGCCTACGCCAAGGAAATCGGCAATGACCGGCACATGCTCCATCATCCAGATCTGAGGCGCGTTCACAACCTCATACATTGTATGATCCCCCACTGGTATGGCAGACCATGGAATATATCCCATTATAATGATCAGAATGATGGCCCCAAAAATGATTAAGGACCATTTCTGCCTGCGGGTCAGTTGGGGAAGTGTCTTCGTTTCCGTATCCACCAGGCAGTTGACTTCCATGCCATAAACCATAGACTTTTGGGGATCCTTCCTCACAGCCTCCGCATATCGCACCACAAGAAAGGTTCCAACAATATACAGGACTGCAAACAGGACGATCCTCATAGCAATTCCTGTCCCCAGGGATAATTCCGGATTATTGATGGCTGACACAGCCACCCCTGTGGAATAGGGATTGACTACACTGGCCATATTTCCTATGACCGCCCCCATAAACAGAACTTCAAAGCCCGTCAGTACATCGTATCCGGCCTTCACACAAAGAGGAATCAGGATCAGGGAGTAGGCTGGAAGCTCCTCCCATGCCCCATAAACGGTCCCCATGAGAGCAAATACAAACATCAGGATCGCAAGCAGCTTTTTTCCGCTGTATCTCTCAAGCAGGGCCCCGATCCCTGCATCCAGAGCACCGCTGGCATTCATGATCGCCAGAAATGCCCCGGAAACGAGGATGGAAATGCTGACATCAGAGCCTTTAATAAACCCTTTAATGGGCGCCATAAATACGTCCCAGAGCCCCACTGGCGATGTTCCAGCATTTTCGATGATCTCTCCGGCATCATTAAAAGCAGCATTATAATGGACGGTCCTCTCTCCATTTTCACCGATGGTTACGACCGATGTAGGAATGAACCAGGTCAGCACAGCTACAAAGATCAACACAAAAAACAAAAGTATCATGGATCCTGGCATCTGAAATTTTTTCTTATGTTTCTTCAAGCTTATTTTCCCCCTTATCTGTATTTATCGCAGAACCTTGGACATTTCAATTCCATGAACATCATAAAGCTCATGAAGAGAGACAGCCTCCTGTCCTCCCCTGGCTTCTCCCTCTAGAAATACTTCTTTGACATATGATGAAAACTCCAGGGGGTATCCGCTCCAGACCACAAGATCAGCGTCCTTTCCGACTGCAATACTGCCCTTTCTGTCTGCAATCCGCAGTACTTCAGCAGGATTAATTGTTATGGCCTTTAATGCCTCCAGTTCTTCCATTCCATAGCGCGCAGCCATGGCTGCATAAACTGGAAGATATGCTGCATGAATCACATCATGATCGGAGCAGAGACAGACTTTAAGGCCTTTCTGGCTTAAAATCCCAGCGGTCGCAAAGGTTTTGTCCCGGGTCTCCAGCTTTGAGCGCGGACTCATGGTCGGACCAACGACAATTGGATATGGCTGCTCTTCCAGGTAATCTGCAATCGGGATTCCATCTGTGCAGTGGATCAGTACCATGTCTATATCATACTCCCTGGCAATCCGGATCGCAGTACAAATGTCGTCAGACCTGTGTGCATGCATATGGACCGGTATCTGTTTATCCAGCACCAGCAGCATATTCTCCATACCGATATCCTTTCTAAAATAGTTTCCAGAGCTTATGGCTGTCTCCTTCTGGTGTTTATAATCCCTGGCATCTTCTAAGCATTTTCGAAGCTGATATGCCACTCCCATCCTTGATGCAAACCCATGCTTTGCAGTCTTAGGATTTTCACCAACACTGCATTTCATGGCGGCCTTCCTGCTAATTACCATATCATCCGCAACTGTACCTTTCAGGCGGATCACTGACGCAATTCCACCAACGACTCCATCGCTTCCCGGCGCTACACAGGCAGTGGTAACTCCTGCATGTACACAATCTGCCACTGCCCTGTCAAATGGATAAAGGCCATCCAGCACCTCCAATTCCGGCGTTAAAGCTCCAGAATAATCACAGCAGTCATCTCCCATATCTCCATTGCTCTCCTCACTGATGCAGATATGACTATGGGCATCGATCAATCCCGGTGTCACATAACTCCCTTCCGCATCATAAACATCCTCATTTTCTTTTCCTTCCAGATGATCTGAAATTTCGACTATCTTTCCATTTTCAATCCGAATATCCCGCGGAACAAATCCATTCTGTTCAAACAGCAATATCTTTCCGTTTTTAATAACCATAATGACTCCTTTTCTTCTTTGTTTATTTTTGAATACTCCTTTATTGTTTCCAGTATAAACATTGAACTAAGTTGAATGTCAAGCGGATTTATGGTAAACTATCCCCAGATACCTTGTTTTTACAGGAGAATATAATATGGAAAACAATATAAAACAGTCTTTTTCCATTGGGGAGATTGCTGAACTCTTAAATATTCCAACGTCTACGCTCCGGTTCTGGGAAAAAAAAGGGCTTTTTTCTATTCCCAAATCTGACAATCGTTATCGTATGTATTCTTATCTTGATCTTATTCAAATTGCAGATATTATTTTTTACCGGAATCTTGGGGTTCCCGTCAATGAAGTCAGTGAATTTGCAAACTGTTCAACAGAAAAATATGATCAATATCTTCTGGAAATACAAGCCCACTTGTCTAAAAAAATAAAGGAATACCAGGATATGTATCTTCGTACCCTTGAACAGCGCCGCCGTATCCAGGATTTAAACCTGCTTCAAGGCTGTGGCCCTCTCAAGGAAGAAACCCCCTTTTCTGCAGTTGCCCCCTTTGATTTTTTAGAAAAGGATAAAATGAGGCAGTATATTCAAGATCCATCCCTGTATGTCTGGTATCTGGATACCCGTGAGGCATCCGAAGGATGCCGTGGGATCATCATCTCCCCAGAAGGATATAACGGACCTCTCCTATGGAAAAAAACGCATGGGCAAATGTGGGTGACCTTCCTGGTCCGAGCACGGGCGGAAGAAGATTATGCCTGGGACGCGCAGGAAACCTTAAATCAGATCAAACGTTTCCATTCCACTGGCATTATGCTCGCAAGACATCTCCTGACTGCTTTTGAAGAAGGAAAGCAAATTGAATATCTAAAAGCATACGTTGAAATTTTCGATTCCCTGCCCCAGGGTCCGGAAACATAAAAGCGTTCTGGCAGCCTCGTTTCCGCCAAAACGCTTTTATGCTTTCTACTTTAAACTTGAAAATACTGCTGATTCCCGGATCCACTCCATCAGCTCATCATCGATCTCCTCCTCACTGGCAGTAAGAACATGATGGGTCCAACGGCCTGGATACGGCTCTGTGGCTACATCGATCCTGGGAGAAACGACCTGGTGAGGCAGGCTGAATGTTACCACCAGAAACGGCTCCGGACAGTCTTTTTTCTTTCTTACCCGCATAAAAGAGGCGCAGGCAAACATGTGCTTATTATAAAAGGAAATCTGAGTTTTCTGAAATTTGACCCGGACATCGGGGATATCCTTCAATATTTTCTGCTCCAGGACCCCGTAAATGGGGAGCGCATCCGGATGGGATTCAAAAAACAAAAGCCGCTGGCTGTCTGCTGGCTCTGCCCCCGGCAGCTTTCTCAGAATCTTTTCCATGGCTTTCCCCCTGGCCAGCTCATCCACCAGCTTATCCAGATAACGGATCTCCCGCATCAGCGGCTCTTCGATCTCCTCCACCCGTACACCACATACAACGCCCTTGATCTCATTTCTGGCCGGATTGGGGGACGGAGCATTTCGGAAAAAATCGCCGTAAGAAAGCTCCGAATCCAAGGCCGCTTCAAGCTCTGTCCGTGTATAACCGGTCAGCCAGGTGATGATCTGGTCCACCTCCCCCTGGGTGCGTCCCTTTTTCATTGCCTTATTTACAAGTAAAGGATAAATTTTCCCGAATTTCATGTTATATACGTTTTCACTGGTCATTTTCCATTCTCCTTTTCACACCATACCGCAATCTCTGCCACCAGCTCCCGGTCCAGGGGCTGGTCATAAGGCAGCCGGATCGTCCCCTTCTGGGTCTGGTATCCGGTCAGACGGTCTGCAAATTTCTCCACAGCTTCCGGTCCCGGATACAGTCCCACATGATTTTTAAACGCTGCAAACTGGATCAGATTGCGCTTTTTCCAATATGTGGGCATACTCCAGGATATTTTTTCCATGGTATCCGGGATCGCTGCCCGGATCGTCTCGTTAATCTCTTTTAAAAGCGGCTGTGCCTTTTCCGGCTGGTTTAAAATATATTCCTCAATGGTTTCCGGCGGCTTCCCGCAATAATGATCCTGGCCGTTACGAGCAAATGTACGGCCGCATTTGGGACATGTCCACATAAAAATTCCTCCTCAATACGTTTTAATCTATTTTCCCGCGAAGGGAACGACTGTCATACTGTTCCTGGTCCACGCCCTCCAGCTGGAAGTGAATATTGTCCCACCGGAACAGAGGCAACTTCCTTTCTTTCGGATGCACCTGGTTTCATATCTGCATTTTCTGTTTTTTCCTGGTTTTCGCTTCTGGCTTCATTTGATTCTCCAAATTCCGCATTGACATCCTCTAATTTTTTAAATATACTGTATATAGAGGAGGCAAGAGCGTCGCTGGGGGAACCGTTTTTCGGGATGGCCCTGGTCTTGATCGGCGTATTACCTCCGTTTTTTCTGATAAATCTCATGTAAATACAAACGGTTATCTTTTGCGACCTTCACCGCAAAAACGACAAAATAATCTCCCGAAAATTCCCCTTTTTCAATGCGTATTTTCTCCGATAACAGCGCCATCCCATCCGCGGCCTTTGCGATCCTTTTGGTAATCCAACACCTTTCCATGATCTATGACTGCTGGTACTGCGCCAGATGTAATTGCTTCCATTCGGCCTATGCCATAGTCAATATCCTCTTTTATTCCCGCACAGCTCAGATAAACCTGTCCCAGTACATCAAGATTTTTTGTAGCAACCCTAATGCCATAAATCGACGCTTCATTCATGACCTGAAGACCGCCTATGCTATTTCAATTCACGCTCCCATGAGGGGAGCGACACGTTTCCGTTAGAATCTACTGTAAGATTGTTTATTTCAATCCACGCTCCCACGAGGGGAGCGACGATCAGCCAGGCCCCCAATGGAAATATTTACATATTTCAATCCACGCTCCCACAAGGGGAGCGACGGTGGCGATCTTACAGGCCCACCGAGGGGATGCTATTTCAATCCACGCTCCCACAAGGGGAGCGACTGGATACGAGAGTCAGGTATACACACATGTGATCATTTCAATCCACGCTCCCACAAGGGGAGCGACGAGGATCCTTAAAATCTCTTGATGCCAATGTAGGGATTTCAATCCACGCTCCCACAAGGGGAGCGACTACAGCCGGGAGGATGGAAGAACCATGCCGGACTATATTTCAATCCACGCTCCCACAAGGGGAGCGACCGTATATAATCGGTTGTCTCGCCCCTCAATAGAAATATTTCAATCCACGCTCCCACAAGGGGAGCGACGTACTGTTCCATACTCACTCCGTAATCCCATGAATATTTCAATCCACGCTCCCACAAGGGGAGCGACAAGGAGGGCAGACCATGAGCTATAAATTAATGCAATTTCAATCCACGCTCCCACAAGGGGAGCGACATGATACCTTTTACGAGATCATCTCCTCCCCGACAATTTCAATCCACGCTCCCACAAGGGGAGCGACTCGGACCATGTATCCATATACCCGCAGCAGACGATTTCAATCCACGCTCCCACAAGGGGAGCGACGCTTTTACGACACCGCCAGACTGCTGTATGAATATTTCAATCCACGCTCCCACAAGGGGAGCGACTCCATGTTGGCAGCATAATTATCAACATACTCTTATTTCAATCCACGCTCCCACAAGGGGAGCGACCTCGAACCCGGCCGTATGCCTTTCACGATTGTTGATTTCAATCCACGCTCCCACAAGGGGAGCGACAAAAGAATTCCGGGCGGCTGTCTGCGAATGGTGATTTCAATCCACGCTCCCACAAGGGGAGCGACTGCAGATGAGATTGATTGCCGCATCGCAATGGTATTTCAATCCACGCTCCCACAAGGGGAGCGACGCCGGATCTGGATAAAACTGGAGGATGCGAAAAAATTTCAATCCACGCTCCCACAAGGGGAGCGACACAGGGAGACATCACACATGGGACAGAAAATGAATTTCAATCCACGCTCCCACAAGGGGAGCGACATAATCCACAGAGGTGATCCGAATGGAATGTATTGATTTCAATCCACGCTCCCACAAGGGGAGCGACACAGCCTACCTGGAAAAAGAAGTAAGAGAGGAGATTTCAATCCACGCTCCCACAAGGGGAGCGACATTTGTTACGCTTCCAGACCTTATTGAGCTGGTATTTCAATCCACGCTCCCACAAGGGGAGCGACTTTCAGCAACGCGGTAGTATTCCGTAAAGTCGGATTTCAATCCACGCTCCCACAAGGGGAGCGACGTGATGTGAGGTAGGATTCTTATGAGTATTAAAGGATTTCAATCCACGCTCCCACAAGGGGAGCGACGTATGCCTGGGCGTCCACAAGCCCTTTATGCCAGCAATTTCAATCCACGCTCCCACAAGGGGAGCGACCCACCACTCTTTTCCCATCTTTATACACATATGATTTCAATCCACGCTCCCACAAGGGGAGCGACATGGGGAAGAGACCAGATATGCCCTCGATGTGAATTTCAATCCACGCTCCCACAAGGGGAGCGACAAGGCCGCGGATGGGATAGCGCTGTTATCGGAGGAATTTCAATCCACGCTCCCACAAGGGGAGCGACGTAGACGGTCATAATTTTCCAAACTTACCACTCATATTTCAATCCACGCTCCCACAAGGGGAGCGACTGTTCTTCTTGATCCAAATCCGATTGCATGCAAAATTTCAATCCACGCTCCCACAAGGGGAGCGACTCCGATGGCGATGAGGAGAGGACACAGCGCATGACATTTCAATCCACGCTCCCACAAGGGGAGCGACCCATCTTCGTCCAACGTATTCAAGAATTGATTTTTATTTCAATCCACGCTCCCACAAGGGGAGCGACGTGAATAACATAACGAGGCCGGGGAAGGAGTAGGATTTCAATCCACGCTCCCACAAGGGGAGCGACGGCCGGGCCGGAAAGGAGGGGAAAATGAAACAGAGATTTCAATCCACGCTCCCACAAGGGGAGCGACAGCAATTTTACACAAAATTCCATATCTGTTTTATTTCATTTTTACCAATCCTTTCCCCATATCATATTTCCACACACAGCCCGCTTCCGACTTTTAATCATTTTTTGTACATTTTTTCTGGTGCGAATCGCCCAGAGATTTCCTGTCTGCTTCCATTTCGCACCAAAACAATATCCGGCATTCTATAATGTCTGCTCCACAGACCTGCTATAAGATCAATACCTGATCTGCCGCAAGCCCATGATCCACGCCAACATGGTCTACCTTTGTCTGATACTTATTTCCCAGATAATAAAACCGCAGACTGTCCACCTCTTCGTCGATAAGTTCTGTCAGCTTTGCCTTCAGCGCTATGCACTGTGCCTGGTCTAAAAGACATTCAAACACTGAATTCTGAACTCTTCTTCCATAATTTACACACTGCTTTGCCACTTTACGGAGTCTTGCTTTTCCCGCCGTCGTTTCTGTATTTACGTCATAAGTGATCAATACCAGCATCGTTCCACCTCATTTCCATAAAAACACAGGATATCCATCCAGATCTCCACGAAGATATCTTGCAAGGAGCATGGCCTGTACATAGGGTACCATCCCCCATTCCACCTTTTCCTTTAAATATGGATGGGTGAGAGTCTCTTTCTTTTTATTCTGCCACTCTGTCAGAACCTTTTTTCTCAGTTCTGCATCCATCAGAACAGCTCCATTTTCCTTTCTGGTAAAATTCTTACCACTGACGATCCTTTTATTGATCAGTGACAGGACAAATCGGTCTGCCAGAACAGGCCGCAGTTCTTCGATCAGATCAAGCGCGAGCGATGCCCTGCCAGGCCGGTCGGTATGAAGATATCCTACGTATGGATCCAGTCCCACCGTTTCCAGTGCAGCGGTAACTGTATTGGTCAATAACGTGTATACAAAAGACAACAGAGCGTTCACAGGATCCAGAGGAGGCCGTCTGCTCCTCCCTTGAAATAAAAAATCTTTCTTCTGCTGTAAAATAAGCTGATCAAAAACGCCAAAATAAACACTGGCCGCCTCTCCTTCATATCCACGCAGCTGATCCTTCGACACGCTCCCGCGCACCAGTTCCATAGAGTTTTTTAAATATTGACTGGCTTCCTTGACTCGTTCTTCATCTATCTGCATCCCATGATCCCGAATTGCCCGCTCCAATATCCATCTGGCGTTATATATCTTCCCCAGAATACACGTTTTTGCAAGTTCCAGGCTCTCCCCCTCATCTCGGCTGCTGTCATACTGTCTCTGTCTGAGGATCACATTTCCTTTTACCTTTCCTGTCACCCTCGCCAGAAATTTCCCTTGAGGAGAGAGAAAACATAGGGAAACATTCCTTTCCGCACATCCTCCCATCAAGGCAGGGCTTACCCCCCGATATCCAAACGATACGATTCCCTCCAGGTTATGAAGCGGCAGCCGTCCAATCTCCTCCTTTTCCTCATAAACCACTACGTTCTCTCCATCCAGTCCCAGATAACTGTTTTCTGAAGTAACATAAAGCGTGTTCAGCAGTTTTTTCATTCCTGATCCTCCTCCAGAATATGGCTGAGATACGTTTTCACGGATTCCGTTTTTGAAAGCCCCGGCAGGCATATTTCCTTTAGAGAGCAGGAACTGCAGGCCTTTCTGCGCTTAACCTTTGGCGTGTACCCCCTCCGGTAATATTCGTGCATTTCTGAGAAACAGGACCGCACCTCCTGCCGCAGCTCTTCTGTGAACACAACCGTCTCCCTTCTCCCTGTCTCTCCATAAAAAACAGCACCTTCGGGAATCTCTGTGGAAAACATCTCTTCCAAGCACATGGCCTGGGCTGCCAGCTGCAGCCTGTCCTCTTCCGTCAGCTTTGGTTTTCCTTTTTTATATTCCACCGGATAGACAGAATACTGCCCTCTGTGGCCATGGAGGGAAATGCCATCCTCGCATTTATGAAACTCTACCAGATCGCATTCCCCGCTCACTCCCATTTCCCGCGAGGCCACAGGAAGGGCTCTGACCACCAGGACCCCGGCTCTTTTTTCTGTCAGATATGGATCGTGGGCCCGTTTATGCATCAGCTCCCCAATCACCGTATGGACATTTTCCTCCCATTGCTGCTCCACATGGATCAACGCCCACTGTCTTCTGCAGAATTTAAAATGCTGGATCCCTGAGATCATCAGATATTCTTCTTCTGGATATGCCATTAAACCATCCTTTTCATTTCCACTGAATCCGGAACGCACGCTTCATCGATCGTAACCGTATAATCCTGATATTTTCTCGGGTAAAGTACGCCTTCCTTTTTTTCTACTCTGACTGAATCAAACAGCTTATATGCCGGACAATCTCCCAGTTCCTTGCTGTGCTTAAATACGATCAGCTCCCGTACTGCCATTTTTCCTCTGGCTGCAGAATGGTCGTGTTCAAACATATTAAGGATGGCTTCCCACAAAAGCTCCAGATCGTCCTCTGTAAATCCTGTCACCTTACGGGCCAGATTAGCAGACACATATCCCTCTGCCCGGTACAGGCCATAGGGAACGATGCTCTTTCTTCCCATTTCTGTGGTCTTATTCTCTGCATCCTTTTCTGTCGTGATCGCAACCCGCGTGATCGTCACCTCCTGACTGAGGATCGGATCAATACTCCTGGCAAACCCGATCTGGACAGGGCCGCGAACCTGGCCGCAATTCAAGGACGCCTTTACAAATGTGGTCATAACTGCACCGAATGTACGTATATCATAAAAATTTCTGCACATATAATCTTTAAGCTTCAGATCCGCATCCGGGTCGCCTTTTTTCAGTTTTTTCAGCGATTCAGTCAGCTTTTTATCCTCCGTATCCATAACGCCCAAAGCCTCGCACGCTTCCCTGTCGCTCCGGTTTAACGGTACATCCTCTTTAATATAGATCTTATACCCCTCTGCATCTTCCTTTACTGTCTCTATATAATTCCGGATCTTCCGTTTTAAACATACGTCTGTCACCAGTCCCAGACCGCTTTCCGGATCGATCCTGGGCATATTTCCGGCATCTGGATCCCCATTGGGATTTCCGTTTTCCACATCAAACAGGATCACAAATTCATATCTGTTTTTAATCGCCTCGTTCATTTATTTCTCCTCCTTCTTCTCATACCGTTTCTGCATCTGATGATAATACCCCAATGCGAATTCTCCCTGCTCCTCCAGGGACAGACGCAGTGGAAAATGCTCCAGCTTCCCCATAAGCTCTGTTAAGAGCCTTTCGTAAAAAATCTTTGAACTCCCTTTCTCCCGCTCCAGCTTCTTCAGATGACTGTTCTTCAACCGGTTTAAAATCGGAAATACGGAAGCTGGCGCCGTACTGGCCGAATTAAAATACCTGTCACGGATCGTTGAACGGATCCCCGGGTTTGTATCCATCTGGATGGATTCCAGAACTGCAAACAGTCTCCCAAGAACATAAGCCGTATCACAGCTTTCTGTATTCAGAGCCATAAAATTTTCCCCTTCTTTCCAATGATAATTTTGTATTAAATATGCCTTAATGATCTCAGCCCGTCCCCACGTAACGTTCCCCTGCTCGGCCCGGATCCGGATCAGTACATTTTCATAGAGGCCGGCTGGATAGCGTCCTCCAGAAAGGACTGCCTGGAGCACCAGGGATGCCATCCCGGGAACCGGCGTCCGGTCCTTTGCATTTGGATTTACCGTCTGATCCAGCATATCCCTTATACCGAGGTATTCACGTTTTTCCCACGACGGCCTTATGACCTCCATCCGTTCATAATGCTCTGCCAGACGTGTCAGGATGTTCCCAAATGAGTTCTCATAAAAGAAACGGACAGACAGCCTCGCCGCATTGGGAGATAGTCCCAGAATATAGAATCTCTGTTCCAGGTCCAGCTGCACCCCGTTAAGATCCATGGACTGTCCCCGTTTCAGCTTTGTAAATATGTCCTTCAAAGCTTCCTGGTTGTCTATTTTCGGATCTGCTGACATAAAAAAGGAATCCTGATACTCCTCCTCTCCGCTCTCCGCCCAGAACACGATCATGGAATCCCCAAGGCGAATCGCATGTTCTCTTTGGTCCAACAGATAATTGAGGGCTGTCGTATAGGCGAATTCCGCATATTTTCCCACCGGAGCATTGTAGCTCTGTTCTTTTCCATAGGATTCAAAGGAGGGTGCGTTAAAGGACACCAGCGCTGCCCCGCTGGACTGGGCTCCAGGCACCCCTTTGATCCCCCGGTGGATCCTGGCGATCTCGGTCCGTTCCCCGGTGACCAGGCAGACTCCCTGCGTTCCCGTTCCCATTCTCTCCAGGCTCTTTTCCCAGGCCTCTCTGATCCATGGATCCTCCTGGGCATAGTCCATTCCCATGACAAAGATCAGATTCCCTCCATCTGTGACCTCCTGCCATTTTTCCCTTATTACAGGATCCTGTTCCGCGTCCTCCGGATCCCAGGTCTCAAAAAACAAACAGATGGCATGGGCCATTCTGCCCCCGATCCCGTTCAGAAGCTTCAAATGCCGTTCCCTTGATGCCTGAAAGCACTCCAGGACCCGGGGACTTGTCCCATTCGCATCGATCCCCAGGATATACTTTGAATTATCACATAGAAAATTGGCTGCCACTCCAGAAGAGCGGGTCACCATTTCCGGAACCATTAAAGATACAGGAACCCATACCTTCTTTTTTCCGCGGTCTGCTTCCGTTTTCATGGGAAGGATCCCAGTTATCCTGCCTTCCTCTGACAGATTGACTGCATAGGAGACCTTTGCCTTACACCAGCCTTCCGCCGCCACTTCTTCACGTTCTGCCAGCCTCTCATATAATCCCACTAAAGCGTCAAGGATCATCGTATCACCTCACAATCCCGCAGATCGATCACACCTCTTTTCATCACAGCCCGGAAAAACATAGGAACCAGATCTTCTCTGTCCGTGTAATCCATATCGTACAGCATAAAGCCCAGATCCTTTTCCTCGACTGAGTCATAAGCTGTTACGATATCTTCCTCCTCGCAGATGGAAAACCGGACCGGAAACTCCCTGCATCCAAAATATGGTGTGTGGAAACACTCTCCCCTCCTCAGCCTCCGCATGATGATATCCTTAAATTTTCCTGGGTTATCTGAAGCAGAGGCGTTTTCTGTCATATCGAAGTGGGCCTCTATCACGTATTCCACATCGCACAGCAGCCTGGAGGCTCTCTGGACGATCTCATCTTTTGTACTAATATAAAGCGCTTTATCCAGGCCATTATATGCCTGAAGAACACTTCCGGCTGCGATCTTGCTTTTTACCTCATTCCTCCGCACACTGGTAAAACGGATGGGATTTACCACATGGATCTTATCGATCACCCACCGCATCCCCGGGTGCCAATAAATTGCATCCAGGATCCCTCTTGCTGCTGAAGGCGTCATGACATCGTATGAACATCGCTCCACTTTAAATTCCGGTCTGGAAAACAGAGCATAGTCTCCCCAGACTCTGATCTTTACACCTATTCCCATAACTTCTCCTTTTCCGCCCTTTACAAAACCTCCCCTGCCTGATAGCATGCCGCGATATAGTCTCTGGGCTGGTAATAGAAATCCGTATTAAAATCCGATATACTGGCATTGATCCAGGAATGATATACCTCCCAGATCCCCTTTAAAATATCTCCGTCGCTGTAACAGTCCTCGATCAGCCGTTCATATACCTCTCCGATATCCCAATAATCGGGAACCGTATATCTGCATTTCTTAACGTTATCAAATCCCCCCATTTCCGCCCCTGTTTCTTCGATAAATGTTTCCGATACCTTTTCCATTGGCTCACAGTGGAATACATCCGCGTATTCATAGATCCGTTCCAGCCGCTCTTTTCCCAGAATATCGGTGATCTCTTCCCTGCTTCTTTTTAACCTTCTTCCCATAAACTCGATCAGACTGCATGTAAAAAAAAGCCTGTCATTATTTTTCTCTGCCATATGCTTCCTCGCTTTTTATAAATTGCAGCGTATCCAGCGCCGACACCGTATGGAAACTGATCTGATGAGTCGGGTATTTAAACCGGGCAAGCTCCCAGAATGCGGCTCTGGATATCTTTCCGTCCATAAAATTCTGAATATAATTATAGATCGTATCATCTGCCATGGGCCCTTCCACAATATCATAGGTGTGGGAGATCCCCCTGCGGCAGGATACGATAAAATCCAGCCATTCCTCTGTCATCTCTTCAAACACCAGATAGTTCAGTCCCGGATCCGGCGTATATTCATAAGTATTTATAAAACCTGTTTTCCCATACCGAGATGCCCACCTTACAGCCTGCTCCCGGTACTGGGTGCAGTAAAAGCCAAAATAAAAGTCCTTATTAAATCTGGCCTTTCTGATTTCGGGAAATTCTACGGTCTCGCTGCTGCCATGGTATAATAACATATGCGCCTCCTTTTCTTCTGTTTTTACTATACTACACGCTCCATGAAAGTTCAATACTTTTAATTACATTAATTTTAATGAAATATTTTATATCATAAAAATACACTTGAAATTTGGATGGATTTACTATACCATTTATTTGTCTGGCTTTACCCAGGGGATTGAAATATTAATATTAGTTGTAACACAAAAAGTAGCAGCGGCAGTAGGAATTTTTTGAGTTCCCCTGCCGCTGCTGCTTTTTTAATGGTTTTTTCACCATTCCAAAGTTCTCTGTGAAACTAACCGCTTCTGAATCTCCTAAAAAAAGCTGGCGATCCCTGTCTCTATCTCCAGATCCAGCCCCATCTCATCGGTATATCGTTCCTTCGCTGTCAGTTCATAGAGATTTCCCAGTTCCTCTAAAACAGGCCGGATCATCCCTGCCCCCGACAGCTTATCAAGTACATCCTTATGCACAGGCACACAATATTGCTGGAGTCTGCGCAGATCTTCCCTGGTGCATCCCCTTACATGGATCTGCCTCACAAGTTCTTCTGCCTCTTCTTCCCTTGCTACCACAACTGAAATCGATTCCTCCTCGATCAGACGGAACTCTTTTCCAACCGTAGCAAACGGATAGCTCTTATTTTTAAACGCCTCCAGGATCTTCTTTTTATCCAGGCTCTCATCCCTCACATGATAAAGACGCCGGAAATATTCTTCCACGGATCCAGTGGAAGAAAACTCCATTCCTTCCTCTAAAAGGCTTTTCGCTATACCGGTCTGCTGGGCCTGACCGGGAGGTGTCTTTTCTCCCTCCAGAGAGAATGTAAAAACGTTGCTTTCTCTGGCTCCTCTTTTTCCTTCCCGGTTGCACCTTCCTGCCGCCTGGATCATGGAATCCACGCCTGCAAGCTCGCGGTATACGGTATCAAAATCCAGATCCACTCCTGCCTCCACCAGACTTGTGGAAACAACAAGACACTTTCTTCCATCGTCCAGACGCGTTTTTATTTCCTCCAGGACCCGTCTCCGGTGGCTTGGGTACATGGACGTTGAAAGATGATAAACGCCCTCGCTCTTCAGTTCCTTATAAAGCTCCTGTGCCTGTCTCCTGGTATTTACGATACAGAGCGCCTTTCTTTCCGCACTCAGGTGCTCCTCCAGCTGACTTTTTGATACAGTTCCCAGGTCACAGAAGGTCGTCCGTTTAAAAAAGCGGAACTGCTCTTCCATACGGGGACAAAGCTCTGTGATGTGCCTTTCCTTTGGAAAAAAGGGCCGCAGCGCCGGCTGTGTGGCTGTACAGAGAACTGCGCTGACCCGGTAATTGGCAATCAGCTCCTCGATCATCGCCGTACATGGCTTCAGATAATCCGTCGGAAGCATCTGGGCTTCGTCAAAAATGATCACGCTGTTGGCAATATTATGGAGCTTTCTGCACCTGGAAGACCGGCTTCCATACAAGGACTCAAAAAACTGCACATTGGTCGTCACGATCACTGGCTTATCCCAGTTCTCCGCCGCCAGATGCATGGCCTTTAATTCCTCTGTTTCCTCCAGTCCCTCTGCCGTAAAATCGTCCATATTGCTGTGGTGCTCCAGGACATTTGAATCTCCCAGAATTTTTCTGAACACAGCGGCGTTCTGTTCGATGATACTGGTATACGGGATCACATAGATCACCCGGTCCATCCCGTGCTTTACAGCATGACGCAGGGCGAATGCCAGCGACGAGATCGTTTTTCCTCCGCCAGTCGGTACTGTCAGACGGAACAGTCCCCTTTCCATAGAGCCGGACTCCAGACAATGCCTCAGGATTTCCGTTCTTCTCCCATTGACAGTCTCCTCCTCATCGCTTTCCAGCCAGCCCGAAATATACATTTCAAGTCGTTCCAAAAGGGATTCCAGGGAGTCCCCAGGAAGCCTTCCTGTCTCTCCGTCCTTCATAAACGTTTCTGTGTCCAGAAAATCCGCATCCACAAGGCAGGAATAGAGCATCCGTATGAACACACTCATGGAAAAATCCGGGTCATGGGCTTTTTTTACGTCAAAAGGAACGGATGCCAGTTCGGGAATCTTGATCTCGTTCCGGTAAGCCTGATAATCCTCCAGCTTCCTTTTCCTCCTCCCACACAGACTGGAAGAACCGGCATCATCCGTCGGTGCTCCATAATTGGGAAGTCCGGCATGGTGCCCGGCAATGCAATACCCCATAAATCCATACATACCGCCTTTTTCAAAGCACACCTGCATTCCGGCGCTGGAATGATCCACCCGCCTGTCGCTGTTCTCCGTTATTTTTTTCTGGAATGCTGCTGAATACTTTCCAATATCATGAAGAAGGCCGCAGCAATACCCCCAATCACGTTTTCCAAACCGGGACGCAAATTCACCGGACAGCACGGCCGTCCCTTCCAGATGTTCCTTTACCGTCTGGACCCTGTCTCCACATGTATGTCCCAGATATCTCTCCATAAACATTCCCCTTCCTACATAAAATCAAACAAACTCAGCTGCTTCATCCCTGTCTCCCCCGGTCCACGTACCGTCTCCCGCAAAAGAGCCTCTTCCGGCAGCTCTGAAAGGAATACGGACGGCTCCCCAGAGGTCAGAAGGACCAGCTCCTCCTTCGCTCTGGTCATTCCCACATAAAACAGACGCCGCTCCTCCTGGAGTCCGGCTTCCGGATCTCCTTCTTCCGGCCCGGATCCAGCCTTTCTGTTTTTAAAATACTCCAGAGGGATCGAATTCTTCCGGACCCCGTAGAGGATCACTGCCGGAAACTCCAGGCCCTTGGACCCATGGAGCGTCATGAGGGAGACAGTATCCGCCGTACAGCAGCCTCCTCCCCGCCGCATCAGGTCTCCTTCCTCTCCAAAATCCAGCAGGTATAAAAATTCCTCCATGGTCTTATGGAAGACAGCCATGGCCGAAAGCTTTTCCACCGCCCCATCCCCGGCCAGTCCCATGTCCCGGCTCCATTTTTCCACCAGCGCCGCCGGCCGTTTCTTTTTCAATGGCCTGTATGCCTCCAAAAGCGCCGGATCCCAGCTCCCTTCTTCTGGTGAGTCTCCTGTCCCGTTTCCGTACAGCGCCCGGAAAAACTTCAGAGCCCTCTGTACGTTCTCCTCTTCCAGAAATGAGCCCTTTCCAGTGACCGTATACGGGATCCCCTCGGTTTTCAGAAACTCCTCCATTTCCTCCACCTGGCGGTTGGTCCGGCACAGCACCGCGATATCTGAAAAGCTTCGGATCTGTTCCTCTCCAGAACGGGCCCGTTCCCCGGCATCCAGCATGTCGATGCCGCCCACCATCCGGCTGATCTCCCTGGCGGCAGCGATCCCCTCGGAGCGTCTGCCGGACGCCGTCAGCACGCGGACCGGCAGGCCATTTCCTGCCATAGGAAGCAGTTCCCTTTTCTCACCTGGATTCTTCGAGATCATGCCGCAGGCGGCGGTTGTGATCCACGCCGTGGACCTGTAATTTTCCCGGAGCCGGATCACCTCTGTTTCCGGAAAATCCTCCATAAGGCGGGCAAAGCATTCCGGATCTGATCCCCGGAAGCCGTATATGGACTGGTCCGGATCCCCGATCACAAAAAGCTCATCCCCCTCCCGGTTCCATGCCAGGATCAGCCGGTATTGCAGGGGGCTGATATCCTGAAACTCATCCACCAGAAGATATCGGAACCGGCGGCAGAATTTCCGGACCGGCTCTGATGCCAGGTACAGAAGCCCCAGAGCCTCCGTCAGAAGATCGTCAAAATCCATGAGCCTCTGCTCCCGCATCCGCTCTTCATAGGCCCCTGCCGCTTTTCTGAGCCCCTCGGACATGGGTTCCGCTTCTCCTGCTCCCAGGATCCTTTTTGTCTTCTCCTCCGATACTGCCCTTAAAAGCTCCGAAGAACGGAGCTTCAGTCCCATGTCTTCAATGACTGCCTCCGCCAGCTTCTGGCACTCCAGGCCGTCTGCCAGCACGGTCTCCTTACCCGCTGCCTTTAAAAGCGCCAGACAGATGGAATGGAAGGTTCCCGTCTGGATCCGTCCCGCGGCGCTCCGGTTCGGCATTTCCCTCCGGAGGCGTTCCTTCAGCTCCCCGGCTGCCTGGTTCGTAAAGGTGACCGCTGTGATCTCCGACGGCTTTACGCGGCGGAGCTCTGTAAGGCAGCGGATCCTGGCCGCCAGGGTTCCGGTCTTTCCTGTTCCCGGCCCCGCGATCACGGCCACGGCACGGGCCGTGTGCTCTGTCGCCCGGCGCTGCCCCTCATTGAGGCGGGCCAGGAAATCCGCTTCCAGGATATTTCCATCCATGCCCTCTGCCCCGGCCCGGACACTGGTGTCACGGATCTTTCCTGCCAGCTCCAGGTCCCCGGTATCACAGGCCTCTCTCCTGTCTTCCTTTCTGTCATCAGAAGCCCGGGACTCTCCTCCCCCGGCTCCAAAGATCCCGGCCATGGTCATCTGTCCATCGGGGTTTTCCAGCTCGTCCGGCCGGAACAGCCGGATCGTTCCGTACTCCCCGTCAAAGCCCGGAAGCCGTGTGACCTCCCCGTTCCTGAGGCGCCGGATCCCTTCTGCCGCCAGACGTCCAAAATGGCGGCGGATGTCCTCGATGGGCACTTCCCGGAGGATCTCAAATTCCGTCCCCAGCACCCGGAGCATATCCAGATATTCCTCCTGTACCCGTTTACTGGCCGCAGATCTCCCGGTGGAAGCGGCGATCACCTCCGGCAGCGGGACCAGGCTCTCAAAGGGCTTTCTTCTCTCCGGCTGGAAGCCCTCCGGCCGGTCAGCCAGCTGATCGATCCGGTGGGAGACACCCATGGTCATCCTCTTTTTACATACCGGACAGATCCCTCCATGGCTCTCCGCCTCCAAAGGACTCATGCAGATATGGCATTTCCGGTGGCCGTCAAAATGGTACTTTCCCTCCTCAGGAAAAAACTCAATGGTGCCGGCCAGTCCGTTCCCCGTTTCCACCGCTCTCTTAAGCCCCGCATAGGACAGCTCTGTATCCAGCAGGTTCGCTTCTCTTCCCAGCTTTGCAGGAGAGTGGGCGTCGGAATTGGAAATAAGCTGGAAACGGTCCAGAGCCGAAAGCCGCCAGTTCATGGGCGGATCTGAGGAAAGCCCCGTTTCCACCGCATGGATATGGGGAGCCAGGTCCCCGAAGCACTCCTCCACCGTATCGAAGCCGGAGCAGGCCCCGAACATGGAAAAATGCGGCGTCCAGATATGGGCCGGAACGAAGATGCCGTCCGGACATGTCTCCAGCATGATCTCCAGGAGATCGCGGCAGGAAAGCCCCAGGATCGGCCGTCCGTCTGAGTGGATATTCCCGATGGCCTCCAGCCGTTTCGATAAAAGCTTTGCCTCCTCCAGTCCCGGCAGCAGGATCAGGCTGTGGACCTTCCGGACCCTGCCGTCCTGTTTATAAATGGAACTGATCTCCCCGGAAACCACAAACCGGGTCCCTTTGCAGGCGTCTCCTTCTCCCGGCTCCCGCATATACTCCTTCTTCAGCCGATAGAGCCCGTCCTCTGCCGGGACCAGCTTTTCCTCCAGCTCAGCCCGCCAGGCAGGATGGGTAAAATCTCCTGTGCCTAAAAGACGGATCCCCTTTCGCCTGGCAGAAAGCTCCAGGGTCTCCGGCGTCAGCTCCCGGCTGGTGGCCCTGGAATACCGGGAATGAATATGCAGATCAGCAATATACATCAGCGATCCCCTCCTTATTAATTTCCAATGTTTTTCATTTTGCGATTGCAGAGCCAAAGCCAAAATGGTATGATATAGACCACAATTCCATTTTAGGAGGTACTATGGAAAAGAAAAAAACAGACCTTAAGGAGATCCTCTCCTTTTTACTGATCCTGGCCGGAAGCGCCATCCTGGCCATCAACATGAACACCTTTGTGGAACAGGGAGGCCTGGTGCCCGGCGGTTTTTCCGGACTCTCCAAGCTGATCCAGAGGGTGGCCCTGACCTTCTTCGGCCTTAAGATCCCGTTTACACTGTTAAACGTATTTTTTAATGCCATTCCGGCCATGCTGGCCTACCGCTTTGTTGGGAAAAAGTTTACGATCCTTTCCTGTATCAGCATCGTGGTGGTCTCTGTCCTGGTGGACCAGCTTCCCGTAACTCCCATCACCGGCGATATCCTGCTGATCTCCGTATTCGGCGGCATCATCAACGGCCTGGGAATGAGCCTGATCCTCAACAACAATGCCAGCAGCGGCGGCACAGACTTTATTGCCATGACCTTATCCGCAAAATATAAGATTTCTACCTTTAATTACATGCTGCTCTTCAGCGCTGCCGTGATCCTGACCTCTGGCTTCCTGTTTGGTATGGATAAGGCCCTGTATTCGATCATCTTCCAGTTCTGTAATACCCAGGTGATCAATACCTTTTATAAAAAATACCATAAAAAGACCCTGCTGATCATCACCGAGGATCCGGCATCCATTTCCGCTGACATCCTGGAGCTGACCCATCACAGCAGCACGATCTTTAAAGGCATGGGCTTTTACAGCGCCCATAAAAAGTACCTGATCTACACAGTGCTTTCCGACAGCGATGTGCGGAAGGTTCGGAAACAGATCCTAGCCCATTACCCCGGCACCTTCGTCAGCGTGTTAAACTCCAGCGACGTGATCGGAAATTTCTACATCCAGCCTCTGGAATAGCCGCAGGCTGTGGTTAAAACCGCAGCTTCCGGTATTCCCGGGGGGATAATTTTTCATATTTTTTAAAAAAACGTGAAAAATAGTATGGATCTGTAAATCCCAGCGTTTCCGCCACCTCCCACACCGGCATATCCGTATGTCCCAGCATCTGCCTGGCCCTCTGGGCCAGCTGCCGGGACATATATTCTTTTAATCCCATCTTTGTATCCTGCTGGAAGGACCTGGAAAGCTGATGGACCGGCATATCCATGGCATCCGCCAGCTCCTGGATACGGAGCCCTGCGCTCAGATGCCCCTCCAGATAATCCAGGACCGACCTCTGGCGGTAAAATCCCCGGAAGGACTCCAGATACCCGTCGCCCCCTGCTCCCTGTTCAAAAAAGTTATAGACCAGGCGTGAAAATACCGCCTTCAGATAAAGGAGGCCTCCGACGGATTCCTTCTGGACGGCTCCCAGAATGTCCTCTAAAAAATCCCATTCATAAGGAAGCCCCCAGACCTTCCCCAGATGGCTGAACAGATCCACTCCTGGGAGCAGCTCCATGGTAAAGTGGATATAAAACTTCTGCATGGTGCTGGGACACACGTAGCTGTACCGGCACTCCGCCGGGACCAGGTACACGTTTCCCGGAAGAAGCTCCACCCGCTCCTCCTCATTTTTCAGGTATGCCTCCCCGTCCATCATAAAATAGATCCGGTTGAACGGCGACCTGGTATTTGGAAAATTCCATGACGTATCTCCGTAAAACATAGCCGCTTCCAGGAGATTTAGGCTTAGAGAGCCCCAGTTTCCCGTAAGAAACGGACATTCAAAAATTCCATCCATCCAAAAAGTCCATCTTTCTGTACAAAAATCCCATGTACTTATTCTAAAATTTATTATATAGTCATGCCCATGAAAACACAACAGCTTTTACCGGAGGTATTGGAAATGGATATGAGAAAATGGTTTAAAGAGGCCCAGTACGGCATGATGGCCCACTGGGGACTGTATTCCCTTCTGGGCGGAGAATGGAACGGAAAAAAAAGCAGCAGCTATGCGGAATGGATCCAGGCCAACCAACGGATCCCCATGGCAGAATACGACAAGCTGGCAACGGCCTTTAACCCGGTGTATTTTAACGCAGACCAGTGGATCCGTCTGGCAAAGGAATGCGGGATGAAGTATTTCGTCATGACCAGCAAGCACCACGACGGCTTCGCCCTCTTCCATTCCAGGGCCGACCGCTTCAACGTGGTGGATGCCACGCCCTTTGGCCGCGACGTGGTGGGAGAGCTGGCCGAGGCCTGTTATAAGCATGGTCTGAAATTCGGTCTCTACTACTCCCAGGATCTGGACTGGCATGAGGAGCACGGCGGCGGTTATCTCTCCGGCCATATCCCCTGCGCCGGACAGTCCTGGTGCAACGACTGGGATTTTCCCGACAATGTGAAGAAAAACTTTGATATCTGTTTTGAAAATAAGATCCGTCCCCAGGTGGAGGAACTCTTAAGAAATTATGGGGAGCTGTGCCTGATCTGGTTTGATGTGCCCATGACCATCCGGGATTCCCAGAGCCGTGAGCTTTTCGAGCTGGTAAAAAAATACCAGCCGGACTGTCTGATCAACTCCCGGCTGGGCAACGGCGCTTATGATTACGTTTCTCTGGGGGACAACGAGATCCCGGATTCCATTCCCGGAGACGGGGAGCTGGATCCCGCCGGGCTGGATCTCAATGGCTGCGACGGCTTAAAGCCCTCTCCCTACGGCCTTTACGAAACCGCCGCCACCTTAAACCACAGCTGGGGCTACTGTGCCTGGGACCAGGACTGGAAAAGCGCCGAGACCATCCTGGCCATCCGGAAGAAATTAAACGGCCTGGGTATTAACTATCTTCTAAATGTGGGCCCGGACCATCTGGGCCGGATCCCAGGAGCCAGCGTGGATATCCTAAGAGAGGCGGCCAGACGGCAGGGGGCTTTATAATAGTCCGCCTGCAATGGCCCGGAAAAAATCCACATGCTTCAGCTCATAGTCCTGGGACATGAAATCCGGATCCGCACTGGTCTTTACTATGATGATCTGCCTGGAGGGATCTGCGTACATCCACTGGCCATAAACGCCGATGGCCATGAACTCTCCCCGATCCCCTTCCGGCACCCACCACTGGTACCCATAGCCAATGGCGTTATAGACGTCCTGGTTTGCCCCGGGCCTGGAATAGGCTGCGCTGACATCCATGCTGTCCCTCACCCATTCTTTTGTGAGGATCTGCTCCCCATGGAAGCTGCCCCCGTTCAGATAAAGCCTTGCAAACCGCGCATAATCCCTGAGGGAGACGCTTAAGCCTCCCATGGCCAGCTCCGTCCCGTTGCTCAGAGTCCAGTATGCGTCCTGCTCTGCGCCGATCCGTTTCCAGAGCTTCTCCTCCATATATTCCGCCAGGCTGCGTCCGGTGGCATTTTTAATGATCTGGCCCAGGATCTCTGTATTAATGCTCTGATATCTGCGGTGGGTATACGGCTCCTCCTGCACCCCATGGTCTGCGATCACCTTCATGGACGGTGTGCCCATGAGGGTGCGCATGGAAAACCGGCTCATATCCGTATCCTCATTGAAATCGATCCCGGAAGCCATCTGCAGGCAGGCGCGGATCGGAATGGACTCCAGATCCGTCCCTGCAAACTCCGGGACATACATTCCAATGGGATCCTCGATGCTTTCAACAGCGCCTTCGGCTACTGCGATCCCCATCAGCGCTGAAACGAAGGATTTTCCCATGGAATTGGACGAAAACAGCGTCTGGGGATCCCCTCCATAAAAATATTTTTCATATTTGATCACATCGTCCTTCACCACCAGCAGGGCCGAGGTCTTTGTATCCTCAAGAAATCCCTCTGTTGGATAAAATCCACCCTTAAACCGGAAGCCGTCCGCCAGGGAAACGTTTTCTTCCTTTAAAAACTGGAAGGGATCGTTTCCCCGGCTTATTTTCTTTGTCGGCTGGATCTCCGGAGTATGCTGGAAGGTATACGCCAGATTTTCATCCTTAAAACTCCTTAAGGAGGTGTGGAGGATCTTTATCTTCTCTCCAAAGCAAAGCCACAGTGCTCCGGCCGCAATGGCTGTACAGGCAGCCGTCATCCCAAATTTATGTATCTTTTTCATCTCTTCGATTCCTTTCCTGTTCCCGTTTTCTGATCACCCGGTCATTTTAAACCGTACAGTAACAGTACAGTCAAGGGGTTCTGAAAAGTTTTTTATAAAAGATCTGCCGGCCGGTCCGGATGGACTACAAAGTCCGCCTCCGCAAGCTTTTCCAACAGGGCCTCCGCATTGTGTTCCAGCTTATACTCCAGCTCCTCCCGGTGCAGGGGGATGACCTGGTAGAAGTTGATCTCCTCTCCGCCGGGAAGATGACAGAAAAAGCCTTCCTTCCGGATATTCTGAGGCTCTCCCAGGATCGCGCCGCAGAGCTTTGTGTCCTCTGCAAAGGGCCTTTGATTGTCTGTGGTGTGACCCCAGCCCAGCCATGTATCCGACTGGATGGGCAGACGGGCCAGTACCTTTAACAGACGGACCGGCCAGTACCACCGCTCATCCTTCATGGAATCCTCGTCCAGCCTCCAGTCCGGCGGCAGGGCAATGGCCAGCTCTGCCCGCTCCAGCCGGTATTCCGCCAGCTCCTCCGGGACCTGCATCTGGCGGGCTCCCATGCCCATGGTGACCAGCGTATAATAATTCCGCTCCCTGTCAGGAGGGATCACACAGATGTCCACATGGATGTCCGGCGAGACCAGCTCATGGAAAACATGCTCGATCTCCCCAAAATACTTCTGGATATGCTCTTCCACCGCTTCCATCTCTTCTATGGTATAAACCTCCGGCCCGCTGCTTTCCTCCGGGGACCAGAAGGCGCCCTCCTTTTCGGTCCCGTCCGGAAGGAGGAATATCTGGAAATATTCGTCCTCTTCCATCAGATGATAGACCAGGCCCATGTGATAATCCAGTCCCACCAGCACCGTATCCAGACAGGCCGGCCTGCCGTCCGGGTGGTTCCGTTCCAGCCACCGCCCCTCCTTAAGCCAGCCTGCCAGCCGCTCCAGCCAGTCTGCGCTGAGGCTGGACATGCCGGCCTCGTTCATCTGGAATACCAGATCAAAGGTCTGTCCGTTTACTATATAAGGGAACTGGGTAAACGGCCCGTCTGGCGCATACTGCTCCGGTTTCGGCCCAAAAATATTCCAGAACCGTTCCAGTCCTTCCCGATTGACGGTAATGCAGGAAATGGACCGCTGCTTCGCATCGGCATCTTCATCCAGGCCCTGCTGGAGATTCCGGTCGGCTCCGGGATCGATCCAGTGGTATTCCATCCGCTCCAGCGGCTCCCCGGCCTCGATCTCTCCTTTGAGCGTCAGGAACTCATGATCGCCAGGCTCCAGCTTAAGGCCGTGGGCCACGGCCTCCAATGCTCCGGCTTTATCGCCGGAATGGGACCGCAGCTTGGCCGCCTGCAGCCAGATCCATGGATAATCCGGTTCCTCCCGGATCCCCTTTTCTGCATAATCCAGTGCCTCCTCCAGCCGGCCGCAGTACATCAGGGCCACCGAGTACCGGTAGTACCATGTAGCACAGCCTCCGGCGTTTTTCTCTGAATCCTTCATCCACTGGGCCGCCTTATAATAATATCTGTACTCATCCAGATTGTTGCAGGCATAGGAATACCACAGGGCGATCTTAAGATCCTGTCTGGCCTGCCGGCTGGTAAACCGTCCCGTCTCCACGCCCCGCTCAATAAAGTCCTCCAGCCACTGGAGCATTTTCCCAAAATACCCCGATATTCCATCCTCAAAGGATCCCAGCGTTTCAATGTCCTGGGCCGAAAGCAGGGAACCGGTCTTTGCATCCACCTGGGGCTCTCCCTCCTGTTCCCACAGGCGGACGGCCCCCACATCCCTCCTGAACACGTGGAATCCGCCCCAGGCCAGATCTGTTCCAGCAAAAAATTCCCTGGCCGCATCCAGGACAGCGGGCAGATCCCAGGCTATAAGATCCAGATACCCGTAATACAGGCCAGTGGCCCCGCCCAGAAACGTCACTGCATCCTCTCCCGCATGTTCCCGGACCGACTCCCGCAAGGCGTCCCGGAACGTTAAAATTTCCTCCGCCCGTCCTTCCCCGGTAAATCCATCCAGTGGATAACACAGGAATCCGGCCGCAATGCCGTCCCTGTGGTAGTCTTCCATGATCCCGCTCTCAGCCCTCATGTAGTCGTTGATGAGGACCGGCAGGCGGGTTGAACCGGCCCCCACATCCAGACGCCAGTCGGCCTCCGGATCCTTCACCGGCTCCAGCTCATAGGCAATATAGCTGTTTTCCAGATAATCCCCGGCGTCGTCCCATCGTGTATATCCCATATCCCGAAGCTTCCCCGGAAGCTCAGAAAGCAGGACCGCTGTTCCAGACCTGGGCTGTTCCACAATATCCAGATCATGGATGAGAGCAATGGAGGACACCTCCCCCAGCACCTGGTCCGTGAGAGTACAGAGCAGCCACCATGCCTTATCTTCCTCCTCCTTCATCAGCGGCAGGAGCTTCTCACAGTAAAGAGCCAGGGAAACCCGGTCCTCCCTGGGCTCTGTCCAGACCAGCACGTCCTCCGCCTGCACCTGGAGTTCCCCGGCCTGGAGCGAAAATCCCGCTGAGGGCTGACGTCCCACCAGGATATTCCAGTGCTCCAGCACAGACTCCGGCGCACGGCGCTGGAAATAGACCAGCGGGAACAGGGCCGACCGGTTTCCGTCGGCGCTGAGGATCAGTTCATACTTCTCCACGCCAACGCCCAGTTCAAAGGAGGGGGAACAGAAGGCCAGCTCCAGGACTTTTTGGCATTCCTCCACCAGCTCTTCTCCCCTCTCCCGCATCTCATCCGTATCCATGATCCGGCGAAGCTCTGCCTCGATCCCGGCAAAAGCTGCCCAGGCCTCCTTCGTCCGCTGCCGGAAATTCTTCTCAAACCCCGGCAGAGCCAGACATCGGCGGCAGCTGTCGATCAGCTCCTGGGTATCCGCATCGCCGGGGCGGGCTTCATGGGGCTCCAGCAGGCCAATGGCCCTCTGGAACAGCTCCCGGTCTCCCGGCTCTGCCAGATTGCTGTATGCCCGGGCCAGCTCGCTGTCCATCTCTGGCGTGCGCTCCCCGGCAGGGATGGCCTCCAGCGTGTCTATGATCTTCTGGAATTCATCTTCCTCATTCCATTTCTGGCATTGTTCCAGCAGCTTCATAAATCATTCCTCCTTATCAGTTGTCGTAGCATCCGCCCATGTGCCAGCCAGGGCCATGATGTGCTCCATTTCACCATGGATCTGAATATCAGCCTCTTATCTGCAGTTTCCGGGAACAGGAACGGCATCACATCCAGAACCGCCCTCCGGATCCTTCTCCAGGACGGGATACGTCTTTCACGCCATGGGCGTCTGTACCTTCATCCGAAATATAAAGTCAAAATTTAAAATTAGTATTTATTATAATAAACGAAAACCAGGAAAGATGCAATCTCTTTCCTGGCTGTCTGTGTCAGTTTCTCCGGGCGGTCCCGGAGATCGTTTTATAAGATGCCCGATCATCCCTTTCCTACATAATATTCATCCAAAACTCTCGCCAATGCCTTTGGATTTTCCTCGTTTACAGCATGTCCGGCATTTTCTACAACGCTCAGCACCGCATTTTCTATATTCTGCGAAAAATAATACGCCGACTTCCTGTTCACGCGGTCCTTCTCTCCACAGATGACCAGCACCGGGCAGGTTATTTCCTGTATCCGGCTTCTGAAATCCAGTTTTTTCATGGAGTTTACCAAATCGAACGTGTCCTTCTTATCAAATGCCATCCCCTGAAAAGCGGACCGGGGCAGAAACCGGAAGATCACATTCTGAAACCCAAGGGCCGCTTTGGGGATTTTATGAGGCGTTCCAATTAAAACAAGGGTTTCTACCTTTTCCGGAAAATCCAGCGTATAATTCAATGCCAGGATCCCGCCTAAGGAAAGGCCGCACAGGTAGAACGGTCCATCCAGGGCGCTGCAGTATTCGATCAAAGAAGAATATAGATTCTCATAGACCGCTTCCTTCCCCTTCAGAATCGAGCATAAATCCGGACATAAAATATCCTTCTGATCGTTCATGCAGGAAATTGTTTCCTTCCAGCTTGCCGCTTTATGGCCCGTACCATGAATTAATATTTTTTTCATCCTCTAATACCCTTACTTCTATTTTCTAAAATCGTTTGCGGAATTTCAGAAAACCTTTTCAGAAGATACGCCTTTCCCTTTTCTCCCTTCCATCTGTGCCAGAACCAGAAAATACTGCCCGCAAACATAAGGCCCGCAATTATAAAGGCATGGTGAAACCCTGTCTTTTGAAGAAATATATAGCTTAAAAATGAAGCGGCAGATATGGAAACCCCAGATATGCCAAGGGCGATCCTAAGGACTTTTTCCTGTGACAACCCTAAAAAATAGTTTTCCCATTCTTCGGGCTGGAATCCAAGCTGTCTCCCCTTAATCCAAAACAAAAGAAGGACCAGCCCCAGCGCGATCCCCTTGCTTGAAAGGAGATGTATTGTCATTGAGCATATCAAAACCGTAAATCCTTTCATGGGATATTCCCTCCCGTAAGTCTTGCTTTTTCATTATATTCTGTCCATCCATCCCTCGTAAAGCACCAGACTGGCTTTTTCTTTCATGGTTTTGGCCGTTCCTCCTTTCGGATCAGGATACTTTTTTCCTCGGAGTTGATGCTATACAGGTCGTCCAGATGGATGTGAAATCCATCCTCACGAATGGTTTCTGCCATACCCAGCGCGGCTTTCGCCAATAGGAGCAGCCCCGCCCGGTTTCCTGTTAACTCCAATTCATTTCCATCGGCAGAGTGGCAAAGGAGAGGTAGGCTTCCGGCTCCACTGGAAGAATGGGCAGTTGTTCATTATTCAGTTGAATGGTCAGTGTTTTCGTTTGCATTGCCAGGGCCCCCAACATCAATCCCACCAGAAATACCAGACGGTGGACTGCCACAGGGCATCCGCCAGATTGCCCACGGTGGGGTCATCCTGCTCCTGATCCACGATGTCCGGGCAGAAGCCGTACTGCTCTGTGGCAGCTTCCATAGCCTTCTCCTTGGGAACGGGAGCCGGGAGCAGGAACTCCAGCTCATCGTGGCTCATGGCGGCAGGGATGGCACCATGCTGCTCGAACCAGTATTTCGCCGCTGCCATCAGGTCCGGTGTGTCGGGACACTCATTCCAATTTCCAAAGGGCAGATAGGCGAATATCTCCCAGGGGTTCTTTACCGGAATTTTAGCCAGAATGAGCGGATATGTCATGTGACTGTCCGAGTCCCAGTAGCAGGAGAAGCGGTCATTGTCATAGCCACCCTCCATCTCGCCCAGGACTTCCTCATCCCAATCCAGATCATCATCCTCGGCCTCCGCTCTACGCTGGCCGGTCAATTCCTCCAAAAGAGCCTTTCCGTCCTTGACGGGAGCGGAGAGCATCTTCTTCCGATACTCCGCTACCGTTTTGAGGTCAAATTCGTAGAAGTCCGCATCATGCTCCGGGTCGGCGTTCATCACCAGACACTCCAGCAGCGTTTCATCATCCGCCTGGATAAGAACTGGAACAAAGCCCTCTCTAACGCTTTCCCGTTTGGCATAGCTGTATGCCGACATGATGGGGTCATCATCTGCCATGGAGGGGAAATAGGTGCACTCGCAGTCCAGATATTCCATGATGGCCTGAGCCACCCCGGAGGGCTCCAGCGTGTCCTCGTCGAAGTCCTGTCCCTGCCAGTTGGCGAAGCGTTCCTCAATCACTTGAGCCATGGCCTCATAGTAGTCATCGTCAAAGGGGATGAACAGGTAGGCTTCATCTTGGAACTCATCGGAGTGATACCGCTCTGGGCCGAAGAAGCGGAGGGCGTTGTCGTCAACATCGGCAGGATAGTAAGGACTGTCGCCCTCTCCGTAATAATAGCCTGCAAAGGCACGGCCTTGCTGATTGAACAGCACAGAGAACAGACAGCCGTCCAGCTCATCCCGGATAAACTCCCGCAGATCCACGCTGGCAGGGTCGGCTTTGACCTGTTTGGCCACTTCGCTGTATTCTTTCAGGAAGTCCTCGCCCATCAGGTCGTGCTCCATGCACCAGCGCAGGTAGATGGCCATGTGGTTGTAGGCATTGATGGGGTCAATCGGCAGTTCCTTCGCCTCAATGCTCTCAAGGTGATAGGAGGCGTCGTCCATCTCGCCGTCAAAATCATCGTTAGAAAGGGGGCCTCTGGTGATGGCATCCTGGCGATCCGGCTCCACCACAAAGCTGATGCCGTCCATTTTGTCCAGCAAGGCATCCGCGTCATGGGCCATCTTATATTCTAATTCATCCCGGTAGAGGGGGATCACATGATAGAAGTTGACCTCCTCGCCGCCCGGCAGGATGCAGACCTCGCTGCCATCTTCAGTGTCCTGGGGACCGGTCAGAATGGCGGCGCACAGCTTTGTATCTTTTGCAAAGTCATCCTCATTGTCCATGGTATGGCCGAAGCCCAGCCAGGTATCACTGGCAATGGGCAGGCGGGCCAGTACTTTCAGCAGGCGGATGGGCCAGTACCACTTTTCATCTTTCATGGACTCCTGATCCAGCTTCCAGCCCGCAGGCAGGGCGATAGCCAACTCCGCCCGCTCCAGCTTGTACTCCGCCAGATCCTCCGGCACATTCATCCGGTGGGCGCCCATGCCCATGGTCACCAGGGTGTAGTAGTCCCGTTCCTCAGTGGGCGGCACAATACAGATGTCCACATGGATGTCGGGAGAAATCAGCTCGTGGAACACATTCTCGATCTCGCCGAAATACTGCTGGATGTGCCCCTCGACGGCCTCCATCTCCTCCTCGGTATAGACTTCGGGATTACTGAATTCTTCCTCATCCTGCGTGTCCTCATTGTCTGAGTGGCCGCAGCTGTCATCCTCCGGATCTCCCTTTATAGGCGCGTAACCGATCTTCAGGGTCATCTGCTCCTCCGGCAGGGAGACACCGGGGCTGCGGGTGATGGCGTGCTTATCGTCTGCCGCAAAGCCGATGGTCTCGCCGTCTTGCAGCGTCACATCACACGCCAGCACATAGGAGGCAAGGCTTGCCAAAAAGTCCCGCAGTTCCTCCGGCTCGGCGTCAGCGTTCAGCACCTCCATCTCCTCCTTGCCGAACACATCCATGCCGTAGGTGTAGCCGTTCAAGCCACCCTCGCTCCGGTACAGGCCGAACCAGATCCAGTTGAAGATGGGAAGTTCGTCCTCTTTCATCATATCGGCAAGGCCCTCATAGAAACGAGGCTCAAATACCACACCGCTGGTGTAGACGCCGGCGGCGTATTTCTGCTTGCAGCACACTGCCATCGCCTTGGTAAACAGTTTACCCCGTTCCAGCAAGTTCTCCTCCTCGCCCAGCACAGCCACCATGATATGGGCCTTGTGCGCTTTGGCCGCCTCTACGGCCTCTGGCCACATGTAGTTGTTTTCGGCGTTGATCTCCGCTTCATTGTTCGGAATATGTCCGTGGAAGAGTGTCACGATCAGCATCATATTTCCGACCCGCATCACCACAGCGTCATTGCTGTTCGCATCCTCTTCGTCGCCCTCATCCGGCTCCTCGTCTGCGATGCCCCATTCTTCCCGCAGATCCCGGATCAACTGCTCCTTGTCCCACTCTGCTTCGGAGAGGAGCACAGACCCGGCAAAGGAGCCCTTACAGTCAGTTTCCTCCTCGCCGGCGTCATCCTCAGGATCCTCTACATCTTCATCCAGATCATAGAGGGATTCATGCTCCAATCCGCGGATGAACTCCTCAAAGCTGTCTGCCAGATGGGTGATTTTATAGTCATTTTCCTGATCCACATGGACCACCGCAGGCTCTCCCTGGGGACCGCAGGCCCGGTAGTCCAGGAAGATCATATCGTGTCCGGCGCTGGGGCAGTCGCAGATGGCCACGCCGATGGCAGGATACTCCCACTCATCGATCATAAACTGGCTGCCCAGTTCCCCGCAGAGGGAATAGCTCTTTTCCCGTCCGATGCTGAAAATGCCGGTGATGGCCACATGGTCTTCTGCCCAACAGGTAGGCTCATCGCAGGGATAGCAGGTATTCACCGGGATTCCTCCGTTGTGTTGCTTCATCAGCCAGATATAGGCGGCAGGCAGCTTATAGCCCAGTTCCTCCTCCACGCTGGCGATCAGCTCATCGGAAGGCGGATCACTGATATATTCTTTCAGTGCATACCAATTATCATCCCAGAAGCTGGTGAGGTCGAAGCCCTCAAATGGAGTATCACCGGGCACGAATTTGGCCTTCTTCTTCCGGCTGTGCTGGCGTTTCCGGATCTCCGCCTTACACTCCCGGATCACCGCCGGGGCATTTTCGTCCTCCGGGTCCAGTTCTGCCCACCGTTTAGCGTAGGGAATGGCCTTTGCCTCCTGCCCATAGAGATACTGATAGCCGTAGGCCATCCGCATATTCCACTCTGACTTGTCCTGGCCTTCCTCCCGGACGGACTCCAGCACCTCGATGGCCCTCAGGAGGGCTTTGTCTCCCTTAGATTTCAAAGTGCCCTCGTCATGGTCCCCGATGATGGCGTAGTTTTCCAGCGCCCGGGCCAGGGCGTAGGCGGTGCGGTAGTTCCGCCAGTCCTCCGGGATGGCGTTAAGTGCCTGGATGCAGCGGGTGTACTCGTCTTCATCGTTCCACTGCTCCAGCTGCTGGAAGAATTCTTCTTCGTTCTGCGGGGTGTAAGGGATATAGTCCATGCCCGTCAGCGTCT
>OLRX01000170.1_pt1 | contig 62346 bp, 67 predicted proteins | sample 1672991 | NCBI WGS metagenome assembly OLRX01 (sample SAMEA3136744, study PRJEB25190) | human gut metagenome | biome: human gut; feature: human-associated habitat; material: faeces | place: Austria | collected 2013
GCTCCCGGAATCATTCATCCTGATGAATGATTCCTGCTCCCGGTTTCCAAAACCCGATACCGAAACGCGAAGAAACATCTCGTAAGAAATCGTATACCTCACGGTTGGTTTCCGTAGCCGTTGCAATATCCGGGCCCGCTCCTTTATATGCCTGAATCAAATGGTCACAATGCACAGTAGAAGGTACGGCAGCGGAATCCTTTCCTGCATTGATAAATTGCAACAATGCCATTTGCGCCGTCGCGTCTTGCATAGCCACGCGGTCGGGACGGAAATTCACATAATCCTCGCCACGTTCATAATTCTTCAGTTGAGCATCATCATAAAGATGTGTATACAGAATTTTCTCAGCCAATGTCAGCGGACGCTGCAACACGGCTCTTACCCGACCTATCTTCTTTTCGAAAGAAGCATAAAAGGCCTTTAACATGTCCAAGTCATATACCATACCTTTTACTATTTATAATTATTACAGTTTTAAATCTATTTTATTTTTGGCAATATAGGAATAATATTTGAATTCTTGTGTTATCTATAATACGTTTAACAAAATAAAACATAAAGTCCTACCTAAAGGATTATTATTATCTTTGCAATTCTTATAGAAAAAAGCATCATTATGAACCAACATATACCCCTTTCTAATATAATTAACAAACTACAACGCAAAGAGTTGTTACTAAAATTAGAATATGATTACGAAAAAGAGACTTTCAGGCAACAGACTGAAGCAATGGGCATCGGGCGCAAAGTGAAACGGGGTATGTGCTGGTATCCTATATCGGCAGGCAGAAGCTATTATAACTCATTGAACCAATTGGTTGTAGAAGTTGAAAGGCAAGAAGACAAAGACATAGAACATGTATTTGAATTCGGCCGTCCGGTATGCTTTTTTACGCAAAATGCATCAGGCCAATTACATTATTTCAATTTTACGGCAACTGTCAACTACGTGGACGAAGACCGAATGGTAATCGTTCTCCCCTCGGCAGATGCATTGCTCAGCATACAGGCAACCGAGCGACAATTGGGAGTACAGCTTTATTTTGATGAAACCAGTTACCGGTTGATGTTCGAAGCGTTGGGACAAGTCCTCAAGGCAAAAGGGAATCGCCTGGCAGAGTTACGTGAGATTTTTCATGGCAGCCAAAAGGCGGAAACTTTCAGTTTCGGCTTCACCCGTTTCCCTTGGTTAAACAATACGCAGGAGGAAGCAGTAAATAAAGTGATGCATGCCAAAGATGTTGCTATAGTCCACGGTCCGCCCGGAACCGGTAAGACTACCACATTGGTAGAAGCCATTTACGAGACCCTTCACCGGGAAAATCAAGTGATGGTTTGCGCACAAAGCAATATGGCTGTCGATTGGATTAGCGAGAAACTGGTGGACCGGGGCGTTCCCGTTCTCCGTATTGGTAATCCCACCCGCGTCAATGACAAAATGCTTGCTTTTACCTATGAACGCCGTTTTGAAAGCCATCCCGATTATCCGCAATTATGGAGTATCCGAAAAGCAATACGCGAGCTCTACGGACGTTCGCGCAAAGGAGCGGAGCGTGAGAATATCCGACAGAAAATAAACTCACTGAAAGACCGTGCCACCGAACTGGAAATTCGCATCAACGAAGCATTGTTCGGCGAAGCACGTGTGATAGCCTGCACACTGGTAAGTTCCGCCAACAGAATATTGACAGGACGCAAATTCAGTACCTTATTCATAGACGAAGCCGCACAAGCTCTAGAGCCTGCCTGCTGGATTGCCATCCGCAAAGCAGACCGTGTCATTCTGGCCGGTGATTATTGCCAGCTTCCTCCTACCATTAAATGCATGGAAGCAGCTCGTGGAGGATTAGACCGGACACTGATGCAGGAGATTGCAGACAACAAACCCGACACTGTATCCTTGTTAAAGGTACAATATAGAATGAATGATGAAATTATGCGTTTCTCTTCAGAATGGTTCTATCAGGGTGAACTGAAATCAGCTCCCGAAGTAAAATATCGGAGTATATTGGACTATGACACACCGATAGAATGGATAAATACGGAAGGAATGGAATGCAACGAAGAGTTTGTGGGTGAAAGCTTCGGCCGTATCAATAAAGAGGAGGCGGCACTCTCCATTTCCCAACTTACCAACTATATCAATAAAATAGGTAAAGACCGTTTTCTGGAAGAACGGATTGATGTGGGACTGATTTCTCCTTATAAAGCACAAGTACAATATCTCCGTCAACTGATAAAACGAGATGCTTTCTTCAAGCCTTACCGACACCTTATCACCATCAATACGGTAGATGGTTTTCAGGGACAGGAACGAGACGTTATCCTCATCAGTTTAGTACGTGCAAATGAAGAGGGACAAATTGGTTTTCTAAATGACTTGCGACGAATGAATGTAGCAATTACACGTGCACGCATGAAACTGATTATATTAGGAGATGCCTCTACGCTGACGAAACATCCGTTTTATAAGAAGTTATACGAATATATCTTGGCGCTGCAAGAATAAAAGAAGGAGGGCAGAACTCCATGACACTCTTTTTCAGATTGTCATTCGTTTTGCTCTCCTTAAATATTTTTTATTAAAACACGTTCTTCATTCCTCTTTCTGATTCTCCCGTTATCGGAACAAATAATATTCAGAATCACAAAAGAAGGGAAGCTCTCAGTTGTGGCATAATTTCAAATAATTATTAAGACAATTTACTCATAAACTTCTCCTTGTCCACAATATAACGTACATGTGTACCTTCCCCAATCACACCCTTGCTATCTTGTGCCCGCACTTCAAAAGTAAGTTTTCTGCCTTCCACCTCTTTTAATACGGCAGTAGCCGAAACCGTGTCTCCCACAGCCGAGGGCTTGATATGAGTAGTGTTCATCATGGGCATAAGCACGAAGTCGGCACGACAAAACGCAGTAAAGTCCGTACCGTTGATTTCTGTGACACATTGGCGGACATCTTACGGAAAGTAAAAACAGAACAGCATAAAAACCGTTTCCTTTATGGCGAACTGTATCATCTGAACTACTGTAAGACGGTCAAAGAAAAAGGGCGTACTTATTATGAGGTTTACAGTCTGCAAAGAACACAGGAAACGCCCGAAAATGACAGAGAATTATCCTTTGTCTGCTTAAAAGAGGACGGTGCTTTTGTTTCTGCAAGTGCAGTCGGTCAGATTTGCCGCAAGGCAAAAGCAGAGGTTGAGGGATTGGAGGACTTTCATTTCCACACACTCCGCCATACCTACACAAGCAATCTGCTTTCGGGCGGTGCAAAACCCAAAGATGTGCAGGAACTTCTCGGACACTCTGATGTCAGTACCACAATGAACATTTATGCCCACTCTACCAGAGAAGCGAAGCGGACTTCCGCAAGGCTCTTGGATAAGGTTGTGGGCGAAGCATAAAAAATTCCCTTGTTTCGGCTCATAAGGGCAAAAACAAGGGAAAATACATAAGGTTTTGATATTTGATAGGCGGTAAGCCTTGAAAAATCAAGGAATTTCGGAAGATTGAATTTTTAATCGGAATTGGATTTCTATAGGAGAGAGAATGAAACATAAAAAAAGCCTGAGGGAACATTGGAAAAACTTTTTGTCCAGCAACGCATGCGTGTATGTGATTATAGGATGTGCGTTTTATGGATTGATTGTAGGGTTTCCTTCCCTTATGTATGCATGCTGGTTTCATGGATCTCCATGGTGGATGATAGTTAACTGGCTTTTTCCCGGAGTCATTGTAATCGTGTTGATGCTTACTGCCAGGCCGAAACAAAAGCCGATGAAGCCGGAGCGGTATACCACGGCGATGGCGAATGCGGAGGAGGTCACAGCACAGGTCAAGGCGTGGATGGAAGCAGAGCGGTTTAACGAGATGCATACGGAGCAGGAAGGGGAGGTCACGGTATTTTGGGGGCATCGGTATCGGAGATCTAGCTATACGCTGGTGGAATATGTGGCGGTGCTGAGCTATGCGGGCGCGTACAGTGAAGAGGTAGAAATGGCGGTTTTAGAGGGGATCTTTCAAAAGGTTTTGGAACATACCAAGCGAGGACCACGGGTAAACCTGCAGATCATATCCATCAACTGCATCAAAAACAGGCAGTCAGCGCTGACAAAGGTGTTGTATAGGCCGGCGGCAGGGTCGATGGATTTAATGGTGCACTGCGGGTATGTAGAGCAGGAACATAGCTTCCGGATCCAGGCAATCGACACGATGCTGATCAACAATACAGGGGTGCTGAGGAAGATGAGAAAGCGCGTGCTTGCGATGTTTGAAGGGAAGCTGACGCCTGTAGAGGAGAAACAAAAGGAGCCGAAATAGGCTCCTTTTTCTGTCCCTTTGCGCATCATGATACGAGCCGGAAACACACCTTCATCGGCAAAAAACTTAGCATTTCTGTCAAATGAGAAAAAGAAAGATTCAAGGCGGACGGCCGTAAAATCGAAAGCATACTCCTAAATATCTATATAGAAAGAATAAAACGGGACTATCTTGTAATTGCGAGGAATCTATATATCGGATAGAATAAACACGAACATAAGTTCCCATATGCCCTCTAGGTAAGAGAACGCAGCAAAGGAGAGAGACATGGAAGAAAGAGAGCTAAACGAACTACGGTATTTGAAAAAAGAGATCCGGTATCAGATGGAAAGGGTACGGAGGCTGGAAGAAAAAGCAACAAGCGTAACGCAGATTCTCGGGGGTATTCCGGCCTGCAAGGGCATTACAGACAGGGTAGCGGAGTACGCGCCACAGATTGCCCACTTAAAAACGCTGATCCAAAACAATATTCGATGGTGTTTGCATCTCAGATCGAGTCATATATCGAATCGATTGAAGAAAGCGAAATGAGACAGATCTTTCGCCTCAGATACTTGGAGGGAAAGACCTGGAAGCAGATCGCGTTTGCCATGACAGGCGCCGGGGACGGGAGCACGCAATACAAACAGCACAAGGAATATCTGCGGCAAAGACGGAGGGAGGCAAAGAAAGCCGGTTAAGGCGAAGAAAACGGCCCTTAGAAGGCCGTTTTTTGCATATTACAGATGCAGATAAAAGGGCAATTCGACCTGGGGATGGGCAGGCGTACCCCGGATATAGTGCGATTCTAGGGTAATGGGGTTGATGTACAAAACATCATTGAAGATAAGGGCATATCTAAGTGAGACAGGCAGCGGGCTATTCGGCTCAAAAATGCCAAGAGTATAGGGATCATAGAGAAAACATACCACATCGTTTCGCAGCTTGGTAAGCCCTTGCTGCGTCCAGGAAGCAGCGGAGTCCCGGTGCTTTGCAATCCCCAGGTTTGGCAACAAAGCGGCTTGCCCTGCCACGGAATCACAGCACCGGTTGCAGAATGCGTTTGCGGTATAGAAAAGATGGAGCTGCGTAAAGCAAGGCAATGTTTGCAGGAACGGGAGCAGGGGTTCCGTCCACCCGGGCATATACTGCCAATCGATACAGGGAATGGATAGATCCTGCACCGCACCCGCGATTGCGCGTGGCAGAAAAGCATTGTACATACGTTGGTACGCACGTTTTTGCCCGACCAGAGCACGAAGGTTTCGTGCATACAAGGAAGGATCCGGCATCACCCCCTTGAACGCAGCGCTTGACGGTACCTGGGAAGGCGTGTAAACAACTTGATTGAGATCCTGGGCCAGTACCATCATTGGCTCATAGCACTGCAAAGCACAGCGAGGAACATGGGCGAAACGGACTGGGCGTGAAGGTCACGGCAAAACACGCGCGCGGCCCGCTGGCCGTCCGCATACCCGAGCTCAGAACGGCCGGATTGCGGGGAAAGGGAGCGCCCCTTACGGCCGTCCACAATATGTATATCCGGCACATTTTCAGCCGGATACAAGGCTTTCAGCGTTTGCTGGTCCAGATACCGTTCCGAGGAGATGGGCAGGGACGCCTCCTGAAATTCTGTTGTTTCCAACAGGGCTTGTATCGCATGGTACCCGTTTTCTGTCAACATATCGTACAACGCGTCAAGAACCTCACCAAACCCCTCCCGGAACCCATCGGCATAGTCCGGCGTATCGATCCGGATAAATGCAAACCCTTCCGCTTCCAGCATACAGGAATTTTCATAACGAAAGGCCAATTTGCATGCCAGGGAACGGGGGTTAACCAATATATAGGCACTTTCCATATAGCTGTCGTCCTCTTCAAGCGCTTCCCTGGGATCTTTGTACCAGCGCCTTAGCTCCGGCAAAGAAGCAGCGGCAGATACCTCGTTTTGCAGTTGAAGGAAATGTGACGCGCAGGGCGTATCCGATGGCAGCGTTCCGGCGTCGATCCGCCCATCGGCAATCAAGCTGGAAAGCGCGTACCAGGCATGGTAGAACGCCCGGGCATAGGCAGCGTCTTTGGTCTGGAAAAAAGGAACATATTCGCTGGCCAGAGCATCCTCGTACTGAGCCTTGGTTTCAACAATGGTAAGCAAAGCACCGTGGCGCAAGAATAAAAACATAACGGCCTCCTTTAAGTATAGTTCCAGTTGGTCATCAGCCCGGAGGGACTGATAGATAAGGTGTGTTTGGCGGTATGATGGGCAAAGATGCTGGTGAAGTCGGATAAGAGGTCCGCGTCAATGTCCAAGTCAAAAATGAGAAAGATGTCAGCTTTGCGAAACATCGCCATAAAATCGCCTGGAGCTAGGGATAGTTTTTCAATGGTAATGGGATTTTGGATGTACTGAACGGATAGCTTCTCCAGTTCGGATTCTACATACGGCAGCGCATAACACCCGGCATCGGCTAGAATATGGTCGCAGCCTTCAGCAATGAGTCCTCCCAATGTAAACCGGATCGAGTTGCGGAATTTTTCCTCGTCAACGGCAAGCTCCGTTTCATCTACGAGACCTTCGCAGAGGCCCAGGCATTTCGGGTCGGGCGATAACCCGAACAGAATACAGGTCTTGGATGTGGTCATCAAACATACCTCCTCATCGTATGATTTGCGACAATAGATAGGTACAAACAGCCTGATCCGTGGAAGGAATGGTGATGTAAAGGATACACCGTTCGTTGTAGGCATCGAGATAGGCGGTGAATCCGTCTTCATCCAGATAGCATTGCGCCGTGTACCCGCATACGCTTTGGGAAAAGACAGTGCCGGCGGTTTCCAATCGGAGCGTAGCGTCGTTCCTGGCATAATCGTTGTAATCCTCCAGCAAAACAAACTGGATCCCCTGATAGGCGTAGGTCGTGGAGATGTATCCGTCGTTTGCGTCAACGCGGCCAACCTGTGCAATGCCGTCGGTCCGGATGGTAAAAGCCGGCGTTTGTTGTTGTACCGTGACCGCTTGCGAGAAAAACAGCGATTTTACGGCAAAGCCGGCCGTAGGCAGCAGCACCATCAATACACAGGCGAGCAAGACGGCGCGAGGCTTCGGATGGCGAGAAGAACGATACTGCATCTGTGCGATATGCGCTTGTTTTTTTGCCTGCGCTTCAGAGACCTTCGGTGCATTGCGATACAGTTCATCAGCGAAAATTTGGCCGAGAGTATGTTTTTGCCTATTCTTCATGCCCTGTCACCTCCTGCGCAGAACAGAGTGTTTCCAGTTCACGGCACAACCGGCGGATGTTGGCGTAAGTCGTGGTGTATTTGCCGCCCAGCATCGCGTTGATGTCCCGGATGGAAACGTCATAGTACAGGTACAGCGCCAAGGCGTCCGCCCATTTGCCGGGCAAAGCTTCAATGAAATCCCGGACCAACAAACGGGCATCGGCATCGGCGGCAAAATTCGGTTGATAGCCGGAAAGCCGTTCTTCGAGTTTCGCAGGGTCCAGCAATTCTTCCGGCTTGGTGTAAAAGCGTTTGTGGTAACGCTTGATGACACGAACGGCGATGCACCGAATCCGCGGACGGAATTTGGCAGGATCGCGCAGCGTATGAAAACTTTTGTACGCTTCGATGGCGATCACTTGCATCAAATCATCGGCGTCGCTTGCGTGACGGACGGAGGACAGGACCAACCGAAACACATAGTTGCGGTGTTCTGTCCATAATGCGGAGAAATCGGTCAAGTTTTTTTCACTCCTTTTGAATTTTCGTGGATGAAAGCCACACGTTGTATGTGACCGGTCATCTCAACCGAAAAGGAGTGAAAAAGGTGAAAGAGCAACCAAAGAAGAAATCAACCCGAACCAAGCTCGTTTGCTGCCTGCTTGCCGCGCTCATGCTGACGGCCTCAACATCAGCTATGGCGGCGCCTACAGCAGAACAAAGCAAGGATCAGGCGCAACAGACGGAAAGCGTGCAGCCCCGTGTAGCGGCAAACATTCGGAATTATGTGACCAAATATTCCAACACGCAGCTCAAGGTGCACGTATCCGTTGTGCTCAATGCAGCCAAAGCAACGAATATCACCGCCCAGCTTCAGCGGTGGAACGGCAGCCAATGGCTGACGACAAACACGTACATGGCGTCGGGGAACGATATACATACCTACCTGATCCGGTACGCCAACGCGCCCAAAGGATACCAATACCGGGTGCATGCAGTGATCACCGTCAACGGGTTAGGCACCTACGTGTCGGATTCCCCGACATACTCGTGGTAACTTAAACGCAGCGAGATGGCCGGTCACCTTCTTTTGTACAGGAAACGTCCCAGGCTGCGGGTATGGAAAGCCGCGTATTGGATAGCTAGCTGTTTGAGGAAAGGAAGCTGTTCTTCCGTTAAGCCGTACCAATACAAAAGATACAAATCCGGGGCGTGCCGCATATCGTTGTACAACGCAAGCAGGGTGCTGCCGAGAGAAGTAATCCGATGCTGCAAGCGGGGAGGATCATAGCCGTTTGCTTTGGCGTAATGAACGATGGGCATGGGATGGGCGTACAGGTCTTTGAGTATTTGAATGTCCTCTTCCATAAAGGTGGAGGAAAGATGGTAACAAAAGGTGAGGCGGCGGCCGGTGAGATGCCAATACATCGCAGCCGCCAACTTTGCGTAATGGCGGGCGTAGCCGCTGGATATTCCGATGAGCTTTGTAAGGGCCTCCGTGGCCCGGATGGATTGGACAAACGAACTCAATGTGCCTGTGACCTGGCTGACCGGTATTTGGTAATGTGCCGCTGTTTTCTGCCATACTTCTCCGCTTTGGAGCAGCGAGGGGTTTTCCAACGAGAGGGACAGGGCATAGACCATGTAGGCATGCCCGCGATGCGTAGGACGCAGGTGCAGGTTGTCCATGAGCTGACAGATGGAGCGCTGCGGCTCTTGCAGCGATGTGTAATCGTGAAATTGCCATTGCTTTTCCAGCAATTCGCGCAGAACGGCGATGCGTTCGGGGCAAAGGTTGTACCAATACAGCAGATAGGCACTAGATGCGCCTGCGTCCGCTGCATGCAGCGCTTTTTGCACGGTTTCCTGGGCGCGCTGGTATCTGCTGCCCAGCGATTTGGGCTGGAGGCCCAGCCGTTCAGATAGCGCCTGCGGGTGTGTTTTGTAGTGCAGCAGCAAATCATAATCATCTTCGGAGATGGCATGGCGGAGCTGGAAACGGAGCGCGGGGCGGCGGCCGGTCAGGGATTCTACCGCGCAGAACAGAAAGCGTTCGGGGTGAACGTCCCAGCCGTCCGTGCCGGTCAGCGTTTCCATCAGTGCGGTGTTTTGTGCCGCGCAAAGCACACGTTTGATCATCGCGGTAACCGTAGAGGTATATAGGTTGTTTGAAACGGCGTAACGATAAAAGAGCCGATGCGTTTCCAGCAATGTCGGCTGCTCTACCGCCAGCGCCAGCACGTCCGCCAGGCATTTGCTGTTGCACATAGGCATGATTTGCAGGTCGTCTAGGAAAGATTGGATGCTCTGTTTCATAACAGCTCCCAGCCAAAAACAATATCTAATCTTGATATACAATATTGTAACTTGTATATTTTGATAAATCAATGAAAAAATAGAATATTTGAAATTGTATAAGATGAAAGCCCACAAGATATACTTTGTGTGGGTGAAAAACATGCAGTATTATGATGCGAAAATAATACGGGATAGGATACTAGAACTCGTTGAAGCGACAGATGTATCTGACAGGGAAGTATCTCTTGGGATAGGGATGAATCCCAATTATATTAACCAGCTTAGAAGGAGTAAAAATCCAGGGTATCCCAAGATGCAAACTTTCCTTGATATATGTGACTATTTTCGCATTACACCAGCTGATTTCTTTTTTCCGACCATTGATAATCCAGATATTATCGCCAAGGTATATAAAGAGCTCTCAAGAATAGGGACGAAAGAAACGCTTGATAAACTGGTGAAAATATTGGCAGGGATGGATGCAGAAAAGTTATACGGTATCGTTAAAATCTTTGATGCTTATCGAGAAACGTAATAATACAAAGAGGAAAACAATAATAAATCTTGTAAATTTGGATAGATATATAAAATATAGCATTTTGAAAAAGGCAAAACTCCCTTGTGCCAAAGCTATACTTGATTTGAAGGTAGAGGGGTGTTGAGATGAAGCCGGAATACTATGATGATAAGGTCATTAGAGATAGAATTCTTGAACTAGTAAACACCGTGGATGTATCAGACCGTGAAATATCCCTTAGCATAGGGATGAATGAAAATTATATTAACCAGTTACGGACGAAAAAAGATCCTGGATTTCCGCTGATGCAAACGTTTTTGGATATATGTAGTTATTTTCATATTACGCCGGTAGAGTTTTTTTATCCGACGCTTGAAAATCCTGCGGCCGCGAAGATGATTTATTCGGAGCTGTCGAGAATTGGAACCAAGGATACATTGGAAAAATTGATGAAGATTTTTTCTGTGATGGATGCAGATCAATTAAACGGTTTAATCAAATTATTTGATTCATATAAAAATCTATCAGAGTGAAACCAGGCCCCTTTTTTGGGGCCTTTTGTTTTTTTGTACAAACAGAGGAGTATGGTATAATGCATATAGTATAGGAATTTTAGAACAGAGGAAGAGTGGCATGGCAAAGGTATATACGGTCATCGGCGGCGTCAATGGGGCGGGGAAGTCCAGCTTAACAGGCGTCTTGAAAAAAGAACGGGATGACCTTGGCATGATTATCGACATCGATAAAATGGCGTCGCTCAATGGCTGGGCGCCTATTCAGGCAGGAAAGCAAGCGTTAGCACTGATGGAAAACTACTGTGAAAGAGGGATTTCCTTTACCCAGGAAACAACGCTTTCCAGCCATCAGGTAGGAAAGATGGTTCGGAAGGTGAAAGAGCACGGTTATGAGGTCCATCTGTTTTACGTTGGTATTTCTTCGGCGGAGGAGTGCTTAAAGCGCATTGCGAACCGTGTGGCCAAGGGCGGGCACGATATACGGGAGGAAGATGTGCGCCGGCGATTTGCCCGGCGGTTCGATGTATTGCTCGACATCCTACCGTATTGCAACGAAGCCAAGTTTTATGACAATGAAAACGGCTTTGAAATGATAGCAGAATATCAAAACGGCGATTTCATGCGGATCAACGGGGAAATGCCCGGTTGGTTTTTGGAAATGGAAAAGCAATATGACACAGCAAGATGAGAAGAAAATCGGGGAGACAATTTCACAGGCTGTTGAGAAAGGGCAGTTTATATCCACGGAGACGTTTGAAAATTTGCAATTTGAAAACGAAGTGCTCTGCAAATTAGAGGAAGCCGAAAAAGAGGCGTCGCTGACAATTCAGAGATTTTCGGCAAACGAGATTTTGTTGTCCGTTCAGCAAGCGCTGAAGGAATGACAGTACCACGAATATGGGAGGGGATAAGGATATGAGCAATGATTCGATTGCAAAGATGATTCCTTTTTTCCGGCAATACAACATCCGAAAAGCTGCCTTGTTTGGATCGGTGGCGCGGCAACAGCAACGGGAGGACAGCGACATTGATTTGCTTGTGTCCTTCCGCGGAACGTATGATTTATTGGACATGATTGGCTTGAAACAGGACTTAGAGGATGCTTTGCATACGCCCATTGATTTGGTGACCTATGAATCCTTGAAAGAAGATGCGTTTGCGCAGGCGGCTTTGGCCGACGAGAGGGTTATTTATGAACAGAATTGATACGATACTTCGCCATATCCAGGAAGATTGCCAGGATATACAGGCATTTACAGATGGTTTGGATGAACGCTCCTTTTTGGAAAACAAACTGGTGCGCAATGCTGTGGGCATGTCATTGATCAACATTGGAGAACTGGTAAAAAGCCTGCCTATGGATTTCAGGGAAACAAATTCTCAGATACCCTGGCGGCGCATTGCGGGGATGCGCGATATGGCGGCACACAAATACCAGACTTTGGATATGGTAGCGGTATGGAATGTAACCCAAAATCGGATTCCCGAAATATTGGCTTTCATTGAAACCTACTTTTCCGAGAAATAAAAAACCAATATGGGCTTATAAGCAATATGACACAGCAAGATGAAAAAGGCCCCGGCGGGGCCTTTTTGCATATCCCGGCACTGACAATAGGAACAGACGGCTTTTAGCCGTTTTCTTTATTCAAAAAATCTATGAGGATGGCGAAAAACTCTCGATTGGAAGGTTGTTCTTTCCGTTCATACCCAATCATCCGATAGAATAACCTGCGGTTTCCGGATAACCAAAAGCGTTCGATTGAATTGCGGATACCGCTTTCGACGGCAGCTTTTCCTTTGCCGAAGTGTGCGGCGATTGTAGGATACAGCCGCGTAGTGATAGAAAAAAGATATGTGGAATCTTGCTGAATAAGAGATATACCATATAGTAAGTAGTGGTGACCGACAAAATATGAATAGATCCCAAGTTTATAAAGTAAGTTTTTAGGCTTTATCATCGCTGCCTCCATCGTCCGTAGTATGGGGGACGACAGAGGAAAGTTCTTTGATGATTTCCTTAAATAATGCGGCTACTTTCTTTTGCTGGTTTTCGGATAATCGTGTAAATAACTCAATATCGGATAATAACCGCTTGATGATCACAAGCTCAGATGGGGTATAGGAAGGCGCCAACAAAAGATTGGTAGCGGGGATGTGCAAGTTATCCGAAACTTGGTTGATAAGAGAAAGCGTAGGATTGATATCTCCTTTTTCGATTTTGTGCAACGTACTTTTGGAGATTCCGATTTCATCCGCAAATTCTAAGAGCGATGCGCCCCTGGTTAAACGAATGTTTTTTAAGTTTGTTGCGAAGTTGTCCTTAATATCCATATTTCCCCCTCCAATTTTTACGATAAGACTCAATGGTGGAGAGAGAAAGGACAAGATAATAAACGAGTGTATCAATATAATAGACTTCAAATAAAATAAAAAAAGGACAAAAACTTGTCCTTATTCTTGCAGTTCTTTATAATTCGTTTTTTAGCAGCGCCAGTGCATTCTGTGCTTGTGGAGAAAGAGAGCGTGTGTCATCGAATAGACCATCGGCCCATCGACCTGCTAAATCTGCGTCCATTTGGTCAAATGCCATCAAAGAAGCCAACACATGTGCTCGATAACCGTATTCGTTCAGAACGGATTCACAAAAGCTTTCAGGAGTAAAGCCTTTTTCCTTTTTTCGATTCTCTAACAATGCGGCTATATCCATTCTGCGTCCCTCCTGAGCTCTTATTATACCATAATGAAACCAGGAGCGATACCGAAGAGGATAACTTATACTTTTTTGTTATATTTAATTTTCATCAGCAAACGCCTTTTTTACCTAAAAAAAGTAGTTTTGAGTTGCTTTTTACAACGAAAATTTGAACTATTGTCAAGCTTCAAAAAGTATACCTATTGCAATCTCTCAACATAGATCATCACATATACTATCATGGGATACATGATAGCAACAATAAAAATGGGGCATGCTAAAGCATAAAAGGAGTGATTGTATGGCAGCAACGCATAAAGGCGCCATTTCCTTTGGGCTGGTGCATATCCCCATTGCCCTGCATACCGCAACGCAGGACAACGATATTCGGTTCAACCAGCTTTGTAAGGAGGACGGCAGCCGTGTCAAGTACAAGAAGGTCTGCGCAAATTGCGGGAAAGAGGTAACCAACGCCGATATTGTCAAGGGCTTTGAATATGAGGACGGCAAGTACGTGACCATGACGGACGCTGACTTTGAAAAGGCAAAGACAGCAAAGGACCGCACGGTACAGATCCTGCATTTTGCCGAGCTTTCTGATATTCCGCCCATCTATTTCGATAAGACCTATCACGCTGTCCCTGAAACCGGCGGGGACAAAGCCTATGAGTTGTTGCGCCGGGCCATGTACGAGGAAAAGAAAGTGGCACTGGCCAAAACGGTAATGGGCCAGAGCGAAAAATTGTTGATACTGCTTCCCACCGAAAAGGAGATTCTGATAGAGACGCTGTTCTTTGAGGATGAAATCAAGGAAATGCCCAAGGAACCGGCCAAGCCCGAGCTGGCAGAATCCGAGCTGACGATGGCAAAGACGTTGATCGAGAGCATGGTCAAACCCTTTGAGCCGGCACAATACCACGATGAATACCAGGCACGCCTGAAACAAATCATCGAGGATAAGATTGCCGGGAAAGAAATAGTGGAAGCGCCCAAGGAACGGACGGATAATGTCATCGACCTGATGGTAGCGCTGGAGGCAAGCTTACAACAAATCCAGGACGATAAACCGAAGAAACGGACAACGCGGAAAAAGGCGTCCTCTGCATGAGTTTGTTTGAGGAAAAGAACATCGCGCCTATGCTCATCGGTGCAGATGGCGGCGCCTTTGACGATATGGATTACCTGTTTGAAATCAAATGGGACGGAGAACGGTGTATCGCTTACCTGGACCCAAAGGCAGGGACGGAGCTGCGCAACAAACGCAATGTCAAGATGCTGCCCAAAGTACCGGAACTCTCCGAGATTCACAAACAGGTAACCAAGCGCTGTATCCTGGATGGGGAACTGATGGTGCTAAAGGACGGCAAACCGGACTTTTTCGAGATACAGCGCCGCAGCCTGATGAGCAACCGATTTCGCATCGAGCTGGCTGCCAAGCAATATCCTGCGACGTTCATAGCCTATGACATCCTGTACCTGGACGGTAAGGACGTGACACTGCAGCCCCTGGAACAACGAAAAGCCTTGCTGCAAAAAACGGTACGGCAAAACGAGCGGCTGGCCATCTCCAAAACCATCGAAGGACAGGGAAAAGCGCTGTACAGGTTCGCGGAACAACAACAGCTGGAGGGCGTCGTCGCCAAGCGGAAGGACAGCGTGTATATCCAGGGAAAACGAACCAAGGACTGGGTGAAAATCAAGTGCATGGAGGACGATGACTTCATTGTCTGTGGGTATATCAAAAAGGAGAACCACATGACGAGCTTGGTGCTGGGTAAGTACAGGCATGGCGAAATGGTATACAAAGGACATGTGACCTTGGGTGTCGGGGGTAAGCCGTTCCAACAGATTGCGGAATTGCCGCGTGCGATCCGCGCTCCATTTACGGATACACCCCAAGGCAACGAGGACGCGATATGGGTGGCGCCGATGCTGGTATGTACGGTAGAATACATGCATAAAACACAAAACGGCGGGATGCGGCAGCCTGTGTTCAAGAGATTCAGAATGGATAAGACGCCGGAGGAGTGCGTGGAGCAATGAAAAAAGCAGGCCATTTGACCTGCTTTTTTGAGTGTTTATATATTCCCCAGAATACGGGATTGTTCAAAGGCACACGCGATGATTTCATCTATATCGGCTATCATACGATAGGTAACAGGAAATCCTTCTGTTTCGTCCATCGCGTGGAGGACGCGTTCTTTCCATGCATCGATCTGCTTTTCCAAAAGCGCCTTTTTCTCTTTAATCTGGTTGTTATTCATAAAGTACACCCCCTTCTATTCATTTCTCAGTATTCGTTGTGCTTTCTCATATTTTTCTTTTAAGCGTTCAAACTGGTTTTTGGATAAACCCTGGTATGCTGTCAGACGAGTAAAATCCAAATTATGGGCGATGTCTGCCAGTTTCACCTTGGTTACGACGGGGCATGGATTTCTCCTTTAGTAAATAACAAATCAGTAGTCTAGGCGGGTGTTGTAGTTTGGGCTGTTTAACAATTTTGCAGCAAGGTCAAGCGCTTGTTGCCGTATATCTACGCACTGCATATCTGTACTGGTAATCACCGTACAGCAACCAACGACATAGCGTAGTTTTTCATAGCCGATTTCAAAAATGAGGATAGCGTCATTTTCGCAAACCAGCTTTTGCAGCGCTTCGTAAAAGGCGTGTAGACCATCTTCGTTGTCTTGAATACCGAACAAAGAGCCATAGCATCCAAACCCATATTGCATAGAACCGTCGGGAAGTTCGTGCGTAAACAACGAAACTGTATCCTCTGCCTCTATGGAATCAATCAATTCTTTCAGTGCGGTAGGATTTTTGACAGAAAAATAATTTGTGCGAACGGTCGCTTCATAATTAGCCATCTTATGTACTCCTTTCTATCTGTCGTTTAATAGCGAAAATAAAAATTTTCGTTATTGGTCAATGTTTGTGCCGTCTCCACACCGGAATGGTACAGGTTCTTATGGACAATTTTGTTGTTTGTTGCCACATAATAGTATCCCTCGATATCCTGAGAAGATGTCGCACCGGCATATACAAGAACAATCGCTTCTCCATCGGGTAAAAGATGCTGAAGCAATTTCAAAAAATCTTCAAGCTCAGCACCTGTGTCCTCAAACAATTCATTGTCTATTCCCTGGATTTCTCCGGCACAGCGGATACAGATGCTGTGATTGCGTAATAATACTTCAAAATCGTCAGCGATGACACCATCCATCAAAAAGTCTATTTCGTCCAAATCTATGACACGGAAATAATTTGTACGTGTAAATCCATATTCAAGCGGCATGACAATCACCTCTTTGTTACTATTTTTTGTGGGGTCGGAGTCCTTCGTACAACCAGTACGGACTGCGATTGATACGAACAAACGTATGGTATTGCTCCTTGACAGTAGGAGAACATCTGCACCAAATTCAGCTTTGCTTTGTAGGGATGCAGTGCATTAAGAACACATTTCATGCTTTCATCTGTAATGATATCCCCTTGATCTAGGCATCCTTCATGCCACTCTGTCAGAGTTTTTATTTTCAATGGAATTTCGTCTCCTTTTTGCCGCAATGTATACCGGTAGGAATGCACCAATTTTCAACAACGATTTTATGTAGCTTGTCACACAAGAAATCGCCTTCTCCGATATAAATGCAGCTGTCGCATTGTAAGCACGGCTTATACAGCTTTTTCATTTTTGCGCCCCTCCTTTATCAACTGGACGTATTTTGGTGAGTACCAGACGGAATGTACCTCATCCGTGAGTGTATTGCCATGAGTGATAACGGCCGTGAGTTCAAATAGAAAAGCGTGAATATAGGCCATATAGACACAGCGAATATCGACGTCTTGCAGATGATAAACCACGTCTGGATATTTTGTATGGTTGTATGTGTAATCATAGCCAAGCATCATAGCGCCGGAGCCGCAGGCAGGATCACTGATATGCGTGAAACCGAACGGCTTGGGAGGACCGTTCAGCGCCGCCATCAGATGACAAATTTCATTCGGTGTGAAATGCTGACCGTTGCTTTTGTGTTTATGACTGCGGTTCATAAAAAAGGGTCCCAGTAGATCACAGGGCGGAACGTGCTTTGCCCATTGAAATAGGGTCTCAATCATAGAAATATAGAGACTCTTTGTTTGTTGTGACAGCGAAACCACGATGGAATTAAGCCGTTGGATGCGCGATTGCTCGGGCGTGCAGATAACACGGATGGAAAGAGCAAAGAATTCTAAAAAATCGGTGAATGTGGCCTGGCCGGTCTGTTCCAGTTGAAGAAGTGCTTTGGAAAAATCCTTTTCATAGTGTTGAGATTCCATAGTATCCTCCTGATATGATTTGAAAATGGATATAAAAACGGGCGTGCATTGCACGGCCCGGAGCATAGGGTTATGGGCAATGCACGCCCAGAGAATATATAAAAAAGCACCCGCTATACAGGGGTGCTTTGTAACCATGAAACTTGTAAATCAATTATGAAACTGTTTATAAGTAGTTTAATTGATGTTGCCAAACATTTCAAGTATGCATAGGCGTTGAACACAGCGCTCAATGAATAGGAAAGTAAACGCTGCGTACATTAAAAACAAAATTGGCGGAAAAGTGCCGGGTTCTTCCCAAACATTGAACCTTATCCTATTGCCGGGATATAATACCTGCAGAAGTATCCTTATCGATCATAGTTTTCCTGATAGAAAGTGTCCCCATACGGCGGACGCTTTTTTTTGTTATCAGAATTTCATAAGAAAGGAGCGAAGAAAAAGGGTTGATGGAGGATACAAAAAACTGCGATTGAAAAATGGGGACGTATTTGCGCCCATACTGGCAGAAAGGAAGAAAGGAATGAAACCATATTTTAGTAACCTGTGTGATAAGCTGTTTGAAATTTTGGAAGATCAAAACACGCCTATGCGCATAAGAAAACTGCGCTCCGACGCCTTATTACAACTATGGAGATACGCTGAAAAGCTGGAACGAACAATATCCATACGCAAGGATCTGTTCGACATTACATTTGGCAAAAAAAGCGAGTTCATCATGTCGGCCACAACCGCCAAAGAGGTCAAGGAGATATTAAAGCCGTCCATCCCAAAATGGAGTTGTGGACAATGGTATACCAGCCCTTATCATGTGGAGGAAGAAGAATTGATTTATTGGGCGACATTTACGCCGCACCACAATCCAGGACCGGAAGCGATACAACGATATATCACAGTGTTTGACCGATATTATCGGGCAAACCCATCGTAAAAGACTTGATACAACATCATGTCTTTTTTGTTTTATTTGGAGGTGTGCAATGGAAACAACGGAACAAATGAAGACGTACATAGAACAGATGCACGCAGCAGACAAGGCGTACTACAATGCCGGGACTCCCATATTAACGGACTACGAATATGACCAGATGTTTGACGCGCTAAAAAAGCTGGAGCAAGAAGCCGGTGTGATTTTATCGGGTTCGCCTACGCACAGGGTAAGTGGCGAGGTACTGGATGAATTGCACAAGGTACAGCATACGCGGCCGATGCTTTCTGCGGACAAGACAAAATCTGTAGATGACGTTATCAAATTTATCGACGGAAGACCGTGCGTGCTTTCCTGGAAATTGGACGGCAGCACGATGGTACTTCGGTATGAAAACGGGGAACTGACGCAAGCGATTACGCGCGGTGACGGACATGCAGGTGATGACGTAACACATACGGCCCGTGTCTTTCTGGATATTCCCATCAAAATTAAGGAACGTGAGAAAATCGAGGTGCGCGGAGAAGCGGTCATAAGCTGGGCCAATTTTGAGTCGATCAACGAGGAATTGGAAGACAACCGATACAGCCATCCACGCAACCTTGCGTCCGGAAGCATTGGTATGTTAGACGCCAGGGGAAGCAAGAACAGATGTTTGGAGTTTCGTGCTTTTGATTTGGTGGAAGGCCCTGTTTTTCCAACTAAGGCCGAGCAACTGCGCTACATGCAGCAGTTGGGGTTTCATGTAGTGGAGCATGTGCTGATGGAAAACATGGAAAACAAACAAATACGCCGCTGCATGGATGACATGGACCCAAAGAGCTATGCATATCCGGTGGACGGTCTCATCATAGAACAAAACGATGTCGCGTACGGCAAAAGCCTGGGGCATACCGGGCACCACGAAAACAGAATGATTGCCTTGAAATGGAAAGACGAAGAATACGAAACCAGGTTTCGTGGCGTAGAACTGCGGCCGACGCGAAAAGGGCGCCTGAGTCTGACCGGGATCTTTGACCCCGTGGAGATGGACGGCGCAACGGTCAGCCGCGCAACGCTGCATAACTTTGACATGTTTAAGCGGTTCCGATTGGGCCTTGGTGACAGGGTGCTGTTGATTCGTTCCAACATGGTGATACCTCAACTGGTCAAGAACTTGGATTGCAGCGATACCTACGAACTGCCCGAAACATGCCCTTGTTGCGGAGCGGATGTTGTGATTCGGAAAGAAGAAAATACGAATTTTTTGTATTGCAGCAACCCACGTTGTCCCGGCGTTTTGGTCCAGAAGTTTGTGCATTATTGCGAACGGACAAGGATGAACATCCCGGGGCTGTCGGAAGCAACGCTCGCAAAATTCGTAGACAAAGGATGGCTGACCACATTCGGCGATTTGTATGAACTGGATCGGTATAAAGAACAGATAGTCCAGGAAAATGGGTTTGGAATCCGTTCCTTTGAACGGTTGCAAAAAGCCATTGAGAAAAGCCGAAAAACCACATTAAATCGGTTTATCGCCGCCATGGGCATCCATGAAGTAGGGAGAACTGCTGGCCGAGCGATCAGCGAGTATTTCGGAGGAAGCTGGCTTGCGTTTGAAAAGGCAATTCAAAACAAGTTTGACTTTACCTTGCTGGAGGATTTCGGTCAAACCATGAACGACAGTATTTATGAATGGTATGCGGACAAACAAGCCGCAGCGCTTTGGCGTCCTGCATTGTATCACATTGAATTTATCATACAGGAAAAGGAGCGACACACAATGAGTAATAACAACGTATTTCAGGGCAAGAAAATCGTAGCGACGGGAAAACTGGAAGGGTATACACGCACAGAGATCCAGGACAAGATATTGAGCTTGGGGGCAACGCCGCAAAGTGCAGTGTCCAAAACCACGGATTATCTGATTGTAGGCGAAAAGGCCGGAAGCAAACTTGCAAAAGCGCAGCAGCTTGGTGTGCCGGTTCTGACGGAAGAAGAATTTGAGCGGATGATCGGATGACAGACAAAATAAACGATGGGAGTGGCTTCTGCTAGTGCAGGACTGCCAATGACCATAAAAGCACAAAAAGGCCGAGGGTATTCTTCTCGGCCTTTTTGTATCTCAGGAAGATAAAAGCAGCCGCTTGCACTTTTTATCTTTCGATTGTGTAGTTATATAGCTGAAAAGGTGTGCGCATTTTGGGATATATCTGCAAACCAATTCTTGACCTTTATGGACATAAAATGTCCTCTTTTTTTGGGCTGGGCTCGCTTTCCCAAAAGGTACACTTTTTTGGATAGATTCAGAGAGGGGGAAAATATGCAGAACAAAGTATATGGATATGCGCGTGTTTCTACAAAGGAGCAGCATTTAGACCGTCAGCTCCTTGCGCTCAAAAACTATGGTGTGGATGAACGGGACATTGTGACCGACAAGGAAAGCGGCAAGGACTTGGAACGAAAAGGATACACGCTCTTAAAAGAACAGCTATTGCGTTCCGGCGATACGCTTGTTATTCAAGACCTTGACCGGCTTAGCCGAAATAAATTGCATATCAATCAAGAGTTACGGTATTTTCAGGAACAAAAAATACGTGTTAAGATTCTAAACATTCCCACTACGCTGATTGATCCGCCCAAAGGTCAGGAGTGGGTCATTGAGATGACAAACAACATCATCATTGAAGTGTATGCCAGCATTGCAGAAAACGAACGGAAACGGATACGTGAACGGCAGCAGGAAGGCATTGAAGCGGCTCGTATCCAAGGAAAGCATTTGGGAAGGCCAAGGATCCCGTATCCGGTTGATTGGGATTCCATATATAAGGAATGGCAAGAAGGCAAGATCACAGCAGTATACGCTATGCAAAAGCTTGGACTAAAGCGTGGTACTTTCTATCGACTGGTTGGGCAATGGTCGAAGAAATAGAGGAATGAAAACGGGAAATTCTATATATGAAAGATAATAGTACCGCAAATGTATGCTTTTGAGATTCAGAAAAGCCGCCTGCCAGTGAGCAGGCGGCTTTGCGGTTAACGGTAATCTGCATTCCCCAATTTCAGAATGTTTTTGGTGGAGAATGTGGAGGACTTGTGCCATTTTTCTGTTTAATCTTCAGAATGATTTGTGACTATATAAGATAGTACATCCTCATACGATATTCCTTCTTTGGCATAAGGCATCAAGAGATCTGCCATATATCTTCCTACATCGTCAAAGCATGTAAAGGAATCCTCGAAGTCCGTTCGTTCCCAGGGCAAAGAAGGCTGATATATAATCCATTGGTTTGCATCCCAATCAAATACGGCTTTCAAAACATTGTGTTTATCCAAGCTTAAGAAGAAAAACGGGAAGCCTACCATGTTTGTGCATTCAAGGGATTGCATCTCCATATCCAATGTATCTACCCAATCTTCTTCACTACAATCAATAATTTCGCCTTGAAAATATTTTTGTTCAATTTCCTTTTTAATTCTGGAATAATCCAGAATTTCAGAAATTTCGTTACATAGCTTAAATCCTACTATCTCAATGGCCTGGCAACAACGACTCAGGTCGGATTCATATTCCATCTAAAAAAACACCCCCCAAAGAGAAATTATTTATTGATTTCAAGATACTGCTTAGTTCTGATTTTTGTCAAGAACTCTAGAGAAAGCGTATAAACAACAAAAACCCCGCCAGGGCTTTAGCCCTGACGGGTTGGTTGTTGTTAGGAGATCGATACCTTATAGACAACATCGTACACGATTTGACTCATATCCGAAGGCCAGGCCATGCCGTATTTTGCCATTAGATGCGCGTTGCCTTCAGTTTGCCCGTTGAGGTTACCAAGGGTCAAGGACACACCAGGCTGGAAAAATTGTGCGTTGTTATCCTCTTGATGCCAATCGGCAGCGTTTTCCAATACATATCCCAACGCAAGGTTTTCCTTCGTCTGTTCAGAGGTCAGGCTTTTCCATTCGTCATCTGTGAACGTGGATTCTTCAACGATTGTGGGGGCACTATCCTTTGCTGTAATAGAAGAAACGCTAAAGGATAGGGGTGCGTTGCACAGATTGCTGAACTTGAAAGAGGGGCAGGTAAAAGCGTCGCCGGATGTCTCAGAATAATTGGCCGTTTGATTGGGGTCAATGGCAAACGCAATGTTTGTGGGTACAGCGGCCTTGAGCTGTACGGGGGTAATGGTACCCGTGATGGTCGTTGTGGTACTAGTTGCCTCCGTATCGCCGGTAAGGTCTGTTTGTCCTTCGGCAGCAAAGGCGGTACCGCATAGGAGCGATAGACACGCAGCGGTGGAGAGTAGGGTGGACAATACTTTTTTCTTTTGAATCATGACGATTCCTCCTTATTGTTATTTTGGCGCTTGGCCAAACTGAAAACAAAAAACGGCCTATAAAGCCGAAGAGGTAAAACGAAGCTGTAGACCAAAGTGGATAGGACGGGTCACGGCGTTACCATGGTATGCGATGAGCTGTACGGTGGTTTTTGCACCACCAAGGAGCGTGCCGAGGTAGGTCTGTTGTCCGGGGATTAAAGGGATCATACCTGTAACGGAAGATTGCCATTGCTCGGTGTTTTCGATGTACAAGGCCAACGCCAACTGGGATTCAGACGTTTGCCGAGAAGCCGTTTCCCATGGATGGGTGTCCGGGGATACAAGGTTTAACGAATCACTTTGAAAATCGTTAATCTCTAAAGATACAGAAAGTGGTTGGGCATGGAGATTGTCCAGCGTCAACGTCATACGGGCCGGTCCGGATTGAGTGTTCGGGTCAATCATGAGAACGCCTGGGCTTTGAACGGTCAAAGCAAGGGGCTGAAAAACGGAAACAGCAGATTGTCGGCGCACATATGCTAAGGGGTGGTTGGCAAAAAAGGAGAGCTGCGGATACCCGATGCTGGAAACCACAAACGCGGATGTGAGACCGGGCATGTACGTAAGAGCGTTCGGCCCTTTCATTTCCATCGTTGTAAGAGGACTGCCTAAGTGCATAGAGGAAGCTGCCTTGCACCCAGACGCCTCTTGATCAAAATAACAATCCGTACCCTCATCATCGAAGCAGATCCCATATTTATAGCCGGAACCGGCAAAGTAACAACTGGATATAGGGTTTTCGGACACGCCTGCGATACCGCTGCTGTACAACGAACGAGAGGAGACGGTCCCCGTACTGTAACAGTTTCGGATGGTATCGTCGGTAGGTGATTTGTAATCCCCCATATCTCCAACAATGCCCCCGATATTATCGGTCGTACTTAGATACCCGGTCGAAGTGATGGAGCCAGCATTAAAACATGTATCGATTGATCCGGATTTTAAGACGCCGACAATTCCCCCCATATCGTTGCTTCCAGATATATCTCCCATATTGAAACACTGATGAAAGCAAGTGTTTTCGCCATACGCAACAAGCCCTGCGGCAGTATTTTTTCCATCGACGGTATTGTTGGCGTAACAGTTGATAAATGTAGTGTCATAAGCCTTGCCGGAGAACGAAGCAAGATAGGTGGAATTGGAAAATGTACTGTCTACGATGCCAAGGTTTTGTATAGTAGCGCCTTTGACAACGCCAAACAGCCCGGTCTCACCGCTGGAACCGAAAGTGCCCTTGGACATAACATTGCGGATTTGATGGTTTTGTCCGTCGTAAACACCGGTAAATGGAGCAGTTTGGCTGCCGATGGGCATCCATCCTTTAGAAGCTGAAGAGTAATCTGAGGAGGTAAACGCAATATCCTGTGTTTGTACATAATGACCGTTCAACGGATAGGCAGCATCGTTGCCTATCTTGGCAAGATCGGATGCACTGGCAATCGGGATAGCAACTTGCGCAAGAGCAGGTTGTGGGAGAGAAGCACATAGCATAAGCAGTGTGCAGAGAAAAGCGGTGGACGATTTTTTTGGCGATAACACAACACGAACCTCCTTATTCGTCGTGGATAGAAACCTTGAAAACCAATTCGTATTCAATGGTGCGGGCGCTGGGCCAAGCCAATCCGTATTTGGCCATTAAGGAAACATTCCCTCTGGCATATTTTTGTAACGTACCTATCTTGATTGGCGTATCGCTGGAAAGAAATACAGAGTCGCCTTCAACGTATTTGGGATTCCATATCCCTGGCGAGTTGAGTACAAGGCCGATGGCGATTTCGCTGGTTGTTTCGGTCATGGTCAAGGTTTGCCATTCTTCATCGGTATGTGTGTCTGGTGGGACAATAGCAGGCGCACCGTTTTTTGGCGTGATGGATTGAACGGTGACATCCAGAGGAATGGTTCCGTCATTGCGAAACTGTCCGTAGGAACTGATAAATCCGCCTTCAGACGTGGCTGAATAATTTGGTTTTTGGTTGGGATCGATTTGTACAGATAGATATGTGGGAACCAAGGCTTTGATCTGCGGCGATGCTACTGTCATTTCGACCGTAGCAGGGACGTCTATATCCGTTTCCCCTGGTTCTCCCACGATTGTTTCAGCATGTGCAACGGCGTATGTCATGCTAGTAAACAAAAACAACAAAAACAGAAACCATTTTTTGTGCATGGTATCCTCCCTTATTGTTCAATGGTGATGGTGATACCGGCACTGGCAGAGCCCATATATTCATGTGGCTCGTCCAGCGCGTAAGACCGGAAAAAAGCGGTGCATGGGTAAGAACCGGCTGGTAGTTTGACGTCAAGCGTGTCGGTCTGGATATGCGAGTCAGGCGCTAAATAGCCGTCTGTTTGGTAAATAGGGGAAGAGAAGTCGCCCTGTTCAATGTCGCTGTTCAAATAGATCTCGATACGAAACAGCCGCTTGTTGATGGCCAAGTTTTCAATTTGTAGGTTTCCTGGGTTGCTTGCGTCCTTAAACACAGGCGCTGCATTGATGGATATAGCAATCATGGAATCGTCCATCATTTTTTGCAGTTCTGCTTCATCAATTCCATCATTCTCAAGCGCACCGTTTTGTGGGAGAACGGCAATATTCGTTTCGGGGTGACAACGCACCAACAAAAGCAAAAGAAGCAGGAGAAACAAAAGAACCGGGATACTGTATAAAATCCTTTTTTTGTCTTTCTTATTCATAGAAGGTTCCTTTCAAAAAAAGAGGCCCGATTCAGGCCTCAAAAAATGTATTTGGCAATGATGGTGCGGCGGGATACAAATGGTTTTTCCCAGAACCGGGAGTCCAGCGAGGCTGAACGGTTGTCGCCCAGCACATAGTAGGAATCATCTGGGACGATGGTGCCGTCTGGAAGTACATCGCCAGGGACATACGCAATGCGTTTGGTAAGTGTTTGGTGTTCATGAGAAAAGACAATAATATCGCCGCGGCGCAGAGAGGAAACAAGGCGTGTCCCTAAGATGTAACTGCCTTGGCGTATGGTTGGTTCCATAGAGGTACTGGGGACATATCCCAGATAAAATACATGCTGAAACAGCATATATACGGTAAGGAAAGAACAGACGCATAATACGGTTGTTTTTCTTAGGCGATTCATACGATTTCCTTTTGAAACCGCTCGTGTTGTTTCAAGTATTTGCGCGCGACGGAAATGCAAGCACGTAAGCTATTGACCGAAACGCCAACGGATTTTGCAATGTCCGGGCGAGGGATGCCGCATGCTGATTGTATGATGGCTTCCACGCCTTTACGCGTCATCATATCGGCTCCTTGTTTAGATTGTTCGAGTGATTCCACAATCGCTTGAACGGATAAGGAATCTTCCATTTCTTCCGCCTTGTTTCCCTGCATGTTTTCAATGTATCTGCTATGTGTCCGATACGTTGCGTAGATCAAGGCATTGTAGATTTCATTCCGTATGACCTTGTAAGCGTATGTAGAAAACTTACCTTTTCCGGTAGTGGTAGCCGCCGCTTTGCATAACCCCATACAGCCGATTTGATAGAGGTCATTATAATCATATACGGAGTGGTTGCATGGCAAAGAAACACACGTTTCGATCACATGAGAGACGAGTCCTAGGTTTTGTGTAACAAGTGCCTGTTGTGCCGGCGTCAATGCGTCCAAATCACACACCTCCTGGTACTAAGCGATATTGGTTTTCCTGTAGGACTTTCTGTGCCTGACGAATGACCTGTTGGCAATAGTAGTCACCAAAATATCCAATATGGACCTGTTGAGGGGGTAGCTGAAGCACATCGGCCAGCCAAGCATACGCCTGTTTTTTTGTCATAATGCCGGTAGTATAGAGTTGGTCAAAATACTGATGAGCCCGTTTGCGCAGATACCGGAGCTGTTTATCCGCCATGGTACCAAGGGGAATGGTCGTGCCGGGAATTACACGCACATAGGCATCACAAACAGGGTATTTGCTGCATACGTACAGCTGCACATGATGCGGATTGGACTTGTAAATTCCGTCTGCGCTGCGCAGGACAACGGGACTCCCGCAACAGGGACATTTTTCAGGCCGGATTACTTTTTTATGGCGTTGTTTAGACAACGCTACACACCTCCTTTTTGAATGAAAAAAGCCGACAGACGTAAAAAAATACATACAAAACCAAAGGTTGCTGGATATTTGATCTCACCAGTATTGATTCTGTATGTATGAATCTACGCCTATCGGCTTAGAAATTGTGAACAGAGAACGCAAGTAGGGCTGTGTACCAACAGCCCGTTCCCGATAAGAAACTCTATCAGGAAGCCTAATGCGAACGTCTGTTTGTAATAGAATCATAGCAAAAACAAGAGGATTTGTCAACAATTCCCCTTTATTTGCGTTTTTTGGAGAAATACAGCAAAATACCGCTGCAAATAAGCAATCCTGAAAGAAAAAGAAGAATATGCGGTAAGGGAATTGTGTTGGACTTCGTATCTTGCAACACAGTATCCGAAACAGGATTAGAAGCAGCCGGTAGGGATGGAATTGGTGCAGAGACAGATACGGTACCAAGGTTGGTGAGCCGATATAGTTTGCTTTGTCCAAGTTCCATAGTAAGGATGCCCTCCGAAGAAACGACGATTTTTCCAGGGTATGGGCCGACGTCTGTTTCCAATGAGAATTCTGTATCCGCCCATTGCTCTCCCAAATCGATGATGAGTTGCCCCGGCAAAGCATCCAAGGCAGGGTCAGGTTCAGCGTTAACCGTTATCATGAATCCTACCGCTATGGAACAAGCAAACAACAAGCTGAACATCCATCGTTTCATAGCGCTTACCTCCTATTCATTTTGCGGGAATGAAGAAGAAGGACAAGGCCCGACAAGCAGCAAAAGCCGGCCAAGATGAGGAATATCCAGGGAGAACCGCTGTCTACGCCGGTCTGTATGAGGGGCGCATTTTCCACTACGATGGGGTCGCCGTTGATATAATCCGAACCGACCTCCACGGTAATGATTTTTCCTGAAGGAGCGTATCCGTTCAAAGCAGAAACCTCGATGATTTGCCAGGTTCCCTGTTCCACGATGAACTCCGCGATGCCCTCGCTGTTGGTTTTTTGGACTTGCAGTTGTTCACCAGCCTGGTTATAAAGGCCAAACGAGACGCCTGCAAGCGGTTTCTTGGTGACAGCGTCGATCTTCAATACCCGGATTCTGGAGACATCATCGGTAAACTCCGTAACGCCCGATACCGTGCCATCCGGCAATATCTCAAAAGAGAAGGAATTGGGGTTTAATGCATGGCCATTCGGAGATAAGGTCTCTCGGAAGGTATAGTGCGCATCGGCGGGAAGCTGAAAGGCATGGAGCTGTCCTGTTTGGGAAGTTATGCCTGAATACACGACGTTTCCGTCTGCGTCGTATATCTCAATGGTGGCCCCTGGTACGGGTGTACCGGTGGTAAGGTCTGTTTTGGTGATAACAACCTCCGTTGGTTTGTTTTGAAAAGTAAAGGTAAGTGTTTCGGTTGTGTTGGCGTCAATGATTGCCACTTGCTGCTCTTCAGAAGGCAGATATCCTATGGCCGGCTCAGATTCAAAAATCACCCATTCCCCAAAAGGAATTAAAGGGGACGTTGCAACACCTGTTTCGTCGGTGACTAGTTGATACGATAGCCCCAACGCTTCGTTTCGGATGGTAAATGTTGCCCCTTGGACGCGATAGGAAAGGTCATCCTCCGGCCAATCTTCCGGTTTACGTGCATCCTCTTTGACGATTCGGATTTTTCCCGTAACTAGCTTGTTAAGAATCGGTTCACCCTGATTGACTTGGACAGTAACCTTGGAGACCTCGGAGCCAGGATAGCTGAGGTCCACGGGATATGTGGTATCGTGAGGATAGTAGGAAGGTGACACATTCAATTCACGAAATTCGTACTGGCCGTACGGAAGCTCGTTTGTGATGATAAGATGTCCGTCGTTTTGTGTAATGCCAACGGTAACAAGGTCACCTTTACGCAGCAGCGCGTTGCCGACACCATGTATATCTTCCGAAGCAAACAAGCCAAAGGTAAATCCTGCGCCCGGCACTGCTTTGATACTGGAATCATCGGGCTGGTACACTTCCGCTTGTTTTTCCAACAGCAACTCAGTAGAAGGGCGGTCGTTGTACGCGTCCAAGTGTTCGGTGATAATCGGTGTTAACTGGTCCTGATACGATAACGTGACATCATACACGGCAGGATTTAATATCAATTCGTTATTGCCGACGGAGATTTCTTTGACTTGATATTCACCCAAATACAAAGGGATGGATACAGCATCTTTTTCAGTCTCTGTTACAAGCGTATCCGCCAGCTCACCGGCATGCAGGCGCACGGTACCGTCAGGTGTGACAATATCTGTTTTGGCGCGAATCTCGTACACACATCCGGCAATTCTTTGGTCCTGGAAAATCGGACGTGTTATGGTGCCGAACTCGGTTTCCTCCGTCTGGATCCCAGCGAATACGGGCCCTTTTTTGCTCAAAGAGATTTGTCCCATAGCAGGATGATTCGGAAACCTGACTTCAACCACAGGATGATTGTCGGAAACTTCAAAAAACACAGGCGTTTGATTCAAAAGGTAACCGTCACTCGCTGCCTGTTCATGTATAGAATACCGGCCATATGGGAGTGGCTCCGGCAAGACAAACGTGCCATCACAGGCCGTTTCAAATACCTCAATGTCTTGGGGGACAGGATACCTCTGGTGCATAACGACCCATTCGCCGGTGCTTTCATCACGGATTTTGAATTTGTTGCCCACAGCAGGAATGGTTTTGCCGGTGGTATCATCTACCTTGACAACCTTGATTTCACTCTGATACACAAAATCTTCCAAGATATAAGAGTAAACCTTTTGGTCAGTATCAATCACTACTTCAAACGGTTCAACCGGTGCAATGGAAGGATCGCCCGTATCTGTCTCGGTAACGATAACGGTGGAATATGGCAAAGGTTTGCTGATACAGTATCCATTTGCGTCGGTTATCTGTGTATCCAACACTTCGCCGGTGGATTTTAAGGTAAACGTAAATGTCCTGCCTTCTAAGGGAACCTTGATATTGTCGTTGGGATTCTCTCCTTGGATAAACTTGGTCAACGCAATTTGTCCTTTGATGACGGTATTGCCGATGGTGATAGGATAAACATCCGTAGTCGGGTCTTTCAAATCGATGGAAACCGGGTACTCTTGACCATTGAGCAGGTAACCGCCATCCCCTGCCTCAACTTCCTTTACGATGTAATCGCCAAAAAGCAAGTCCTTTGAGGTAGCCGTCGTAGCATTCTCCAAGGAGAGAGTGTCCACGATATTGCCGTCGCTGTCGAATATTTCAAATTTTGTGCCGGTCAACGCTGCATCGCCTTGGGGCGTATCGGTTCCGGTATCCGCATCTACCTTATGGACACGGATCTTGCCGGTGGCGGGGGTGGTCATCTTTAGCGTGCTGGTGACAGCGGGCATCATCAGGCTGTTATCTACCAGTACCACTTTTTGGTCGTCGTTGGTAGGCGCGTACCAACCATAATTGGCAGTATTGCGGTTGTCTTTTCCTGTAAACGTAATGCGGATGGTTTGGTTTGCCATTGACAGAGGCACTGAGATGGTCAAGGTATCGCCGCTTTTGCCCGTGTACCCCGAAACGGTTACGTTGGCAGGAGCGGTATAGGTGTACCCGCCGTTACAATTTACCAGCGTTACCGTCGTTTGCCCTACAAACCGGTCACCTTGCCGTTCCATTTCCATGTTTTGATTGGATACGTTGACCTTATGATCAACAGTTGCCCTATTCCGCGCCTTGTTCACTAAATCCATGCAATAATCCCACATTTTCTGTGCAGTGGCATCGCCTTGTTTGGCCCGCGCGCGGTTACGGGCCAGCTGCGAAAAGTTATATTGCTGGAAGTCCATCCCGTGCTTGGCCTGCTGTTCGGCCAACCAATAACGAATTGCGTTGGCAGTAGCGTATCGTGCCTGGTCATCGGTTAAACCGCCGTTTCCGCCTGCGGGATAGCCAAAAGTCAAAATGGAATAGAGCCCCGCATAAGTTTCCGTTGGATAAGTTGCCGTCGGATCGAACATGGAATAGGTATTGTTGTTGCGCGGGTTGCCTTTTTTGTGTTCAAGACAATACACGACCTTATTTTCTTCCGTATTGAAATGTTGCGGGGTTTTCGTTGCTTCCCAAGTCCCGCTCCCTGATACGTTTTCAAACAAACGGACAGATGCGGGTTCGTCTTTTGAAGTGATGCGGGAAGTGGATGCCATAGCAAACGCACTGAAAGGCAGCGCAGTAGCAAACAATAGCAGGGAAAAGAAAAAAGCGCCCGCACGGGACGCAATGGATTTACGCAAAGCAAACACGCTCCTTTGAATGAAAAAGAACGCTTTGAGCGCTCTTTTATTGACCAATGATTGAGTAATAATATTTACCGTCTCGGCCGATAGCTATGCCGAGTCCATATTGTGAACATTCAAGCAGTTGCCTAACATGCATGGCAACACCCACATATCCGTTGTTGTAGGCACTGCCGGCGTTGCTCATACAACCTATTGCTTCCGGATAGCCGCTGCCGATATGAGAGACAGACTGATTGGCCGCCATCTGACGCGCGCGTTCTTGGGCAATGCTGTTTAAGCTGCTGCTAGTAGAAGCGCTATTGTATCCTTCTTCCGCCCGTGCAGCGTTGATTCCCTTCATCATCGCGCTTCGGCATGAGATGGCGTCACGATAGGCAGGCGGTTCCGGGGTCGGCGTTGCGGCAGGTTTTGCCGTAGTCTGACGGGGCTGCGTGGCAGCGGGTTTTTGGGTTGCCTTAGCAACGGTGTTCCCAGGCTTTTGCGTTGGCTTCGCCTGTCCAGGCTTTTGTTCTGAGCCGGTCGTTGCCTGCGCTGTATTCGGAGAAACGGCCACCGTTGCACTGGGAGACAGAACCGGCGTCGGGGAAATTTCGGATGACGGACTTGCACTTGGCAACGGACTATTTGAAGACGCCGAAGGTTGGTTGCTGCAACCTGCTAAGACACAAAGTAACAGGCCAACCGCAAAGAACTGTGCAATTCGTTTCATGAAACCCCTCCTCTCATTGATATATAATTACACAGTTCAGTTTTGTCAAGTGCAAGAAGCGAGGATGGAATATCCTTTTTTGGCTTCCTCCAGTGCACGCTGCAAGATTTCAAACAGTCGTTGTTCGGTGAGTTCTGCATCCAACCATTGGGTGATGCGAAAAGAGTAGCAGTTGTTGGTACGGTTGATGGCGTGGCTGCCAAGCACGGTGTTGAGATTTAGGTCGTTGATTATATCCAGTTGCTCCTCCGCAGGCGGCGACATGGGCCGTACAAGGCACATGACGAGCAATGGGTGCATGGCCGAAAATCCGAATTGGATGTGAAACCCGTCCTGATAAGTTACAAGCGTAGAATCATCGAAATCTTCAACCTGTAGGGCCGCTGAAACCAGTTGGTAAGCGTGTTCTGCCAACACTCGGCGGTTTTTGCGTTCGGTTAAATAAGCGCCGGTGGTCAATGGACAATCACCCCCCAAATACGTTTGCTTTCACTGTCGATACCCAATATCTTAACGGTTACATTTGTACCGATGGGCGGCCGTCCACGACGCGGAAACCGACAGAGGCAATCCACGCCGTCCAGAGAAACAAAGACACCGGCTGTGGTGATCATACTGACGGTACCGATGTATAAATCATTGACTTTATATCGTGCGACAGAAGCTAAGAACGATTCCTCAGCCGCGCGTTTGACGGATACGGTCATGCCAAGCGTTTCGGGGTCATCACGGGCGATGGAGAGAATTTGGACGAGCACTCGCTGCCCGACAACAAAATGGTCTTCGGCATTGAGCCAGCGCTGATAGCTTAATTCCGATAAAGGGACGAAGATTTCCAGGCCGAACAGTTCGACAAAAATGCCTGACCGAATGACAGAAACAACGCGCGCTTCTGCTAAATCATCTTCTTGAATCTCGTATGTGCCGTCGTGATTTGTGCGCAGCAATTCACGCTGACGAACGGCCATAGCCGCTAACCGGCTGCCGGCCGCAACGCCTGTTTCCATGTCAATGCCCGCAACTACATAATCGATTTCCGCTCCCAGACGTTTGGTGACAAGAGCAATTTGCATGGGTTCGGTTTCCGGCGTCAGCGGGAGCATTTGTTCCGCAGGAATGATGACCTTATACGAGCCGTGATACACGACGGCATAGACAGAGCTTGCATCGCTGTTTAGCTCGCGTCCCTGTACAATCCCTGACAGCACGCGTCCGCTTTTTTGGGATTCTACAAGGTCAATCAATTCACTGCGTTTTTGGTCGCGAGTCGTTTGGACACTGCGCGTTTGGTCGATGGGAATGATGCGTTGGCGGCGCTGGGCCGCTTCGCCGGCGTTGATAGGGACAGCAGTATCTTCAAGGACAGTTGGAGTGGTTTGTTCTGGCATGGGATTACCTCCTTAAAAAATCGTTTTGTTGTGCCGGTTGGTACAGATGGGTGACGGGCTTGCGTGGAGAAGGGGGAGATGCAGCGGAAACATCCTGTCTAATCTCTGGTGGAGAGGGATAGGTTTCGATGTCGCTGGACACGAGATATTTGCTATCGGGATGTTGAGAATAATCATATTTTTTAAGGCAGAGCAGATTGCATCCGCGTAACGCCAGCAGCAATTCGTCGTTTGGCAGGCGCAGAATTTCGTCCGGTGTTAAAAGGGCGCGGTGGCCGACAGATTCGCTGAGCCGGTATTGTGGAACGACCTGCGTTAAAGCAATGGATTGCCGCGTGGTCATTTGCGATTGCACTTCTACGGTCATTTCGCCGGAGCGTTGACTGAAGTATTCAGCGGTAGGCAAATCCGTGCATCCGAACAGCATTTGTATGTCTAGGTTGCCGAGAATCTCGGCCCATTGATGGTCGGGGAATCGGCTTTGGAGCTGGCCCAAACTTTGGACAATACAACAGACGTGGATGGCGCGTGCCCGCAAGACGCTTAACCGGCTGGGCAACCGAGGGATAGGGTTATCGCCGATATTGTTCAATTCCTCCAGTACAATGTGCACGGGGATAGGACAGCGCCCGGACGGTTGCCGGTCTGCAAAGATGACAAGGTCCTGGAACAAAAGCGAAAAGAACAACGATGACAAAAACTGAAGGTGAGGCCCTTGGTCACTTAGAATGATAAAATACGCACATTTTTCTTTGCCGGGCAGCGTGAGGCTGATATCGCTGGTAGAAATCAGGCGTTCTACCTCTTTGCTTTGCAGGGTTTGCAGCCGTGTTCCCAAGCCAATGACAATACCGGACTTGACAGAGTCGCTTGCCTGTGCGAATAGGTTGTAAGGCGCTTTGGCCGGGTGAGTGATGGGGAGCCGTTCAAACATTGCGGTGAGATGCGGCAAAGGCGTATGGGTCAAAAGCTTGTAAGCAGCCGGCAACGTCTTTTGTGTATATCCGGGCGCCTGGTCTACATAAAGAATCAAAGCACGCAGGAGATTTTGCTCGCCGTTGTCCCAAAACGGGTCCCCGTGTCCGTTTCCAGTGTTTGCGATGATAATGTCCGTCAGGATTTGAGCCCGTAACGTATCGCCGTTTAACTGTTCCATGCAATTCCAAGCGTCGCTATGGGTGGGATCAACAAGATTCAACACCTTGACCGTGTATCCGTTGCGGCGGAAAGATTGGGCCAGGTCACGGTAATGCTCTCCTTTTGGGTCGGTGCATACCACGGATTCACCGCGCCGAATGCACTGGAGCAAATAAGGACGGACGAATCCGCGGCTTTTGCGTGTGCCAGACGCACCGAATACCCCGATGTGCTTGTTGAACGGCGTATCGTCCGGCAGGACTACCAGGGAACGCCCGTCTGTTCCAAGAATGGTTCCCTTAGGCTGTTCGGGCGGGACATTTTCAAGAAATGCTTGCCGTTCGGATGCATTCATCCAGCCTGCTGTTCCATAGGTGCCTTTTTTGCTGCGCGTAAAGTTGCGCGCATCCACATCGCCGCCAAACCGCTTGCCCAACCAAAAACCTGCACCGCACACGATGGCGATGGTCAATAAGGTGTATTGAAGGCCGGAAAGTGTGCAGGCGTATCGGTAACATACAAACGGGGAAAGCAGAATAGCAGGGACTGGCTCGGATGGAGAAGCAAATGCCGCATGCGCGCATTGGGCCAAAAGGCCGCCTAAATACGGGAACAAAAAAAGGAGCGCGATGGCTCCTATAATCAAGCGTGTGCGTTTGGTCAAAAAGTACTCCTTCCCAAAAGAAAAAAGCCAGGCCTTTACCCTTCGGTCGATAAAGCCAGATACAGCCAGTTTTGGCGCGAGTGAAACACGCGGGCAACCTGTATCTCTTTTTGTGTATCATCAATGCGATAGAAAACAACGTATTTATCCACCGCCAGATAGCGGTATCCTGTCACCTCATACGTCTTCTGGTTCGGCAAAACAACCCCCAAATAAGGAAAGCTCTGCAACTGTAGAATGGCGTTTTCCAGCTTATCCAACAATTCGTTGGCTGCCTGCAAGTTTTCTTGGGCGATATATGAAAACGCCAAATCCAGGTCATCCACCGCCAGCGAGGTGTATCGTATCCCGTATTTACTCATGGCGCAGGCGCTCCCGCAGACGGCTGAACACTTCTTCATGGTCGTATAAATTCCGCTCAGCCATTTGCTTATCGGCCTTGGCCAGCTCGATTTGCAGGCGGTTCCATGCCTCCCGACGATAGTATGCTTCGGGCGACATGACGATAAGGTCGCTGACACCGTTGTTTGTAACGATCACAGGATCCATGGATTCATGGCAGTAATCGGAAAATTGTTTGTAGTCCTTACGAATGGCAGATGACGGTTGTATACGCGGCGCTTTGTCCATGTGCCATCCTCCTTTCCTCAAACTCTGTGTATAGTATAGCATTTGTTTCCTCCTTATATCAACAAAAGTATAAAATAATATCAAAAGTCTGATATTCCTTCATGAATTTGTTCCATGGGCAGCGCGCGTATGACAGCGTGGTTTTCCATGTACGATTGCACGAACGGTTGCTGCCAAGGATAGCAAATTACCTCATAGTTCAATTTTGGACCATAGAAAAGCGTTGCTTGCTTAAAGCGCAGCAGCCTTGCGATGTTGCCGTCCAGGTAAGAGAGGATATACCGATTTCCAGTTTGGGCGTCACACTCGATATGCGAATCGGTACAACGCATCTCAGGCGGAAATAGCAAAGACTGCAAACGCTCTTTTGCATGGGGAAGGCAGAGCAGACGAAGAAGGGAGATGCCGTTGCGGTCCAAAGGCACAAAATGAATGTTCGGATAGATGCTGTCAAATCGCTGCGTATCGGTCAGCATGAGACTGTCCGGCGATGCGCCGAACAGAACCGCGGAATCGGATGCCTGGCCGGTCATGGCATAGGAAACATCACGCAAGATTTGAAGCGCTTTGAACTCCCCCATCCCATTCCATTTCATTTTGGACTGGCGGGCATTGTACAGCGCAAAAGATTGAGTAGGCCCTAACAGCATCCCGGTCACACGGGTAAAGATGGTTTTATTCAATCCCGTAACATCCTGTTTGAGAAAGCGCGCAAGATAAAATGAGGGAGCAGTTACATACTGCTGTGCAGCACCGGTGAGCGGCGCTATAAGAGGAGGACGTATCTCAATGCCCGCCATCATACACATAGCGGCGGATTCCGCAATGCGGTGATTGCGTCCGATATGTTCAGGTCCCCCAGCAAACCGATGCTGATGCGTTACAGTGAGATAGGTTTGCAATGCATCAGGATACAAGCGCTGTAAGACCGGAAACGCGCTTCGGTGAAGGCGGATGGTTTTATACGCACCATGCCCACTCACGGATAAGACGCGGCAGAAGACGGGAGGCGCCTTTGGCGGCTGAACCGTTTGCGGTTGTTGGAGTGAACGAACCAGCGTAGTCAATACGCGCCTGTTTCCAAGCAAAGAAAGCGAACGATAAGGGTACTCCCCTACAACGGTAAGCAGAGTAAGCAGGCGATGAAGATAGGTGTCAGGGCGAAGATAAAGCAAGGATAGCTCCTTTACTTGCGCCAGGTGATCGCTCTCTTTGGCGCAAAATATATAAGAGGAACGCGCAAAAACACTGGAGTGAGTGCGTTTGGCAGGTCAGAGGGAAGATGGCTTTTTTGAACCTCCGTTCTTTTCAAAAAGACATATCTTTCAACCATGCGACAAAGGACTTGCGCGGGATGACAAAAACGCGGGTACATTCCTTCTCCCCCATTTGAGAGCAATAAAAATGTAAGCATAGCAGAGGTGCGTCGTCGTACATGACGAACAGCGCAATGGCGTCCGAGACAGCGTTGAGCTCGATATTGTCATGGTCCCGGTATGCGCGTTCCGGCCGGTCGTATGGGTAGGTGTGAACAAAGCAGAGTACACAATCGGTAAACGTAGGCCGGTCGTGCTGCCTAAAATACAGAGCCAATGCATGGTACAGAGGCCGGCGCAGAAATTCAGAAGAGCCGTGTTCTTTACGGGGCAAAAGAACAGGCAGCGTAATGCAAAACCAAGGGGTATTGGAAACGGCAATCCCGTGTTCCTGTGTTGCCTGTGCAAGAACCTGTGTTTTTGCCGTTGGATGTCCTGTATAACAGGGCAACTCACGGGCGATGAGAGCCAGCCGTTCACAAGCGCTGCTAAAGTCAAACAAGCGCGCTGTATTTGTTGGGGCTGGTGTGATTTTCTGATATAGTCCGCAGACCCGCTGTAACTCAGAGCCTACTTGACGCAGTTGGTGGGCAAAGGACATCGGTGGAATCCCTCCTGGTATAGAAAGTGATATGGGATGGGGTGGGAGCGTAGGCAATCATATAAGGAACATCGTCCGGTACGGCAAGAGGGAGCTGCGCGATGTCCTCTATCACAAAAATGTATTTAAGCTGTTCGCTGGATTCCAACAGATAGACAAGGTGTTCGCTGCCGGGATGGATCACCATAATATCCACACCGAATTGATGAGAAAGAAAATGTATCTGAGCAGGGAATCGAGCCGGATAGTGCGCGTGCGGGTCGATCCCATCTAATCTTGACAGCACCCATCCTGCCCGCACAATATCTTCGTTGGGAATCACCGTAGTGGGGTCAATGGTAAGAATATTTTCCGCAACCTGATAGATAAATCCGTGTATGAGCAGGTTTTTCAGTATTTTGTCCTGTATGTTTTGCGGTTTGTAAGATAACCAGGTACGCACCAGTTCAATGGGCAGAGGCCCGTACTGTGATAACCATTGCACTACAAGCTGTTCGTCCGATAAAAGATGGATTGTTTTCATCCGCTTTCCTCCCGTTCCCGTTTCTTTTTCTCTAAAAGCGCCTTTAACTCCGTCCGGTCCGTTGTAATCAGTTCGTGTTCTTTTTTGCAGGCAATAATGGACAACGGCACCTTGCTTCCGGCTGTAATCAGCAACGCTTCGCCCCGTCCAAACTGTGTGATGCTGTGCGCTTCCATACTGCTCAGATTCAAAAGACGCTGGGCTTTGCGCGCTTCATCGGCTTCGAGGTTCAAAAGGATTTTGGTTTTGCTGGTATTCAGAATAACGCGGCCGGCATCACTATCGTAATCCGTCAGGTTTTGGCTGGCGGAGATAGCAGCACCGCTATAAGCACGGATTAGACGGTAAATATCCACGACAAAATCACTGGATTGCTTGGTGGCTGTGGAACCAATCAGCTGCCACAGTTCGTCGATGATAACGGCCTTGCGTTGCGTACAATCCTCTTTGATGCAATCCCAGACGAAATCCAATACGATGAGCATGGCCAAGGGTTGCAGCTTGCTGTTGCGCAAATCCGATAGGTCGAATACAGTGTAGGGGTTACCCAAATCCACATTGTCCTGTTGATTGAAATACTGAGCGCTGCCGTGGATAAACCGGTTGAGAATGATAGCGATGCGCTCTGTCCGGGGATTGTCTTTGAGAATTTGATATAGATCCCCCAACACAGGCATCCGTTTTAGAACACATTTCGACACATCAGCATATATTGATTCGTTATCGTATGTGATACCGAACTGGCGATAGACCTCCATCAGCGCCTCATCTAAAAGCTGTTCTTCTTCGTTTTTCATATCAGGCACCAGCAAAGAAAACCAAGCGAGCAATACCTGGATTTTTTTCGAGAGCAAACAATCTTCAGCGGCGTAATCCTCATCGAGCAGTTCCATATCGGGCTTGGCGGTTTTGCGAATCGCCATGATGTTGATGCCGATCTGACTGCTCAGTTTGATAAACGAACCATTGATATTTTTGCAGGCCCTTCGGTATTCGTGACCTTTGACCGGCACAATGATAAAGCAACGGATGTTGCGCAGCCGCATCCTAAGTGCGAGAAGCTGCAAAAAGTAGGTTTTGCCTGCGCCGGTAGTACCGCTTACAATGGCATTGGCGTTTTTATTGGCCGTTGTATTGAACAAATCAGGGATGCACATGGAATTGTTAAACCGGTTGATGCCAAGAAAGATTCCCTCCTTTTCGTACAGTTCAAACGAGGTCAGCGGATAAAAGGCAGCGGCGCTGGAGGTTAAGACATTGCGCTGCGCTTTTTTCTGGAGCGGTAAAAAGTTGAGCAGCGGTAAAACGGTTTTGTATGCTTCCTCCTGTCGATAATGGCAGTCGCCTACCAATACATCCATGGCTTTTAACTGGTCAACAAGCTGGCTGCGTTTTTGGTCAAGCTCGTGGTAGGTTGACGCCGAGATGGTAATGAAAACGGAGACATAGAACAGATCCTCGTTGTGGTTGGCAATCCCGGACTTGATATAGTATCCGGCCTGGATGGCGCTGGCCAGTTCTTCATAGTCCGTGCTTGTATCCTGAATGCTTTTCATTTTTGTGCGGTTCAATCGGATACGCTGTGCTACCTTGTCCAAAACACGGCTGCGCAGTTCGCGTTGTAAGAACAAATCGACGTCAATACCTTCCCCTGCGTTGATCAGCGTGGAAAGCCACCCGCCCCGCACGCGGTTGGGATAGCCGTCTTTTCGTATGTAGAGAAAGCACATATAGGTGCCGTCCACAATCACGTACTGACGATGTGCCAAGTCCAAGCCACGCGGAGCAACAAAATGAGCAAAGGGAATTTCGGGAATCGGGTCTTTCCCGATGGTTTTGCCCTGTGTAATCATCGTATCCACGACAACGCGCTCCACGCGCTGTTTTAACGGCTCTGTCCGGCTACTTTTCGGATTGAGATACGCATATAGAATTTCGGCCAGCTGTTTATCCGCGTCGGTCGGAATAACAACGGCATTGCCGCATTGTGCAAGACAAGATTTGAGGGTATGGGTCGCAGTTTCCAATGCAGCGTAGGCGGATGCATAGGACGTTTCTTGGCGTGCGATGGGTTCATACTCAAAGATGACGAAAAAACGCCGGGATACGGCGTCGCGTGATTCCAAACTTTGAATGAGACGAACATATTCTTGTCCAAGAGCAATGCTTTCAGTATCGGTTTGGCTTTCCAAATCTGACTGCACAGATTGGATATATTCACTTCCGTTGGCACGGCGCGATACCGATTTGATTTGTATGCGCACCGGCGCAATTTTCAATAAGCTGGCAAACGATTGAATGATATTGGCCTGTTCCTCTGCAGAGCGCAGCGCAAAGTGGATGGGCTTGACTTCCAATATGCGAACGTACCGGCCATTGGACAGTTCAATCACACCGTTTCTGACCGCTTTGATGCCCAGCCAGCTTTGTACGCTTTCTCCGGGCTTTTGTTTTTTGGGATTTTTGGGGGTGCTGTTTCCCGTTTTCTTCTTCAACTTCAATGACTTGGATCCTCTCGAAATGTAAGACGCGTTTGGCTTTTGCATATGCAGCCATGTGCAGTGCGTATTGCAGCAAAGATTCCCCGCCTATGCCTATCAGCGCAAAAACGCCCAACGGAAGCAGGGTAACTGTCATGACAACGACCTTTAACGGCAGTGCAAGATGCAGCCATGCCAGTTCGGGGTATCCGAGCAACGCAACAAGAACCACCGCTTCCACAGTATTGCGTACTTCGCACAATCCGCCGAAAAGCCGTCCGCTGTCCGTATAATTTGCAGGAACGGGATAAAAACCGCTGTTGTCAAACTCTGACATGAAAACCACCTACTTATAAAAAGTTGCGATGGCGTAGTACCGGCCTTTTCGCAAAGCAGTCTGATGGTCTGCTTCAAAGATGTCCACGCGAGCGATGTTGGATTCAATGCCGCTGCCGCCCCGATCCTCGACCGTATATACGACGCCGTTGATGCTCAGTTTCGTCCCAAAGGGATAGTGACTGGACATAGCGACCATGCCCGGAGCGGCCTGTTTCCCGCTTGCGGTCATGCCGTTGGCGTTTTTGCCGCAGCATTTGGCGCATGCACAGTAATGCGTGACTTCAACACGCATTGTATAATCGACTTCTCCGGGCGCTTGTATCGCCGGCACATCTTCCGATTCCAAGTCGATGCCCACCGGCCTTCGATAATATCGGACGTAACCGGGGGCATTTAAAACGACACCACCGGCTGAACTGGAACAGTGCACCCACATTTGTTTGCCGCTGGAGGGATCGATACCTACATACATCAGAACGTGATTGACGCCCGGCTCGCTGGGCCGTGCCTTAAACCCCAGGTCACCGGGCCGTAACTCGCTTGCAGAAATTTCTACGGAATTGCTCCATTGATTGGCGCTGCCGGCGCCGATAGAAGGCAAACCGGTTGTCTTGTACACCCAATCGGTAAACCCGCTGCAATCCATCCCGTATGGCCGAAGCTGACCGGAACTGGCAGAGCCGGCTGATGTAACGAGTTTGGGCGTTCCCCATTCTTCGTTCCAGCCGGGACCGGATTTACCGCCCCAAAAGTAGGGCACTTTTCCGACCAACGACAGCGCGTTTTGTATCAGGGCTTTGCGCGTAGCACTGCACTGCAACCCGTTTAAGATTTGCAGTAGCTGTGCGTCGGTGATGGCGGGGACACTTCCAATATCTGCACCGCCATATAACGTCTTTTTTAAGGAATCGGACATGGTAGCGATGGCCTCGGCGTAGGTGGTGTTGGTATCGCTGTACATAGCGTCCGGCACAATGCCAAACGCTTGATAGACGACCGTTTCATCCAAGGGATGAATGGTGCATTCGACGTACCGTACAAGAGACGGATTTTCCGGTGTGGATTCGGAAGTGGGCTGCCTTGTCCCGACTTTCTCTTCGTAGGTGACCTGAAACATGTCGTCGCTTACAGATTTCAGTTTGGTTTGCATGTCTATTGCGGAAACATTGCGTTGCTCCATACTGGCCGAATAAGCCGACAGAACGGTGCAGACATCGTAGCTGGTGCTTGAATTGGCGTAATTGATCAGCGCGTCCATGGACATGTTGTAATCATACCCGCCTGTATCAATGATGTGTTCCACCTCGGCAAGCGCCGCGTCGTAGCCGTCCTGCACACAAGCGGCCACCACCTCGCTCATGGCGTCGGTTTCTTCATAAATATCGCCGGAACTGTTCCCGTTGAAAATGATAGCAGGCAGGGAGATGACGAGAATGACGGGGAACAACAAAGCCAGACAGACGCAGATCAACACCTTCATCAGCGTATGGCGTGCGCTCCAGGCCGTTGTAACAACAGCGCCCCACGGAACGACTGCCGCGCCTGCTGCGGCGCTGGCCTGAAACGCTGCCTTGGCGCGTATGGCACTTTGCGCGGCCTGCGCATAGTTGTCGTGTCCGTCTCCAACGATGGTTGTGTTTTTTTCTTCGGGCATGATGCACGCTCCTGAAAAAGAAACAGAGCGCGTTTGCGCTCTATTTTCGTTTGGGGGGTTGAATGGGTTGCAGCGGGTTCCTCTTTTCGGGGGAAGCAAATCGGGTGAGAACAGACCGATACCGAATTGTGGGTTTGGGTGTGGTTTTAAGCGTCCCATTTTCATAGAGAGGTTGTCCGTGATGGTCGGTCATGGGAACGTGGTCTATGGCAGGCGTTCCGTCAATGGCAAACCATTGATGCCCGGTGCTGTCCTCGTACACCTTATAATCGCCGCGCGGCGAGCCGTATTGAGAACAATCGTAGAATCTAGTGCCGCTGCCGTCCTGATGCAAGACTTCAAAAAAACCATCGGATTGCTGGGCAGGCGAAAGACTGGAAATGGCAGAAGCAGGAGAAAACCCGGGCATAAACGAATGAAATTGAGCAGCGTCAAACGCTTCCTCTCCATTCAATTCTGGGATAGATGCGTTGGGGCGTAGTGCATACCAGCCCACACCGTCAGCAGTTCGTATGGTATCGTGCGGGGCTGCTGGTTCATCATACAACGCGCTGTTATACCAAAGGCTTGTCCCGTTGTTAGAACTTGCTTCCAGCACACCATCATCAACGGTGCGCAGCGATGTATCCGTGATACCGGGAAAGGTGTCGGCAACCATGGAGCCAGATCCGTCAAAAGAAGGCACCGCATAAAATGCACCCATCCCTTCGCCGGACGCCATTTGATACCATTGGCTGCCATCTTCAGCAGTAACCAAAGAATACGGTGATGTAGGAACTTCAAACTGGTTGGTATCGAACAAGGAAAGAGCGGCGGTTTTCCCGTCCGCCAAAGAAGCGGTTGTTTGGATTCGCCCTCCTGTGATGGATGTATCGCGTAAAGAGTGTCCTTGCAGATGCGGCATATAGTTGCCAAGGCTTCTGTCCGCTATATCACCGGCAATGGTACCGGAAGTTGCGGGGGGACGGGCAGCAACAGAGGCAATCGAAGGACCGGACAGCACTGCGCCGTGGTTGGCGGCAACGGCGCCAAATGTACGCCCGACAAAACCAAGACCACCGCCGGCGGCAATGTTGGAACCACCGTCTACAACAGCGTCCCGTACAAAGGAATTGGGGGTAAACTTGGTGGAAAAACCGCCGGAAGGGGCAGGAGAAGGGGTGGGGCCTCCGCCAAATACGCTGCCGGCGTTACGCCCTCCTCCGCCCAGCCCTGAGAGTGCGCGGGAAGCCATCAGGATTTCCATGCCCATAGAACTGCCGGTTTGGGCGACGTTCAGGCCAAGGGAAGAAAGGTAGCTGTCAAAGCGCTGGGCGGTCTTCAGATAGGCCAGTGCGCAGAACAACCATAAGAAGATGTTGCCGCTGCCGGAGGTGAGCGCACCGCCGTTTGCCAGGAATTGGCCGACAGAAGATGCAAAGCCGCGAAGGAACCATACGTTTAATACGAGCAAGAGCAACTGTGAACCAACCATCTTGCACCAGCTTCGGAATACGGATTGGGTGGCTTTGCTGCCGCCTGCGGCAAAGGCGAGCGGAGAGGTATAGCACATAACCCCAACGACGATATACCGTTCTACGACTTCCAGTAGCAGCTTGAAATAATTCCATCCCAGGGAGACCAGCAGGATGATCATCAACAACAATCCGACGATTGTACTGGCCGCCGCTACGGTGGTAAGCCCATTGGTCAAGGTGCTTTCGATACCGGCAAAGGTGAAAGCAGCATCTGTACCTGAATCCATTAAGGCAAGATAGGGTGCTCGTGCAATGGACAAGCAGATTTCAAAGATGGGTTTGGCGTAGGCAATCAAGACTGCAAACAAAGCACTGCGTGCTACCAGTTGCCAAGGGTTTTCCGCTTCAGAAAGAGGACCTCCCAAACTGCGGAACAGCTGCCATACGGTAATGAGAAACAAGAGCGCCCATGCGGTGTACTGCAACACCGAAAAGGCGCTTTTGACAAAGGGGAAGTATTCTTCCATGGTGGTCATATCAGCGCCTAACGCACCGAGAAAAATACCGCTTACAGCGTCCATCATGGAAGAAACGATACCGCCTATCCATTCAGCAATGCCCTCAAAAATCCAATCCAGCATGCCGTATTACCCCGTGTAGTTACCGCCTGCAATCAATGGTTGCAGATAGGCTACGGCAAATCCCAGCGTATTCAGGATAATCCAGGTAATCACAATACGTTTTAGCCATTGTGTGGCTTCATCCACGGCACGCTGATTACGGGAAATCATACGGACAATGAGCGCAATCGCGGCTGCGGTCACACCTACAATGGTGGATATACCAACGATTTGGCCATACACATCCCGCATGATGGAAGAAAATCGGCTCCAAATATCATCGGCCATTACAAGCTGAACAGAAAGAATCAGGGCGGAAACCGCACTGACAATTATCCAGTACCAGCGCTTGTCTTTTGTAGCTTGCATTGCATCTCCTCCTAAACAAAAGACGCCGTGTATCTCATATGAGAGGATACGGCGTCTTGCCTATGCCCATCTTGGCACAGTACCAGTGTAACTCGTTTGCACATACATGTCGTTAGCAGATTTATGCCAGGTTTTTTACGCTTCGTTCATAGCCTCTAAAAGTGCAACGGTATCCAATAGGATTTCAAGCTCACGGGAGGGAGCCGACCATAACCGAATGGAGATGAGGTTGACCGCGCGTTTACGGAGACGATAATACTGGCGGATGGAGATATTCAGACGTTCAATAATTTCTGCATATCCCAATTCTTCCGGCTGGATGTATGCGGTATAAATCACATCATACAACAAGGGTCCATCACCCGGTTTTGTTTGTAAAATGGCGACCGCTTCATTGAGTCGGTCAATCAACATTCTGGATTTTTGCAAAGAATGCAGTCGGCTTTCCAATTTGCGATTGCCCATATCTAACTGGTCATCAACCAGCGAAAGAATGTTGTCAACCTCTTCCAGAGGCCGGTCCAGTTCTGCGGTGATGCTTGTAGGAAAAGACTTTAACTGCCAGCATATATTGCGGTAGTTTTTGAGGAGCAATAGGGTATTGTGATACAGGCTATATTTTCGCTTTTGGCTGCTTTGCCGGGTTGTTTCATCCGTAATGCCGGGGTCTTTTATCAACCCGCGGTCTACCAAATATTGAACAAACTTATTGGATTCGCACAGAATCATATGTTCCTGCTGTTCATAGTTTTTTACTTCAGACATTTTATTCTCCTCGTATCATAATGGGATTTCGTACCGATCCTGTCCCTCCAAATACACGCTTGCAGTCTAATAACCCAGATAACTCTATCCAGGAAGAAATATACGCGCGCGTATATAGACTGCGTGGTGCAACACGACTTTTGAGCAAAAAAAATGTTCGGCCTACCACCGCTCCGAATAGCCGGAGAAGGAGGTTGAGACGTAAATACGTTTTTTTACCCGAAAGCGTATTCCGTCCAAGAATGAGTATTTTGCACACAAATCGCAGAATGGTTTTCTGAGCGGAAGACGCATTTTCTGTTTGGCAATACATCATGTTGCAGATGACAGCTCCATAGGAACCGGGCAGCTTGAAAAGAAAAAAGGTGTCGGTATGCTTTTTGAAAAAGCGCCACACCTTAGTCCGTTCCCAACCCCACCGTTTGCCCAAATATTCTAAGGTAAGGGCTGGGCCGTCATCAAATTGGACAAGGGGTACGATATTTGAGAGAGGGGAACCAGAATCCTGATAGATGGTATGGATCCAAAGATCAAGCCAGGCGTCGGTTTCTTCAAAAACATAGCCGGCTTGAATCAAAGGCTGAGTAAGGGTACGGGGTAGACAGAGAAATCCTTGTTCTCTTGCATAGGCAGGGGTTCCTTGCGGGGGAACGGCGGCATGTTGTGTTTGCAGTATACGGTAGGACAGCCGCTTGGATTTTGGGTTGTAATCGTATTCGAGCAGGCCCCAATCCGATAGATCCTCCAGCACAGACAATGCTTGCTCACGGCTGGAAAGGCCCAAGATGCTTTTGAGGCCAACGATACCGCCTATCCATTCACCAAAGCGTACCTCGTTGATATATTGACAGTAGTGGGCTTGACCCGGGCGGTAGGCAGCGCTGGCATACAGACGTATGAAATTACCTAACAAGCTGTTGCCGGTCGGTATTTGGGTACGCGGGAGTTTCACCCACCTATATTTGTTTAGACATCTCATGATATACCTCAAAAAATTTATAAAAAAAGCATCCTGTTTAAGCATCCTGTTTGGATGCTTTGAAGGTCATTTTGGTTATTAACTACTTCCATGCTAATGGGCTAATTCAGCTATAGGGGTTGCTAATTGGTAGAACAGCCCGTTTGATGCAGACCAAACACTCCCATGCATTATACGCTTTACCAATATCGAAGGAATACGAGGAAATCGTATTTCATACCCTCTAACACTGCTTTGGTAAGGATGAGGTCACGAGTTCGAGTCTCGTCATCAGCTCCAAAAATCCCTTTGGGGAAGCGGTTATCCAGTTTTCGTAAGTGGATGGCCGTTTTTTTATTTTCTTTGGAAGAAACCGCCTCTTCATGTATACCCCTTCCTTTAGCTTTTATCTCGGGCAATAGCGGGAAACCGTCTGCCGTTTTTAGCAAATAGCCAATATATTTTTTGCAAAGTCGTAATGTAAGCATGTGTCCTACTTCACAGTTTTCCTGAAACTCTGTTGCGCTTGTGGAAAGTATTTTTCGGTTGCTATTTTGCATCCGAATCATCCATTCAGCCAACTTCTTCAACATTCGTCTATCTTCGGATTTATTTATCCAATTGAACCATTGACATTTTTATCGGTGTGAAATATTTTGAAAACGTGATAGAAATATGTCGTTTTTATGTACTTAAACACTTTTAATCCTTTATTGGAGCCAAAAATGAGGAAATATAAAAGAATTTTCCAACACTCGTCTTACGACAGCATGAGGTCTGCCGGTTTTGTACTGCATATTTTGAAAGAAACCGCTCTTTTTTAAGAGCGGTTTTTTTGTATAGAAAAATCAACGCATATGGGGAGAGGGAAAGATGAAACAACAGAAACACAGAACAAAGATACTGTCATTCGTACTATCCGTGTTGATGCTTTTGGGCGTTCCGCTCCCCGCGTTTGCCGAGGCAGCCGTTGAAAACGCCATCGAGGAAGCACAGAACCAGCCGGTGCTGATGACAGACAAGCTGACGGAAACCGAAACCTATTGGCAAAATGCCGACGGGTCTATTACCTATGAATCGCACCTGGAGCCCATCCGGTATCAAGACGAAGCGGGCAGCTGGCACGAGATCGTAAACGATGTGGTGCAGGTGGATAAGAGCGAACAAAGCGAAGACCCCTTTAAGGCGGACGCATACGACTACCGCTCGGAATCCTCCAAGGCCTGGGTGCTGCTGGATGAGGACATCCGCAGCGATGCGCCCATCAAAATACAAAGAGGGGCATATAGCCTGGCGGTAAAGCCTCTGTGGAATCAGGATGCGCAGCCGCAGCCCACGAAGGAAGATCCGGCAACGCCGGCGCCTACACAGGAGCCGGCCGGACAAACGCCGGAGGCAACACCGTCCCCAACCTTGACAGAAGAACAGCCAACGCAAACGCCGGCACCGACGCAGCGGCCACAGGCCCAGGAAGCTACACAGGGAAGAAATGCCAAGTATACGGTATCAACTCAGGAGAATGCGCCCAAGGCAACAGGGGATGCGCCGCCAGAGCAGAACCTTCCGGAAAGCAGGTTGTCCTTCAACATAAAAACAGAAACAGAGCAGCCGGACACCCCTGGCAAAAAAACGGTGCAGAGGGCAAAGGCCAAAAAAGCAAATGCACCGTATGACCCATATACGTATTCGCCGGAGCTGGAATATGAGTCCGTGGACTATTCCAACGTATTTGAAGAAGGCGTGAGCCTTCGCTTGCAGCCAAACAACATTGGGATGAAAGAGGATATCATTTTGACGGAAGCGCCCAAAAGCACGGCGTTTTCCTTTGAACTATCCGTAGAGGGCGTGGTGCTGGAGCTCACCGGGGAAGACGGCGTTGTTCTCATCAAGGACAGCGAAACCTTAGAGAACATTGGCTTTATCCCGCAGCCGTTTATGGTGGATTCCGGGGTGCAGGAGGAATACGAGAACATCAGCTTTGACATCGGCGTTGCCTTGGAGGACATGGGAAACGGGCAATACCTGTATACCTTAACGCCCAGCCAAGCGTATTTGCAGGATGAAAATACCGTGTATCCCGTGAAAATTGATCCCTCCGTCAATATCGACGGCGCAACAAAGACAAAGGATACCTATGTGGACTCCTCCCATCCAAACAGCAACTATTATACCAACCAATATCTGCGGGTAGGGCATGACACCGCGGGCGCTAAGTTCCGTTCCATCATGAGTTTTGACCTGCCTTCCGGCTTGGACAAAGCATATATTTCGGAAGCGACGGTGAACACCTACCAATCGTACAACGGCACCTCCACGCCGATGTTTGGCATGTACCGGGTAAAGATCCCATGGGAATCGAATAATTTGACCTGGAACAACGTAACACAATATTTGGAGTTGGATGGGAAATATGCAGAAGGAAGAGTAGGGGGCACGGGCTGGTATACCTGGCCGGCCACCAACCTGGCCAGAGCCTGGTCCGTAAAGGGCAACTATGGCCTGCTGTTCAAAAGCGAGGAGGAGGGCTCGCAAAGGTACAAGCGGTGGTATTCATCGGATTCCTCTATCTGCAAACCCATTTTAACGCTTGTGTATACGCCCATCGACACAGCCACGACTGTACGGGTATACCCGGGGGGAAACAACACCTCCAAGGGGGATATCAAGGTAAACTGGAATCCGCAGACAGGGGTCAAGATCCGGGCGTATCTGGACGGGAAGCCGGTAGAGGCCTCGGGGGACAGCTATACCTGGCACGATGTGGTATCCGGGGTAGAGCACAAGGTAAAGGTAGAGTTTTATACGGACTACGGCGTAAAGGTATTCTCTGAGGAAAAGACAGCCAAGATCCCGGACAATTCGCCGCCGGTATTCAGCGATATTGCGGACGCGTATATGGAAAACGGCGAAGCGGTGTTGTCCTTTGCGCCTGCGTTTAAGCCGGGAAGCATCGCCAATGTAGCGTTTGCAACGCGGGCAGAAGGGGGCGGCGTTATTTGGCATTCAAAAGACGTTGTAGGGACCACAACGGGAACGTGGGCCACAACGATTGACATCAATTCCCATGGCAATGGGAAAGAGGGCTATCTATGCCATTTGTACGCAACCACTGACAAAGGGGCAACACTGCATTTTGGGACGGTGGACTTTAATTTTACCGAGGAGTCAGAAAAAATCGGAGAAAACGTGGATATATCGACCAGTGGGCCGGTGGCGGGAAAGATACAATATAAAAAAATCTCCGATACGAAATTTACCATTACAGCAGAACGGACGACGCGTAGAGACGCGATTGCCAAGCACGAGATCTACTGGTCGGAGGTAGGGTCGGACGAAAAGCATCTATTGGAAACGTTAAACGGGTACCTTGGCTCGGAAGCAACGCGCCGGTACAACATAGAGGAAAGCGGGCTGCCGAGCGGAAAATCCATCTATTTTACCATCAAAGCGTATGACGATAACGGCAACTACACCACCATGGAGCTGCCCACCAATGTCGTGGATATCCCCAATCATAATACGCCGCAGAGGCCCAGCGACCTCAGCGTTATCAATAGACAGGGCGAGCGCTACCTCTATGACCAAACACCCGCCTTTGGGGTGGATTCCTTTGCAGAGGTGCATTGGAAGGTGGAAAAAGGTCTGGAAAGCGAATTTGATATAGCGCATATTCAATATCGCATAGACGATGGAGCCTGGGAAACCATCGATCCGTCTGCCATGATATATCCGGATAGGTCGATCAAAGACAACGGGTACAGAATTCCGCTGACCAGCCAGCTGGCAGAAGGAGAGCATATCATCGAAGTCCGTGCCGTCGACGGCAATACTGCCCACCAGCTGGCAGGGCCGGCGCGCAGCATCACAGTGGTACGCGATACAACAGCGCCGGCGTTGAACATCGCATACCCATCCTCCGAGGGGGATCCACCCGTGTGGGCCATGACGGATCAAATCGTGATCCAGGATGTGCAGGATGCGTTTCTGGATACGGTAACGGCGGAGATCGGCATCAAACTGCCCTGGGAGCTGCCGCTGCTTTCGGCTGCCTACCAGACGGTGCCCATTCAATATACAAAGGATGAAAACGGGAAGGACACATTTCCGGCAACCGTGTCCTTAACAGGCCTGGATCTGGTAGACGGCCAGTATGCCGTAAGGATCAAGGCCACGGATAAAGCGGGCCACAGCACAGTGAGAGAACAGGCCTTTACGCTGATTACGGATGAAAATGTGCAGGGTGCCAATAGGCAGCTGGTTTGGGCCAGCGACCATCAGCAAAGAGAAGACGGAACCTATTGGATTGACAATCGGAACAACACGTTTACCTTTAACGTGCTGGGCGGAGTGCCGGAAGGCGCGTATGGTAAGCTGTTTGTTGGCGGCGAATTTTTCAGCCGGGGTGACGGCATAGAAAACGGCCAGGTTGAATTCACGCTGGATGTTTTGGATGATCTGTCTACGCAAAGGCGATTTGGAGAGGGGAGCACGACGAATCTCCATGCCGTGCTGTACGATGCAAACGACAATCCTATTCTGTACTCACAACCGCTGTATATAAAAGACAACGCCATTGCCATGACGCCTGAAAACTTGGAGATGGAGGAATTAAAAGGCTTTACACAGACGGGCCAGTCGTTGACGCATGCGGGCCCGCTGCCTGCGGACAACCAGTTTGTCTTAAAACGCATCGACAGCGTATATGGGATGCTGGAAAGCGTAGAGGTAGCGCCGGCCGAGGCAATGCCGGAGAACTTAAAATTTGAAGTGAGCTTTTATGATGATTCCGGCGCATATTTTGGAAAGACGGTGGTAGCGCCCGGGGAAACGGCAGCGCCGCAATTCAGCAAAGAGGAGATAGCGGGCACGACTTGCGGCTATGTGCTGCGCGGGTACATCGAGCAGCCGGGGGAAACGCCCTATGAAATCGATCTATCCCAGCTGCATATCACAGAACGATATGTAGGCGCCAATGATTTGGTATATACCCAGTTGGTAGCTCCGCCGACAAATTTATCCGCTACGCCGCTGTTAAACTATACAACCTGGCTGAGATGGACGCCGGCCCAGGCAGAGGGCGCTGAGCAGATACAATACGAGATCTTTCGCCAGACCGTTGGCATGCAGGATCAAAAGTGCATCGCAGTGGTCGAGGAACCCTACTATTATGACTATAACCTATCCTATGGGGAAACGTTTGAATATTGGGTGGTGGCCCATGCAACCTATCCCGCGGCGGATGATGCGGCGGATGTACGAAGCCTGCCTACCAACAGCGCAACAGCTGCCATGGTAGACCAGGGAGAGGTGGATAAATACCTAGGGCTCCAGGACTATTGGAGCTATCTCACGGCGGATATGGGCAACGGCACCGGGTATATCAATACAGCCAGCGGCAACCTGGTATACCAAAAAACAGACTTTACCAATACCGCGCCGCTGTTGGCCAGTACGATGCGGCGCACGTTCAACAGCCAAGCCACCTCAAACTCTCCGTTGGGGAAGGGCTGGGATTTCAGCTTTAACACCAACATGCTGGCGGAAATGGGGCATGATGAATCCGGACAGCCCATCACTGTGGCTCTGCTTCTCAAGGATGGGGACGGTACCGTTCATCGGTATGAAAAACAACCGGACGGCACCTACAAAGCCCCCAGCGGCATCTTTATCACGCTGGAAGAGCAGGCGGACGGCACATTTAAGGCGGCCCGCTCGGATGATATCGTATATACCTTTAACCAGAGCATGTTCATCGAATCGTTCTCCGAACCGAACGGAAACAAGCTGCTGTTTGAATACGATGAAAGAGGGCGGCTTATCCAGGTAATGCACAGCCTGTATCAGGAGGAGGGATTTGCCGAGGAGGAAAAGCAGTATATCACATTTGAATATGGCTCATCTCCGCACGACCAGGATAAGATCATCAAAGCCAACAACATCTATGGCAGCGCGAACGGCGAACTGGTGCAGCAGAGCTATCTGTATACCTATTTTGACGACCCGGCACAGGAAAATTATGGGCAGCTCAAGGATGTGCGCACCAGCGTGGTGCGGCCCATCAAGACATTGCAGCAGCGCCCTGTCTCCGGCGGTGGCGGAGGCGGCGTTACGGAATCAATCGAAGATAGCCAGGAAACCGTGACAATGTTTGAATCGTATGAATACCCCGGAGAATCTTCGGATGCATTTGTCATTGTTTCCCCGGCCAACGAGATGTCGGCGGCCGGCAGCGCCAAACAAAGTGCCTTGACCTTAGATGAAGCGAATCGGGTGAGTCTGTTTACCAATGCCAACGGCGATACCAGCGCCCTTGCCTATGCCATGCTGGATGAAAACCGCCAGCAAACGACGGTGACAAATACGGTGGACGGCAACGGCGCAGGCAGCACATCATATATCACGGATCTGTCCAACCATGGGGTGGCGGTGCAGACCATCTCGCCAAACGGCAGAAAAACCTATTATGAGAACTATACCGATACCCTCAAGGCGCAGACCATCCGCACCTACCGGGACGCGGCCGAGACCGTGCCGGTTGCGTACGCGATTACATATGACGAACTAGGCAATGCCTTGACAGTACTGGCGCCGGATGGCGTTTTGACCACCAATACCTATGCGGCCGGCAAGGACTGGCTGACCAGCCAGACCCTGACCAAGGGCGGCGCAGTGCTCAACAAGATCGTCTATACCTACGATGACAAGGGCAACCAGCTTTCAGCCACGACGGCGGTGAGCGATCCGGCCTCGTTTACCGATACCAAGACCACGAGATACACCTACGATGGGCGGGGGCAGATGACCTCCCAAACGGCCTGGAACGGGCAGCAGACCCGCTACGCCTACGATAAGTTTGGCAGGCTCAGCGAAAGCACGGTATCCGGCTCCGGCATCAGCCAGACCACACGGTACACCTATGACGCGTACAACCATCCGGCCACCACGACCTCCGAGCGCGGAAGCAGCGATATTACGACGGAGACACAGTACGATGCCTTGGGCTATCTGCTGAAAACCGTACATCCCACCGGCCTGGTAGAGGCGTACCGGTACAACGCCAACGGCCTGCAAACCGAACAGCTAATGATAGGGTATACCGAAGGCGGGCAGTTTGTGGAGGCCAAAAAGACGACGGTGCAGTACGATGAAATCAATCGGGCCGCCGCCATTACCGACCCCAAAGGCACGGTGCAGACGCAGGCCGTTTCGGCAGGCGACGGATTGATTACCACCCAAACCGAGCGGATGGGCAAAGACGGCGTTTTGCGCCAAAGCAGCACGCAGACGGCAGTAGACGGCTCCTATACAATGGAGACCAACCAGGGCCTTGGCAGCAAAACCTATTATGACTATATCGGCAATATGAGCCGTGTAACCCAGATCCACGGCGGCACGGAGGAGCGCGGCGTCAATGCATCCTACGATGTGATGGGGCAGCTGATCCATACGTGGGACGATACCAACACGGTGGAAAGCTATACTGATTACGACGCGCTGGGCCATGTGCAGAGGGAATGGACGTATGTAAAGACCGACGGGGAAACGCGCCTGTATACCGTCAAGCAGTATACGCATGATTTGCAGGGCCAGGTCACCAGCGTTCGGGAATATACCAACCTATTGCCGTATGGGGCGATCGCGGAGACGGAGCCGTACCAGACGACAAGCTATACCTACGACGAAAGCGCGGGCGAAGGCCTGACCAAAAACACCGTCACGGATGCAGAGGGCGGCGTAACGGAAACCTACTACAACCAGATGGGCCAGGTGGTCAAGGAAATCCAAAAGGGGCGGAGCTCGGAAAAGCAGATCGTAACGGTCTACGCCTACGACGGATACGGACGGCAGACGGTGGTAAAGCAGGGCGACCAAAATACGCAGACGGTCAAGCAAAGCTACGAGTATGATGCGTACGACCGTGTGAAAAAGCAAAAGACCAACGGCAGCACGTATACCGAACTGACCTACGACCATTTTGGGCGGCGGGACGGGATGACCGACCATACCGACGGCGAGACCATCCAAAGCAGCTGGGCGTACGATAAAAACGACCGGGCGCTGTTTGTCATGCAGGATGGCAAGATTATGGGATTTACCTACAACGGGATCGGGGAAATGACAGCGATTCGCTACAGCGCGGGCAACACGATGGAAATCGAGGGCGCGGTGCGCACCGTCACGTATGACTATGACGACTTGGGGCGGCTGACGGCGGTCAAGAGCGGCGTGGTGGATACCAATAACCAAACGCTGGCGGAAAACGTGAAAACGGTGAAGGATTACCGCTATGCCGCCAACGGGGATTTAACGGAAAGCCGCGAATATCTGGAATTTGATACCAAGGAGGACAAGCAAGGCGTCACGCTGACGCAGAGCTATGTGTACGATGCGGTAGGGCGGCCGACAGAGGTAGCCTACAAGCAAGGGGAGGCGGTTAAAGAAAAATACACGCAGCGCTATGACGGCCGCAACTATATCACCGAGGGCAGCTATACCGACGGATACGGCGATACCGCCAAAACGCTCAATAGAACCTATGCCTACGACGCCATCGGGCGGCTGACGGAAACCGGCGTATCCAACAGCGAAAAGACCAAGACAACGGGATACCAATACGATAAGGTCGGCAACCGGCTGTACCAGACGGTGGAGGACGGGACAAAGACGGTATCGACGAAATACACCTACAACGCGCTTGGGCAGCTGACGCAGACACAAAAAGGCCTGGGCACGGCGGACAGCGTGGCAAACTGGGTCAACGAAGAGCTGTATACGTATGATATGTATGGCAACCAAACGGGGGTAGAGGTATACGAAATCAACGAGGAGATCACAAGCAGCGAAAAGGCAGGGGATGTGCGGTACAGCTACGACGAAAGCAACCAGATGGTGCAATATGAGACCAAAGGCGTGGAAGAAACGGAATGGACACAAGCGGCGAGAAACGTTTACAATGGGGAAGGGATGCGGATCCGCCAGTATGAAAACGGGAACGACTGGGCGCGGCAGTACTTCTACATCGGCGGGGCGCTGGCAATTTCCACGGACGGCAGCAACGAAAACTTCGTAAAGAGCGAAAACATCCTGGACCCGAGCGGCACGATCCTGGCGGCGCGCAGAGAAGCCAAGGACGGGGAGCAGATCGAAGGGAGCGCATACTGGGTCTACCACTACGATGCGCAGGGCAGCGCGACCAACCTGGTAGGAGTCAAGGACGGAGCGCTATACCGAGCGGAGGAAAACGTCTACGATGCGTTCGGGAACGAAGAAACGGGCATGAAAGAGCCGGTGTCGAGCGTACAGAACGACATCAAGTTTACCGGCGCCACGCTGGACAACAGCGGGACGTACTACCTGGGGAGCCGGCATTATGACCCCAACACCGGGCGGTTCCTGCAGCAGGATACGTTCAAGGGAGACGTATACAGCCCATGGACACAGAACTTGTACACCTATACCTCCAACAACCCGGTGAACTATGTAGACCCGACGGGGCATTCACTGCTAGCAGCTGCTTTATCAGGAATTGCCTTGGCAGCCAGCATCCTTGTTGCCGTTACGACATTCAAAGTGGTTGAAACAGTAGTAGAGCAAACGGTGAAGTATGTTGCCAATAGTCCAAAGGTAAAAGCGGGGATTTCGGCAATGGCAGGCGCAAGCCTGAGTATCACGTTGCCGAAAATGATGGAGGAACTACAAGAGGCATATGAGCAAGAGTATACCGGAAGCTCTCTTGGGAAAATCCTTGATCTATCTGAAAAAATAAAGAAAAAACAAGAAGCAGAGCAGGAAAAAATGCCAAAGTCGCCTACCATTGTACCGGAGGACGACGAAGAAGATAAAAAAAGTGTGCGATTCCCGGAAAACCCAATGGATTTTCAACCTATGGGATTGCTGAGAAGCTCCTATAACAATGGAGAAACAATAAAGTGGGAAGTGCCGGGGACAAAGTACGCAATCTTTGAATGGAATATGAGGGAAAATAAAAATGCTACGGAACCAAATCCGCATTATCATGTTATGACCAAAGATATGAAAAACCAACACTTAGATGGCCGACATTTTTTCCCAGGGGAGGAAGTGCCAGAACCATGGGCAACTATTTATTTTCCAGGATCATAAAAAGGAGTGAATAAAACATCATGGAGAAACAGAAAAGTATTAAGGAAATTGTAAAACATTGTGCAATACATGACTTGGATCTACGAAATACCGAAGTCAAATTCTTAGATAGAAAAATCGTAATTCATGCTTGGTGTGAAGAACAAAAAAGAGAAGTGGATTTTGAGTTTGTGAGCCCAGTATATTTTGAGGTGATTATGGCTAAGTTATGGGGGTATGGTAGGTGTTTATATAATTGGAGGATAGAAGAAGATTCGCCAAGATGGAAAGAACTATTAAAAATTAGAGATGAAAATAATTATAGCAACTGTGATATAACGCCGGAGGAAGAATGCGGGTATACGGCGGTAGAGATATTGACAAATGGAGGGGATACATATCGAATCATAGCAAAAGAATTAAGGATGGATATAGACTTATTGAAAGGGTTAAATAGATGGAAAAAAGAATAATTTACAAAGAGAAATGAAAAAAGAATTATTAAAAATCAATAATGGATAGAAGGGGAAATTGAGATGTCAAAAAAAGAAGAACTGATACACATTGTAAACTCATTTGAAGTACATGATTTAGAATTAAGAAATTCAGAGGTAAGATTTTTGGATGATAAAATATTGATACACGCTTGGGATGCAGGGGATAAAAGAGCAGTAGAGATAGAATTTGTAAATCCAGTATATTTTGAAGTAATAATGGCAAATTTTTGGGGATATGGGGATTGTTTTTATGACTGGAAGGTTCAGGAAGATTCACCAAGATGGAAAGAATTGTTAGAGATACGGGATAAAAATAACTATAAATATTGCGATATAGATCCTGAAAAAGAATCGGAATTTACAGCCATCGAAATACTGACAAATGCAGGAGATACATATCGCATTATAGCAAAAGAATTGAGGGTAGATATTGATCTATTAAAAAAATTGGGTAGATGGCCGGAGAATGATTGTGAAAAATGAAAAGAAGGAGATAGAAAAGTCACCCCCCTGCCAAGCGAGAGTCCAACGGAATAAGAAAAGGGCACAAAGATGTGCCCTTTTTCTATATGATTTGGTAGAATGAAGATGAAGAGGTACTACGCTGGACAACAGCGGGACGTACTACCTGGGGAGCCGTCACTACGACCCGAACACAGGGCGGTTCCTGCAGCAGGATACGTTTAAGGGAGACATCTACAGCCCGTGGACACAGAACCTGTACACCTACACCTCCAACAACCCGGTGAACTATGTAGACCCGACGGGGCACTTCCTGGCTACGATAATTGGAGGACTTGTGGGTGGATTCGTAGGAGGAGTTACGGCATTGATCAAAGGAGAGAATGTTTGGACAGGAGTGAAATCAGGGGCGGCATCGGGCATGGTAATTGGAGCAGGAACTGATCTAATAGCAGCAGGTATATTAAGTGGTGGTACTATAACCTATGCTACGATTGGATTGCTGTCCGGAATTGCAGGAGAAACCACCTACCAGAGCAATACCTATATAGATAGACATGGAAGTCTAGAAGGGTTTGAATTGGATCGAGAAGCTGTACTAAGAGCAGGGGTCGTGGGAGGGATGGTCAATATGATTGCGACTCCGGCTTCGAATATGGTAAATGATGTTTTTACACAAGATATAGAGAATAAAATTGTTAAATCTATAGCAAGAAATCAACTGAGGTTTACGGGGACAGTAACAGTAGAAACAGCGATTTACGCAGGAGGTCAGGTTTTGGGTGGTGGATCCACGAAAAGTTCAGCGGATGCATGGCATAAAAGGATAAGGCAGAAAAGCACAAAGAAGAATGCTGCGAGGTCGTGGAATGAAGCTATAAGACAAAAGCCACAGACAAATCATCCAATACCAAAAAAAATCACCCAAAAAGATATAAACGATGTTAATAATTGGATGAAAGAAAGAGCGAAAAATGATATAGAGTTTCGATTGTTGATGGGACGGTATATATAACGGGTTCAAACTTTTAGGAATGATGAAGATGCTTGCGTAGAGAATGATATTTCTCTACGCAAGCCTGAAAAGAGGAAAGCACAAAATATGAAAAAATGGTATTTGGATACCCATATCGGGGTATTGCTTACACAGCTGGGAATTGTATTTGCGGGAAGTGTTATCGTTTACTTAGGTGCGAGTATAGTTGAGCAGATAAGTCGTGGGGGGATAGATGGTTATGAAGGCTTTGCGTTGCCATTCCGCCTAACTCTTTTAACGATAGTTCTATGGTTGATTCTTTCGATTGCGATGATTGCGATATTTTTTTGCAAACATCAGATGCGCGTTGAATATGGGACGGACTGTATATACCTTTATAGGTTATTGGGGAAATGTAAAGTCTTGGGCTATGGAGAGATAAAACAGTGGGGTTGTTTGATAATTCCATACTATTTTGCCTTTCATATAGTAAAGGAAAAGAAATTTTTATATTTAGCGGAAGAAGAAATTTCTGAATCACAGGCAAAGGAAGCGTTCAAGAAAAGGAGACTGATCGTTGTTCAATCAGATGAAAATCTTGCAATCAAAGGCCGGAAAAAACAGGATTATATAAAACAAAGAGGCATATGGGACTATAATAATAAAGAGACATATAAATACTATGACAAAGATCTAATTCCTATGATAAATATATATACAGCACCAATTTATTGTATATTACTAAGCTCGCTAGCTTTGTTTCTTGGACACATAGAATTTGCAGTTATATGGGGCAAAGCCATTGTTGCTGTTTTTTTATTGATATACGTGTTGTTTAGGAATAATGAACTCTATTATGTGGTTATAAGCGATGGGGGTATACAGGAAATTAATTTTTTTGGAAAAATCAATAAGGAGATACGCTGGTGCGAAGTAATGAACGCTGGGGGCATCCCAGAAGAAAAAGAAAGTGTTTTTTTTGCTGCTATAAAAATATCAGCGCAGGATGTGGCTCACAATTTGCTTTTTAGAAAAAAGATGCCCCATGTGGTGGTTATAAGACAAGGGTTAAAGATAGAAAGGGTTAAAGAGATTGTGGCGGAATACGATCTGAATTCAAACTAAAGGTTGCATTTTATAAAAACGTAGGATCAAAGATAACTAATAAGACAACCAAAATGAAGGCAGCGCGACCAACCTGGTAGGAGTCAAGGACGGCACACTATACCGAGCGGAGGAAAACGTCTACGATGCGTTCGGGAACGAAGAAACGGGCATGAAAGAGCCGGTGTCGAGCGTACAGAACGACATCAAGTTTACCGGCGCCACGCTGGACAACAGCGGGACGTACTACCTGGGGAGCCGGCATTATGACCCCAACACCGGGCGGTTCCTGCAGCAGGATACGTTCAAGGGAGACGTATACAGCCCATGGACACAGAACTTGTACACCTACACCTCCAACAACCCGGTGAACTATGTAGACCCGACGGGACATTCACTGCTAGGCATTCTTGCAGGAATAGCGGAAGCTATGAAAGCATACAAGGAAGAACTGGATAAAGCAGAAACCGTTGCGCAGACGGAAAGCAAAGGGAAGACAAAGAGCAATAGAGGAACGGGATTCAAACACAGACAAGCGGCAATCTACGCAATGAACAAGATGGTGATGGTGGAAGCAGATAAAATAGGAGCAGAGAAGGAAATAGGGGCATTTGTATACGAAGGAGAGGACGGGCTGTTTTATGTGTCCAATACGTTTAGTGGAACAGGGTTTAAGGTACTCTCGAAACATGTCAACGCAGAATTGAACAATCTTGGCCTGTTGACAGAGAATATGAGTACGGACGATTATCCTGCCATCGATTTTACGCATTCACACTTATACTACGATATGAGAAATGATGCACAAACGATTATTGTGGGGATTGATGAGGCCCGCGATATAGTTGATAATTCAATAAGGCCAAAAGAAAAACCACTGTCGCAGGCAAAGAATTGGGATGGACCGTATACACGTCATGGTTCAATGGACGATTGGAAGATTATCAAAGAACAACAGATGAATAGAGCGAAATACAAGCTAAACTCCTTTGGGATCATAGCGCCTAAAGGCACGAGATATACAGGGCAATGGAATGAGCCGGAGACCAAATACTTCAACTGAGGAGAAAAACGATGAAAAAGCATATAGGAACAATGGCTTTGGCATGCATGGTGATATTTTCACTATGCATGCCGGTAGCGAAGATGGAGTCAAAAACTGGAGGGGACACCGATAATAATGATGACGGGGGATATATGTTTGAGACAATCCTTTCAAGAAATGAAGATATACAGGGAAGGCCTACATATATAGAAGGATACTATAAATTGTACGATGATGGATTGGCATTGTACTATTCAAAACAGGATTATTTGTATGATACACGGGAGAATGCGGTTTGGTTGCCCGAACGCAAAGATTACCCATTGGAAAAAATGATGGCATATGCTACTGACTTTATTTACTCGGATGAGCAGATGATAGTGGTAATGGCAGTGATTGATGATATAGGGAAAGAGAATGAGTATGCGGCTACGGCTACCTATATTGATTTAGAAAACATTGCTGCGGATCCAGTCTATCAAAACGCGAACCATCTAAAATCCAAAAAAGAAATAAAGTACAGAGAAGAAGAAGCGCGGAGGGAGCCTCTTGATGTATCGTTTTATCGGTTGGTGGGAGATCCTTGGCAGTTTGATGGAAAGAAGATTCGGGTAGAATGTGTGAAACGATATGATGATTATGTAGGCGTAACACGTGACTTTCTGCCTTGGGGAAGCACGGTAGGGCCATTAATGATGACCCGTTTTTTTCAGGAGGACGAAGTGTGGGAACGCATAGTAAATAGACATAGGAGATACGGTGCAAAAGATTCTCCCGATGTATATATTCCGATTGCTACTGAAGAGTATCATATTTTTATGACGGCAATGTTTTATCTGTATGAACCTCATGAAACTAGAGATGGAGAATTTCTAGGATATAAAATGTCGTATAAATATGAGATGATAGATGAAGAAATTCATGAGAGAGATTTAGACAACTATAAAAAAGTACTGATGGAAAAGGAGTAATACTCAATGAAAACATGGCTGAGAATATGCCTGGCATGTATAAGTATGATGGTTTTAGG
>OLRX01000171.1_pt1 | contig 62273 bp, 48 predicted proteins | sample 1672991 | NCBI WGS metagenome assembly OLRX01 (sample SAMEA3136744, study PRJEB25190) | human gut metagenome | biome: human gut; feature: human-associated habitat; material: faeces | place: Austria | collected 2013
CCGCAGCCGCCGGAGCGGTGCTTAAGCCGTCAGGTGGGAATTGTGCGGTGTTGCCTTAGTTCTTGTACTTGAAGTACTCAACCAGGGTGCGGTAACGGAAGTTGCCGCCATCAGTGTAGGTAGCAAAGGTACGGGTCAGATTGTTGCTGCTGTTCATACCCATGCTTTCCTGGTTGGTGTAAGAGATGCGCTGGTTGTTCTGGCGGATCTCGACAACTTCATCGTTCTGGAACTTGATGGAAGCGCTGGTGATCTTGTCATCAGTGACAAATTTGCCGCAATGACGGTCGAACAGCGGGTTGCCAGCGCCAATATTGTTATCGCTGGAGAGTCTGAGCACGTTAGAATAGCCGTTGGAGTTGCCACTGTTGGTCCAGCCGGCCAGGTGGCCGTTGCTGTCATAGCTCCAGGTGTCAGTACGCACGGTCTTGTTGCTGCTGTTCACAATGGTCATCTTGGTGTAACGGTTACGGCTGCCGCTGCTGGTCAGGTTGACGATGCAGGTAACTTTGTTCTGGCTGTTGTATTCCCAGAACTTGGAAACGCTGCCCAGGCTGTCCCACTCTTTGGCAGTCCAGTAGCTGTACAGGTACCAGCCGCCATTGTAGCGGTAAACGGAGATCTTGGCAAAGCGGTTGCTTTTATCATACTCATAGCGATACTCGTAAGAGTAGTTGTCGTTGCCGTACTCGCGGTGGGTATGCTTGGTCAGCATGCCGTTGTATTCATAATAGAAGTCGTCCTGAACCTGCAAGTTGCCGGACTTATCGCGGCGCTGCTCTTTCAGCAGGCGGCCCTGTGCATCGTAATCGGTGGTCAGGGTATTCATCACGCTGCCGTCAGCATAGTAGTTGGTGCGCTTGATCTCGCGGTACTTGGTCACATCCACGTTGGTGGACTGCAGAATGCCGGTGTTGTAATCAAACACGCAGGTAATGCCGTCGATCACAACGGTGCCCTTTGCCATAGCGCCGGTGATGAGGTCAAAGTAATAAGTACCCTGAGAGTTGGTATTCCAGCCCTTGATCATATGGCCGTTGGCATCATAGCGGACCCACTTGCCGCCGTTGGAGTCCTGATAGACATCCTTGCTGACAGCCATTGCGCCATTATTGACGGAATCCAGCCAGTACCAGGCATCGGAAGCGGGGTCATAGATTTCCTTGCCGCGGCCAGTGGTGCCCTGGCGCTTGCCGCCTTCGTACCAGAACTTGCCGCCGTTGATGTTGACCCACTGCTTATCCAGGCCAATGCCTGTGGTGGTATCAAATGCGCAGGGAATGCCGTCTATCGTACACATCCCCTTTACCATAGCACCGGTCACGAGATCGAAGTAGTAAGTACCCTTCTCGTTGGTATCCCAGCCTTTGACCATATGGCCGTTGGCATCGTAACGCACCCACTTGCCGCCGTTGGAGTCCTGATAGACGTCCTTATTGGTGGTCATAGCGCCGCCCTGAACAGCATCCAGCCAGTACCAGGCATCGCTCTTGGGATCATAGATTTCCTTGCCGCGGCCAGTGGTGCCCTGGCGCACGCCGTTTTCGTACCAATACCAGGGGCCGCCGGGGTATTCCTGATACCAGCCGTTCTCCGGCGGTGCATCATAGGTAGCGGCGTCCTCTTTCACGTTGTCCTCTGCCGGTTCAGCGTCAACTTTCGGTTCCTCGGTGGCTGCGGTTTCCGGGGTAGCAGTTTCCACCACTGCAATGCTTGCAGCGGTTTCAGCCTGCGGGTTCGGCTCCTGTGCAAAAACGGGCAGTGCCATAGCGGACACCATTGCCAGCGCCAGCAGGAATGCGGTGATTTTTTTCTTCTGCATGTTCCGTTCGTTCCTCCTTATAAATGGGCGTACCCGGGGATTTTCCGGCTGCACCCGGCAGCCTGTTCGGCCGCGCGTTGCTTTTTTAATCAAATGCGGCCGGGCCGAAAAATCAACCATAAACCGCAATTTCATTTATTATACCACACGCCAAAAAATTCCACAACATTTTCCCCATTTTCGAATTGTAAAAATTCAGGGCGAGTTTTTGGGTTTTTTACCCGGTTTATCATTTTCTAAAAATCGTTATCCCGTCAGGTTAGCGGGCGCACAATGGGCGTTCCAACGGGTAAGAGGCAGGTTAAATGGTGGTAGTGCATTATAAAGAGAACCGCCCCTCAGAGGGAAGCCAATTTCCTATTTGGGTTTTCATCAAAGCACCTTACGTTGGGTCGTTTTAAGCGCCTCACTCGATCACAATCCCCGTTCCATCCAGTAACCTTACCACATCAGGAAAGCTGAACCTTGCGCCTTTCAACTTGTTGGTCTCCAAATCAATGGCGTATTCTTCGGCGGTGCGCAGGTCGGCTTTTTGCAAATCGCAGCGGGTGAACCGGGTTCCGCCCAGCCGCACGCCGTAAAAGCTGGCCCCGGCAAGGCGGGTATCATCAAAGGTGCATTGCTGCAGTTCCGCCCCGGTCCAGTCAAAGCCGTTCAGTGCCATGCCGGAAAAATCATTGTAGCGGAACGCGCAGTTTTTGATTTTGCCAAACGGCTGGAACACCCCGCTTTTGTCCTGCAGCCCGCCCCACGCCATGGAGCGGAACGCACCGTTCAGCAGCCAGGCATCTTTCATGGTGGTAAAGCTGAACACCACGCCGGAAAAATTGCAGTGGTCAAAGGTACAGGCGTTGAAGCGGCAGTTCTGCACCCGCGTGCCCAGCCAGCGGCAGTGGTCAAACACACAGTCCTCGAACTCGGCGTTTTCCAGCAGCTCGCCGGGGTCATAATTAGCAAAGGTCTCCCCTTGATAAAATCGGCGTTCCACCATCAAAACTCCTCCTTGTGCTGTTGGAAAAACTCAAAGGTATCCCGCACGCTTTCCAGCTCGGTCCAGCGGCGGGTGCGCACCGGGTCACTGTCCAGATCATAAATGCGGGCACCGGGGATTGCCAGCAAAAACGGCGAATGGGTGGCCAGCACAAACTGGCAGCCGTAAAACCGGGCCGAATCTGCCAAAAAATCCGCCAAAGCGATCTGCCGCGCGGCAGAAAGGCTGTTTTCCGGTTCATCCAACAGATAAAGGGCATCCCCGCGCAGTTTTTCCTGGAACATCAAAAAGGCGCTTTCGCCGTTGGAGTGGGTGCGGATGTTGGGAGACAAAGTTTTGCGCGCCACCTGAGATTTGGAATAGCGCCGTGCCGCGCTGACCTGCTTGAGCCGGTCATAATCCTGCATGCTGTGCATCTGGAATTTGGCGGTGCGGGCCTCGGTGTATTCATCAAACAGGCTGCCGCGGCGGGTATCAATGTTATCGTTGATGGCGCGCACATCCAACATATAGTCAAACACATCGTCGCTGGTCAAAATCAGGCTGCCCGCCGGGATGGCGTGCAGGGTGTGGAACTGGCACAGAGAGACATAATCCGGGAAGAAATCACTGCGGTTATACTGTGCCCCGCGCTGCAGGCGCAAAGCGTCCGCCATCACGTTGAGCGCTGTGGTTTTGCCGGAGCCGTTGCCGCCGTACAAAATGGTCACATCCGCCAGGTCCAGTGCTTTCAAGCCCCGGCCCGCAAACAGGCCAAAGGGGTAGAAAGAATCATAGCAGGTCATTTTGGCCCGCGGCGACTCGGCAAGGTAGTTAGCCTCGCTGTTTTGGCTGGGAAAATAAAATTCCGAAAGATAGATCATATCGCTCTCCTCCCTTCCGGTTTCTTTCTCAAATTATACCATACCGCCGGATAAAGGCAAATGCCTTGCATACAGGCAGCGGTTTTGGGGATACGGCAAAGATTTTGCGGGTCAAAAATAAAAGCATGTGCACCCGCCCTCCTCGAAAACCCAAAATTTTCGATTTGTTTTGTCATGCACATGCTTTTGTGTTATCTGATGATACGCTGCGGTTTATGCCGGGAGGCACCGGAGCGCCGGAAATTCAGCCTGTTTTTTATAAACACAGCCGAATTTTTGCCGTACAGCCGGTATAGATTATTTCTTCTGAACGTACTTGAGGCAGTCCAGCATAACAGCAACCAGAATGATGATGCCGGAGAACACGAACTGCAGGTTCGTATCAATACCCAAAGTGGTCAGAGAGTAAGTCAACGCGGTGAAGATGAACACACCGACAACCACGCCGGAAATCTTGCCGATACCGCCGGTGAAAGAAACGCCGCCCACAACGCAGGCCGCGATGGCGTCCATTTCCCAGCCCTGACCATATGCAGCGGAGCCGGAGCCCACCATACGGATGCATTCCAGCCAGGAGCCGAAGCCATACAGAATGCCTGCCAGAATAAACGCGCCTACCGTAACGCGGAATACCGAGATGCCGGAAACAGCAGCAGCTTCGGCGTTGCCGCCGACTGCGAACAGGTTTTTACCAAAGGTCGTCTTGTTCCAGATGAACCACACAATGATCACAGCTGCGATAGCCCACAGGATAATGGTGGGGAAACCGCCAATCTTGGGGATGATCATGCTGGGGATGTTGCCTTCGATACCGCCAAAGGAAACACCCTTGGTTGAATAGGTAACCAAGCCAAAAATGACCAGCATGTTCGCCATCGTAGAAATGAATGGGTGCATTTTGAACTTGGCTGTAAAGAAACCTGCGATGGTGGTAAAGACTGTGCACAGGACAATGCAGACAAGCAGCGCCAAAATAACGCGTGCAACGACCGGCAGCCCGGTAAAATCAAACACATGGCCAAAAACCGCACCGGTGTTGATTCCCTTGTGCATAATGATGGTAGCGGCAGTCATGCCCATACCAACCATACGGCCAATGGACAGGTCCGTGCCGGCCAGCAGGATCAGCCCGGCAACGCCCAAAGCCAAGAACATGCGCGGCGAAGCCTGCTGCAGAATGTTCAAAATATTGTTGACGGTAAGCAGCGGCACTTTCTTGCCGAACTGGGCAATCAGGCACAGTATAATAAAGATGATAACAATTGCAATGTACAGACCGTTGCGCAGCAAAAAGTCACGGCGATTAAATGTGTACTTGTAGTTTTCCCACTTTTGCGCCAGAGACTCGCCAACCGTAAACTTGGACAGGCGCAGCATATCGATCAGGTGATATTTGTAATCAAACGCGGCATGCCGGCGGTCCTTGATTGCCTGGCAGTCCTTATCCAACTGCATTTTGGCGTCGAACAGGCGGTTCTTGTGGACATACTTTTCGTCCTTGATTTCCTGCTGATTGCTCAGCTTGGAAAGCGCCGTCTCGTGTTCCTTTTTCAGCTGTTCTACAGCTGCCTGATATTTCTGCTGGGCTTGTACCTTTTCCTGCTTGCAGCTGGCCACCACCGCCTGGTAATAGTCGCTGTCATAATGGGCTTTCAAATAGGCTTCGGCATCAGCGATCAGCTTGTTGATCTGGCCCTTGTTTTTTTCTTCAACTGCCTTGGCCGCTGCCAATTCAGCCTTCAGTTTGGTCTCACGTTCCGTTTTTTCCTGCGCGGTATAGATGCGGTCGCGCTTCAGGTTATCCAGCTCATTCTGGATATTGACAGCTTTTTCAGTACCGTCAGTACGAAGTTCATCGATCTGCGCCTGGATTTTCCCAACATATTCATCGATTGGCTGGCGAAGCTTGGCTTCCTGCTCCGCCGAAAGAATTTTTGAAGTTTGTGTTGCAGTTGCCATAGATCATTATCCCCCATTACAGGTATTTTGCGCTGAGTCTCAAAAGCTCTTCCTGATTTGTTTCCTTGGTATTCACAATGCCGGAAAGATGTCCGTTGGACATAACGCCGATCCGGTTGGTGATACCCAGAATCTCAGGCATTTCAGAGGAAACAACAATAACCGTCTTTCCCTGTTTGGCCATCTTGATGATCAGCTCATAGATTTCGTACTTTGCGCCAACGTCTATACCGCGCGTAGGTTCATCCATCATAAAGACCTGGGGTTCGCGTTCCAGCCATTTGCCAAAAATGACCTTTTGCTGGTTGCCGCCAGACAAACTGGTGATCATATCGTCAGGTCCCATGCACTTGGTGTGCATGACCTTGATCTCCTTGCTTGTGGCTTTTACCATTTTGGGCATTGACAGCCCAAGGCCACCTTTGTACTGGTCCAGGTTGGCAATGGTAGTATTGAATGTCAAATCGCTCTTCAGGAACAGGCCGTTTGCTTTGCGTTCCTCGGTAATCAGGGCAAATCCATGCTCGATCGCTTCGTGGGCATTGTTGAAGTTCATCAGGTGGTCGCGGAAATACACACGACCTGCCGCACGGGTACGCACACCGAAAATGGTTTCCAGCAGCTCTGTACGTCCGGCGCCCACCAGGCCATACAGACCAAAAATTTCGCCCTCGCGCACATCAAAGCTGATATCCTGCAGATAAGGCGCATATTTGGTGGACAGATGCTGGATGGACAAGATCGGATCCCCGGGGATATTGTCCACCGGCGGGAAGCGGCTTTCCAGCGAACGGCCAACCATGGCGGTGATCAGCTCGCCCATGTTGGTGTCCTTGCTGTCCTTGGTCATAACCAGGTTGCCGTCACGCAGAACCGAAATCTGGTCACAAATTTCAAAAATTTCGTCCATCTTATGTGAGATGTATATCAGCGCAATGCCCTGTTCTTTCAGCATGCGCATCATCTCAAAGAGTTTATTCACTTCCTGCACCGTCAGCGAAGAAGTCGGCTCATCCAGAACGATGACCTGGGCATTGTAAGAGATGGCTTTGGCAATTTCACACATCTGCCGCTGCGAAACCGACATATTGCGCATGGGCTGGGTCAGATTGACAGTCATGCCCAGCTTGCGGAACAGATCGGCTGCTTTCTTCTTCATCTGCCCTTCGTCAACCACGCCCATAGAGTTGACCGGGTACCGCCCCAGGAACAGGTTATCAATCACACTGCGCTCCAGGCACTGGTTCAGTTCCTGATGCACCATTGCAATTCCGTTTTCCAGCGCGTCTTTCGGACCGGAAAAACTGATCTCCTTGCCATTGAGGAAAATCTTGCCCTCATCCTTTTGATAAGTACCGAACAGACATTTCATCATGGTAGACTTACCGGCGCCGTTTTCGCCCATAAGCCCCATAACTGTACCGCGTTTTACATCCAGATTGATATGATCAAGTACTCGGTTGCGGCCAAACGACTTGCACATACCGCGAATTGACAAGACAATATCGTCTTTCGCTTCTGCCATTCTCGTCACTCCCGTCTTGCAAATTGGCAAACTGCCCTACGGCTGCTCACCTGTTTTCATAAAAAAACGCTATTAGGGAAAACTTCATTCTCCCCTATGGAGAAATACATTCTCCCTAATAGCGTTGCCGTTACTTAACTGTCAGTTATTGCTGTTGCCGTTGGATCACTGGTTCAGCAGAGAAGTGTACGAAGCAGCGTTATCGGTCTTAACCATATTGATGGCAAAGGCATCGTATGCGCTGGGATTGCCCAGGCGGTTGGTGATGTTGGCCTCGGTCTGGCCGTCGCCGCCGATGTAGTCAATCTTCAGGTTCAGCAGATCATCATATTTCTCCAGCAGGGGCTGGTAAGTAGCGCTCAGGAAGTTATCTGCGGAGTTGTAGATATCCAGCCAAACGCTCTTTTCCGGGCTGGTAGTGGCATCCAGCTGGTTGGAAACAGGCCCATACGGCTTGGTAGAGTCGGTGAAGTCCGTGTAGTTGTCTGCCGTGACTGCCACGTTCAAAGCATAGTAGGAACGCTCGTCCTCATTGTAATAGTAAACATCGCTGCTCAGGACATTGCCTGCAGCATCCGGAGTGGCAATACCGGTGTTGATGTCCACGCCGTCCAGCGCATTACGCAGCAGGCGCAGGGTCAGGTAGGCCTGCACGTCAGCGTGCTGGCTGATCGTTCCGCCGTAACCGTCGGCAATGGCAGCAACTGCGTCAGCGTTTGCATCGTAGCCAAAGGTGGGAACGCCATTTTCCTGCGACCAGGAGTTAAACATTGCCATGCCCATGCCGTCATTGTTGGAAATAACGATATCGATGGAATCTCCCAGAGAAGAAGCCCAAGCGCTGATGGCGTTGCTGGCGGTGCCGGCATCCCAGGTAGCGCCGGCGGAATTCTTCATTTCCTGAGAAGCAAGCTCACGAACGGAGAAAGTCGTGCCATTCACATCAATGGTGCCGTCCTGAACCTGGGTAGCGGAACCATCTGCATTGGTACCGACAGGATCAGAAACAATGCCGCTGCTGCCTTCCACTGCGGTGCCCAAAGCGCTACGAACGCCACGGGTACGGGCAATCGAGTCATTATGGCCGATATCGCCGATTGCCAGAACATAGCCGATAACGCCGTCGCCGTTGCGGTCGATGGTGTCAGCATGTGCTTTAATGTAATCTGCGATCATCTTGCCCTGCAGTTCAGCACCCTGGTTGGCATCGAAACCAACATAATAAGTATTGCCGTTAAAGTTCAGTGCTTCCGTATCCAGCTCGCCTGTGGTGCTGTTGGAAGGCTGACGGTTAAACCACACCAGCGGCTTATCCTTATTTTCAACGGTACCGCTTTCAGCAGCCGTAGAGGTAGCTGCCGAAGTATCGGTAGATGTGCTTTCCGTGGATGTTGCGGCACTGGAGGCACTGGATGCACTACTGCCGCAGGCAGCCAGGCTCAAGGTCATTGCAGCTGCCAAGGTCAACGCTAATGTTTTTTTCATAATGGTTCTCCTTCTTTATAGGTCGGGATGCTTCTTTCGCTCCCGCTCATTGTTTTTATGGTATAGCAAAACCGGAGGAAAAGCAAGGCGCATTTTGACTAAAATAGTTGCAGAATTTTGTACGCATTTGGCATATTGCAACATCTTTGTGTTCTGTTTTTGTATGTTATGCCCATTCCGGCTGCATTTTTCCCTGCAACGCCACGTCACAGTGCTGTACCCGCATTTCATATATTCCACCCGGCAGCAGAGTATCCTGTATGTTCCCGCACCATTTATATATTAATATTCAATACTATCCTGATTTTATAAAGGCAACACCGCACAATTCCCGCCTGACGGCTTAAGCACCGCCCCGGCAGCTGCGGTACGGCATCTGCGTTGCCAAAATGCTCGATAATACACAAAGTATTATCTGCGCTTTTGGCTTAGCAGCTGCCGCACCTCGCTCGCCGTATCGGCACTTAGAATTATGCGGTATTGCCTAAAATATCGCCCGTCCTGCTCATCTGCAGGGCTGTCCGGCAGCCTTTTTGACGCTTCGGAGCATGATGACAAAATAAAAAACTGTGCTTCCTAAATATAATCAGGGAAGCACAGTTTGTGGCGTATTTCTCCGCTGTTAAAGTTCAGCCTGTTTTTCGCGGCATTCAGGGCAGATGTAATGGATGGTCAGCTGGTAGGAACGCACTTCGGTTCCAATGGCATTTTCAATTTCGCGCACCAGGCCGATCACCGGCAGGTCCTGCAGGCTGCCGCAGCAATCACAGTACAAATGGCCGTGCGGGTTGGAGGTTTTATCAAACCGGTCGGGGCCATCCGGCATTTCCAGTCGGGCAATTTCCCTGGCCTGTTCCATCAGCTTTAAGTTGCGGTACACGGTGCCGCGGGCAATGCCGGGCATCTTCTCCCTGGCAATGGCAAAAATTTCGTCCGCCGTCAGATGTTTGGGGCTGTGCTGTAAAATTTCCAAAATCAAGGCACGCTGGCGTGTCATGGCGGGCTCCTTTCTGTATGGAATGAGTTGTAAGAAAATTTATAAAATAAGACATTGTAAGATATCTTTACCATAAGAATACACATGTTTCGTGCATTTGTCAACGGGATTTGCTGGCAAGCAGGATATTTTTTAAGAGCTTGTCCGAATTCATGGCAGAGCAATGCCGCCGCACCATCCACGGTGCAGCGGCATTGCCTGTGTTAATTCTTTTCCGGATCCAGGCAGGCGCCGGCTTTGCGGCATTCCAGGTGCAGGTGGCTGCCCTGCTGGGCTTCGGCGGGCACGTTGCCTGTGGTGCCAAGGCGGGTCCCGGCGGTTACTTTTTCGCGCTGGGTCACGGCAACTTCTTCCAGCCCGCAGTAGCGCCACACGCGATCCTGCGCGTCGGTCACTTCCACCACGCGGCCCCACAGAGCGTCATCCGCAATGGCGGTCACGGTACCGGCGGCCACCGCCGTTACCTGTTCGGCGGTATAATCCGTGCCGTTGTGGGTGCGCCAGTCCCCCAGGGTGGGGTTATACACCAGCGTATTCCCGCTGAACACCTGGCTGACTTTACCGTTCCAGCCAGCGTGCGGCAAGGTTCCCTGCTGCGCGGACGAAGCAGCAGAGCTGCCAGTCCCGCCGGAGGCGCTGCCAGACTGCCCAGCCCCCTGCTGCAAGGATGACGATGCAGACCCCGCAGCTGACGGCGCGGGCGATGGCTGCGCTGTCGCCACAGGCACATCCTGTGCGGGCTGGTTTACGGCGGCATCCGGTGAATCCCATACGTCTGTTCCCTCCTCCAGGGCCTGCTTTTGGATGCGGGTCAGGTCCTCGACCCCGCGCACCACGCTGCGGATGGCGGCAATTCCGGTAATGGTTGCCGCAAACACCAGCGCAAGGCAGACAAGATATAGCCCTTTTGCCTTCAAAAATGCTTTAATGCTGTTCATCTTCCCCCGTCCTTTGCTTGCCGTACGGCCAAAACATCGGGCGCAAAACCTGCCGCCCGGAATTTTTAACCGCACCGTTCGTGTTGTGTATGCCATTAGTGTTGCGCGGACAGATTGGATTTATGCACAAAGCGGGCAAAAATACCGGCAATACCGCATAATTCTAAGTGCCGATACGGCGAGCGAGGTGCGGCAGATGCTAAGCCAAAAGCGCAGATAATACTGGATGTCTTATCGAGCATTTTGGCAACGCAGATGCCGTGCCGCAGCCGCCGGAGCGGTGCTTAAGCCGTAAGGCGGGAATTGTGCGGTGTTGCCTACTGCCCGGTTTTGCTATGCAGTTTGCCCCAACGGCACCGTTTTGTTTTGTTTAACCTTGCTCTTGCGTTTTGTTCCACCAGCGTTTATACTTATTATAGTAGGACTATTATGTCCATCACTATTATTATTTGTGAGGTGGAGACAATGAAGGCACCCCTGGTTATTACGATGGCGCGTGAATATGCATCCGGCGGCAGCGAGATTGCCCAGAAAGTTGCTGATCTTTTGGGGATTCCCCTGTACAACAAGGAGCTGATCACCATCGCCGCAAAAAAGAGCGGCCTGACGGAAGAAGCCATTGCCGCCAGCGAGACCCAGCGCAGCGGCAGCCTGATCTACAGCCTTTACATGATGGGCAACACCATGCCCCTGGCGGACCAGGTGTACATTTTGCAGTCCAATGTCATCAAGGAAGTTGCTTCCCAGGGCTCCTGTGTGATTTTGGGCCGTTGTGGTGACTATGTTCTGCGCGACCGCCCCAATGTGCTGCGCACCTTTGTGTTTGCCCCCATTGATATCCGCGTGGCCAACGCCAAAGTGCGCCCCGATGCCAAGGATATGCCCGATCGCCTATGGGAGACCCATCTGGCCAAGCATGACCGTGCCCGCGCAAGCTATTACAACTACTATACTGAAAACCGCTGGGGCGAAGCGAAAAACTATGATCTTTGCCTGAATGCAGCAATTGGCCAGGATGCCTGTGCCCAGCTGATTGTTCAGGCCGCAAAAGCAATGGAGGCAGCTAATCAGGAATGAGTGATTCCGTACAGAAATACTCTGCATCCCGAATGGGCAGCGCGCCGATAGGCCCGCTGCTCCTTTCGTGTTCAGTACCTATGATGATTTCGATGCTGGTTCAGGCACTTTATAACATTGTGGACAGCATCTTTGTCAGTCGTGTGAACGAAGCGGCGCTTTCCGCCGTTTCGCTGGCGTTTCCCATCCAGAACCTGATGATTGCCTTTGCCGTGGGCACTGCTGTTGGTGTAAACGCCTATCTTTCCCGCTGTTTGGGTGAGGGCAACCGGGCCGAGGCCAGCCGCGCGGCGATGAACGGCCTGTTCTTAGCGTTCTGCGGCGGCATCGCCTTTCTGGTGTTCGGCATTTTGGGCGCGCGGGCGTTCATTGCGTCCCAGACCACCGATGCCCAGATCATGCAGTACGGTGCCGATTATCTTTCCATCTGCACGTTATGGTGCATGGGCTTGTTCCTGCAGTGCATGCTGGAAAAACTGCTGGTCGCCACCGGGCGCAGTGCGTTCGCCATGGCCAGCCAGCTGATTGGCGCTTTGGTCAACATTGCGCTGGATCCCATCTTCATCTTCGGTCTGTTCGGCATGCCCCGCATGGAAGCAGCCGGTGCTGCTGTGGCTACCGTAGCCGGGCAGTGGATCGGCGCAGCTGCCGGGCTGACGATGAACCTGCTGTGTAATAAGGACATCAACCTAACGCTGAAAGGCTTCCGCCCGGCGGGGTCCACCATCAAGCGCATTTACGCGGTGGGCATCCCCTCCATTGCCATGAACGCCATTGGCAGCGTGATGACCTTTGCGATGAACAACATCCTGATTGCCTTTTCCAGCACTGCCGTTGCGGTGTTTGGTGTTTACTTCAAGCTGCAAAGCTTTGTATTCATGCCTATTTTTGGCATTAACAACGGCATGGTGCCCATTATCGGCTACAATTACGGTGCCCGCCAGCCCAAGCGCATTACCCAAACCATCAAACTGGCTGTCTGCTTTGCCGAGTGCATTATGCTGTGCGGCCTGATTCTGGCCGAAGTTTTCCCACATGTGCTGCTGGGTGTGTTCAACGCCAGCCCCACCATGCTGGCCATGGGTATTCTGGCCTTGCGCATTATTGCCATCCATTTTCCGATGGCAGGTTTCAACGTAATTTCTTCCTCCGCGTTCCAGGCGCTGGGGCGCGGCACGCTGGCGCTGTTGGTTTCGGTGATCCGCCAGCTGGTTGTGCTGGTGCCTGCCGCCTGGCTGCTGAGCCACACCGGTAATGTAAACGCCGTGTGGTTTGCTTTTCCCATTGCAGAGCTGGTTGCCGTTACGCTGTGCGCTGTGTTTATGCGCAAGTGCCACCGCGACATTTTGCTGCCAATGGAAGCCGCCCAGAAAACGGCTGCCTCTGTATAAGGAGGGGTTTGTATGCTGCGCCATATCAAACCGGGCATGCTGGTGTTCAGTGTGCTGTACATTCTGCTTGGCCTGCTGTTGCTGCTTGCCCCGCAGGCGGTTGCCGATGTGTTCTGCATTGCGCTGGGCTTGTTGGTGGTTTTGTGCGGGCTGCAAAGCCTGTACGGTTATTTTAAGAAAGATAACGGCAGCATCCGAGCCGCCGTCAGCCTGCTGCTCAGCCTGCCCACCATTGCGCTGGGCATGTGGGCACTATTGTGTACCGTACAAAGCGCCATGACCTTTGAATGGCTGTTGCCGCTGCTGTTTGGCCTGATGCTGCTGATGGATGGCGTGGTGCGCGCACAGTCTTCCTTTGCCCTTGCCAAGCGCAAGGGGCAAAAGTGGTGGGTGGTGCTGCTGCTCAGCATTGTTTCGCTGTTGTGCGGGGTATTGCTGGCGTGTTCTCAGCTGCTGAACAACCGCAACGTGGATCTTTTGCTGCTGTCCGGCATCTTTTTACTGGCAGAGGGCATTTTGAACCTGTGCTGCACCATTTATATTGCGATGGAGTTCCATGCGCTGGACAGGCTGGATGCTGCCAAGGCGGAAATGGAAACCGCTGCCGCACCGGAGCCATCCCCCGAAGCCCCCTCCCTTGCCCCGGCTGAACCCGCTGCAGAAGAATCTGCCGAAACGGACCTGCCCGATGTGCCAGCCCCGGAGCTGACCACCGAACCACTGGAACCCGACCAAGCGCCCACAGCGGATGCCGCAACCTGATGTTACCCTGCGCTGAACCGGCGCTTATTTGTAAATTTAAGGAGCAATTACCCTACATGAACAATTATGATCTGATTATCGTTGGCGCCGGCCCGGCCGGTATTTTTACCGCACTGGAACTGCTGCGCAAAAGCAGCAAAACTACCGGCCCGCGCATCTGCCTGATTGAAAAGGGCAAACCGGTAGAAAAGCGCCACTGCCCCAAAGATAAAACCGGCCACTGCGTGAACTGCAAGCCCACCTGCGCCATCACCACCGGCTTTTCCGGTGCCGGTGCGTTCTCGGACGGCAAGCTGTCCCTCTCCTATCAGGTTGGCGGCGAGCTGCCGGAGCTGATCGGTGAGGATTTTGCCCAGGAGCTGATCAACTACACTGACAAGATCTATCTGGAATTTGGCGCTGACCCGCATGTGGAAGGTATTTACGAGGGCAGCGAGATCAAGGAGATCCGCAAGCGCGCCATCCAGGCCGGCCTGCAGCTGGTGGACTGCCCCATCCGCCACCTTGGAACCGAAAAAGCCCAGCAGCTGTACCTGAACATCCAGAACTATTTGCTGGCCCGCGGTGTGGAGATGCTGTTCAACACCGAATGTGACAACATTCTGCTGGAAGGCAGCGAGTGCAAGGGCGTTGTGATCACCGAAAAGGGTGAGCGCCGCGAGCTGCGCGCCGACCAGGTTGTGATTGCCACCGGCCGCCGCGGTGCAGATTGGCTGGAAAAGCTGTGCGCCGAGCACAACATTGCCCACAAGCCCGGCACCGTTGATATTGGTGTGCGTGTGGAGTGCCGCAACGAGATCATGGAGACCATCAACAAGGTTCTGTACGAAGGCAAGCTGATCGGTTACCCCAACCCGTGGAAGAACAAGGTCCGCACCTTCTGCCAGAACCCCGGCGGCTTTGTCGCGCAGGAAAACTATGACAATGACCTGGCGGTCGTCAACGGTCACAGCTACAAGGATCTGAAATCCGGCAACACCAACCTGGCCATTCTGGTCAGCCACAACTTTACCGAGCCGTTCAACCAGCCCATTGCCTATGCCCAGAAGGTTGGCGAACTGACCAACATGCTGGGTGCCGGGCACATTCTGGTACAGCGCTACGGTGATATTCTGGACGGCAAGCGCACTTGGGCCAAGGAGCTGGCACATTCCAATGTGCGCCCTACCCTGAAAGATGCCGTTGCGGGCGACATTACCGCCGCCATGCCGTACCGCGCCATGGTGAGCATTATTGAGTTCATCAAGATGGTGGACCATGTTGCCCCCGGCTTTGCCGCACCGGAAACCCTGCTGTACAGCCCGGAGCTGAAGTTCTATTCCAACAAGGTCAAGATGGACACCGACCTGGAAACAAACATTTCCGGCCTGCACTGCCTGGGCGATTCCTCCGGATGGACCCGCGGCCTGATGATGGCCTCCGTTATGGGCGTTCTGATGGGCCGCAAGCTGATTGAGAATCATGATATGTGAGGTTTTTACGGGGGATTTTGTTCCTTCTTTGAAAAGAAGGAAGCAGAAACTTTAATCATATTATCACATAAAATAAAATTAAGGCGCACCACACAATCCCTGTGTGATGCGCCTTAATTTTATTTTTTCTGTTTTGCTATACTAAAGGCAATACCGCACAATTCCCACCTGACGGCTTAAGCACCGCTCCGGCGGCTGCGGCACGGCATCTGCGTTGCCAAAATGCTCGATAATACACAAAGTATTATCTGCGCTTTTGGCTTGGCATCTGCCGCACCTCGCTCTCCGTATCGGCACTTAGAATTATGCGGTATTGCCTAAAGTTTCTTCGGTCCCTTCTTTTCAAAGAAGGGACAAAAAAACTCCCGTAAAGAACTTAGTTCCCGCTTTCAGCCGTTGCGGTGGACTGGCTGCTTTCGCCCAGGGTCACTTCGCAGCTGATGACCTTGCCATCACGCTCTACCTGCAGGGTAACGGTATCGCCAACTTCCTTGCTCTGGCAATACTTCTGTACATCGGATGCGCTGGAGACTGCCACATCATCAATGGAGATGATGCGGTCCCCCAGCTTCAGGCCGCCTTTTTCGGCACCGCTGCCGGATGCGATCTGGTAGATATACACACCATAGTTGCTGACGCCGTACTGGATAGCAGTCTGGGCATCATTGATGGTGATGACCGTAACACCCATGGCCGGGCGGGCAACATAACCCTTTTCGATCATCTGTTTTGCCATTTCCATGGCGGTATTGATAGGGATTGCAAAGCCAAGCCCCTCTGCATCGCTGGAGCTGCTCTTGGCGTTGACAATACCGATCAGCTCACCGTTTGCATTGAACAGGCCGCCGCCGGAGTTGCCCGGGCTGATGGAAGCGCTGGTCTGGATCAGGTTCATATCGTTGCCCTGAACGGTAACTTCACGGTTCAAGGCGCTGACAATACCATTGGTAACGGTGTTGCTCAGGGTACCCAGCGGGTTGCCAACGGCAATGGTGGTTTCGCCAACAGCCAGGCTGTCGCTGTCGCCAATCACAGCCGGAGTCAGACCGGTGGCTTCGATTTTCAGGACTGCAACGTCCGAAGTAGAATCCTGGCCAACGACCGTTGCGGTATACTCTGTTCCGTCTGCCAGCTGTACCGTGATGTTATTTGCGCCGGAAACCACATGGGCACAGGTCACAATGTAACCATCCTGCGAGATGATCACGCCGGAGCCTGCACCGCTCTGCACATAGCTGCCGCCAAACCAGGTGTTGGTGCTGACCATCTGCTCGGTGGTGATGGCCACAACGCTGGGCTGTACCAGCGCGGCAACATCCTGAATCGACAGGTTGGTGCCGTCGGTGCTGCCCTGGGATACAGAATCCGTGTTGGCGTCACGCTGGACCTGCTGGACCACAACCTGGCCGCCGGTCAAGCCGGTGCGGCTGGCAACCACAGTTCCTGCCAGGCCGCCGCCAAAGCCAAGGGCTACCACACCGATGCAGGCCGCCACACGCAGCAAAACCTTTTTGCCGCCGTGGCTCTTTTTGGGCTCGTTCTGCGGGGGCTGTGGGTTGCTGGAATAGCTGTAGCCATTGTAGCCGCCGTTATTGCCGTTGCCACCGTTACCGCCATTGCCTGCAGCGGGGCCCTGGGGGTTATAGCTGCTGTTCTGTTGGCTGGAATAATTAGAATAATCTGTCTGTGCGGTGTTGGCGGTGTTCACTCCGCTGCTGCCCACATTGGGGTAACCGGACTGCTCTGCCTGGGGCTGTTCCGGCTGAGTGCCCGCTGGCTGCCCGTTATTATTCTGTGGGCCGCCATTATTATAAAGACCCGAATAATCATATTCACTCATGAAAAATCTCTCCTTTGTTCTGCCGCGCGGCGCTTGGGGGCCGCCGGGCGGTGATACACGGTCTGGCGGAAGCTTTTGCTTTGTCTTTCTTGCTTCCCTCAACCTTGTGCCTACAGTATAACCGCTAATTGTGAAAACAGTTTCGCGACTGCGTGAAAGAAATGTGAAATCTCCAAAAATCCGGTCAGTTTGGGCTGTGGTTTGACTTTATCCGCCCCATGCCGTACAATCAGTTGCAGACTGAAACATTAGGGGGAGCTTGCCCATGCGGATTGAAAAAACGGCACTGGACGCACAAAACCGCTGTGTCTATTCGTTATATAAAGAGAAAGGCTGCATCGGCCATGCCGTTATCTGTGCCGATTGTTTTGAAGCGTTGGAAATTGCCCCGGAATGGCAGAGCCGCGGGTACGGAAGCTATCTGCTGCGGGAGGTTTTGCGCCAGAACGGCGGCTTTGACCGGACTGCCCCCAGCGAATTCACCGCGCCACTGCCAGATGCCGGCAATACCGCTGCGCAGGCGCTGGCGGCAAAGTTCGGTTTTGTGCCGCGCGGCGGGCTGCTGGTGCGCCGCCGCGTGCCGGACCTGACGGCAGTGGAGCTGACCCACCGCTTTTTGCGCAGCACACTGACACCGGGCGGACTGTATCTGGATGCCACCTGCGGCAACGGGCACGATACCCTATTTTTATGCAGCGTTGCCGGGGAAAATGGCCGGGTGATCGGGCTGGATATCCAGCCTCAGGCCGCGGCCAACACCAATGCGCTGCTGGCCGCCAACGGCATGGCTGCCATTGGCCGCGCGGAATGCTGCGACCATCGGGAGCTGCTGCGCTTTGCCCCGCCGGGCAGTGCGGACTGCGTGATGTTCAACTTTGGCTGGCTGCCAGGTGCCGCGCACGATGTACACTCCACGGCAGATTCCACCCTGCCCGCGCTGCAGGCCGGGCTGGACGCCCTGAAGCCCGGCGGCGTGCTTGCCGCGGTGCTGTACAGCGGCAAGGTGATCGGCAATGCGGAGAAAAAGGCTGCGGCGGAGTTTTTCCGCAGCCTGCCGCTGGCCGATTATACCGTGCTGATCTGCGAATTTGCCAACTGGGCCGATACCGCTCCCCTGCCCTGCTTTGTCATTAAGCGGGAAAAATAACCGCTGCCGCTGTGAAGCCCCAAAAAAGGAAGTGCTGCCAATGCTGCAACAGCAAACACAAAGCCCCGGCTGGCGGGTGCTGAACCGCGATGTGATCAAATACATCGCGATGACCGCCATGCTGCTGAACCACATCGCCAATATTTTTCTGGTGCCGGGCACCCTCTGGTACGAGGTGCTGGTGGATATCGGCTACTTTACTGCCATTACCATGTGCTATTTTCTGGTAGAGGGCTTCCGGTACACCCACAGCCGCAAACAGTATGCCTTACGGCTGTTCGGGTTCGGTGTGGTTTCACAGGTGCCGTTCTCGATGGCGTTTGCCCAAAACGGCATTCTGGAATTTCAGGATTTCAACATGATGTTCACGCTGTTCCTGTGTTTTTGCATCTTGTTGTGTATCGAAACCATCCGGAACCGTTTTTTGCGCGGCGTGCTGATCGTACTGCTGATTTTGGGTTCGTTGTTTTGTGACTGGGCGCTGCTGGCCCCGGTGTTCACCCTGCTCTTCCGCTGGTCCGGCCAGAACCAAAAACGACTGCGGTTCAGTTTTGCGCTTTCTGCCGCGCTGTTTGGCTGGCTGAATTACACCAGCAGCGTGTGGCTTTACCCCACCGCACAGTGTTTGCTGATGGCCTGCGGCAGCATGGCAGGGATCGCTGCATCCGGGTTTGTGATCTTGTATCTGTACAATGGCCAGCGGGCGGCACGGGGAAAGAAATTTTCGCAGTGGTTTTTCTATCTGTTTTACCCGGTGCATTTGTTGGTGCTGGGGGTAATTCGGGTGATGGGGTGATGGTGCGCGGTAGATTTTTACCGTTACACGCTCCGCGGGACGATGCAAGCATCGTCCCCTACAAATAAATTGCAGCGTTTACCGCGATAGGCATGGTTCCTCCGCGGCGGGGTGAGAGCACCCCGCCCTACAGATGCTTTGTTGGTTTGCAACACATTATAAAACGCTCTGTAAGGAACGGTCCAGACCGTTCCTTACAGATTGTTTTTCAACTTGTACCAATTTCTATAAAGCCAACATCAAAAAGGCGCACCACACGATGGTTTTGTGTGATGCGCCTTTATTTATCTTTTGTGTTCTATTATAACTAAAGTTAAAGTTTCTTCGGTTCCTTCTTTTCAAAGAAGGAACACAAATCCTCCGTAAAGCCCTTCACAGCGTTTCCGGGTACTCGGCATCGATGGCGGCCAGCAGGCGGGGTGCGCTTTCGCGGGTATCGGTCATGCGCACGGCATTGCGCAGGGGCAGCACCGCGCGCGGGCTGACGGACAGCTCATCCACACCGATCGCCAGGAAGGTTTCGGTCAGGGTCAGGTCCGCGCCAAGCTCGCCGCAGATACCAACCCAAATGCCGTTCTTGTGGGCATTCTCCGTCACCATCTTCAACAGGCGCAGCACTGCCGGGTTGTGCGGGTCATAAAAACGTCCCAGATCATTGTTCTGGCGGTCACAGGCCAGGGTGTACTGGGTCAGGTCATTGGTGCCGCAGCTGAAGAAATCCACTTCCTTGGCCAGACGGTCACTCATGATGGCCGCTGCCGGGGTTTCGATCATGATGCCGACCTGCACATCCTCCGCAAAGGGAATGCCCTCAGCTTTCAGGTCGCGCTTGACTTCCTCGCAGTACTTTTTGGCTTCGCGCACTTCCCACACGCTGGTCACCATGGGGAACATGATGCCCAGCTTGCCGAACGCGGAAGCACGGTAAAGGGCACGCAGCTGGGTCTTGAAGATTTCCGGGCGGGTCAGACAGATACGCAGAGCGCGCATGCCCATAGCCGGGTTATCCTCTTTGGGCAGGTTAAAGTAGCCGATCTGCTTGTCCGCGCCGATATCCAGCGTGCGAATGATAACTTCCTTGCCGTCCATATCGGCAAGAACCTTTTTGTAGGCTTCAAACTGCTGGTCCTCGGTGGGGTAATCCGGGCTGTTCAGGTACAGGAACTCGCTGCGGAACAGGCCGATGCCGCCGCCATCGTTGACCTGCACGGCATGTACGTCGTCCGGGGAGCCAATGTTGCAGTAAATGCGGATGCTCTTGCCATCCTTGGTCACATTGGGCTGGCCTTTCAGGGTCTCCAGCAGGCGCTGCAGGCGCAGCTGCTGTTCCCGCTTTTTCAGCAGGTAATCACGGGTCATATCGTCAGGGTCGATCACCACATTGCCGGTAGCACCGTCAATAATGCAGGAGCGGCCCTCATACTCCGGCTTCAGGGCATCGCCCACACCCACAATGGCGGGAATGCCCATGGTGCGGGCCAGAATGGCCGTGTGGCTGGAACCGGAACCGCCCGCAGTGATGAAGCCCAAAATCTTGGATTTATCCAGCTGCACAGTTTCCGAAGGTGCCAGGTCGTCCGCAGCCAGCAGCACCGGCACATCCGAAGCAATACCGCCCTGCACTGCACCGGACAGGATCCTCAGGATGCGATCCGATACATCGCGCACATCTGCCGCACGGGCCTGCATGTAGGAATCGTCCATGGATTCAAACATGGCGGCGAACTGAACTGCGGTATCCGAAATCGCGGCTTCGGCGTTCATCTTTTCATTGTTGATATGGTCGGAGATGGCTTCCTCGTAATCGAGATCCTCGGCCATCATCTGGTGGGTCTCAAACAGCATGGCGGCTTCATCGCCGGCTTCGGCGCGGGCCTTTTCGGCCAGTTCGCCCAGCTGCTCAATGGCGGCGGTCTGCGCGCCCTTGAAACGGTGCCACTCGGCATCGGGATCGGTCACGGTATAGCGGGGAATCTCGGTTTTGGTGCGGTGATAGAAATAAAGCGGGCCAACGCCAACGCCGGAAGATACGCCCTTGCCCTGAATACTGATCATAACAAGCGTCCTTTCTTTGGTGTTCAATGGGATCCTGACTGGTTATTTTATACAACCAAATGCAGCAGAAAACAAAATGCGGCTGCCTGCCCCAGCGCCGGGTAAGGGCCTTGCTGGGGCAGGTGCCGCAAACAAAAGGATTCAATTACAAATGCTCTTTGAAGAAAGCTTCCAGTGCCGGTGCTGCGGTATCCTCGTCCTCGCCTTCCACGGTAACGGTAACGGTATCGCCGCACTTAACGCCCATACCCATCAAAGCCATCAGTTTCAGCGCGTTGCTGGATTTATCGCCCTTGATGACGGTAACAGTGCTCTTATACTTTTTGACCTCTTTGACCAGCAAACCGGCCGGACGGGCATGGATGCCAACTGCTTCCTGAATGGTATAATCAAACTGCTTCATAGATGCGTCTTCCTCTCTGTTCCACAACTTTTCAACAAGCCTGTGGAGAATTTAACAATTTGATTATACCAGCAATGTTGAGCAAAGTCAATGCAAATACTGCATTTTACCCTGTCGTTTTTTGTAAACTTTCACAAAATCAACAAAATGTTTTTAACAATATTGTGGATTCACTCGGTTTCAGTTTTCCTGCCTGGCCAGGAAGGCACGCAGGGTATCCTCCGGCCGGGGGGTATGGTTTGCATAGCGCCGGCGCAGCTCCGCTGCAGCGGTGGACATAATGTAAGGGTGACCTACCAAATCCAGCATGGCAACATCATTATAGTTATCGCCAAAGGCCATCACATCCGCCGGGTCAATGCCCAGCACACGGCAGATGCTCTGTACGCCAATCCCCTTGTTGGCCACGGTGGTATCGATCCACTTGGGTCCCGCCACGGCGCAGTTGGCCTGCTGCCATTTGGGCACAAAGCGCTCCACAAACGGCTCCACGCCGTCCACCAAATAGACGGACACCTTGACGATATCCTCCGGGATCTGGGCGGGGTCTGTGATGACCGTATAATTGTTGCCAATGAACTTGATGCGGTCCACCACGCCGTGCCCGCGCTCCATCAGGTAGGACATGTTTTCGCCGGAAAGCATCACTTCGCCTAAGTCCTCGGTGTTGTTCCAGAAATCCCAGGCGATTTCTTCTGCCAGGGCGCGGGGCATCGGCGTTTTGGCGATTACTTTGCCACCGCGGTAGACAACCGCGCCGTTCTCGCACAGGTAGATGCAATCGTCCGCCACAGGGGCGAACAGTTTGCGCAGGCTGGTATACTGCCGCCCGCTGGCCGGGCAGAACAGGATACCACGGTCATGCAAAGCGCGGATCTCATCAAAAATTTCGCCCTCAATGAGCTTTTTCCCATATTGCAGCAGGGTGCCGTCCAGATCGCTGCAAACCATTTTTATCATATTTGTTTCCCCCTGATTGCTTTTCCTGAAGCAACGTAATATATTATTTAATATAGTAAAAGTATAACAAACACAGGCCTGTTTTTCAATTTAACTAACAGTGCCCGGCGGTAGAATTATTCCGGGCAGGGAGGTAAAATTATGGCAGTTATCACAGTATACGGCAAAACGCCGGATGTTGGCAGTGCAGCCTTTGTGGCCCCCAACGCCACCCTGGCCGGGGATGTTGTGCTGGCCACTGGCAGCAGCGTGTGGTACGGCGCGGTGGTGCGCGGAGATACCGGCGCCATCCGCATTGGCAAAAACAGCAATATCCAGGACAACGCCGTGCTGCACACCGGGCCAAACCTGGGGGTAACGATCGGCAAAAATGTATCCATCGGCCACAGTGCAGTGGTGCATGGCTGTACGGTGGGGGACGGCGCTTTGATCGGTATGCACGCCACGGTGATGAACGGCGCCGTGGTGGGCAAAAATGCCGTGGTGGCCGCCGGGGCGCTGGTGCTGGAAAACACCGTGGTCCCGGACGGCATGGTGGCCATGGGTGTGCCCGCCAAGGTGCGTGAAGCCGCCAGCCCCGCCCTGGTGGAAGCCAACCGAAAAAATGCCGAAGGGTATGTGGCGGAAGCCACCGCCCATGCGGAGGCGAATAAGTAAGTCCTGACGGGTATGTTCGCTCTTTGATTTTATTTTGCAGGGGACAACACAAATTTTTTAGGGCAATACCGCATCATTCTAAGTGCCGCAGCTGCCGGAGCGGCACTTAGAATTATGCGGTGTTGCCTTAGAATCTGTGGCGTACAGTCAAACATTTGCCTTTCTCCCCCGGCGGGATGATGGCCCCCCTCACCACGCATTTTCCATCAAATTTTGCTTTTTTCTCCCCTTACCGGCCAAAAAGCCGGTATCAGGCGTTGCAATCCCTTAAAAATCATAGTAAAATAAAAAGGTATGTCTTGTAACCTTTCTTGTAATAGTTCAGGTGCCGCCTGAAAACCAGAGTGATAGAGGAGTGTTCCCCATGTGACGGAAGCAGACAACCGTAAAAAGTCACATTGCAATGGAATAAAGGAGTATTGACTTTCATGGCAACTTTGCGTGAAGAAATCGAGCGCCGCCGGACGTTTGCGATCATTTCGCACCCGGACGCCGGCAAAACCACATTGACCGAAAAGCTGCTGCTGTACGGGGGAGCCATCCAGACCGCCGGTTCCGTCAAGGGCAAGCAGAGCGCCAAACATGCCGTTTCTGACTGGATGGATATTGAAAAACAGCGCGGTATCTCTGTTACCTCCTCTGTTTTACAGTTCAACTATCAGGGCAAGTGCATCAACATTCTGGATACCCCCGGCCACCAGGACTTCTCCGAGGATACCTACCGCACCTTGATGGCGGCGGATTCCGCCGTCATGGTCATCGACGCCGCCAAGGGCGTTGAGGCCCAGACCATCAAGCTGTTCAAGGTCTGCACCCTGCGCCATATCCCCATTTTCACCTTCATCAACAAGATGGACCGCGAAGCCCGCGACCCGTTTGAACTGATGGAAAACATTGAGACGATCCTGGGCATCAAAACCTACCCGATGAACTGGCCCATCGGCTGCGGCAAAGAGTTCAAGGGCGTGTTTGACCGCGGCACCCGCAAGGTGCTGGCTTTTGAAAGCGATGGCCGCGCCAACGGCGTGAAGATGGTGGACGAGATCACCGCCGAGCTGGGCGCACCCGAAATGGACGAATTGATCGGCGCGGCCAACCACCAGAAGCTGGCTGACGACATTGAGCTGCTGGATGGCGCCGCCGAAGAGTTTGACCTGGACGCTGTGCAGCACGGCCAGCTGAGCCCCGTATTCTTTGGCTCCGCGCTGACCAACTTTGGCGTGGAACCTTTCCTGAAAGAGTTCCTGCGCCTGACCCCGCCGCCACTGCCCCGCAAGGATGCCCCCACCGGCGATGTAGTGGATCCCTGCAGCGAGCAGTTCAGCGGCTTTGTGTTCAAAATCCAGGCCAACATGAACAAGAATCACCGCGACCGCATTGCGTTTTTGCGCATCTGCTCCGGCAAGTTTGAGCGCGGCATGGAAGCATTCCATGTGCAGGAGGGCAAGAACATCAAGCTTGCTACCGGCACCAGCCTGATGGCTGACGACCGCGCCATCGTGGACGAAGCCTATGCCGGCGATATCATCGGTCTGTTTGATCCGGGCATCTTCTCCATTGGCGATACGCTGTGCACCGGCAAGCAGCATGTGCAGTTTGCGGGCATCCCCACCTTTGCACCGGAACATTTTGCCCGCGTGACCCAGGTGGACACGATGAAGCGCAAGCAGTTTGTAAAAGGCATGGAGCAGATCGCACAGGAAGGCGCGATCCAGATTTTCCGCGACCTTGGCTCCGGTATGGAGGAAGTTATCGTCGGCGTGGTCGGCGTGCTGCAGCTGGAAGTGCTGGAATACCGCCTGCGCAACGAATATAACGTTGACATCCGTATGCAGACCCTGCCGTATGAGCACCTGCGCTGGATCATGAACGACCCGGATGAGCTGGACCCCAAAACACTGGACCTGACCAGCGACACCCGCTGCATCGAGGACCTGAAGGGCAACCACCTGCTGCTGTTCGGCAGCCCGTGGAGCATTAACTGGGCCGAGCAGCACAACGAACAGTTGAAGCTTTCCGAGTTCGGCAACCTGACGTTCTGATTTTGTTTTGTAATTATGAAAAAAGGCATTGCGGGCCGCGCGTCTGCAATGCCTTTTTGCATCTTGCGGTTGCACATGGGGGCCAAAACGGGTATACTGAGAGAGTATAATTTTGTCCTTTTGCAGAAAGGAGGCAACCCGGATGAAGGCTGACCGCTATTTGTTTGATGGTTCCCACCCATGCGCGCTGCGCAAGCTGCCCTGCGACAGCAAGGATGACCATGTAAAGAAAGAAGATATCCTGGCCAAAACTGCCGAAAACCTGGAAAAGATGGCCGCCCTGCAGGACGCCTTTTACGCCGATGGGCGCGAGGGCCTTGTGATCATTCTGCAGGCGCTGGATGCCGCCGGGAAGGACAGCACCGTAAAGCATGTGATGGGCGGCCTGAACCCCCAGGGTGTACAGGTAACCAGCTTCAAGCAGCCCACCAGCGAGGAACTGCACCACGACTTTTTGTGGCGGGTGAACAAAGCTCTGCCGCCCCGCGGCAGCATTGCCATTTTCAACCGCAGCTATTACGAGGACGTTCTGGTGGTGCAGGTCCACGACCTGCAAAAGACCTACCAGATGGCCCCGCGCGTGCTGGAAGACAGCAAGAATGACTTTTTTGAAAAGCGCTACCGCCAGATCCGCAGCTATGAAGAATACCTGTACGAGAACAGCTACCGCGTGGTCAAAATCTTTCTGCACGTTTCCAAGGACGAACAGAAAAAGCGCTTTTTAGAGCGCATTGACCGCCCGGAAAAGAACTGGAAGTTCTCCTGCTCCGACCTGAAAGAGCGGATGCGTTTTGACGAATATCTGGATACCTTTGATGAAGTCATCACCGCAACCGCTACCAAGCACAGCCCGTGGTATGCCATCCCGGCTGACCAGAAATGGTACACCCGCTACCTGGTCAGCGAGATTGTACTGGATGCTTTGCAGAAGAGCTGCCACGAATACCCGGTGCTTTCGGACGATGCAAAGGCCGAACTGCTGAACTGCAAGGCAGCGCTGGAACAGGAATAATGCAAACGCTGCCGGGTGGATGTTCCCCCGGCAAGCCGCAAAAGGAGGGGCGCACTTTGCCGCCGATCCGCGTATTACAAATCATGCCCGCCATGGACGCCGGCGGCATGGAAACCTTTGTCATGAATGTCTACCGTGCCGTGGACCGCAGCCAGGTACAGTTTGACTTTCTGTACCACTATGATAAGCCCTGCTTTTATGATGATGAAATTGAAGCCCTGGGCGGGCACATTACCAAGCTGACGGTGCGGCAGGACAATAATATCCCGAAATACCTGCATGACCTGCGCGCCTTTTTTACCGCGCACCCGGAATACAAGGTCATCCACGGGCATTACAGCGGCTTTGGCATGTTTTATAATGCCGTGGCCCGCCGCTGCGGGGTACCGGTGCGGGCAGGCCACAGCCACAACACTGCCTATGAGCACAACCTGGTGGGCCAGCTGGACCGGCTGATGAGTTCCCGCTTTGACCACGACCTGACCCACCGCTTTGCCTGCAGCCAGCGCGCCGGGGAGATGCTGTACGGCAAACACCCGTTCACCGTGCTGCCCAACGGCATTATGACCGATGTGTTCGCCCTCCACGATCCCGCCGCCCGCGCCGCCCTGCGTGCTGAGCTTGGCGTGCAGGAAGGCGAAATTCTGTTTGGCCATGTGGGCCGTTTTTGTGAGCAGAAAAATCATGCCGGGCTGCTGCGCATTTTTGCCGGGGTCAGCCGCCGCATGCCCAACGCCCGGCTGGTGCTGATCGGCACCGGCGAGCTGGTTGATTCCACCCGTGCCCTTGCCCAGGAGCTTAACCTGAGCGACCGGGTAATTTTTGCCGGGGTGCGCAAGGATATGGCCGCGCTGTACCACGCCATGGATGTATTTTTGCTGCCCAGTTTGTTTGAGGGGCTGCCCGTTGTGCTGGTGGAAGCCCAGGCCGCCGGCCTGCCCTGCTTTGTGGCCGATACGGTGGACCCCGGCGCGGCGTTTGCCGGCAACATCCACTACCTGCCCTTACAGAATGAAGCCGCCTGGGCTGATTCCATTGCCGCGGCGGACCTGACCCGTGACCCCAACGCCCAGGCCAAAGCCATTGCCGCCGGATTTGATGTACACACCAGCGCGGGCATCCTGCAAAAATTTTACCTGGAGCAGACGCAGAAATATACAAAGGAGGTGCAGCCATGAGTGAAACCGAGCCCCAGTTCAAAGGCCCTGCCATTGCCGTGGTAGTGCCGGTACATAACGGCGCTGTGTTTTTGCAGCAGTGTCTGGCATCCCTGGCTGCGCAGACCTTTGGCGATTTCGCCTGTTTTGTGGTGGATGACGGTTCCACCGATGAAAGCGCCGAGCTTGCCGCCGCGTGGGAAAGCCGGGACGCCCGGTTTGTTGTGATCCACCAGCGCCAGAGCGGTGTTGCCGCCGCCCGCGCTGCCGGGGTGCGCGCGGGGCTGAACCTGAACGCCCGGTGGTTTGCCTTTTGTGATGCGGACGACTGCTACCACAAGCAGTTTTTGGATGCGCTGTACCATGCTGCCCAAACCACCCGCTGCCAGATTGCCTGCTGCCGGTATGACTGCTTTACCGAGGATATTCCTCCGGAAAGCCCGCCGCCCAGCCAGACCACGGTGTTTCAGCCGCCCGCCCATCTGGATGCCCTGCTGCATGACCACCGGGTGGACTTTGGGCTGTGGAACAAGCTGTACGCCCACGAGCTGATCACCGCCGAGATCATGGACAACGGCCTTGCCTACAACGAAGACCTTGTGGCCAACTGGCAGATTTTCAGCGCGGCAGACGGCTGTGCCTATGTGGATTTTGCAGGCTACCATTACCGGCAGCACGCGGCTTCGGCCAGCCACCGTGCCCTGCCGCCGGAAAGCATTGACCAGCAGCGCCAGGCCGCCGTGTTCATCCGCGAGCATGCCAGCCCGGCCATCCAGCAGAGCGCCAACGCCTTTTATTACGAAAAGCTGGTCTACCTTGCCAGCATGATTTTGCGGCGGGACGATGCCGCCGCCTACCGCGTGCAGATCAACGAGCTGGGGGTGGGCATCCGCGCCGGGCTGCAGGACCCTAACCTTGGCCGCAACCCGCGGCTGCCGCTTGCCATCCGCGCGGCGGCGTGGGCAACCATCAACTGCCCGGTGCTGTGGCGCAAAGTGTGCCGTACCATGTTAAAAGACCGGCGCTGACTCCTTTTGCACAGGATAAACACCATGCGTATTTTATTTATACTGGATAGTGTGGAAAACCCAACCTCTGCCAATGTGCTGATGGCACAGCGTTTGGCAGGGGTGCTTTGTGCTGCCGGGCACACTGTACACCTGCTGGAACTATGGGACGGCCTGCATCCCCAGCCGGAGCTGCCCGGCTGCACCGTGCACTGCCTTGCCTTTGCGGACGAGCGCCTGATGAACGCCGCGCTGGAAAACGGCCGCAGTGGCGGTTCGCCCATTCCGGTGCGGCTGGCGCGGCTTTGCTGCCACCCCACGGCGGTGGCGGCGGCGTTCCGCCAGCTGGTGCTGCACGCCCCGCGCCGGGTGGTGGATACCCGCCGGGAGCTGGAAAAGCTGGATGCTGCGTTCCATTTTGAGGTGATCTGCGCTGTTTGTGCGCCCTACCGCGCCGCGTTTGCGCTGGAAACCGCACAGGTGCAGGCCAAAAAGGCCATCTGGCAGCTGGACCCCTATGCTTCCAACCGGGATTATCAGGCCCCCGGCGGCTACCCGCGGGAGCTGGAGCTGCTGAACCATCTGGCCGCCGCCTTTATCACCCGGCAGGCCGTTGGGGATTACGCCCCCGGCGCCCCGCTGGCCGCGGCGGCGGAAAAAGTTCATGTGCTGGATTTCCCCAGTCTGGTGCTCCCAGCGGCAGTGCCGAACCATGCAGCAGACAGCAAAAAGCGCTGCGTGTTCTGCGGTTCTTTGTATCCCGGCCTGCGGGAGCCGGGCTTTGCGCTGGAACTTTTCCGCGCCCTGGGCCCGGCCAGCGGCTGGACCCTGACGATGGCAGGCGGCGGCTGGCAATACTTTGCCGCGGACGCTGCCCAGACCAAGGCTGTATTGGGCGAACAGTTTGAACAGCCCGGCCCCGTGCCCGCCGAAACCGCCCGCACCATGCAGGCACAGGCCGATGTTCTTTTGAACCTTGGCAACGCGGTAGACAACCAGCTGCCCAGCAAACTGTTTGACTACTTTGCTGCGGGCAAGCCAGTTTTGCACCTCTGCATGATCGAAAATGACCCTGCCCTGCCCTATCTGGCCCGCTATCCGCTGGCGCTGGTGCTGCACCAAGGCCAGGCTGATGCTGCGGATATTCTGCACCGCTGGCTGGGTGAAGTGTGCGGTAAACAGCTGCCCTTTGGGGAAGTGTGTGACCTCTTCCCTGAGCTGGTGCCGCAGGCGGTTGCGGCTGAATTTGTGAGGTGGCTAATGTGAAGGTACTCTGGCTTGTCAGCATCACCATCCCTGCTGCCGCGGATGCCTGCGGTTTGCAGGCAAAAGAGATCGGCGGGGGTTGGCTTTCCGGCGCGCTGGGCGGCATGACCGCCGCACCGGACGCCCCGGCCATTACCGTTGCCAGCGTGGATGCCCGCGCGGAAACTTTAACCGTTTGCAGCAAAAACGGCGTAAGTTTTGCACTGGTTCCCACCGGAAGTGTGGAAAACTTTTCTGCCCTGCTCAAAAAGATTGCCCCGGATCTTGTCCATATCTGGGGCACCGAGTACGCTGCCGCCCGCACCATACAGCAGGCGGCCCAGGCGGCGGGGATACCGGTGCTGGTGGGCATCCAGGGCGTGATGGTTGACTGTGCCCTGCACTTGAATGACGGCGTGCCAGCACGGCTGCTACACTCCTGCGCGGCGCAGCATTTGATTGACCGCCATGTGCCGGGCGGGCTGCTGGACGTGAACCAGGCCCGTTTTGACACCCTTGCCCAGAGTGAAGCCGCCGTGCTGGCCAACGCCCGCCATGTGACCGGGCGCACCAGCTTTGACCGTTCCGCCGTTCAAAAGCTGGCCCCGCAGGCCAGTTATTACCCCTGCAACGAAACGCTGCGCCCGGAGTTTTACACCCCACCGGTGTGGCACCCCCGCACCTTTGGCGAAGCGCCGGTGCTGCTGCTCAGCCAAGGCAACTACCCGCTCAAAAACCTGCATACCGTGCTCAAAGCGCTGCCCGCCGTGCTGGCGCAGTACCCCGGCGCGGTGCTGCGGGTGGCGGGCTGGCCCCCGCTGGACAAAGGGCCGCTGCTGCGCCCGGTGATTGACTGGATGTTCCCCTACCAGACCTGGTGCAAACAGCTGATCCGCCGCCTGGGGCTGGCGGACCATGTGCAGTACACCGGCCCGCTGGATGCCGCCGCCATGCGGCAGGCTTACCTGGATGCCGATCTCTTCCTGTTGCCGTCTTACAGCGAGAACAGCCCCAACAGTCTGGGCGAAGCCATGCTGCTGGGCCTGCCCTGCGTGGCCAGCGCGGCAGGCGGCATCCCGGATATGCTGCAAAGCGGCGTGCAGGGGATGCTGTACGGTGCCGCCGGGGATGATGCCGCCCTGAGCGCGGCCATTTTACAGGTGCTTGCCCTGCCGGACCACGGCACGGCGCTGGGCACCGCCGCGCAGATCCGCGCCCGAGTGACCCATGACGCGGCCAAAAACACCGCACAGATGATTGAAATTTACCGCAAAGTCCTGCAAAGGGAGGGAACACTGTGAGCCTGCCCGCCATTGGGGTGGTGATCCCCTGCTATAAGGCCGAGCACACGCTGCGCCAGACGGTTGAAAGCGTGCTGCAGGGTGCACCGGACAATTTGCAGCTGGTGCTGGTGGAGGACGGCAGCCCGGACGGCACCGGCGCGTTGTGTGATGCCCTTGCCGCCCAGGACCCCCGCGTTACCGCACTGCACCAGCCCAACGGCGGGGCATCCGCCGCGCGCAACGCGGGGTTGGATACACTGTGCCGCAGCGGTGCCGAGTGGGTGCTGTTTGTGGATGCGGACGATACCCTGCTGCCGGGGCTGTGGCAGGCGCTGCCTGCTGCATTTGATGCGCAGCCGGGCCTGATTTTGTACGGCATGGTGCGCGCCAGCGGCCCTGCCCCCAATCCGCTGGCCCCCGGCTGCTATGCCGGCCCCGCCGCGCTGGGGGATGCGCTGGACCCGCTGCTGTTTGAAAGCGGCTACCTCGCCGCCCCCTACCCCAAGCTGTTCCGGCTGGATGTGATCCGCCGGAACAAGCTGCGGTTTGACCCACGCTTAAAAATCAATGAAGATGTTTTGTTTAATCTTCAATATTTGCGGTTTTTGCTTTTTTTACAAAAAAACTCTGCCATTTATTGCCTTGCAGGTGTATACTATAATCAGAATGATATGCTTGCGGGCAGTCTGTCCCGCTCCCTGCGGGGGGATTTGCTGGACGCCGAGGCTGTGACCCGCCCCGTGCTGGAAGCATTCTTGACGGATGCCAAGCTGCCTGCACCAGAAATTGACCGCCTGGTGCAAATAAGCCGGGTGCGTGCCGCGTTAAATCAATATGGGCTGCTGACCGGCTGCCCCGGCCGCATGCCGTTTGCCCAGCGGCGGCAGCTGTTTGCCCGCATTTTGCAGGATGCTGATGCCCGCGCGGCCCTGTGCGCCCGCCTGACTGCGGACCCCAACCGCCTGCTGGCGCTGCCCTACCGGCTGGGGGTATTTTTGCACAGCGCCTGGCTATTGGCCGCTTATACCCAGCTGAAAAACCGCTTTTTATGAGAGGAACGTTTTGCATGCCGAACCCGACCATTTCCATTGTGACAACTGTATATGACGCCAAGGATTACATCCCCCGCACGGTGCGCAGCATTCTGGCCCAGAGCTTTACGGACTTTGAGCTGCTGCTGGTGGAGGATGGCAGCCCCAACGGCTGCGGCGAGCTGTGTGATGAGCTTGCCAAAACCGACCCGCGCATCCGGGTGTTCCACAAGGAAAACGGCGGCCCGGCCTCCGCTTTGAACGTTGGGCTGGACAATGCCCGCGGGGATTACATCGGCTTTGTGGATTCGGACGACCTGGTGGATCCGGATCTCTACGAAACACTTTTGAATGCCATCCGCGAAAATGATGTGCGCATTGCCTCCTGCAATGCCGACGCGGTGGACGAACAGGAAAAGCCCGTGCCGGGGGCCGGGGTCAACATCAACATTGCCGGGCGGCACATGGCCATGGAGCTGCTGCTGGATACCTTTAAAACCGGCGGCTTTTACGGGCTGCTGTGCTGGAACAAGCTGTTTGACATCCGCCTGTTCCGCGATAAAGGCGTGCATTTTGACGAAACCATGTTCTTTGGCGATGACGCCAGCGAGCTGCACCGCGTGTATGACGGCGAGTATGTTTACTGTGTGCCGCGCGTGCTGTACCACTACCGGCGGCGCGGCGGCCAGATGACCGAGGTGCTGTTTCCGCCGCGGCGGCTGGATGATTTGAAAATGTACTGGAACTGGCTGGGCTGGTTTGCCGCGCAGCCGGACAAAACCGAATATAAAGGTTATTATGAATGGGCCGTGGCATGGTACTGGAAGGTGTTTTACCTGTTCTGGTGCCAGGCCAGCGAGGCCGGAGCCATGGCAAAGCTGAAACCGGAATTTTTGAAACACAAAAAGCATCTGGACAGCATTTTGCCGGACATCCTGCGCTGCCCGCATGTGCCCGGTGCCGAAAAAGCGCGCGCTGTGCTGTTCTGCGCCGCACCGGGGCTGACCTACACGCTGGCACACGCCCGCGGCAAGTTGCATGGCAGCAAAACGGACTGAGGAATGAGGGGGAAAAACAAGATGGAACATATTGCAGTTAGTGTGATCGTTCCCATTTACAACGCAGAGCCCTGGCTGGAAGAGTGCGTGCAGAGCATTCTGGACCAGGATTTCCCGGCCAGCTACGGCACGATCGAAGTGCTGCTGATCGATGACGGCGCAACGGATGGCAGCGGCGCTTTGTGTGACCGCCTTGCCAAGCGGGACAACCGCATTAAAGTGGTGCACCAGGAGAACCAGGGGCTTTCCGGCGCGCGCAACACCGGCATTGATATGGCCCGCGGCCGTTATTATGCCTTTATTGACAGCGACGATGTGGTGCGCCCGGCGTACCTGAAAAAGATGTACGAAGCCTGCGAAGCGCACGACGCCTACATGGCGATCTGCGCAGTGGAGGACGTACAGGAGAACGGCAAGCCCCTGCCGGAGCCGGTGTTCACCCCGCCCACGCAGGAAGGTGTGTTCCGCGGCAAGGATCTGCTGAATGATTTTTATGCCCCCAACGGCACTTATTACACCGTTGCATGGAACAAGCTTTACCGCGCCGAGGTGTGGAAGCTGCTGCATTACCCGGAGGGCCGCCTGCACGAGGATGATTTTGTGGCGCACCGGCTGTTCTGGCGGTGCGATAAAGTGGTGTGCCTGCCGGATGTTTTGTACAATTACCGCCTGCGTTCCGGCAGCATTATGCGCACCAGCCTGAAACCCGGCGCGTTTGACGCGGTGGACGGCCTGGCTGACCGGTACCGCTTTTATGTCGAGAACGGCGCGGACCGTTCGGTGATTGATTCGGCTTATGCTGCCTGTTGGCGGCGGTATCTTTTCCTGTGCGCCAAGGTACGCCAGAACCCGGAGCCGCAGCTGGTCAAGGCCATCAGCAAGGAGCAGTTTCTGATGCAGGGGCTGATCAGCTACCTGCCCAACTGCCGCCACATGAAGATGACCGAAAAGCTTTCCGCCGCCCGCTGGGCCATGATGCCCGCCGAAAGCCTTTGCCCGGCAAAGTGATTGTTTACGGGAGCTTTCCAGCCTTTTTTGAAAAAAAGGCTTCGGCGAAAAAACTTTAATATAATAGAATATAAGAATAAAAATAGGGATTGGATAATGTCATAGCGTTTTTCCAAGGATTGTATATGGGACAAACGGCCACGGGACGATGCAAGCATCGTCCCCTATAAATAATTTTTAGGTTTGCGATAACCATTTTGCGTTTCTCCCCAACGCGATAAGGGCATCGCGCCCTACAGAATATTTTGCCGCTCATCACGCACTTTCAAACATTCCAAAGCCTAATATTTCCTGAGCGGCGCTGCGCGCCGCGGTCCACCACCATTATTCTTTATTCTTTTTTAATTATTCTTTACCTACCCCATTCCTAATTAAACTCCTAACTCCTCCCTCCTAACTCCTCCCTCCTAACTCCTAACTAATTTTCCGTCCACACCAAACTTTCAAACCAACGAAAAAAGGGGTTGTCCATTTTGCCGCTGCGCTCGCCGAATACACCGCGCAAACCGCGCATTTTGCTGGTTCCGCCGCCGGAGCTGCCGGTTCCTGCTGTGCAGGGCGGCGCGGTGGAAACCCTTGTCACCCACCTGATCCGTGAAAATGAACGGGCGGGCAAGCTGGACCTGCTGTGCGCCAGCATCCCGGACCCGGAAGCCGCCGCCCAGGCACAAGGGCTGCAGCACACCAAAATGCTGTACGTTGCCAAGCCCCGCGGCGTGCGCCGGTATTACCCCATGGTGTTTCTGGAGCGCTGCTTTGGCGTTGCCGCCCCGTATGACCCGTGGTATCAAAAGGTTCAGCTTTCCCTTGCACTGGAGCTGCCCACGCCGGACCTGATTGTGGCGGAGGGCGGTACCCTGACCCAGTGCAGCGCCATCAGCAAAATGTTCGGCAAGCGGCGTTGCCTGGCCCACCTGCACGGCCAGACCAGCTGCAGCCATGAGATGGACGCCATTTACGGCGGTATTCTGGCCCTGAGCGAGTTTATCCGCGATGATTACCTCAAAACCAGCGAGCTGGACCGCAAGCATGCCTACATCCTGCACAACTGCATTGATACCGCCCGCTTTGTGCCCGGCCCGGCGGATGCTGCGCTGCGGGCTTCCCTCGGCTTTGCGCCGGAAGATTTTGTTGTACTGTTCTGCGGCCGCCTGGAGCCGGATAAGGGCATCCACAAGCTGTTGGAAGCGATGGAGAATATCCATGACCCGCGCATCAAGCTGCTGATTGTGGGCAGCCCGTTTTTTGGCCGTACCCAGCAAAGCCCGTTTTTGCGCAAGTTGGAACAGCAGGCCGAGACCCTTGGCGACCGGGTGCGCTTTACTGGCTATGTGCCCAATGATTCGATGCCGGAATATTACCGCCTGGCGGACCTTGTCTGCGTGCCCACCTTGGTGGAGGAAGCCGCCGGGCTTGTGGCGGTGGAAGCCATGGGTTGCGGCCGACCGGTGCTTGCCACCCGCAGCGGCGGTATGCCGGAATATCTGGACGGCAGCCAGGCCGTGCTGGTGGACCGTGACGGCAATGTAGCCGGACAGCTGAGCTTTGCCATCCGCATGCTGTACGAACACCCGGATCTGCGCGCCCAGATGAGCACCGCCGGTGCAAAGACGGCACAGCGCTATTCTTCTGCACGCTTTTATGATGATTTTGTACGCATTGTGTACGATTTTGGAGGTCACCTATGGAACAGCCCGTCATCTGTGTGATCGTTCCGGTATACAAGGCGGAAGCCACCCTGCCTCGCTGCATCGAAAGTGTGCTGACCCAGCAGCTGCCGGGCGGGCTGCGGCTGATCTTGGTGGACGATCAAAGTCCAGACCGCAGCGGCGAAATTTGTGACGCTTACGCAGCAAAGGATCCCCGTGTGATGGTACTGCACCGCAGGGAACGCGGGGTTTCCGGCGCGCGCAATGCCGGGCTACGGGCCGCCACCGGCGAGTATATTGTATTTTTGGACAGTGACGATGCCCTGCGCCCCGGCGCTTTGGCCGCCGCCCTTGCGGCACAGGCCGCTGCCCCCAACGCTTTTGTGCTCTGGCACTACACCATGCAGCCGGACGATACCACCCCTGTAACCACAGTAGCCCACCCGGCCCAACAGAGCGACCTGGCCCGCCTGCACCTGGACTGCCTGATCGCCATGCCGTGGAACAAGCTTTACCGGCGCACATACGCCCGGCAGCTTGCCTTTGACCAGGCTTATACCCTTGGCGAAGATTTGCAGTTTGTGCTGGATTATCTGGCTCTGCTGGGGCGCTGCCAGCCGGATTTCAGCTACCTTGTGCTGGAAAGCGCCCTGACCTTTTACGATTGCAGTCGCACCGGCACCCTTTCCACCAAGTACCACGCCAATTACTGCGAAATTTGGCCCAAGCATTTTGCCAAGCTGAACGCCGCCTGCACCGCTGCTGCCTGCCCGCCGCAGGATATGCTGCCGCTGCACCGCGCGGAATTGCAGGTTTTGGCGGAGGGTGCCGCGGACATTTTGCGGCGGGCCCCCGACGCCATGCCCGCACGCCGCGCCAAAGCCCGTACCGCGCTGCAAAGTCCATGGCTGAAAAGCCTGCTGGATACAATGCGCCATGAGCACTGTTATAGCCCCTATTACCTGCCCTGCCGCTGGAACAGCTTGCGTCTGCTATGGATGTTGTCCGAAGCTGCGCGCACGCAAAGCCCCCTGTTCGGCAAGCTGGACTGGGCTGGGTATTATTTGCTGCTGGGCCGCATGAAGCGCGGCTGAACCGCAGCCTGCTTTCTCTCTGGTATTACAGTACATTTCCCCCAGGCAGCGCCGCTGGCTTGCCTGGGGTTTTGTTTTTGCATCGTCAGGTTTTTGGGGTTGTAGATTGTATTCACCTGCTTAACATGGTATAATGGGACAGAATTATCTCTTTGTACTATTTTTAACACATTTGGGTGAATTATTTAATAGTCAACCACTGCAGCGGCACTGCTTTTATGTGTTTGGCCGCTAAATCTGTTTTGGAGTGTTTTAGATGATGTTTTTATCGCGTGCAGAGTCCTCTTATCTGCACCAGCACCTAAGCGTTGTGCGCCATGTCACCCTGGACCCGGAGGGCCCCGGTGTGCTGCGCATTCACCTGCTCCCTTGCAAAAAAGCACGGCGCAATGTGCCGTTTGTTGCACTTTTGAACGGGCAGGATATTTTGCCGCTCAGCGTTTCCTGGGCCATTCTGCTGGCAGGGCTGATGGACGCCCTGCAGCCTTTTGAGGGCAAGGAGATCACCGAGGACCAGTGGGCCGGCATTGCCGCCCAGGCTGTGGAAACCGCCGCTGCTGTTTACCCGAAAACGGCTCCCGACCAGATCCGCGCGGATTTGAATGCCATGCTGACCTCCTTCCGCGCGCTGACCGCCGGGCAGGAACCGCCCGTGCATGTGCAGCCGATGGACCTGGGCGCTTACGCCCGCTATATGGCAGCCCCCCACCGTATGGACCTGATGGTAAGCTCCATGGAAAAGGACGGTGCCTGGCACTGCAACCAGAAATGCCTGCACTGTTACGCCGCCAACCAGCCCCTTGGCGCGGTGAAAGAGCTGGATACCGACCAATGGCTGGCTGTTATCCAAAAATGCCGCGCGGCGGGCATTCCGCAGCTGACCTTTACCGGCGGCGAACCCACCATGCGCAATGACCTGGTCAGCCTGGTGCATGCCGCACAGTGGTTTGTTACCCGGCTGAACACCAACGGCCGCATGCTGACCAGCGCCCTTTGCCGGGAACTGGCGGACGCCAGCCTGGACAGCGTGCAGGTCACCCTATATTCGGCGGATGAAGCGATCCATAACACGCTGGTGGGTGCCCCCGGCTATGCGGACACCATCAGCGGCATCCGCAATGCGGTGGAGGCGGGGCTGAATGTCAGCATCAACACCCCGCTGTGCAGCCTGAACCAGGGTTACACCGCAACGCTGGCGCTGGCCAACTCTCTTGGCGTGCGCTATGCCACCTGCAGCGGGCTAATTCCCACCGGCGGGGCCGAAACCGACCCCAGCAAGGCCACCCGCTTAACGCCGGAAGCACTGACCGCCGTGCTGCGCCCCGCGATGGCCTATGCTGAACAAAACCACATGGAGATCAACTTTACCAGCCCCGGCTGGCTGCCGGATGCGGTACTGTTGGACCTTGGCTTTACCCAGGTGCCCAGCTGCGGGGCCTGCCTTTCCAACATGGCCGTTGCGCCGGACGGCACCGTTCTGCCCTGCCAGAGCTGGCTGCGGGAGGGCGCTGGCCTGGGCAACATCCTGCATGACCCCTGGCACAAGATCTGGAATGCCCCCGCCTGCCGTCGTGTGCGGGAAGAAAGTGCGAAAATGGAACACATCTGCCAGCTTGGCACAACCGTTCCCGCACAGGGAGGTTTGTGATGAAACAATCCGTTTTACGCTTTGCCGCGCAGCTGTGGGCTATGCTGGCCGTTCTGCTGCTGTTTGTTGCCGCCGCCCTGCCCGCCCATGCGGATGACGGCGACATGGATGAGATCACCCACTATACCGTAACAGTGGACACCCGCGCCGATGGCTCCGCCGATATCACCTATGAGCTGGACTGGAACGTGATCGGCGGCAGCCTGGATGAACCGCTAACCTGGGTGCGCATCGGCCTGCCCAACAGCCACAACGACAGCCTGGTCAACCTGACGCCGGATACAGTTCTTAACGTAAGTTCCGTGGATGACGGCGGTTCCTTTGCCAAGGTTGATTTTATCAACGCCTACTTCCCACCGGATATTGCCGCCACCATCGGCGCACAGAGCAGCGTACACTTTGCGTTCCAGGTACACCAGTCCCATCTGTTTTTGCTGAACGAGGACGGCAACGCCGACTACAGCTTTACCCCCGGCTGGTTCGATGATTTGTGTGTGGATGAGCTGACCATCCGCTGGGTGGCGCTGGACGGTATCCAGGCCGATAACGACAGCCAGGACGGCAACTATCTTGTGTGGAACTTTGGCCCGCTGGACCATGGCGAAAGCGCCACGGTGCATGTCAGCGTTCCCGCCCATACAGCACAAAACTACTCCCCCGATGCTGCCGCAACGGACAGCGAAATGTATTATGACGACAGTGACCAGGTACTGGTTTTCTTCTTCGTGCTCCTTCTGGTCATTATCGTGATTGCTCTGATCACGGTTTCCGTTTCCCGCACAAACGGGATCTGGAACGGTGGTTTTGGCGAGGATGACCCCGACGACTGGTACTGGTATTCCAACGGGCACACCCATATCCATGTTGCCCGTAATCTGCCCCCGCCAGAAGGCTACCATCGCGTTCCCCCACCCGCAAACTTCAAGGCCGGGGGCGGAAAGACCCGCGGCGGTGGTGCCGGGCGGCGCAGCGGCGGTTCGGATCACTCCAACCATTCCAGCTGCGCGTGTGCGTGTGCCTGTGTTTCCAGCTGTGCATGCGCCTGCGCGTGTGCGGGCGGCGGCCGCGCCGGGTGCAGTACCAAAAACTTTTATAAAATTACCGTGAAAAAAGCCGACTGATATAACGGAGGGCAAAGCCATGAGCCTGGAAGATCAATACGATGCCTGGGTGCGAAGTGTGACCGGTACAGGCCGCCACAGCGCTACCAAACAGGACCGCGATGCCGCGCAAAACAGCCTGAACGCCATGCAGGCCCAGCTGGACGCTTTGGCCGAAAGCCAAAAACGCCAGAAATCTGCCGCGGACGCCCTGAACGCCGTGCAGCGCGCCGGCGCCGCCACCGCGGACAGTGTGCGCCGCATGAGCAGCGAGCTGACCCAAAGCCTGCGCCAGGACGGCCTGCTGGGCGGCAAAACCGCACAGCCTGCCCCCGCAGCAGAACCGGTAAAAGCCGGCCCGGAAAACTTTAATGGCCTGGCCGACCGGGTGCGCCAGCAGGTGCTGGGGCAGGATGCCTTTGTGGGGCAGGTGGTCAAGGCGTTCCGCCGCCCCTTTGTGATGGGCACCGCTGATACCGCCCATGCCCGCGGCAGCATGCTGCTGTGCGGCCCCACCGGTACCGGGCGGCACTATGCCCTGACCTGCATTGTGGACGAGATGGCAGGCCGCGGACTTTTGCACAGCGCCCTGATTGAAACGATGGATCTGGCCCTGTACCCCGGCCCCGCACAGGAAAAGCTGTTTTTGCAGGACCTGTATGCCGCCTTGCAGTCTGACGCCGAGGTTCTGGCCTTTGACCATTACGAAAGCTGTGCATCCAATTACCTGAACATGCTGGCAACGCTGGCCATTGACGGCACTCTGCCGCTGACCAGCCGCTATGTATTGCAGCGCGGCATTCTGGTGGATGTGGGCACCGCCCTGGCCCCCGGCGCGATCGGCGAATTGCAGGCTGCCGGCAAGTATTTTGTATTTTTCTCCAACCGGGACGAAACCGCCCTGGCGGACAAGTTCGGCGCGCGGTTCGTGGACGCGCTGGAGGGGGACATCTGCCGCACCCAGGCGTTCACCCCCGAAAGCCTGGCCGCCATTGCCGCGCGGGAGCTGAACCACCTGGCCCAGCGGGTCAAGGCGCAGTGCGGCCTTGTGCTTGCCATGGGCAGCGATGTGCGGGACCTGGTTGCCGCGCAGTACGGCAAAACCAGCGGCATGACCGCCATGCGCGATTATGTCGACAGCATCTACCGCGCCTTTGCAGAGTACGTTCTGGATGCGGACGACATTCCTACCGCCGGAACGCCCGCCAAATTGACGGTGGACGGCAGCCGCCTGATGGCCGCCATTGGCAGCGGTGAACCGTTTGACCTGCTGGCCCTGCTGCCCCGCCAGTACCGCGGCGATGTGGATGCCGTGGAAGCGGAGCTAGATGCCATTGTGGGCCTTGACGAAGTAAAGGATTTTGTGCGCGGCATTGCCCAGAACGTGCAGGCCCAGCAAAAGCGCAAGGCCCAGGGCCTGAAAGTTGCCGATGTGAACATGCACATGATTTTTACCGGCAACCCCGGCACCGGCAAAACCACGATTGCCCGCATTCTGGCCAAGTATCTGAAAGCCATCGGCGCACTGCGCGGCGGCCAGCTGGTTGAAGTGACCCGTGCCGACCTGGTGGGCCGCTATGTCGGCCATACGGCCCCGCTGACCAACCAGGTGATCCAGAGCGCTTTGGGCGGCGTGCTGTTCATTGATGAAGCATACAGCCTGTACCGCGGCGGCGAGGACAGCTTTGGGCTGGAAGCCATTGACACCCTGGTAAAGGGTATTGAGGACCACCGCGATGACCTGGTGGTGATCCTGGCCGGGTACAGCAAGGAGATGGCGCTGTTCCTGACGGCGAACTCCGGCCTGGCCAGCCGCTTCCCGAACCAGATTGAATTCCCGGATTACACAGGCGCTGAGCTTTTAGCGATCACCCAGAGCATTGCCAAAAGCAAGGGGTACCGCCTGGACGATGCCTGTGCGATGCCGTTGGTGGCATTCTTCGACCGCCGCCAGTCAGAGAACGCCGCCGAAAATGGCAACGGACGCATGGCCCGTAACACGCTGGAAAAAGCCATCCTGAACCAGTCCAAGCGCCTGGTCGCGGATGCTGATGCCGCGCTGGACCTGCTGCTGCCGGGGGATTTCGAACTGGAGTGATTCCTTACGGGAGTTTTCCGGCCTTTTGAAAAAGGCCTTGGCGAAAGACTTTAATGGGTATCGCATAAATCACATAAGCTAAGGTGTATCTGAAAACAAAGAAAATAACGGATATTTCGCAAAATCCCGCTGTGTTTGTAGAAATAGACTAAATTTTCGACTTTTCAGATACACCCTAAGAAATAGGCATGCGGATTCTCGGTAGATACGAGGGTCCGCATGCCTTTGGTTTTGCGGGGGATCGGTTTGGAGTCTGGGATTTTGGTGCAAAAGTTCGCAGTGCGGCAGGGTTCCGCGGGACGATGCAAGCATCGTCCCTTACAAATGTTTTTAGGTTTGTGACACGTAATTTATGTTTCTCCCCGGCGCGATGAAGGCATCGCGCCCTACAGGGTGTTTTATTGTTCGCCGCGCATTTCCAAATAGCAACAACCCTAAGGCAACACCACACAATTCCCGCCTTACGGCTTAAGCACCGCTCCGACGGCTGCGGCACGACATCTGCGTTGCCAAAATGCTCGATAATACACAAAGTATTATCTGCGCTTTTGGCCTAGCAGCTGCCGCACCTCGCTCGCCGTATCGGCACTTAGAATTATGCGGTATTGCCATAATTACTAACTACTAATTTCTAATTGCCGCCGAAAACTCCTCCCTCCTAACTAAAAAAATCCGCCCCATCCAGAACAGCTCTCACCATTCTAAACGGGGTGGACAAAAGTTTGATTTACAGTACCTTGGACAAAAACGCTTTCAGGCGCGGATTGTCGGGGTTCTCAAAGAACTCCTGCGGGGGCTTATCGACCTTGATAACACCCTCATCAATAAAGATCACACGGTTGGCAACCTCGCGGGCAAAACCCATTTCGTGGGTCACCACCACCATGGTCATGCCATCGCGGGCCAGTTCTTTCATCAGTTCCAGAACTTCGCCTACCATTTCGGGGTCCAGCGCGCTGGTGGGCTCGTCAAACAACAGCACTTCAGGGTTCATGGCCAGTGCACGCACAATGGCAATGCGCTGTTTCTGGCCGCCGGAAAGCATGTTGGGGTAAACATCCGCCTTATCGGCCAGGCCAATGCGCTCCAGCAGCTCCATGGCCTGCTTGTCGGCAGCAGCCTGGCTCATACGGCCCAGGCGCACCGGAGCCAGCGTGATGTTCTTTTTCACCGTCAGGTGGGGGAACAGGTTAAAATGCTGGAACACCATGCCCATCTGGGCGCGGGTGGCATCAATGTCGCGTTCGGTGATCTCTTTGCCGTCCAGCATAACCGTACCACCGTCCGGTTCTTCCAGGCGGGTCAGGCAGCGCAGAAAAGTGGACTTGCCGCAGCCGGAAGGCCCAACCAGGCAGACAACATCGCCCTTATTGATGGTCAGGTCAATGCCCTTGAGCACGTCCAGACCGTTATAGTTCTTTTTTAAGTCCTTAACGACGATCACTCTTCGCCAGCCTCCCTTCCAGTTTGCCAAGCAGCCAGGTAAAGATCATAACCAGAATCAGATACATCAGCGCCACGCCGAACAACGGGAACATCGGCTCGTAAGTACGGTTCATGATGCCCTGTGCAGCGTACAGCAGCTCCTTACCGCCAATAACGGTGATGAGCGAGGTATCCTTGAGAAGGACGATGAACTCATTGCCCAGGGCAGGCAGCACCGAGCGGATGGCCTGCGGAATCACGATCAGCACCATGGTTGTCATGTAGTTCAGGCCCAGGCTGCGGCCGGCTTCCATCTGGCCGGGGTCAACGGCCATCAGACCGCCGCGGATGATCTCCGAAACATACGCACCGGAGTTAATGCCCAGTGCCAGCGCACCGACCATGGTAAAGTTGCGGCTGTTGGCAAAGATAACCATGCTCATAATCAGCATCTGCACCATCATGGGGGTGCCGCGGATCACAGTGGCGTATAGCTTGCATACAGCGTTGGCAACGGCAAGAGCCGGGTCGTGGTGGCCGCGGCGCTGCTGGTCATGCGCAACACGCACCAGGGCAACCACGCTGCCCAGCACCACGCCGATCGTCAAAGCAATTGCCGTTACATACAGCGTGGGGATGACCCCTTTGAGGTATTGCTGCCAGCGGTTTGAGGCAATAAATGCCTGGTAGAATTTGACGAACAGATCCTGCCCGAAATCCAGCTTTGTACCAGCTTTCGCCAGCTGGGTCAGCATTTCGTATTGTGCGGCCATCCGCATTCCACACCTTTCCTGTGTTCCGGCACCAGGGCACCGGGCGTTTATTTTACGGTCTTACCAACAAAAGGGAGGCGCCCCTGTGGGCCACCTCCCTGTGGCACTTGTGAAAAAGTTGCTTTATTCAGCAGTGATGTACTTGTCCACGATAGCCTGCAGGGTGCCGTCGGCCTTCAGCTCTTCCAGAGCGGTGTTGATGGCATCCTTCAGTTCGGTGTTGCCCTTACCAACGCCGATTGCGTAGCTTTCTTCCACGTAAGCGGTGTCCAGCAGCTTCAGGCCGGGGTTGGCAGCAATAAATTCCTTAGCGGGAGCGTTATCAATAACAACGCAGTCAACCTGGCCGTTGTTCAGCATCTGCACGGCAGTCAGGCCGTTGTCGTAAGCAACAACGTTCTCATCGCCAAAGTCGTCAGAGCAGTACAGGTAGCCGGTGGTACCGCGCTGGGTGCCGATTTTCTTGCCAGCCAGGTCATCCACGCTGGCAATATCGGAATCTTCCTTGACGATGATGGACTGGATGCCGGTTGCGTAAGAGTCGGTGAAGTCCATCACGTTCTGGCGCTCGTCGGTAACGGTAACGCCAGCCATAACCATATCGGCCTTGCCCTGCTGTACAGCCAGCAGTGCAGCGTCAAAGTCCATATCATCGATCTGCAGCTCCAGGCCCAGCTTGTCAGCAATGGCCTGTGCGGTCTCAATGTCGATGCCCTCAAATTCGCCGGAATCGGTGGTCATCTCGTACGGGGGGAAGGCTGCGTTGGTGGACATGATCAGCTTGCCCGGCTCAACGGTGGACAGCTCAGCAGTTTCAGTCTCGCTGGCTGCTTCAGAGGAAGCAGCCTCGGAAGATGCAGCATCGCTGGAAGCGGCCTCGGGGGAAGCGGCTTCGGAAGATGCAGCAGAAGAAGCGGTGGAACCGCAGGCAGCCAGGCTCAGGACCAAGGCAGCGGCAGTCATCAAAGACAATGCTTTTTTCATTACAATATACCTTCTTTGTTCATGGTTCTCTGATTTTCAAGGCGTATCTGAAAACAAGGAAAATGACGGACATTTCGCAAACACAAGCAGGATGTAAGGCAAAGAGCCGCAGGAATCCTTTCTGGATTCCAAGGGCAACACCGCACAATTCCCGCCTGACGGCTTAAGCACCGCTTCGGCGGCTGCGGCACGGCATCTGCGTTGCCAAAATGCTCGATAAGACATCCAGTATTATCTGCGCTTTTGGCTTAGCAGCTGCCGCACCTCGCTCGCCGTATCGGCACTTAGAATTATGCGGTATTGCCCAAGGCTTTTTAACGCAAAATCCGGCTGCGTTTGTAGAAATAGACGATACTTTCGACTTTTCAGATACACCCTAGCGCAGCGGCGGAACTTTCCCTCTTTCCGGAGCTGCATCAGGATAAATTCTAGTATAATACATAAATATTCAAAGTCAATGCATAAATATTGGATTCAGCATTTTGCGGCAAGATGGCTGCCCGCCCCACCAGAAATTGTGCATTTTTCAAGCCTGCATTTCACAGTTTTTCCTGATATATTGACGCCGTAAGTTAAACGTGGTAAACTTTACGCGTTCATGAGCGAAATTCATGCCTTTCAGTCGAAATAAACCGGCTTGCATTACCTTGCCGTACAAAAAAGAGGAATCAATATGCTGACATTAGGTGACCTGCACATTGGGCAGGATGCAATCATCCGCGTGGTAGGCGGTGAGGGCGAGCTGCGCCACCACCTGCTGGATATGGGGCTGACCCCCGGCACCGAGGTAACGCTGCGCAAAACGGCCCCCATGGGGGACCCCATTGAAGTGGAGCTGCGTGGTTATGAGCTGACCTTGCGCCTGGCCGATGCGCAGAAAATTGAAATTGACAGCGTGCACGCAACGGACCGCGCCGCCCCCAGCGAAGAGCGCCACAAGGTGGTAGCCCACCCCGGCGTTGGCGAGCTGGACAAAGCCGCCAGCTACCACGAGCGCAAAGCCGGCGCCCCCATTGCCGCCGGTGCACCGCTGACCTTTGCCCTGGCCGGCAATCAGAACTGCGGCAAAACCACGCTGTTCAACCAGCTGACCGGCTCCAACCAGCATGTGGGCAACTTTCCCGGCGTTACGGTGGACCGCAAGGACGGCGTGATCCGCAACCACAAGGAAGCCACCGTAACGGACCTGCCGGGCATTTATTCCCTGTCCCCTTACTCCAACGAGGAGATTGTCACGCGGGATTTTATCCTGAGCGAGCACCCGTCCGGCATTATCAACATTGTGGATGCTTCCAACATTGAGCGCAACCTGTACCTGACCATGCAGCTGATGGAGCTGGATACCCCCATGGTGCTGGCGCTGAACATGATGGACGAAGTGCGCGCCAACGGCGGCACCATCATGGTAAACCAGCTGGAAGAAATGCTGGGCATTCCGGTTGTTCCCATTTCTGCCGCCAAAAATGAGGGCATTGACGAGCTGATCGAACATGCCATCCATGTGGCGCGCTACCGGGAGCTGCCGGGCCGCATCGACTTCTGCACGGCAGGCAGTGACCCAGCAGACCCCAGGGGCGCGGTGCATCGCTGCATCCATTCTGTCGCACATTTGATTGAGGACCATGCCGCTGCCGCCGGGCTGCCGCTGCGCTTTGCCGCCACCAAGCTGGTGGAGGGGGACACCCTGATTGAAAAAGCCCTGCAGCTGAACCCCAACGAAACAGATATACTGGGCCACGCCATTGCTGAAATGGAAACCGTGACCGGGCTGGACCGCGAAGCTGCCCTTGCGGACATGCGCTTTACCTTTATTGAAAAGCTATGCTCCGCCACGGTGGTGAAGCCGGGCGAAAGCCTGGAGCATAAGCGCAGCGTTGCCATTGATAAGATCCTGACCGGCAAATACACTGCCTTGCCCTGTTTTGCGGGCATTATGGCGCTTGTTTTCTGGCTGACCTTTGGCGTAGTGGGCTCCACCCTTTCGGACTGGATGACCCTTGGCATCGACTGGTTTACCGGCGTTGTGGACCGCGCCCTGACGGCGTATCAGATCAACCCGGTGGTGCACAGCCTTGTGATCGACGGCATTTTTGCCGGTGTGGGCAGCGTGCTGAGCTTTTTGCCCACGATCGTTATCCTGTTCTTCTTTTTGTCCATCCTGGAAGATACCGGTTATATGGCCCGCGTGGCCTTTGTTATGGACAAACTGCTGCGCCGCATTGGGCTTTCGGGCCGCAGCTTTGTGCCCATGCTGGTGGGCTTCGGCTGCTCGGTTCCCGCCATTATGGCAACCCGCACCCTTTCCAGTGAGCGTGACCGCCGCATGACGATTTTGCTGACCCCGTTCATGAGCTGTTCCGCCAAGCTGCCCATTTATGCGCTGTTCACCGCCGCGTTTTTCCCGCGGGTATGGCGTGCACCGGTCATGATTTTCCTCTATCTTTTCGGCATTTTGTGTGGTATACTGTATTCGCTGATCCTCAAGCAGACCTGTTTCCGCGGTGAACCGGTACCCTTTGTGATGGAGCTGCCCAACTACCGCCTGCCTTCGCCCAAAAGCGTCGGCCAGCTGATTTGGGAAAAGGCCCGTGATTTTATTCAGCGTGCCTTTACAATTATCTTTGTTGCAACCGTCGTGATCTGGTTCCTACAGACGTTCGACACCCGCCTGAATGTTGCTGCCACCCCGGATTCCAGCCTTCTGGCTTTGGTTGGCAGCCTGATCACCCCCATCTTCAAGCCCCTTGGCTTTGGCGACTGGCGCATTTCCACTGCGTTGATCACCGGCTTTACCGCCAAGGAAAGCGTTGTTTCCACCCTGACCGTCCTGCTGGGCGGCGATACCGGCGCGCTGAACACGCTGTTCAACCCGTTTACTGCGCTGGTTTTCCTGATCTTTACGCTGTTGTATACCCCCTGTGTTGCAGCCATTGCCGCTGTCAAGCGGGAACTGGGCGGTGGCCGGGCTGCACTGGGTGTGGTACTGATGCAGTGCGGCATTGCCTGGGTTGTGGCGTTTGCCGTGCACTGTGTAGGGGTTTTGCTGGGGTTGGCATAAGGGCAGCGTATTCACCTGTCACTTTGTTTTCGCTTAACCCATAGGGAGGTTTTTTCCATGTCACTTCAAAGTATCCTTGTTCTGGTTATTATTTTTGTTCTGCTCGGCGTTGCCATCGGTTTTATTGCCAACAGCGAAAAGGGCTGGCACGGCGGCTGCACCGGCAACTGCGCCAGCTGCCAGGAACACTGCAATGACAAACAGAAAAAGAACCCGCCCAAGCAGCAGTGATGCCAAGGCCGAAGGAGACCGCCGTATGACTGCTGTTCAACAATCCGCCGCTCCGCACCCTGCCGTGCGCCAGCGCATTGACTGGATTGATACTGCCAAAGGTCTGTGCATGATTCTGGTGATTGTGGGGCACACCCTGCCCTACGGCAACCTGATGCGCAATTTCATTTTTTCGTTCCACATGCCGGCCTTTTTCTTTCTGACCGGCTATACGGCCCGCCGCCCGGATACCTGGCAGGGTTTTGCCCGCCGGGTCAGGAAGGACTTTGTTGCACTGATCGTTCCCGTGCTGGGTGTGGTGCAGGTGTTCAACGTTTTGCTGAACTTTTTCCTTTCTGATGACAGAAGCCTGACCAACCTGTGGGATATTGCCCACTACAATGCCATCACCCTGTTCTGGGCCAGCGGTAACCCTGCCGACGGCATTCCCAGCTGCGGCATGCCATGGTTTTTGTTTGCACTGTTCTGGGGCAAGCTGATCTGGGAGCTGCTGGGGCTTTTGTTCCCCAAAGGGGATTTTGCCGTCAGTTTCATTGTCATGCTGTTCGGGGCATACATCGGGCAGGTACAGTATCTTCCCCAATGTCTGGATGTTGCAATGGTCGTTGTCATGTACCTCACATTGGGGCAGCTGTTCCGCCAGCATCAGGCACTGTTGGACCGTTACCGGGTCCCGCTTTTCCTTGCTATGCTGATCCCCTGGGCATGGTGCTGCCAGCAGGGCATTTATATTGAACTTGCTTCCCGCACATACTCCAATTACATTTTGTGCGCTTCCATCAGTGTATGCGGCATCTGGATCTTCTGCCATCTGTGCCGTGAACTGAACGCCAATAACGCTTTGCGGCCGGCGCTCAGCTTTTTGGGGCGGCACAGCCTGTGGCTGTTCTTTGTGCACCATATGGATGTGTTTACCAGTGCCATCTGGCAAAAAGACCGCCTTCTGTTCACGCTGCCCTGCCGCATCGGGTGGGACATCCTGCTTTCCCTGCTGCTGCTTGGCTGCTGGACATTGCTGCGCACCGGCTGGCGCAGGCTGACCGCAAAATAAACTCTTTGAACCGTTCTGCATCCCCTGTTCCGGGCCTGCAGGGCGGTCTTTGTTTTGGCAGCGCTTTCTGCACAGTGCAAAGATTGTATTTTACAGCGGATTATGGTACAATGAATTGTCTATAAGTATGTATCGGGGATTCCCCTGAAATATCTATTTTTGAAAGGGCTTTTTATGGCAGAGCAACGCAACCAGACCCCTGCCGGGGATAACACGCAATGGACCACCATCATTCGGCCGCGCACCGGCTGGTTTGATGTGGACCTGGAAGAGCTGTGGCGCTACCGTGACCTGATTGTCATGTTCGTCAAGCGCAACTTTACCGTCATGTACAAGCAGACCATCCTGGGGCCGCTGTGGATCATCCTGAACCCGCTTATCACCACGGTGCTGTTCAACGTGGTGTTCGGCGGCATTGCCGGGCTTTCTACGGACGGTACGCCGAGCTTTTTGTTCTACATGGCAGGCAATACGGTGTGGACCTTTTTTGCCTCCTGCATCAACGGCACGGCCAACACCTTTGTGGCCAACAGCCAGGTGTTTGGCAAGGTGTATTTTCCACGGCTTACCACCCCCATCAGCCAGGTATTGACCAGCCTGATCAACTTCTTTATCCAGTTTGTCATGTACATTCTGTTCTGGGTCTACTTTGCCGTGACCGGGTCTGGTGTACACCTGACGGCCTGGGCGTTTGCCGTGCCGCTGGTGGTGCTGGAAGTCATGCTGCTGGGCCTGGGCGTGGGCATTATCGTTTCCGCCCTGACCACCAAGTACCGTGACCTTGCCATTGCTGTGAGCTTTGGCGTGCAGCTGTGGATGTACATTTCTCCTGTGGTCTATCCCCTTTCCAGCTTGGAGGAATCCCCCCGGCTGCAGATGCTGATGCGCTTGAACCCGATGACTGCACCGATCGAGGTGTTCCGCATGGGCACCCTTGGCACCGGCACCGTGGAAGTGGGCAGCCTGATCTACAGCCTGATTGTTACCGCAGCCGCCCTTGTGCTGGGCGTGGTGCTGTTCAGCCGCATTGAAAAAACCTTTATGGATACCGTGTAAGGAGGGGCGCAGATGGAAAACCAGACACATGCACAAAACCAGCGCGTACCCGTCATTCAGGTATCGGGCTTGAAAAAGCAATACAAACTGGGCCAGATCGGCGGCGGCACTTTGACGCATGACCTGCAAAGCTGGTGGGCCCGTGTGCGCGGCAAAGAGGACCCCAACACCGTGATCGGCACGGATGCCCGCCTGTTTGGCAAAACCTTTATGGCGCTGAACGGTGTGGACCTGACCGTGTACAAAGGCGAAGCGCTGGGCATTATCGGCCGCAACGGCGCAGGCAAATCCACCCTGCTCAAAATTTTGTCCCGCATTACCGCCCCCACCGAGGGCGAGATCCGGCTGCGCGGGCGGGTGGCTTCCATGCTGGAAGTGGGTACCGGCTTTAACAACGAGATGACCGGCCGCGAGAACATCTACATGAACGGCGCTATTCTGGGCATGACCCGCGCCGAGGTCGATTCCAAGATTGACCAGATCATTGAATTTTCGGAGTGCGGCGATTTTATTGATACCCCCGTCAAGCGGTATTCCAGCGGCATGTTCGTCAAGCTGGCGTTTTCCGTTGCCGCCCACCTGGACAGTGAGATCATGGTAATGGACGAAGTGCTGGCCGTGGGCGATATGAAGTTCCAGCAGAAATGCCTGGGCAAAATGAGCGATGTCGCCGGGCAGGAGGGCCGCACCGTCCTGTACGTCAGCCACAACATGAGCACCATCCGCCAACTGTGCACCCGCTGCGTGGTGCTGGACCAGGGCCGCGTGATCTATGACGGCGATGTAGAACAGGCCATTGCCGTGTATATGGAAACCACCGATGTGAACGTGGTCCACTATGACCTGCTGGATGTTTCCCGCATGAACGCCAGCGCAGGCAAGCGGATGCGGCTGGAAACGCTGGACTTTGTGGGCAAGGAATCCAGTGTGTTTGCGGACACCGAAAAAATTCGGGTGCGCATTACCTGGCGTGTTTCGGAGCCGTTTACCGGGGTACACTTAAAGCTGAACCTGCATTTCCGGGATTCGACCCCCGTGGGCATTACCCACCCGGTCAACCTGGGCGCCGCCGTGCCCGGCAAGCTGTATACCACCGAGTTTGAGTTTGACCCCAGCCTGCTGGGCGAAGGCCAGTATTTCTTCTATGTGGATGTGTTTGACGGCGTGCTGACCCAGGCTGTCTGCCTGGACAAGCCAGTGACCGAGTTTGCGTTTGAGGTAACCTCCGGCGATTTGACCATGCCGGAATGGGCACCGGGCTGGGGCCGCATCCACTTCCCGCCGGTCAAAGTGTTGGAGAATGGATACGATGGGTGATATTTTCATCTGCCACACGCTGTATCATGTGTTAATCGCGCTGGTGCGCGCGCTGCGCAGCCGCCCCGGCAAGTCCACCCTTGTGCTGAGCACCTGTGTGCCGGAAGCCGAAACCCTGCGCGCTAAATTGCTGGACGCCGCGCCGGATCTGTGGGACGCTGTTTTGATCGTGGACGAGGAAAAGCTGGACGCACAGAACAGCGAAAGCGACTTTTACCGCCTGCGCCACCCGTTCCGCAAGCCGTATTTTACGCTGCCCAAGGGGCATGTGTACATCAGCAATGACTGGAGCGCTTTAGGGCGCTACCTGCAGCGGGAGCGCCGGGTTTATACCCTGTGCGAAGATACCTTTGGCGGCACGTTGGACCCTGACCAGCACCTGCTGGACGAGCAGCGCACCAACCCCCGCGGCCCCTACCGCTACTGGGGCGACAGCCCCTGCTGCCGCACGGTGGAAAGCGAAGATGCCGCGCGGTGCAGCATTTTTGGCATAGACAAGCTGGTAACGGTATCCAAAGCGCAGCTACTGGAAAGCCTGATGGAGGAAGAAAAAGCCATCATCCGCCGGGTGTTTTTGGCCGCCCCCCTGCCGGAGCATGTGCAGGGTGCCTGCCTGCTTTTGCCCCGCAGCTTTGTGCTGGACGGCCTGATGGATCAGCCCACCCAGGACGCCATGTTTGCGGCTGTTGCCAAGAAATACTGCACAGAACCGCTGTTTATCAAAACCCACCCGCGGGATACCACGGATTATTCCAAGCTGTTCCCTACTGCTGTTATCCTGCCCCGCACCATGCCAAGCGAGGTTCTCAATTTCTGCCTGCCCTTCAAATTCCAGCGCGCCGTCACCGTGCAAAGCTGGGTCCTGCGCGGCTTTACCGCCGCGGAAGAAAAGGTGTTTGTGGGGCTGGAAGAGGCAGAAAAGTTGGTGCAGGGGTAATGCCTCCCCTTTGAGGGGAGGTGGCCGAGCGCAAGCGAGGTCGGAGGGGTGGCTCCCTTACTGCCGCCTAAATGATAAGCCGGAAGGGGACGTACCATTCTATGCGCCTGCCGCATAATTCCAACAATCTTGTCTATGTTCGTTCTCTGCGCAAAAATATGACCGATGCGGAGCGCAAATTATGGTATGAATATCTGCGTCCCTGCCCCTACAAATTCACACGCCAAAAGAGCGTTGGGCCCTATATCCTTGATTTTTATTGTGCTTCTGCTCAGTTGGCAGTTGAAATTGACGGTTCGCAGCATTACGAACCGCAGGGGCAGCAGCAGGATGCTGCCCGAACTGCTTATTTGCAGGCGTTTGGTATTTTTGTTCTGCGGTTTTCCAACCGGGACGTTCTTCTCAATTTGGAGGGTGTTGCAGCCGAAATTGAGCGTACGATTCTGATGCGGATATCCAAATAGATTTTCATAACAATCTATGGCAACACCGCACAATTCCCGCCTTGCGGCTTAAGCATCGCTCCGGCAGCTGCGGCACGGCATCTGCGTTGCCAAAATGCTCGATAAGACATCCAGTATTATCTGCGCTTTTGGCTTGGCATCTGCCGCACCTCGCTCGCCGTATCGGCACTTAGAATTATGCGGTATTGCCCTATAACTCTTTCTTAGGGAACCACCCCTCAGTCCGCTGCGCGGACAGCTCCCCTCAAAGGGGAGCCAATGCTTCTTTTAGGAGGTTGCTTACTATGAAACTTATCGGCGTTATTCCCGCCCGTTATGCCAGCACGCGGATGCCGGGCAAGCCGCTGGCGGATATTTTGGGCAAGCCCATGATCTGGTGGGTGTACCAGGAAGCCAAAAAGTGCAAAAAGCTCGATGATGTGTTTATCGCCACCGACGATGAGCGCATTGCCGAAGCCTGCCGCACCTACGGCATGGAATACTGCATGACCAGCCCCGACCATGACACCCCCACCGGGCGCATCTGGGAGGTTTCCACCAAGGTAGAAGCCGACCTGTATCTGCAGATCATGGGTGACGAGCCGCTGATCAACGTAAAGGCGTTTGATTTGATTCTGCCGGATACCCTGCCGGAGGACCCGTATTATGTCGCCGTGCTGACCAACCGGATGGAGCACCCCGCGGATGTGATCGATTTTTCCAACCAGAAGGTCGTGACCAACGCCGCACGGGAAATTTTGATGATCTCCCGCAGCCCCATTCCCTACCCCAAAGGCACGCTGGATTTTGAATACGAGAAGGTGACCGGCATCCAGCTGTACTCCCGCCGGGCGCTGGCGTTCTACCACGAAACACCGAAGTCCATTCTGGAAAAAGCCGAAGAGAACGATATGATGCGCTTTGTGGAAAACGGCCACAAGGTACATGCCATCGTCAGCCCGTACAAGACTGTGAGCGTTGACACCCCCAAGGACCTTGCCCTTGTGAGCGAAATCCTGAAAGGAAAAGAATAAATGCCCGATATTAAACTATTGGACTGCACCCTGCGTGACGGCGGCTATGTGAACAGCTGGAACTGGGGCTTTGCTGCAGCCAAAGATATTATCGCCTCGCTGACCCGTGCCGGGACTGACATTGTGGAAGTGGGCTTTCTGCGCAATGTGGATGGCTACAACCCCGATGTGACCGTCTGCAACACCATTGAAGAGCTGAACAGACTGCTGCCTGCCCACACCGGCAGCACCATGTACAGCGGCATGGCCATGCGCTCCAACTATGATATTGCCAAGCTGTCCCCTTATGAGGGGCACGGCATTGAGATGCTGCGCATTACCGCCCACGATTACGATATCCGCGAAGGCATGGATTTTGCCCGCGAAGTCAAGGCCCGCGGGTACAAGCTGTCCATCAACCCCATCAACATTATGGGCTATGCCGACAAAGACTTGCTGTGGATTTTAGACCAGGTAAACGAGATTCACCCGTACCAGTTCTCCATTGTGGATACCTTCGGCAGCATGCGGCGGCGTGACTTAGAGCGCATCGTCAGCCTGGTGGACCACAACCTGGCCCCGGATATCCGCGTGGGGCTGCACCTGCATGAGAACATGGCGCTCTCTTTCTGCCTGGCGCAGGAATTTCTGGACAAGCACCTGGGCCGCGATACCACTGTGGACGGTAGCCTGATGGGCATGGGGCGCATTCCTGGCAACCTGCCCATTGAGCTGATTGCCGACTATATGAACGAGACCCTTGGCTGCCATTATGACATTGACGAGATGATGGACGCCATCCAGGACCATATCGCCCCGCTGAAAGGCGAGACAGCCTGGGGTTACACCCCGGCTTACTTCCTGAGCGCACGGTACAACCTGCACCGCGATTACGCCGAGCATTATCTGGACAAAGGCGATTTGACCAACCGGGACATCAACCATATTCTGGCCGGTTTTGACCGCAGCAAGGCCACCGCATACGATAAAGACTATGCCGACCGCCTGTACCGCGAATACCAGAACCGCGCCATTGACGACACCGCCACGCTGGATACCCTGCGCACCGCGTTTGGCGGCAAGACCGTGCTGGTGCTGGCCCCCGGTGCCAGCCTGGCGGACGAAACCGGGCGCAATGCTGTGGCCGCCGCCAAGGCGGACTGCATTGTTTCGGCCAATTTCTGCCCGGAATTCTGCCAGCCGGATTACGCATTTTTTACCAACAGCAAGCGGTTTGAAAAGCTGGACCTTGCTGCCCTGCCCTGCCCTGTTGTGCTCACCTCCAACCTGCGGCCGCTGCCGCAGGGGGCGCTGGCGGTCAATTATGACCGGCTGGCGGCCCCGGATGTGCAGAACGCATCCCTTGGCAGCAACAGTGTACTGATGCTGCTGCGGCTGCTGCGGCTGTGCGGTGCCAAGGCCGTGCTGCTGGCCGGGGCCGATGGCTACAAGCCCGGTACCCCCGCCTATGCCGACAGCCTGCTGCACGCCCACACCGGGCGCGGTGCCGCGTTCAACACCGCCATGGCAGGTGCCATCAAAGCCTGCGGGCTGGATGTGACCTTTATCACCCCAAGCGAATACGCAAAATAACGAGGTTTGCCCATGATTCGACTTTTGGTTCTGGATGTAGACGGCACCATGACAGACGGCGGCGTGTACTATGATTCCACCGGCAACGAGCTGAAAAAGTTTGCCATCAAGGATGGGGCCGGGATCGTGCTGGCCCGCGCGGCAGGGATGCAGGTTATGATCTGCACCGGGCGCGAATGTGAAGCCGTGCGCCGCCGTGCCCAGGACCTGCACATTGACTATCTGTTCCAGAACGTACACGACAAAGCCGCCTTTTTGAGCAGGTTTATGGCTGAGCACAGCCTGACCAAGCAGGATGTTGCCTATTGCGGCGATGACCTGAACGATTTGACCGCCATGGCCCTGTGCGGCTTTGTGGCCTGCCCGGCCGATGCTGCCGGCCCTGTGCTGGGGCGGGCGGATTTCATCTGCCGCCAAAAAGGCGGCGAGGGCGCTGTGCGCAGCACGGTGGAAGAGATCCTGCTGCGGGACGGCCGCTTGCCTGCCGCCGTTAAAAAAGCCTTTGGCGCAGAGATTTGATGGGTGCGGCTGAAACGTTAAATATTCCGGTGTTTGTTTTGGACACCCCCTGAACGCTGAACCACCAAAACCGGGAGGAGCCCGTATGAGCAAAATAAAGGATTTTCTGAAAAGCCCGCTGGGCACCGCCTTGTGCGCCGCTGCTGCCTGCCTGCTGGCCGTGGTGCTGGTTTGGTTGGCAGCGGTGCGCCCCAACAATGACAAGAGCCTGTCGGAGCGCATCAGCGATGATTACAGCCAGTACAGCGCCGAGCTGGACGAAGCCAACGGCGCTGCCCAGACCTTTGATACCGACAATGACCTGCTGGCCATGGCCTTTGTGTTTGGCACCAGCAACGGCCAACCCACCGGTGAGCTGCACCTGGAACTTGCCGATGCCGACACCGGCGAGGTGCTGGCCCGCTCCACCGGCGATATGGCGAACATTGTGGCCGGGCAGTACACCGGCATGGGGCTGGATACCCCCGTGACCGGCAGCGCAGGCCGCCGCTACCGCGTGACCCTGAAACCGGAGTATACCGGTTCCGGCCGGTTGACCGTGGGCTGCAGCAACGGCGCTGTGCTGTGGAACGATAGCTTTACCGTAAACGGCGAAGCCGTGGACGGCACGCTGGCGCTGCTGGTGACTTACAAACAGATCGGCGGATTTTTGACCCGGTTCTTTTTGCTGGTCGGGCTGCTGGCCAGCGTTGTGGTGTTCCTTGGCATTTATTTTGCCATGCAGGGCCGCATGCCGCTGCACCGGCTGGTGTTTGTGCTGGTGCTCTGCTTTGGCATGCTGTATAGCTTTGTGCTGCCGCCCTATGCCGCGCCGGACGAAAAATACCACATCAACCAGTCCTTTACTTTAGCCTGCAAATGGGCCAACATGCTCTCGCCGGATGAATGGCGGATGGGCAATGTGCCGCTGGATATGACCTACCGCCGCGAGCACGATTTTGACCCCCTGCTGCAAAACGAAAAGACCACCGTGTTCAGCTGGCAGGAACTGAGCGAAAACCTGTTCACCACCACCCCTGACAGCTTTGACAGCCACACTGCGCTGGAAGAACTGCAGACCGACCGCAATCCCACGCTGTATCTGTTCAGCGCGGCGGCGGTGTTCCTGGCATATGTTTTTCACCTTGGCTTTGTTCCGGCGCTGATGCTGGGGCGCACAGCAAATTTAATTGTGTTCGCTTTGTTAGCAGCGCTGGCCGTTAAAGCCGCGCCGTTTGGCAGGCGGGTATTCGCTGCGGCGGCCCTGCTGCCCATGACGCTGCATCTGGCGGCTTCTTTCAGCCGGGATTCCCTGCTGCTGGGGCTGGCGTTTGCCTTTACTGCGCTGTGTATGCAGGCGATTTTTGGCTGCAAGGACGGCACGGTGCTGCCGGTGCGGCTGTGGCTGCCGCTGGCGGTGTTCGGCATCCTGCTGGCACCGGCCAAACTGGTTTACCTGCCGCTGGCAGCGTTGTTCCTGCTGATTCCCAACAGCCGCTTTGGCCAGAGCGCCGCAACCAAAAAAGCCGCTTATCTGGCCGGATGCGTGCTGCTGGCGCTCAGCATCAACCGCGCTGTGCTGGTCACCTCGGTGGCCGGTTCTGCCGGATTTGAAAATCAGACTACCCAGGCGGAAACCACCTCCGCACAGGGTTCTACCCCGGCTGCCGCGGTTTCTTATACAGCAACAGAGGCAGCTGACAATCGTACCCTGCATGCCGCCCCTGCCGCGGGTGACGGCAAAACCTCCAACCGGTTTGCCAACATGCCTGCCGAGTACCGCGAAAACACGGCTTCCAACTTTGTGCGCCGCCTGTATTACTGCGTGGAGGGCGTGACCGAGATCCCGCAGAAGGAGCTGGAGTTCTGGGTGCAGGCCTTGCAGGAGGGCGATGTGACCGCCGCCGTTCTGGGCCAGAGCTTTTTCTTCAGCCCGGAGGAAGTGGAGCATTCCAGCCTGACCGATGATGAATTCATGAGTGCGGCTTCCCTGGTTTACCTGGACCGCGACCTGATGACCACCGACGCCGAAATGTGCCGGGAACGGCTGGCCACTGCTGACCGCCGAGACTTTTTCAAGTCCATGTTCAGCAGTGATGAATGTGCAGAGTTGCTTTCCGCCTGCCAGATCTACCCCGGCGTGGAGGATGACCGCTACCCGCTGGACCGCAATGTGCTGATCAAAGAGATCGAAGCTGTCCGTACCGTGCGGGACAGCCAGAGCACCCCCAGCGAGGAAGACCAGACCACCTTTACCCCCGGTTACATTCTGCACAATCTGCCCGCCATGGCTATGCTGCTGGTACGCAGCGTGGTGCAGGATGCCGACAACTGGGTGCGCGGCCTTGTGGGCGGCAGCTTAAGCTACAGCTCGCTGGACCTGGCCTGGTTCTGGGTGTTGGCGCTCTACCTGCTGCTGTGGTATGCCGCCGTTCCGGCGCAGGATGTTCCCGTGCCGGGGCTGCCCCAGGGGCGCTACCGGGTGTGGTGTGCGCTGGCCGCGCTGCTGTGCGCCGCGTTGGCCTTTGCCGGCTGCCTTGTGTGGACCCCGACCTATTACCAGACCGTTTACGGCTTCCAGGGGCGGTATCTTCTGCCCGTGCTGCCGTTGTTCCTGCTCACCTGCCTGCCCCGCCGGGTCCAGGTTGCCAGCGGCAAACAGTCCGCCTGCACCCTGGTCTGCTGCCTGTGCGTAGTCAACGTCGGGGTATTGCTGAACGCCATGCTTGCGGTGATTGCCCGATGACGATTTGTTATTTTTCTGCGCAGTACCTGCCCACGGTGGGTGGTGTGGAGCGCTACACCTGGAACCTTGCCCGCTGCACTGTTGCCGCCGGGCACCGCGCCATTGTGGTTACCAGTGCTCTGCCCAACCTGCCGGAGCACGAAATTGACGGGGATGGCATTGAAATTTACCGCCTGCCCGTCTGGCCTGTCATGAACGGGCGCTTTCCTGTCATCAAGCCGGGGGCGCGCTTCCACGCGCTGACCGCGCAAATCTGGGCGCAAAAGCTCAATTTCTGCGTGGTGCAGACCCGCATGTACACCCAAAGCGTCTGGGCTGCCCGCGCGGCCAAGCGCCGCGGTATCCCCATGCTGGTTATTGACCATTCCACCGGATACATGCCGATGGGTAACGGCCTGCTGGGGGCCTGCGGGCGGCTGTATGAGCAGCTTGCCTGCCGCCTGGTGCGCGGCACCGGCGCGCCGTTCTATGGCGTTTCCGCCGCTGCCTGCCGCTGGCTGCACACCTTTGGCATTACGGCTGCAGGAACCATGCCCAACGCCATTGACCCTGCTGCTTTGGAACAGGAAGCCGCCCACGCGCCAGACTGGCGCGCCAAGCTGAACCTTGGCGACCGTAAGATCGTGCTGTTTGTGGGCCGCCTGATTCCCGAAAAGGGCGCCGGATTATTAGCCCAGGCCGTGGCCCAGCTGCCGGGCGTTGTTCTGGTGGCGGCTGGCAGCGGTCCGCAGCAGCAGGAACTGGCAGACCTTGGGGCCGTTACCCCCGGTGCCCTGCCGCATGATGCGGTGGTTCAGCTGTTGCGGCAGGCAGATGTATACTGTCTGCCCACCCGGTATGCCGAGGGCTTTCCCACCACCTTGCTGGAAGCCGCGGCCTGCCGCTGCCCCATCGTGTGCACCCGTACCGCTGGAACCGAGGAGCTGCTGCCGGACGATACCCACGGCATTGTGCTGCCCGGCCAGCCACAGGACGCCACGGTGGAAACCATCCGCGCCGGGCTGCAGACCCTGCTGGATGATCCCGCCCGCGCCCATGCCTGTGCCGAGGCGGCGTACCGCAATGTGTACGCGCACTTTACATGGGATGCCGTATTTGATAAAATGATGGGGATCATAAACCAAAGCTGACATCTGCCCGGTGTTTGCCGGGCAAGTGGATAAGGAACATTTGTTATGTCAAAATTGCTGATTGTTATTCCTGCATATAATGAGGAAGCCAATATTATCAAGGTCGTCAACGGCATTGTCAAGAACTACCCGCAGTATGACTATGTTGTAGTCAACGATGGCAGCCGTGATAAAACCGCGGCCATCTGCCGGGAACATGGGTTCCGCTTGATCGATCTGCCGGTCAACCTGGGGCTGGCAGGTGCATTCCAGACCGGGCTGCGCTATGCCGCCGAAAACGGGTATGACTGCGCCATGCAGCTGGATGCTGACGGCCAGCACCGACCGGAATATATCGCCGCCATGCTGGAAGAGTTGGAAAGCGGGGCCGACATCGTGATTGGCAGGCGCTTTTTGACGGGAAAAAGTGTTATGATATCCAGATTTTTGAAAAATCCTATGAAAATTATTAACAAATAATGAACATTATTGTTGATTACCCTTTTTCATGTTATAATCCGGGGTGAACCATAAATATATTTTAACAAGGGGCTTAAAAGGGGAAATCACTATGAAAGCCATAGAAACAACGAAAAAGATAGTAAAACGCTATAGTCATGCATGGGTGTTCTTATACGCATTCATCTATATGCCATGGTTTCTGTACCTGGAGAGGCGTACCGGAGTCGATTATTATATCATCCACTCACCGATTGATAATTATATTCCTTTCGTAGAATATTTTATAGTTCCCTATCTATTATGGTTTCTGTTTATTGCCGTAACGGTAGGCTACTTTTTCTTTACGGACAAATGGGGTTTCTATCGGCTGTGCGCATTCTTATTCACGGGAATGACGCTTTTCCTGCTGATATGCACGTTCTTCCCGAACGGGCTGAATCTTCGTCCTGTTGTATTTGAAAGAAATAATATTTTTGTTGATCTCGTCAAAACCCTATACAGTACGGATACGCCGACCAACGTGCTGCCAAGCATACACGTATTCAACTCCATCGGCGTCATCGCGATTGCCCACAGCAATGCCTTGAAGAAGCACCGCATGGTACAATGCAGCGCTTACCTGCTGGCTATGCTGATTATAATGTCCACCGTATTCTTGAAGCAGCATTCCGTAACAGACGTTATCGCTGCCATTGCGATGGCATGCATTATCTATCCGTTCGTATACGTGACACAGGAAAAGAAAGCGCCAAAGTTATCACACCAGCCAATCTAACCATTCTATAAGAGGAGGAAACCAATTATGTATGCAGAATTCAGTGAAAATCTTATCACAGGTAATGAAATGATAGATTCCCAGCACAAGGAACTAATCGAAAAAATGAACCAGCTTCTGGAAAGCTGCGAGAATGGAAATGACAAGTTAACCGCAGTAAAGACGCTGGACTATCTCGAGGACTACACAGATTACCATTTCAAGGCAGAAGAACAGCTGCAAAGAGATATCGACTATCCGGGCTACGAAAAGCATATCGCGCAGCACGAGATATTCAAGAACACCATCAAGGATTTAGAAGAGATGCTGCAGGAAGAAGAAGGCCCATCCAACGCGTTCGTTGAAAAGGTAGAAGAAAACATTGTAAAATGGTTCTATACCCATATCGAGGGCTTCGACCGTTCCGTTGCTGAATATAAATTCATGCGCGAGAACAATGAGCGTCTGTAGATCCCACTGATACAAATAACCGGCCTCTGTGCAGAGGCCGGTTTCTTATATTCCTGCATCCTTTAGTCTTTCTTGATTCCTGCATAACGGGTATATTTCTCAAACGCGGAGGGCATAGAATATTTCTTCTCGATTTCTTCCGGATGTATGAAAAGAAAATCTTTCTGGTTAGTCTTCTCCAACTCATCTACCATTACTTCATAGCCGGTCATATGCCATTCGATATGGCTGAAGATATGCTTTGCCGTATCCAGCTTCTTTACACGGATGGGCATTAGGCCGATGGATTTGCTATATTCAGTTACTTCTTTCATCGTCATGTGGCCAGGCTCGTTCGGGAATTCATACAGTCCTGCAAGAAGTCCCTTAGACGGCCTCTTCTGTATGGCAAGCCTCTGTCCATCCTTGAATAGAAGCACGGTCCGCTTCTCCATCTTCCGAGCTTTCCCCTTGCTCTTTACTGGTATCTCGCAGGCCGTCCCCTGCTTCCTCGCCTCGCATAGATGCGCCACTGGACATTCGCCGCATTTCGGCTCACCGTTGGGCACGCACACGATAGCTCCCAGTTCGATCAGCCCCTGGTTAAAATCGCTGGCTCCATCCGCCGGAATTACCTTCTCCAATGCCTCCTCTATCTTCTTGCGCACGCTCTGCTTCATGATATCCTCCCGGCTTCCCGTAAGTCTGGATACCACTCGGAGCACATTGCCGTCCACCGCTGGCTTGGGGATGCCAAAGGCAAATGCGCTGATAGCCCCAGCCGTATAATTGCCGATTCCT
>OLRX01000179.1_pt1 | contig 60218 bp, 52 predicted proteins | sample 1672991 | NCBI WGS metagenome assembly OLRX01 (sample SAMEA3136744, study PRJEB25190) | human gut metagenome | biome: human gut; feature: human-associated habitat; material: faeces | place: Austria | collected 2013
TGTTTGCGGCAAAGCCTTATTTGCCAATATTGTAGCCTTAGGCGCTATCGTAGCTTTGACCCACTGCGTCTCTGACGAGGCGTTGGAAAAAGCGGTTCTGAGCCGCGTTCCCAAAGGGACGGAAGAGGCCAATAAAAAGGCGCTGGAAGCAGGGAAACAGTTGATCAATTAAGTTTGATAGATGATTTTTAATTGCAGGAAATTAAAAATATAAAACAGGGTTTGTATTGACATTGTGTAATACAAACCCTGTTTTTGTTATAGGTTTCTCCTAAAAATTCTAATAATAAAAATTTTGGATAGCCGGTATTGATATATAGTATTATTAAAATTTAAATTTATTTACTATAATAAAAATATAGAAAAACACGTGTTGTAAAATAAAAAAAGGTTGGTGAGTACGTATGATTTGGTTGCGTTGGTTGATTCTTTTAGCTGTGCCTACTGGCATATTGATGGCTCCGGTTCCTGCAGGCTTAACGGTGTTGGCTTGGAAAATTTTTGCGGTTTATTGTGCTGCAATTTTGGGCCTTATCTTGCAACCAGCAGGAGTTTCAGTGACTATGTTGACGGTAATTGCATTTGGCTCTTTTGTAGTTCCATTGGGGCAATTACTAAGTGGATATAGTAATGGAACCGTGTGGCTAGTATTCTCTGCTTTTCTAATCACTCAGGCTTTTGTGGATACAGGTCTTGGAAAACGCATCGCTTACTGGATGATAGGATTGTTCGGGAAATCTTCGTTAGGTTTAGTTTTTGGACAATTACTAACAGACTTGATTTTGAGTCCGGCAACGCCATCCAACACCGCCCGTTCTGGTGGGATTGTATATCCTATTTTTCGCAATGTAGCAATCACATTAGGTTCAGAACCAGGGCCTTCTGCTAGGAAGATAGGATCATACATTACTATAGCAGGGTATACTATCAGCCTTTCTACGTCTATGGTATTTTTAACGGCTTGTGCACCTAATATCTTAACAGCAGGATTTGCTAAAGATATTTTAAAAGTTGATTTGAATTGGATTCAATGGTTTATTTATATGTCTCTTCCTGCACTGCTCTGTTGTGTAGCTGCACCGTTGATTTTATATAGATTATACCCCCCAGAGTTAAAAAAAATTTTTAATCATAAACAACTTTCCGAAGATGGATTAAAAGAGATGGGTCCCATGACTTATAAAGAAAAAATTCTTTTGTTGTTGTTTATTTTAGCTGTTATTGGATGGGCAACCAGCAGTATTTCTAAAATTGCAGCAACTGCTATAGCTTTACTATTTTTCAGTTTGGCTTCTATTTTTCGGTTAATAAAATGGGAAAATGTTTTAAATAATAATGGTGCATGGAATACATTAATTTGGTATGGAGCCATTATGGGCCTTTCTGGCATTCTTGCTAAAAATAAGTTTTTTGTTTGGTTGGCCAAAGTATTTGGTGAAACATTTGATTTTTCAGGTGTAAATCAAGTTTTAGTGTTGGGTTTTTTGTTAATTATTTCTATTCTCGTTCGATATGTATTTGCGTCGATGGGTGCTTATGTAGCGGCTTTCATCCCTGTTTTGTTTACGGTTGGACTATTAGCGAAAGCCCCTGCTATTCCACTAATGCTTCTAATAGCGGCGTCTAGTGCATATGGATGTTTATTGACTCATTATGGCGGTGCGGTTGGCCCTGTTATGTTTGGTACAGGATATGTTCCTCAAAAAACCTGGTGGAAATTAGGCGCAATAATAAATGTGTTTGATTCAGTAGTATTTATGACCGTTGGGCTCTTGTTCTGGAAAGTTTTAGGATTGTGGTAGTTCCCAAACAAAGTTGTTCTTTTTCTTGACAACATAATTCAGAAGATGTTGTTAAAATATTTAGTAAATGTAATTGGGAGGAGAATATGTATAAGACATGGTATGATGTATTTCCTGAAATCTCCACAATACATGATGCATCTTTGCAAAACAAGGTAATAGAAACATGTCAAGATGCATTAGAAATTGGGGGATGGAATTTGGACGATGTGGATAATATCCCATTTACTCTTTTGATACCTAATACTAGTTTTAGTTACCATACTCATGTTCAAACAGTGACTAGAATGGCTATTCGGTGCTATGAAGAATGGAACGTTTATGGTGACAGGTTTCAATTAAATTATGATTTTCTTGTTGCAGGTGCTATTTTACACGATGTTGGAAAACTTATTGAATATGAGAAAAACTCTGAAGGAAAAACAGTAAAGTCGAAATTGGGTAAAAACCTGAGACATCCCTTTTCTGGTGTTGCTTTGGCTGTCAGTCACGGATTACCATATGAAATAGCCCATATAGTTGCCGTGCATGCTCATGAGGGGGATGGTACTTTACGAAGCCCAGAAGCAGTTGTTGTGAACCATTGTGACATGTTGAATTTTATTGCCTTAAAATCATTTGCGGGAATGCTTTAAATATATTAATTTTAGTCCTGTTTGGCGAATAAAATTCAAATAATTTGTTTAATTTAGGGGAGTAAAGATATGGAATTTACTGGTGATATGATTACGTCAGGAAGTGAAGCTAAAGACGATCTTGTTGTAAGTCTTGAATTGATTGGCAAGGGGCGTTGTATAGAAATTAATAGTAAGGTTGCAAGGAAATTTTATCAATCAATCAAAGAAGATGTAGAAGAAATACTAAATGAATACAAGATACAAAATGTCAAGATAAAAATTGATGATATGGGGGCATTTGACTTTGCTATTAAGGCACGGGTGGAAACGGCAGTAAAAAGAGCCTTAGCAAAACAGGAGGAAGTTAAATGAATTCACTATACAGAACAATGTTTTTTGTACCAGGTAATTCGCCTGGGAAAATTGTGAAAGCGGAGATTTATGGTGCTGATTGTGTGATTTATGATTTAGAAGATGCGGTTTCTGTATATGAAAAAGATGCGGCTAGGGATCTTTTAAAACGGTTTTTATCAAGTTATCGTCCAAATTGTCGTATAGGAATTCGTATTAATGGGCAAGAAACTTTGTATTATGAGGAAGATGTGCGAGCAATGGTTCCTTTAAAACCGGATTTCTTACGCCTTCCAAAAGCTGAAAAACCTGAAAATATACAAAAACTGGATGAGCTCATTACAAAAATAGAGGGGGAAAATCAAATACCGGAAGGGACAATAAAAATTATCGCTACAATAGAAACAGCCTTGGGAGTATATAATGCATACAATATTGCTAGTGCTTCTAAACGTCTAATAGGAATTGGGTTGGGAGCAGAAGATTTTAGAACAGACATGAGAATGAGTCGAAGTGAAGACGCTAGAGAAATATTTTTTGCACGAAATCAAATTTCCTTATGTGCTCATGCTGCTGGAGTAATGGCTCTAGATTATGTTAATAGTAATTTTGAAGACAAAGAAGCATTTAAAAAAGATGTTGCATTGGGTAAAATGCTGGGGTTTACTTGTAAGTCTTGCATACATCCTAGCCAGATTCCATTGGTACATGAGGTTTATACGCCAACCAAAAATGAAGTTGAGTATTCAGAACGTGTTGTAAAAGTTTATGAGGAAGCATTGTCTAATGCATCTGGTGTGATTGCGTTAGATGGGAAAATGATTGATATGCCAATTGTGACAAGAGCAAAAGCAATATTGAGTTATGCAGAGGAAGCAAGAAAGGGGAACTAAAATGTTTGATGTTTCTTTGATGAAGAAAATCAATCTAATTCCCGGATTGGAAAATAAAAAAGTGTTCACTGGTGCTTTTGCGACGATTCCTTCTGGAAGGAGAATGGCACGGCGCCCGATAAAATGGAGTAATCCTAATACAAATAAAGTAAAAGATTTAAGTTATATTTTGGATGCGGTTGGTTTAAAAGACGGTATGACAATTTCTTTTCATCATTGTCTTAGAAATGGTGATTTAGTTATGCTGTATGTGATTGATGCCATAGCCAAGAAAGGAATCCGAGATATTACACTTTCTGCCAGTTCTTTGAGTAAAGTGCAAGATTGCCTTTTACCCTATTTTAAAAGCGGAGTCATAACAGCGATTGATACAAGCGGTAATCGTGGAAGATTGGGGGAATTTATTCAACAAGGAGGACTAAAAAATATCGCAATTTATCGCACGCATGGTGGTCGTGCTCGTGCAATTGAAAGCGGGGAACTTCATATTGATGTTGCATTTATTGCGACACCTTGTTGTGACAAATTTGGGAATATAAATGGAGTTCAAGGAAAATCTGCGTGTGGCTCATTAGGCTATGCTATGCCTGATGCTGAATATGCAGAACATGTGGTTGCGGTAACAGATGGGTTATCTGATTTTCCGTTAGACTATATTAGCATTCCGCAAACTCAAGTAGATTATATTACAACAGTTGATTCTATAGGAGATCCAACCGGTATAGCCACCGGTTCTATTCGAGTAAGTAAAAATCCTGCAGAATTACTCATTTCTAAATATGCAGCAGAGGTGATTGCTGCAACACCTTATTTTCATGATAATATGATTTTTCAATTTGGCAGTGGCGGAATGGCAATTGCAACTGCAGGTTATATTAGGGATGCGATGTTGGAGAAAGGATATACTGCATCGGCTGGTGTTGGAGGAGTTTCTGGTTTTCATGTGCAGATGTTAAAAGAGGGGTTGATAAAAACATTTTATGACCCTCAAGATTTTGATTTAGAAGCTATTCGTTCTTTAAGAACAAACCCAAAACATCATGAAATATCTGCATCTGCTTATGCTAATCCTTTTAGTGCGAATCCCTATGTAAATATGCTTGACTTTGCAGTTTTAAGTGCAACAGAAATGGACACTTCTTTTAATGTAAATGTATTAACAGACTCCTATGGGAAGTTAATGGGAGCACCGGGGGGGCATCCTGATGCAGCAGCCGGATCTAAAATGACAGTGATTACAATGCCGTTGTTGAGAGGCAGGCTACCTATGCTCTTAGACCAAGTAACAACAGTTGTGACTCCTGGAGAATCGGTGGATGTTTTAGTGACCGAGTATGGTGTGGCAATTAATCCCCTTAGAACAGACTTAATGGATTTTTTGAAAGGGAAAAATTTGCCTATTAAACCGATTGAAGAGTTAAAAGAAAAGGCAGATAAGTTATCGGGAAAAGCTACACCATTGGATTTACAGGATGATATTTGTGGTATAGTAGAGTACCGTGATGGAACCATTATTGATGTTATACACAAGGTGCATTAATGATGATACATCGTGTGTTAGTAAGATTTGTACGAAAATACGCATAATAAAATAGATTAATTTTAGAAGAGAGGGGATGTATTTTATTACATCTCCTTACTTGTTTTGATAAGATAGTATATTATGTTTATTAAAGGGGAGAGATAATTATGAATGAGCAAGATTTGTTATTAATTAAATATTTACATCAATTTAATAATATAACTAAAACAGCAAATGCATTATTTATTTCTCAACCGGCTTTATCAGCACGAATAAAACGTATAGAAAAAGACTTGGATACAAAATTGATATGCAGTAATAATAAAGGTGTTTATCTTACTCCTGCTGGATTGGAAGTTGCTGAGTTCGCAGATGGTGCATTAAAACGGTTAGAAGCTCTCAAAGAAAGGGTAAATATAATAGATAATAAAAATTGCCGTATTATAAAATTGACTGCTCCCAATATTATATCTCAATATTACTTGCCCTCCGTAATTAAAAAATTTAAACAGCTGCAGCCGCAAACGCTGTTTGAGATAACCGTTGCTCCAAGCAGTAAAGTTGTAACTCTGATGAATGAAAAACGATGCCATTTTGGGTTTTTGCGTAATGATTTCGGGTGGGAACATGACAAACAAATCTTGTTGTGCGTAAATTATATTGCTGCCGTTTCACTCCATTATTTTGAGATGAAAGACTTAGATCATATGAGCCGGGTTGATTATACGACAGATACGTACTATAAAAAGATGCTTGATTTATGGTGGAATAATACATTTTCTACGTTGCCTAAAGTGGATGTAATGGTGAATAGTTTGGATTTATGTAAAGAAATGGTTTTTAGTGGTTTGGGGTTTGGTTTGTTGCCTTCAGTATTTTTGCCAGAATGCCCCGAAGCATGTAGCTATATTTTAAGAGACCGAGAGGGTAAAAAAATTGAGAGAAATACATTTCTTATCTATAGAGATGATATTGTTGAGAACAAGTTGGCTATGGAGTTTTTAAATTTTATTAAAAAGTCAGATTTCTCTCAATTCTTACAGATAAAATTACGTCAATAGGAAATTTCTATTATTATTATTTTGCATAGAATTTAAAAAGGTAGCACTGGTGTATGTTTGTCTTTATAATTACACGAGTGCTTTTTTAATCTTTTTGAATCATGAAGCATCTAACTCTAAATTTTTCGGTTTGCCCGTATCCTACAAAAATGCTATAATATACTGATACATTAGTTATAAAAATATCTACATATAGTAGTGGAGGAATAAAAAGTGGCGAAATTCTACCATGTGTTGAATTATGGCTGTCAGATGAATGAAAGTGACGCGGAGCATTATGCAGGGCAGTTGAAAGAGTTGGATTATACTTACACGGGAGATGTAAGGCAGGCGGATGTGGTGGTGGTAAACACGTGCTGCATCCGGGAAAGCGCCGAGTTAAAAATCTTAGGTAAAATTGGGGAATTGAAGCATGTGAAAGCGCAGCACCCGGGACAGATTATTTGTGTGACCGGCTGCATGGCTCAGAAGGATGGGGAAGCGTTACTGAAAAAATATCCTCAAATTGATTTATTATTAGGCACGTCTTACGTAAATTCTTTTAAGGATGTGATCCGAGATTATCTGGAGGGGCATCGTAAAGGCGTTTATACCAGTCTGGAAGTGCAAAGCAGCGAGTTTGAAGGACAGCGTGTAAGAGAAAGCGGGTTCAGCGCCTGGGTTCCCATCATGTATGGCTGCAATAACTTTTGTACCTATTGTATCGTACCTTATGTGCGGGGACGGGAACGCAGCCGCAGTATCGCTAATATTTTAGAAGAAGTGCGGGCAGCGGTGGCCGAAGGGTACACCGAAATTACGTTATTGGGACAGAATGTGGATTCCTACGGAAAGGATTTTCTGCGCAATCACGAAGAAGAAAAGTTGACCTCTGTGACTGCGGCGGCAGGGCTTATTTCGGATGAAGCGCTGCGCAAAGAGCCCTTTGCCGCATTGCTACGGGCGGTAGATCAGGTTCCCGGTGTGGAACGCATTCATTTTATGAGCAGTCATCCCCGTGATATGACGGAAGAAGTCATTAAGGCCGTGGCGGAAGGCACCCATTTGTGCGAACATTTTCACGTGGCGCTGCAAAGCGGCAGCAATCGCATTTTGAAGGCCATGAACCGGGGTTATACCGGGGAACGGTTTTTGGAACTGATTCAGATGATACGCAAGTATGTCCCTAAGGCTTCCATTACGACCGATATTATCGTAGGGTTTCCGGGTGAAACGGAAGAAGATTTTGCCGCCACCTGTAAGCTGGTGGAAGAGGCAAAGTTTGATTCCGCCTTTACCTTTATTTATTCTAAACGTAGCGGTACACCGGCGGCCCGTATGGCTAATCAGGTGCCGGAAGACGTCAAACATGCCCGCCTGGAAGCGTTAATGCAGGTGCAAAATAATCGGTCGTTGTGTATCAACCGACGGTTAGAGGGCGAAACACTGGAAGTAATGGCGGAAGGGCCGACAGAAAAAGATCCGGATACCTGGAGCGGTCGTACCCGTACGGGGAAGCTGGTCCTTTGGCCGCAGCAAGAGGCGGCGGAAATCCGTCCGGGGCAGTTGGTACAGATAAAAATAGAAAGCGGGCAGACCTGGCTTTTAAAAGGTCGGCGAGTCCGGTAAAGAAATCGTGAAAAACCGAATTAGGTGATGGCAGCGACTTTTGCGGAGGAAAGTATGGCGAATGTGTTGACGCCCATGATGCAGCAATATATGGAATTTAAAAATAAATATCCGGAAGAACTGCTGTTTTATCGTATGGGCGATTTTTATGAAATGTTTTTTGAAGATGCCAAAACTGCGTCTCGGGAGCTGGGCCTGACGCTGACCGGGCGCGACGGGGGACTGGAAGAACGGATCCCTATGTGTGGGGTGCCGCATCATGCGGTGGAGCCTTATCTGGCCAAATTGATAAAAAAAGGCTATCGGGTGGCGATCTGCGAACAGATGGAAGACCCCAGGCTGGCTAAAGGGCTGGTCAAGCGGGAAGTAATTAAAATTATCACGCCCGGTACGGCGCTCAATGAATCGCTGTTGGAGGAAGGCGGCAATCGCTATCTGGTCTATCTGCGGGAAGATGACGGCGTGTTATGTCTGGTTCTGGCGGATGTTTCTACCGGAGAATGCCGCTGGTTTACGGCGAACGGAAGCGAGCGGCTTTTGGCGGTAGAAGAGCAGCTTTTCCGTCTGCAGCCGTCGGAAATCGTATTACATAGCGGCATAGAACAATGGGACAGGCTGGAAGAGTGGCTGAAAAGCAAATTACCGGATTGCCTGTATTCTTTTTACCAGTCGGAAGAGGGAGCCGGCGATTATGTAGCGCAGCATTTCGGTTCAATTGAACTGGAGCCTTTGGTTGCCACTGCGGTGCAGGTTCTTTTGGCCTACTTGCATGAAACGGTGAAAGCGGACCTGACCCAGATCAATCGGCTGGACCGTATATCGACGGAACAGTTTATGAATCTGGATGCGACGGCAATCCGCAATCTGGAACTGGTTAAGAATATGCGGGAAGGTGGTAAAAGAGGCACGTTGCTGGATGTGCTGGATTTTACAGCGACTTCCATGGGATTCCGTTGCCTGCGGAACTGGATCGAGTGCCCGTTGGTGGATCTGGTGCGCATTGGGGAGCGGCAGGACGCCGTAGAAGAACTGGTTAATCAGCCTGCGTTGCGGGATGGTTTACAGGAATGTTTAAAAGAAGTATTTGATCTGGAACGGATCTTATCCCGTTTGGAGGTAGGCAGCGCCAATGCTCGTGACATGGTAAGTTTGCGGGCTTCTCTGGGGGCGTTGCCCCGATTGAAAGAGCAGCTGCAGTCGGCCCGCACCGGTTTATTGCGCAAATTGACAGACCGGATCCATCTGCACAGTGAAATTTATGACACGCTGAATGCGGCTATCGTGGATGAACCGCCCTTTACCGTACGGGAAGGGGGCATGATCAAGGACGGCTATGATCTGGAACTGGACGAGCTTCATGATATTGCCCGCAATAATTCGCAATGGATGGCGAATTTTGAACGGAAGATTAAAGAATCTACCGGCATAAAAACACTGAAAGTCGGCTTTAACAAGGTCTTTGGCTATTATATCGAGGTCAGCAAGGGGCAGACGTCGCAGGTGCCGGCAGATTTCATCCGGAAACAGACGCTGGTAAATGCGGAACGGTATATTGTGCCGGAATTGAAAGAGTTTGAAAATAAGATTTTGAGCGCGAAAGAAAAAATTGAAGCGCTGGAATATTATCTTTTCAATACGATCCGGGAAAAGATCCGCGCTCATATTCCGGAGATTCAGGATACCGCCCGGGCTCTGGCTCAGTTGGATGTATTGGCCGGCCTGGCGCTGGCGGCGTTTAAGTATGATTACCACCGTCCGGCTCTGAATGATAAAGGGGAGATACGGATATTGGATGGGCGCCATCCGGTGGTGGAGCGCTTACTGGACAAAGAGATCTTTGTGCCGAATAATGTGACGCTGAATGATACGGATGAGCGGATGGTGATCCTTACCGGCCCCAATATGGCGGGTAAATCTACTTACATGAGACAGGTGGCGCTGTTGGTGCTGATGGCGCAGATGGGGAGTTTTATTCCGGCGCAGAGCGCTGATCTGTGCGCGGTGGACCGTATTTTTACCCGGGTGGGGGCCAGCGATGACCTGGCTACCGGTCAGAGTACCTTTATGGTGGAAATGAATGAGGTGGCTCAGATTTTGAAATATGCCACCCGAAACTCGCTGATCGTATTGGATGAAGTAGGGCGGGGAACCAGCACTTATGACGGGATGTCCATCACCCGGGCGATTATAGAATATATTCAGACAAAAATAAAGGCGAAGACGTTGTTTGCCACCCATTACCACGAGCTGATCAGCATGGAACAGGTGTTGGAAGGAATCAAAAACTATTCTGTGGCGATTAAAGAACGGGGCAATGATATCGTGTTCCTGCGCCGTATTATACGGGGCGGTACAGATCGCAGCTACGGCGTTCATGTGGCCCGCCTGGCAGGACTGCCGAAAAAGGTCGTGGACCGGGCGGATGAGATCCTGCGGGAATATGACCAGGGCAAAGGCATGGCAGTGGGGGCGCCTGCCCCGGCGCAGCCGGAGAAAAAGCCGGAACCGGCGGATATGATGGGCTCTTTATTTACCAGCGCTTTGCAAAGCGAGTTGCTGCAACTTGATGTGATGAGCATGACGCCCATCGAAGCGCTGAACGCCCTTTATAAACTGCAACAGGAGGCTAAAAAAGAAAGCGGGGAACTCGGATGACGGCACAGGATGTTCGTTTACTGGATACTACGACCTCGAATCAGATCGCGGCGGGAGAAGTGGTGGAAAAACCGGCTTCCGTGGTCAAAGAATTGGTAGAAAATGCCCTGGATGCAGGGGCAGACAGCATAGAAGTCGTGATTTTTGAAGGGGGTACGGAATATATCCGCGTAGCGGATAACGGCAGCGGCATGAGTGAGGCGAATGCCCGTATGGCTCTGAAACGTCATGCGACCAGTAAGATACGGGCAGCAGAGGACCTGCATTGCCTGCATACGCTGGGGTTTCGGGGCGAAGCGCTGCCCAGTATCGCTTCCGTTTCCCATTTTGAGATGCTGACGCGGACGGAAGGCAGTGAGTTGGGTACCTCTCTTAAAGTCAGCGGCGGTCAGGAAGAAGAATGTATCCGGACAGGGGCTCCTTTGGGGACGACGATCATTGTAAAAGATTTGTTTTATAATGTGCCGGCCCGGCGGAAGTTTTTGAAAACGGTGGCGACGGAAGGCCGTTATATTACCGATATGCTGACCAAGATCGCCCTGGCTCGTCCGGATGTGCGGTTTAAGCTGACCCAGAATGATAAAGAAGTATTAGTTACCCCCGGACTGGGGGATTTGAAAGATACCATTACCGCCCTTTACGGGAAACAGGTCTCCGGGGAATTGTTGCCCGTTCGGCTTGACAGTATTTTTGCGAATGTGTCGGTAAAAGGCTTTATCGGGAAACCGACGCTGCTGAAGGGCAATCGGGGCTGGCAGACCATTTTGGTCAACGGGCGCAGTATCGGCAATCTGATGATCAGCAAAGCCATCGAGCATGCCTATCAGTCCCAGATCCCCAAACGGGGCTTTGCCTTTGCCGTATTGGATATTCAGATTGATCCGGGGATGATCGATGTCAACGTCCATCCCCAGAAAAGCGAAGTAAAATTCAGCGATGAAAGCGCTGTCTATAAAGCGGTGTATCGGGCGCTGGCGGAAGCGTTGACAAAACCGATGCAGGCGGAAAAGCAGGATCCGGCGACAGAACGCAATCAACAGGAGCTGCAGGCAATCCTGCAAAGGGCGGAAGCGGGTTCCGACACGTCAACCGGAGCTGCTCTGCTCGGTCAAAGAGCGGCCGAGGCAATCGGTTTTTCGACAGCGGAAGGTGGGGAAACTGCTGCTCAGCAGGACATGTTTGGGGGCAGGGCGGAAGTCGGTCGTCAGGGGCATTTAAATCAGGATCTTTCCCCCTCTTCTTTCACCGGCCGTGGTGAGTTTTCTCGCCGTGACACGGAGGCGATCTGGAAAACGCCCGGTACGGTCTATGGGGAAGAAGCGCCGAAAGAACCGGTCTACAGTTTGAGTGAGACAAGGCAGCTTCTGCAGGAACAGGCATCCTTTGAATCGGAGCATTCCGTATCTGTGCAGTTGTCCGGCGACGACGCTACCTTAAACACGATCTGGCCCATTGGGCAGGTCGATAAAACTTTTATTATTGCCCAGACCGAGGATACGCTGTATCTCATCGATCAGCATGCCGCTCACGAGCGGATCTTATACGACAAACTGGTGCTGAATCATAATGAGATCCCGGCCCAGCAGCTTTTACTGCCGTTGTATGTGACCCTGGCTCCGGAAGAAGTGGATCTTCTGGAACACAATCGGGAAACTTTTTATCAGCTGGGGGTGGATCTTTCCGCCGCCGGCGAAAATTCGGTGCGGGTAGGCAGTCTGCCCAGCGATATTCGCAGCGAAGACGCGGAAGACTATATTAGGGAAATCGCCGCTTACCTGCAGGAACATCGTAAACCTCAGGCCAGCGAACTGCGGCAGGATGTGCTGCATATGACGGCCTGCCGCGCCGCCATTAAAGCGGGGGAGATCTTAAATATGCGGCAGATGCGGCAGCTGATCGTAGAGCTGTGCAACACCACCCATCCCTTTACCTGTCCTCACGGACGTCCCTGTATGATCGCGGTGACCAGTGAGGAGCTCTATAAAATGTTTAAACGTACCGGGTTCGATCTGCCGAAAAAGGATGAAAAGCCCTACGACCGGTAGCCTCTTGCGCAGCAGACGTAAATTACGACATAATTTCATTCGCACCAGGTAAAACCTTACGATCGCACTAAGTAAAACCTTATGCCCTGTGATCCCTCGCGCAGGGTTTTATCGGGCAGTACAACAGATGGGAATAAGGGAGACGGATTGGCGGGAAAATGATTGCTACGAAGTTTGCAGTGACCTTCAGTAAGGAAGGCGGCGGCGACTTGCCGGAACAGGCCCGCCTTTGGGCCCGGGATTTGCAGGTACCGTATCTGCCGCGTTACGAAAAAGGGTCTTTGGACGATATGCTACGGGAACATAAGATTGAGGCGTTGTTGATCGCCAGCCGCCGGGGGCCTCGGGTCTATACAGCGGAAGGTATGTTTTTTTACCATCCGGGCATGGGAACGGTACGGTGGCAAAGAGTGGTGCAGCGGGGGGAAGCGGATAATTTTCTGAAAGCCCTTGCGATCGTTCCGGGCCAACGGGTTCTGGATTGCACGCTGGGATTAGCGGCAGATGCCCTGTTAGCTTCTCATGCGGTGGGGGAAACAGGCTTGGTGGTAGGACTGGAAGCATCGCCGCTCCTCTATTTTCTTACCTCTCGGGGAATCCGGAGTTATCCGGGAAAATTTCCGGCATTAACGAAGGATCTGCGCCGTATCCGGGTGGTGCAGGCGGAAGCCGGCCGCTATCTGAAAGAGCAACCGGACGACAGTTTCGATGTGGTGTATTTTGACCCTATGTTCCGCATACCGGTGAAAAAATCTTCGGCCATGGCGCCGCTGCGGCCTTTAGCGTATGAAAAAAGGCTCTCGACGGAAACGGTAAGAGATGCCCTGCGTGTAGCGTCTCGAGTCGTGATTAAGGAACGGTCGGAAGAAATTTTAAAAGAATATGGCTGTACTGCTTTTATCGGCACACGGTACAGTGCGGTACATTTTGGCATTTTGGAAAGGAATACGTTTTGCAAAAAGAAAAACTTGTCGTGATTTTAGGCCCTACTGCTACGGGTAAAAGCCGCTGTGGCATCCGTCTGGCGCAAGAACTGGACGGGGAAATCATCTCCGGGGACAGTATGTTGGTGTATCGGCAGATGAATATCGGAACGGCCAAACCTTCTGCGTCGGAATTGGCTTTGGTACCCCATCATCTGGTGGATATCCTGCCGCCGGATGCCCTGTTCAGCGTGGTGGATTTTACAGAGCGGGCGGCAGCGGCCATAAAGGCTGTAAATGCCCGGGGACGCCTTCCCATCTTAGTGGGGGGGACCGGCTTGTATTTGCGGGCGTTGCTGGAAGATTACCAGTTCAGTTCGGTGCCGGAAAATCAGGCTTTGCGGCGGGAGTTGGAACAGTTTGCCAAAGACAACGGCGCCGCGGCGCTGCATGCCCGTTTGCAGGCTTTGGACCTGGCCGCGGCACAGCGTCTGCACCCCAATGATGTGCGGCGGGTGGTGCGGGCGTTGGAAACGGCCTTGGCCGGTGAAACGGTCTCCCGGGAAAAAGAAACGGAACTGGCCTATGACGCGACGGTATTCGGGTTGTCGATGGAACGGTCTTTTTTATATGAACGAATCAACCGGCGGGTCGATCAGATGGTACAGCAGGGATTGGAGCAGGAAGTGCGCCGTCTTTTGGCGAGCGGGGTGCCGGCCGATGCCCTGTCCATGAAAAGTCTCGGTTACAGGCAAATGGCGGAGTATCTGGCAGGCGATTACGATTTATCCGCCGCCATTGATCACATAAAAAAGGGAACCCGTCATTTTGCCAAACGGCAGATCACCTGGTATAAACAGATGCCCTATGTGCATTGGTTCCTGCTCGACCGGTCCTTGAATTATGAAAAAATTGTGGCAGACATGGTTTCCCGCCTTGTGGAAAACAGCAAAAAGTTGTAAAATTACTATACTATATATTGTGTTTTATGTTGCATTGTAATGAGGATAAGAGTCAGTTCCAGTTAAGGAGTAAAGATCTATGAATAATACGACTTCAAGTAAGACAACGATGAATTTGCAGGACAGTTTTTTGAACCATGTGCGCAAGGAAAATCTGGCTGTTGTCATCTATCTGGTAAACGGTTTCCAGATTCGCGGGCTGGTTCGCGGTTTTGATAATTTTACCGTGATCATTGAAAACGAGGGCAAACAGCAGTTGGTATATAAACATGCAATTTCTACGATTTCTCCGGTTTCCAATATTACGATCATGCAGCCGGAAAAAACGGAGAAAAAAGAGTAAGGAAAAAATCTTCTGAAAAACGGCGCTTCGGCGTTGTTTTTCTTTTTAAGGGGCGGAGGAAAACATGGACTATCTTGCTTTATTCAAAGAATATCTGCAAATAGAGCTGGGCCTTTCTTCCAATACGCAGCTGTCTTATGAGCGCGACCTGCGGATCTTCTGCCGGGCGCTGGCCATTGAGCCGGCACAGTTGTGCGCGGTGCAGCGGGCGCAGATCATCAGCTACATTACCCGACTGAAATTGCAGGGCCGGGCTGCTGCGACCATTGCCCGCAAGCTGGCCGCGATCAAAGCGTTTTATCGTTTTCTGGTTACGGAAAACTACTTGGAAACGGATCCTTCCGAGGCGGTGGAAGCAGGCACAAAGGGCGTCCATCTGCCTAAAGTGCTGACCGAACAGGAAGTCAAAGCTTTATTGGAAGTGCCGGACCTTTCTACTGCGGAAGGTTTACGGGACCGGGCGCTGCTGGAAATGCTTTATGCTACCGGGATGCGGGTCTCCGAGGCCGTGACGGTAAAGATTGCCGGGGTGAACTTAGTCCTGCGGTATGTCATTGCGTTCGGCAAGGGCTCCAAAGAACGGATCGTGCCTTTGGGTAGCGTGGCGGTGGAGTATTTGCAGCGCTATCTTGAAGAGGCGAGAAATACTTTTTTAACGGAAGGCCAGACGGATCCGGGGATTTTGTTTTTAGCCTTAGGGGGGCACGGACTCACCCGGCAGAGAGTGTGGGAGATCATTCGCCGGTACGGTTCTCTGGCAGGGATCCGCAAAAAACTGTCCCCCCATATGCTGCGGCATTCTTTTGCGACTCATTTGCTGGATAACGGGGCGGATCTGCGCAGCGTACAGGAAATGTTGGGGCACGCGGATATATCGACGACGCAGATTTACACCCATCTGACCAATAAGCGTCTGCGGGCGGTATATGAAAAAGCCCATCCGCGGAAATAGCAGAAGGCAAGGATTGCCTGAGGTGGGAACAGAGGGGCTTACTGGATTGTTGGAAAACAGGATGGAAGGAGAGCAGGCATGACAAAAAAAGGTACTTCCAAAAAGAAGAGGCAGGGCGGCATTGGAATTTTTGCCCTGTTTATAGGACTGCTTGTATTTCTTGCGGCAGCGGCAGGCTTATTTTATGCGTTCGACAAAAATAAACCGGAAGACTTGTCTGATGAAAGCGTCAAAGTATTTGACCTGACAGACCGGTCTAAAACCGCTCATAAAACTATCGATGATATTTTACTGCAAAAAACGGAGCATTGGCAGCTGCGCGATATAGACCGCAAAGACCGTTCCGAAAAGTTGCCGGCGACCGGCGGGGAAGTTACCTGGAACCAGCGGGAAGCGGCGGTAGGGATACCTGCTTCTACGGATTTGGCAGGGGCGGCAAAATGGGTCGCAGAGCGCCTCCGCAACACAGATCTGCAGGTGATCAACGAAGGGGAAGCGACCTGGAATAAAATGGACGCCTATCGATTGGATATAGGCATTGCGGTAAAATCAGGGAAAGATTCCACCCGGACGTTTGTGACGGATTCGGTGTATTTTTTCCACCATGGAAACCTGACCAATAAAGATAAAGATATTCCCAAACCGGAGAAAAAACAAAAAGAGATTTCCGGGCGCGCCAAACATCACGGCAAGCTTTCCGTGGTGATTGACGACTGCGGTTATGATAATGGGGCCTTAAAAGAATTGCTGGCTACCAGATTGCCTTTCAGTTATGCGATTATTCCCTACAAAGCAGGCAGCAGCGAGGCCTTGCGCATGATCAAGGCCCAGGGACGGACGGCCATGCTCCATTTGCCTATGGAACCTATCGACCGGGGGCAGATGTCCGAAGGCGGTAAGACCATCATGGTGGCCATGAGCGACAGCGAGGAAACGGCTGCGGTTAAGGAAGCGTTAGCTTCCCTGCCGGGTGTTTCCGGCGTAAACAACCATCAGGGTTCCCGGGCGACCGGAGATAAGCAGACGATGGATGTCCTGCTCAGAGTATTAAAAGAACAGGGTCTGTTCTTTATTGACAGTCATACCAGTTCACAGAGCGTGGGTTATGAAAGAGCCAGAAAAATGGGCGTACCCACCAATAGAAATGAACTTTTTCTGGATAATGAGGCTTCTACGGACGCAATCTATGCCCGCATTAAAGAAGCGATGGGCCGGGCTGACCGGGATGGCGGCGTAGTGGTCATCTGTCACGCCCGTTCAGTCACTGCCAGAACCTGGACTTTATATTTGGATGAGATCAAAAAAACAGGCATTCAGATTGTACCGATCCAGGAACTGCTGCAATAAATCTATTGAGTTGTATTGTGCTGTACTAAGAGGAGGATGAGAGAAAATGACACCGGAAGAAGTCATGGCTCTATATGAGAAATATATCAATCCTTCCGCTACCCGTTTATTCCGGTTTATGGGGCTGGCCAGCGTGGAAGCCCAGGCAGAAGGCTGGACGATCACCGATACGGAAGGTACTGAATTTATTGATTGCCTGGGCGGCTACGGCATGTTCGCGTTGGGACATAAAAATCCCAAAGTGGTGGAAGCTGTGGAACGGGAGTTGCATGCGATGCCCATGTGCGGTAAGGTCTTGTTTAACGAACCGGCCGCGAGGCTGGCAGAAAAACTGGCGGCCATCACGCCGGGGGAATTACAATATAATTTTTTCTGCAACAGCGGCGCCGAAGCCGTAGAAGGCTGTCTGAAAATTGCCCGTCTGGCTACAGGTCGTAAGAAAATCGTGGCCGCCCGTAACGCTTTCCATGGAAAAACATTGGGGGCATTGACGGCTACCGGCCGGGATCTGTACCGTGATCCGTTTAAACCTTTATTAGAGGGCTTCAGCCACGTGCCTTTTGGCGACAGTGCCGCCCTGGAAAAGGCGGTGGACGAGGCGACGGCCGCTGTGATCCTGGAACCGATTCAGGGCGAGGGCGGCATCATTGTACCCCCGGCAGGCTATCTGAAACAGGCGGAAGAAATCGCCCATCGCAAAGGGGCGCTTCTGATAGCCGATGAAGTACAGACGGGCATTGGGCGGACCGGAACCTGGTTTGGCGCCAATCATGACGGAGCAAATCCTGATTTAATGGCGGTGGCGAAATCTCTGGGCGGCGGCGTGATGCCCGTGGGCTCTGTGATCGGTACGCCGCAGGCCTGGGCCGGGTTGATTGAAGCGCCCTTCCTGCATACCTCTACTTTCGGCGGCGGACAGATGGCCTGCGCGGCCGGCTTAGCCACCCTGCAGGTGATCGAAGAAGAGAATCTGCTGCAGCGCAGCGCGGAAACCGGGGCCTACTTTAAAAAAGGCCTGGAAGCAATAGCCGAAGAGTTCCCTCAGGTTATTACAGAGGTGCGGGGCAGAGGGATGATGCTGGGGCTGGACCTGGTAAAAGAAGGGGCCGGCGGCATGCTGATGGCCTTAATGATCAACCGCCACATTATCGTAGCCTATACCCTGAATAACCCGCGGGTGATCCGTATCGAACCGCCTCTGATCATGCCTGCCTCTGTGGTGGATCATGTCCTGGAAGAACTGCGCGCTTCTGTCAGGGAAGTGGCGGCTGTGATCAATGATTTATAGGAAAAAGGGATATTTTACTGGAAAAATAAAACCATAACAGACCGGCGCAAGTTACAATATATTGCTGTCAGGTATATAGGCAAAGAAGAAAGAGGTTTGATGATCATGCCTTTTGTTAAATCAGACATCCTTATAAAAGGGGATAAAAACGCAATTTATCAGGTGATTCAAAATATGGAAGATTACCCCCGTTTTATGGAAAGCCTGGTCAGCGTCACCGTGTTGGAACGGGGAAAGAATTACGATATTTCTCATTGGGTCTCCAATGTGGATGGACGCAAAATCGTCTGGACGGAAAGAGATGACTTTTATCCGGAAGATTTTAAAATAACGTATCAACAAACCGACGGGGATTTAAAAAAGATGGAAGGGGTATGGGAACTGAATGATGAAGCGGAAGGTGTCAGGGTCTCCCTCACGGTTGATTTTGAATTTGGCATTCCTATGATCGCCGGGCTGCTGAATCCTCTGCTGGTCCGTAAGGTCAGAGAAAACAGCGAAGCCATGTTGGCTGCGGTCAAAGGGCAAATTGAAAAATAAAAGGATATCTGCTATAATAAACTAATTGGGAGACTACAAAACAGCAGTGTCCCGGCAGCAAACAGCATCCGGCTGAGCCGGCAGAGGTACCCGGCGGATGCGGTGTAAAGGAGAGAAACACGGGATTATGAAAACAGCATTTTTAATGACATTACTGACGCTGTTACTGGTCTTTATCGGAGACTATGCGGGTGGACAGCAGGGAATGATGATCATGCTGATCTTTTCGCTTGCCATAAATTTTTTTACCTACTGGAACAGCGATAAGATGGTGTTGGCCCAATATCGGGCGCACCAGGTAGACGAAGCGTCCGCTCCCGCCTTATACGGTATTGTAAAAGGGCTGGCCGAACGGGCGCATTTGCCGATGCCTAAAGTTTATATTATTGATGATCAGGTCCCCAACGCTTTCGCAACGGGAAGGAACCCGGAACATGCGGCCGTCGCTGTGACCACCGCTTTGATGAACTACTTGTCTCCCAAAGAGATAGAAGGCGTTTTGGCCCATGAAATGACCCATGTGAGAAATCATGACATTCTGATCGGTACTGTGGCGGCGGCTCTGGCCGGTATTATTTCTACAGTATCACGGTTTGCCATGTGGTTTGGCGGCAGCCGTGACCGGGAGAACAGTAATCCGATCGCCGGGCTTCTGATCCTGATTCTGGCACCTATTGCAGCGATGATCATCCAATTGGCCGTGTCCCGCAGCCGTGAATATAAGGCGGACGAGGGGGGTGGCGCGCTTTGCGGCAATCCCAATCATTTAGCGGACGCTCTGGAAAAGATCAATTCCTACGCTTCCCGCAGAACCATGACCAACGCGACGGAAGCGACCGCCCATATGTTTATTATCAGTCCTTTCAGCAAAGTGGATATGAAGAGTCTGTTCAGCACCCATCCGTCCACGGCGGAAAGGGTGGCTCTTTTGCGGAAACAGGCTTCGGAAATGCGTGCCCGGGGTGAATTGAAAGAGTAAACCGGATCGTTGTCATTTGTACGCAGATGAATCTCATCTGAAACGTTCCGGACCGTACAAGCCCCACGGAGTTTATTTTGGTTGTCCCCCTGATTTTTAGCGGGATAGTATACAATTTTATTTATATCTTAAAAGGAGAGAAAACAGAATGGATCAGAAATCTTTAGTTTTAGTAAAACCCGATGGAGTTCGTAAAAATTTAATTGGGGAGATCATTGCCCGTTTTGAACGCCGCGGTTTAAAGATTTGCGCGTTAAAGATGCTTGTTATGAGCAAAGAGCAGGCTCGTTATCATTATGCGGAACATGTGGAGAAGCCCTTTTTCCCGGAACTGGAAGCATTTATTACCGGCGGCCCTCTGGTTGCTATGGTGGTTGAAGGACAAAATGCCATTAAGGCTATTCGCACGATGATGGGCGTAACGGATCCGGTGGAATCCGTACCGGGATCGATCCGCGGCGATTTTGCCTTGGATAAAGGTGAAAACGTGATTCACGGCAGCGACAGCCCGGAAGCGGCGGAGCGCGAAATTAAGAATTTCTTTGCACCGGAAGAAATTTACTGAGAATCGGTGCTGTAAAAGTTTCCCATATCGGCCTGATTTCTTTAAGATATCAGCTCGATAGTTTAAATTATCTCGATAGTTTAAAACTATATTGTTTAAATTATGTTGTTAAAACTAATGTAACAAGCGTAACAGCGGATTATAAAGGAGGTAGTAGGAATGACAAAAGCTGCAGTGTATACACGTACAGGTGATAAAGGTACGACCGGTTTGTATACCGGCGAACGGGTTTCCAAAGCTTCTCCCCGGGTAGATGCCTATGGCACCCTGGATGAAATCAATTCGGCCCTGGGCCTGGCCCGGGCTTTAGTTCAGCGGGACGATGTAAAAGAAACGATCTATAACGTGCAGAAGCTTCTGATGTCTATGATGGCGGATGTGGCCAGCCTGAATCTTCCGAAGCCTTACATTACCGAAGAGCATGTTAAGATGTTCGAAAGTACGATCGATAAATTTGATGCCATGCTGCAGCCTCTGAGCCACTTCCTGGTTCCGGGGGATACGGTGGGCGCCGGCGCGCTTGATATTGCCCGTACGATCACGCGGCGCGCGGAACGCAAGTTGCTGCGCTTAGCCGAAAATGAAGAAGTAAATCCGCAGTTGCTAATTTGTGTCAATCGTCTGTCCGACCTGTGCTTTATTCTTGGCCGCGTAGAGACTGAATTGGCGGAAAAAAAATAATTTATTGTCCAGTGGGCCTCCGGTTCGTAACCAGAGGCCTTTTTCTATGATATAATTAAGTCCACCGGACTCAGAAAATCAGATTCTGAGAACCGGGGATTCATACCGTCATCCGAAGACACATAGCGTAATGAATCGGAGACTGTCACAACAGTAAAATCCATAGCTATACGGGGAGAGTCATCATGTTAAAACCGGAGATAAAAAAAGCCTACATTATAGGCACCGGCGTGAAATTTCGGAAACTGGCGGGCAGGGACTATGCGCCCGGCGGGATGTTTGTTCCCAATGAGCAGGTGTGGCTGCTGAATACGGCCATCGTAGACGGCGCGAAATGGCACCGGGTGAAACGGGCTACGGGAGAAAGTGTCTGGGTCATCGATCATTATCTTTTTGTGCCGCTGCGGCAATGAGCCGGACTGGGATGAGAATTTGGCCAGGCGAAATTTCATAGGAAGGGAATTTGTTTTTTCTTTCTGTTTATAGTACAATAAGTAATGGAAAAGTTTGAACAGGTGCAGCAGATGCGTCTGCTGCTTAAAAGGGAATACCGGTGCGAATCCGGAGCAGTCCCGCTACTGTAACAGGGAGCAAACCGCAAGAGACCATTGGGAAACCGAGAAGGTGCGGCGAGCTGTGAACTGGAGCCAGGAGACCTGCCTGAAGAGGTGACCATCGTACCTACGGGAGATAGGGAAGTGGCTGTTCAGGCACAAACGCAGGTTGTCTCTTTATGGAGATAGCCTTTTTTTTGTGAAAGGAAGAGGTGTCGGAATGAAGCAGGGCGATAACATTGTGCTGGTGTTGGGAGGAGCCCGCAGCGGCAAAAGTGAATTTGCAGAAAAATTTGTGCTCCATGCAGGCGCTTTGTGCGGTTATGTGGCTACCGCGGAAATTTTAGACGATGAGATGAGAGAACGGGTCGCATTGCATCAGGCCCGGCGCCGGAAACGCTGGCTTACTTTTGAAGCGCCTTATGCGGCGGAGGAGATCCTGCCGGAAGCGGGAGCCAGGACGGACGCTATTTTATTTGATGATATCACAATTTACCTCAGTAACATGCTGTATGGCAAAAATGCTCCTCAGGGTACCACTGCGGAAAAAGCGCTTTATGTAAAAAAACGCATAGAAGCGCTTCTGGCTGCGGCTGCGGCTTGCGGCAAAACGGTGGTATTTGTGTCCAACGAGGTGGGAGCCGGCATTGTACCGGACAATCCGTTGGCCCGGGAATACAGGGATATTGCGGGCTGGGTCAATCAACAGATCGGCGCTGCCGCAGGTCAGGTCTTTTATGTGATCGCCGGACAGGCAGTGGACATAAAAAAACTGGCTTTTACTTTTACGTTTTGAAAAGCAAACTCCGGAGCAAAAAGGTTGTACCGAAAGCAGAACAAGAAGGGGGTAAAAGATAAACGGAGTAAAAACAAGATGGAGTAAAAGCAAAATGAAATAAAAGCAAGATGAAATAAAATTAAAACGAAGCAAATTTCAGAGAAAAACGTCACTTGAGAATAGAGGAAGATTATGTTGGAAGAAATCACAATTTACCCGCCGGACGCAAAAATTAAAGAACAAGTGAAGCAGAAATGGCGCACTGCCCTGGGACCAGGAGAAAACTTTGGCCTGCTGGAAGAGTTGACCGCGGACTATCTTATGATGACAAACGGCCAGGGTCTGCGCGGTTTAAAGCCGGTCATGCTACTTATGTGCGGCGATCATGGGATTTGTAAATACGGGGTCAGTGCCTTTCCCCAGGAAGTGACTCTGCAAATGATCAACGGCTACGGGCGGGGGACTGCCGGAGCGAATGTATTGGCGCGGCATGGCGGTTCGGATATCGTCGTAGTCGACGTAGGGACGAATTTTGATCTGCACGCCCTTTCCCATGTGCGGCAATGCAAGGTCGCCTGGGGAACGGAAGATTTTACGCAGGGACCGGCCATGCAGGAAGAACAGGCTTTAAAGGCGCTGCAGGTGGGCATGGATATGGCGGAAGAAGCAATTAAAGGCGGCTGCAATCTTTTGGAAACCGGCGAGATGGGTATTGCCAACACGACATCCACAGCGGCGATAGCGGCGGGGTTTTTAGGGTTGTCACCGGAGCTGACTACGGGCCGGGGCAGCGGGATCAACGATGCCCGCTTAAAAATTAAAACGGAAGTGGTCCGTAAGGGGTTGGAGGTCAATCGCCCCAAACAGGGGGACGGCTTTGACGTACTCTGTAAAGTAGGCGGCTATGATCACGCAGGACTGGCGGGCATGATGCTGGCAGGAGCGGCGCATCATGTGCCTACCATGATCGATGGAGTCAATGCGGTGGCGGCGGCGCTTATCGCTTACGGGATCAACCCGGAAAGCGCGAAGTATATGTTGTGTTCCCATCTTTCTTCTGATGCTTCGGCGCAAAAAATGCTGGAGACCTTGCAGTTAAAGCCTGTAATCAATGCGGGAATGCGGCTGGGGGAAGGTACGGGCGCGTCTCTGGCCATCAGTATCTTACGCACTGCCCTGGATACATATCGGGACATAACGGGGGCTTGAAATGGCAGAGGGAAATCTTAAGAAAAAAGGCACGGAGGTAGAGCCGGAACATGGCTTGTGGAATAAACTGAATATTCGTCTTCCTTCCCGTTCTACCGGTCTGTTCCGTTATTTGCGGGATTTCTTCACCTGTTTGGAATTTCTGACCCGGATCCGAATCACGAAACGAGACGATTGGTATCCGGATGATTTTGCCCGTTCGGTACCGTACTTTCCTGTCGTAGGAGCCCTTACCGGTCTGTTGATGTGGGGGGCGGTCCGTCTGGGATCGTACCTGGGATTTTATGGTATTTTGCTGGGTGTGTTTCTGGTCCTGGCAGAGCTGGTTTTTATCGGTACTCTTTTGTATGATGGGTTTATGGATACAACGGACGGCATTTTCAGCGCCCGGACCAGGGAAAGAATGCTGGAAATCATGCAGGACAGCCATGTAGGCGCCAATGCGGTCATCGGAGCGATCCTTCTGATCCTTGCCAAAGTCGCGCTGTTCGCTTCTTTGCCGATAGAACAGCTTGCTTTTCTGTTGCTTGCCATGTATATAACCACCCGGACCTTGCTGGTGATTTATATTCTGCAATTTCCCAATGCCCGGCCGGGGGGGTTAGGGGAGATGTTTAAAACCGGTGCCAAGCCGATATATCTGGCGGTTGCATTGGTGTTCGCCGCCCTTTTACTGGCCGGTCTGGGCTCTTTCTACGGGAAGTTGGCTTTATTGGCCTGTGTGCCTTGTCTTGGTGTAGCTTTTTATCTGCGAGGGGTGTTGGGAGGACTGACAGGGGACACCTTCGGCTTTTTAACACAATGCGGGGAAGTCATTTTTCTGAGCATCGCCTTTTGTTTATTACAATAAGAAAACGATTTTAACTCAGAGGCTTGCATTAATCCAAAAAACAACGCATTGACCCGGAAATCGTATTAACCTGGGAAATCGCATTAATCCGGAAATCATATTACCTAATAATCGTATTACTGTTATTCAAAAGAAGAAGCGGGAAGGAAAAGAACATGCATATTGAAGAATTGGCAATGAACATCCAGCCGTTAAGCAAGGCGGTCGTAGAGGAAGCGCAGCAACGGTTCGACAATCTGATCAAACCGGTGGGCTCGCTGGCCCAACTGGAAGAAATGACAAGCCGTTATGCCGGTATCATCGGTTCCGCCGATAAAAAAATGGTGACTGTACCCCGGGTGCGTTTATTATTGCTTTGGGGTGAAGCCGGGCAAAGCGGTGAAATAAAAGCCGTTATGGAAGGGAAAAAAGCCCTTACGAAGCTGGCAAAAAATGTGCGGGCTATCGTGATTCCTCAGTTCATTACGGGAACTACCGCGGGTGAACTTCTGGAAGAAGGGGCTATGTTGACCGGCGAATATATCGGGGAGGAAAAGGCGAATCTGATCTGTCTGGGCTCTTTGTCTCCCTTGCCGGCTGTAAAATGGGATTCTTTTATCGAAGAAGAGGATAGCCTGCTTTTCCTGGAAAAACTGGACTCGCCATCTGTTGCGGCAATGACAGGCGCCATTTTGCAGGCGGCCGGGATGCGCGTTCCGATCCTGCTGGACGGCGTGAGTTCCTGTCTGGCTGCTTTGGCGGCCGCAAAGTTTAACAGAGCCGTGCTGCAATATTGTTTCGCCGGGCAGGAGTCGTTGGAACCCGACGCCGGATTTTTGTTGCAAAAGCTGGGTTTGAAAGCACCTTTAAAAATGAATTTACCAAACGGCGAGGGAGTGGGAGCCTTAACCTGTCTCCAGCTTTTTGACGCGGGAATCAAAGCGTATACGGAAATGGAGACTTTTGCTGAAGCCGGAGTGCATGTAGAGGAAGAGACCTATTCGCTTAAAGTGCAGGAAGAAAGAAAAGTAAAATAGGCAGTCTATTTTTATTTTTTAATCCGATTATTACAGGCGATTAAACGAAGAACAACAGCTAAAAGGAGAAGGAAGAATGGCGAAACTGTATTTGGTCCGTCACGGAGAAACGGATTTTAATAAAACTTTGCGTTTTCAGGGGCAGACGGATGTTCCCCTGAATGAGAAAGGGAAAGAACAGGCACAGAAGATGGCCACGTATTTCCGGAATATTCCGTTGACGGCGATTTACAGCAGCAGTTTACAAAGAGCGTATTCTACCGCAGAAATTCTGGGGTCGGTAAAAAATCTGGCGCCGGTCAGGGTAGATTCTTTTCGGGAAATAAATTTCGGTCAGTGGGAAGGGGGCCATAGTACCGTCATAAAGGAACAGTATGGTTCTGTCTGGGAGGATTTTTTTAAAAATCCTGCCATTGCCAAAGCACCGGGGGGCGAGAGCATGGGGGACCTGCAAAACCGGGCTTTCCCGGCGCTGCAAAAGATCCTGGCTTCTCACCCGGAAGGAGATGTGGCCGTTGTGGCGCATGGAGGCATTATCCGGGTCCTGATGTGTTCTATGTTGGGGTTGGACGTGAATCGGACCTGGCATTTACATGTCGCCAATGCAGCCACCACCTGCTTTTATTATTGGGGTGATTCCTATACTCTGGAATATGCCAATTTAGATCATTACCTGGACTATGATTTAGGCTGAACAGGGTTCGATAAATAATTTAATTTGTACATATTGACAACTATTTAAATTTTGGTATACTCACCTTAAGATATCTCAGGGCCGGCTAGTTTATTGTTCGTTGGATGGATACTCCAGACGCGATGGGGAAAGCACGGTACAGTAAGGTCTAAGTTGTTCCTATGGGATACAAAGAAAAGGAGTGACTGTATGATGTTTGAAGACAAGAACCTGAAATGCGTGGAGTGCGGCGAAGAATTTGTTTTTTCCGGATCGGAACAGGAATTCTATGCCGAAAAAGGCTTCACCAATGAGCCGAAACGCTGCCCTCATTGCCGTTCCGCACGTAAAGCCCGGATGAACGGCAACCAGCCGAAAGAAATGTTTAAAGCCGTTTGCGCTGATTGCGGCAAGGAGACGGAAGTTCCGTTCCATCCTTCTGAAGACCGTCCTGTCTATTGCTACGAATGCTTTAACAAACACAAAACCCGCTGAGTTTTCCGTAACGTGACGGGCGCAAACCGAGTGAGAGACACATTCGGGTATTTTCCGCGTTAGCGGAGCAAAAGAAAGCCGACTGTTATTCATTTAACGGTCGGTTTATTTTTTATAATGAAGCGAATCTTTTACAATAAAGCAAATCTTTATGATATAATTAATCTTATAAAGAATTGCCGGTAGCAATTCCCAATTAAGGAGGCATTTTTATTTTAGAATTTAAAGATGTAGCAGTAAAAGACAGGGCCCTGTTTGAAAGTTATTTAAATAAGCCCGGACATATGGGGTCGGAATGTGCTTTTACCAATTTGTTCATCTGGCGGGATTATTATCGTACGTTTTGGGCGGAAAAATACGGTTTTTTAATTATTCAAGTGCAGGTGGAAGATCACACATTTTACTTACAGCCTTTTGGCGGCAAGGATGAAGACCTGCCGCTTTTAATCAGGGAAATGAAAGAATATCATGGAGGCTCTTTTGAGTTCCGTGGGATTTATGAGTGTTCTCTGGAACGGCTGAGCAAGATTAAAGGGGACCAGGAGTTTGAGGAAGACAGAGACAGTTGGGATTATGTTTATTTACAGGAGGATCTGGCAAACCTGAGAGGCCGTCGTTACCACGGTCAGAAAAATCATTATAATGCCTTTAAAAAAGGAAATCCTGACTATGTTTTTGAAATGATCAATCCGGAAAATTATGCCGAATGTCTGAATTTCGGCGAAGAGTGGTGCAAAGCCAGAATAAAGGAAGACCCCAGTATTGCCTGGGAATGGCGCGCCTTGCAGGAAGCGTTTGTCAATTTTGAGTTGCTGGGGCTGCGGGGGGGCGCCATTCGTCTGAATGGTAAAATTGAAGCTTTCAGTTTCGGCAAAGCCATCAACGCAGAGATCTGCGATGTGAATGTGGAAAAGGCCAATCCGGATATCCGTGGCCTATACACGGCTATCCAGACCGAAAATGCAAAATATGTCTGGTCCGATATGAAATATTTGAACCGGGAAGAAGATATAGGCCACGAAGGCTTGCGTAAAGCAAAAAAATCCCTTCACCCTGTATTCATGGTGAAAAAATATAATCTGTTGATAAAATAAGGGTAAGAAACTTTATGAACTATAAACTGGTGACAGAGGCGGAAGTGCCTCAGGTTATGGAATTATGGGATTACTGTTTTGAAAAAAAGGAAGATCCTTTCTTTCAATGGTATTTCCGTGAGTATTGTCTGACCCACAATCTGATCATGGGCGGGTTTTCAGAAGCGACGGATCGGTTGGTAAACATGCTGCATCTGAATCCCTGCCGTATTTTGCTGCGGGGACGGGAAGAGGTAGTGCCTTACATTGTCGGGGTGTCCACTGATCCGGCGGCGCGGGGACAGGAACTGACCAAAGGGTTGCTGCAGGCATCCTTTCGTGCGCTGCATGACAGGATGTCGCCGTTTGCGCTCCTCATGCCCATCTATGCAGGGATCTATCAAAAGTATGATTTTGCGTTTTGCTATCAAAAACACGTGTACGAGATGCCTCTGGACCGTCTGGAGATACCGTTTCCGGCCGGTGATCTGCGCATCGAACGTTATGCGTCGTATACGGGGGAGTTGTTTGATTCACTGTATGGCGCACTGTCTGACGGGTATAATGGCCTGCCGATCCGAACCGCTTTTCAGTGGAATAAACTGCTGACGGTCCATCAACTGGAAAAGATGCAGGCGGCGGTAGTCTATTACGGAGACAGGCCCCGCGGGTACATGTTCTATCAAATCCGTGAGGATAAGACGTTTTTTATTCAGGAATTGATCGCTTTAACGCCTGCGGCAAAACGTGCCTTGTTGCATTTCGCGAAAGCCCATCGTTCGGCGGCGGATAAACTTTACTGGGAGGCGACCGAAGATGACCTGACCTGGTTGGATTTCCCCGACGCAGCCCTTTGCGGTTCTTTAAAACCCTTTATGATGGCCCGTTGTTTCGATACATACCGGGCTTTGCGGGAGTATGAGATCCCCGCTGACTGCCCGGACGGGCGCATTACGCTGTTAGTCAGAGATGGACTGCTGGATTGGAATAACTGCCTTGTGAACCTGTCTGTGGAGACGGGGCGGTTTACGGTGGAAAAAACGACGGAACAGGCGGATGCGGTGCTTTCCGCGGGCGCGTTTACCCAGCTTTACTTCGGCGCCTTTACGGCCTCCCAGCTGGTGGAAGCGGATAAGCTGAAGCTGCGCTCTTATCTGCCGGAGGCATTCGTGTTTTTGGACAATCTGTTCCCTAAATGTGTTAATTTTATCAATGAATATTATTGAGCGGTATTAACGATCGGATAGAGAAGTTTGGATAGAGTTGAGACACATGAAGTATTTTTTGATTTTAATTTAATTTCCTGCATGGAGGCTGAAACATGGGTGAGATCAGACGAATTTATGTGGAAAAAAAGAGTGAGTTTGCTGTGGAGGCAAAAGGATTATTGGCGGATCTGCAAAATAATCTGGGCCTTGGCAGTCTGAAGCATGTGCGGATTTTGGTGCGGTATGATGTTATGGGGCTTTCGGAGGAAGAATTTGCCCAGGCGCGGCAGTTGGTTTTATCCGAACCGCCGGTGGATACGGTCACGGAAGAATTGATCCCGGCAGAGGATGAACGGATTTTTGCTCTGGAACTATTGCCGGGACAGTATGACCAGAGAGAAGATTTTGCGGCGCAGTGCATCCAGTTGATTACCCAAAAGGAGAAACCGCTGGTGGCCGCGGCGAAAGTTTTTGTTTTGCAGGGCCCATTGACGGAGGATGAATTTACCGCCGTCAAAAAATACCTGATCAACCCCATCGAAGCCAGAGAAGCGGCATTGGAAAAACCGGCCACGCTGGAAGACTCCTGGGAAGAACCGGCCGCAGTGGAACGCCTGTCCGGTTTCCTGGAGCTGTCGCCGGACGCGATAGACGAGTTACGCAAACAATTAGGTCTGGCCATGAGTCGGGAAGATCTGCTCTGGATCCAGGGTTATTTTCGGGACGAAGAAAAGCGCGTTCCTACACTGACAGAGATTCGGGTATTGGACACCTACTGGTCCGATCACTGTCGGCACACAACCTTTATGACCAATATCGATAAAATTGAAATTGAACCGGGTGTTTATACAAAACCCATTGAAGATGCCTTTCAGCAGTATCTTGCTATCCGGAAAGAGGTCTATGGAGAAAAGAACGCGGAACGGCCCATTACCTTAATGGATATGGCCTGTATTGCCACGAAGAAATTAAAGAAGGAAAATAAATTTCCGGACAATGATGAATCGGAAGAAATCAACGCCTGTTCTATCGTCGTGCCTATCGAAGTGGACGGCAAGAAGGAAGAATGGCTGGTGATGTTCAAGAACGAAACTCACAATCATCCGACGGAGATCGAACCCTTTGGCGGGGCTGCTACCTGTCTGGGCGGCGCTATCCGCGATCCTCTCTCCGGCAGAGCCTATGTGTATCAGGCCATGCGGGTGACCGGAGCGGGGGATCCCCGTACGCCCATTGAAAACACACTGGAGGGTAAACTGCCCCAGCGCAAGCTGACCATCGGGGCAGCTGCCGGCTATTCTTCGTATGGGAACCAAATCGGCCTGGCTACCGGTCAGGTACAGGAATACTATCACGAACGGTTCCTGGCGAAACGCATGGAAATCGGCGCGGTGATGGGGGCCGCTCCCAAAGCGGCTGTGGTGCGGGAACGTCCCGCGACAGGCGATGTAGTGGTGCTTTTGGGCGGCCGTACGGGGCGTGACGGCATTGGCGGGGCCACCGGCTCTTCCAAAGAGCATACCGTTGATTCCCTCTCCTCCTGCGGGGCGGAAGTGCAAAAAGGGAATCCGCCGACGGAACGGAAAATCCAGCGTTTATTCCGAGATCCGGAAGTCACCGTTTTGATCAAACGCTGCAATGATTTTGGCGCCGGCGGCGTGTCTGTGGCCATCGGTGAATTGGCGGACGGTTTAAAGATCGATTTAGATAAGGTAACGAAAAAATATGCGGGACTGAACGGTACGGAACTGGCCATCTCGGAGTCGCAGGAACGGATGGCGGTGGTCATCGCCCGGAAAGACTGGGAAAAATTTGCCGCTTTTGCCGATCGGGAAAATCTGGAAGCGACGATCGTAGCGGAAGTAACGGCAGAACCCCGTCTGGTCATGTATTGGCAAGGGGATAAAATCGTCGATATTTCCCGTGCGTTCCTGAATACCAATGGGGTAGCCCAGCATGCGGAAGTGGTGGTGAAAGAAATCACCGGCGCTTCTGTGTTCGATAAAATACCGGCTGATGTGGAACAGGCTCCTGATCTTAAAGAAGCCTGGCTGCGGAATCTGGCGCGTTTAAATGTGTGCAGTGAAAAAGGTCTGAGCGAGCGCTTTGACTCCACCATCGGCCGTGCTACTGTGCAAATGCCCTTTGGCGGCAAGCTGCAGCTGACTCCGGCGGAAGGCATGATCGCCCGTCTGCCCGTTTTAAACGGAACGACAGCAGCGGCATCCCTTATGACCCATGGCTATAACCCGGAAGTCGCCTGTTGGAGTCCTTTCCATGGGGGTATGTACGCAGTGACCCAATCCCTGGTGAAAGCCGTTGCCTTAGGCGCTGATCCGGATACGCTGCGGCTGACGTTACAGGAATATTTCCAGTCCCTGAAAACGAAAGAGGACTGGGGCCTGCCTTTTGCTGCTTTACTGGGGGCCAATACCGTGCTGAACAGTATGGAAGTGCCGGCAGTAGGCGGTAAAGACAGTATGTCCGGTACCTTTATGGGCCTGCATGTGCCGCCCACTCTGGTTTCTTTTGCGGTGAACGTGATCGACGGCAACTATGCGGTATCCTCTGAAGCCAAAGCGGCAGGGGATAAGCTGGTATTTTTGAGCACACCTTTGTTGGAAGGCGATGTATTGGATTTTGCCGCGCTGCGCAAAAATTTGCGAAAAGTACATGAGCTGATTCTTGCAGGAAAGATCAAGGCCGCTGCGGCCGTGGAAGAAGGCGGTATTGCCGCCGGAATCAGCAAGATGATCCTGGGGAACGGACTGGGTTTTAGCTTTGTAAAACCCTTCCCTCATACAGAAAATCTCTTTACCCTGCAGCCCGGCGGCCTGCTTCTGGAAGTAGCGGGGGATGCCGTTATAGACAATCTTTTTGAAGGATTGGATTGTCTGCCGCTGGGTACCCTTACCGAAAGCGGCGAGGTCCTGCTTAATGATGTGGTCCTCACCCAGGCGGAACTGCGGCAGGCTTTTACCGAAACGCTGGAACCGATCTTCCCTTCTAAAGCGCCCGTATCTGCAACACCGGACGATTTACAAAAACAACCTCTCTATAAAAACGAACTGCCCCTGACCGCACCGGTCACACTGGCGAAACCGCGGGTCTTTATTCCGGTATTTCCGGGACAGAACTGCGAATATGATTCCGCCCGGGCCTTTACTAAAGCCGGAGCGGAAAGCGATATCTTCATTGTGCGCAATCTGACGGCACAGGCTATTGAAGAAACGATTCAGGCCATGGTAAAGGGGATCCGCAATGCCCAGATCATCATGCTGCCCGGCGGTTTCAGCGCTGGCGATGAACCGGATGGCAGCGGCAAATTTATTGCCACCATGTTCCGCAATCCCCGCATTGCGGAAGCCGTTAATGAACTGATGGAGCAAAGAGACGGCCTGATGCTGGGCATCTGCAACGGCTTCCAGGCCCTGATTAAATTGGGCTTAGTGCCTTATGGCGAGATTCGTCCTATGGAAGAAACGTCGCCGACCCTGACATTCAATACCATCGGCCGCCATATCTCGCAGATGGTTCGTACCCGGGTCACTTCGAATAAATCACCCTGGCTGAACCTGGCAGAACCCGGTGAGATACACACCATCGCAGTATCTCACGGAGAAGGACGTTTTTATGCGCCGGAAGCAACCATTCAGGAACTGTTCCGCAATGATCTGATAGCTACCCAGTATGTGGATCTGCAGGGGAATCCCACGATGGAAAGCCCTTTCAATCCCAACGGATCGCTGTATGCTATCGAGGGCATCACCAGCCCCGATGGCCGTATCCTGGGCAAGATGGGCCACAGCGAACGCTTCAGCCCCGGTTTGATGCAGAACATCCACGGAGAGAAAGATCAGCATATCTTTGAAAGCGGCGTACAATACTTTAAATAAGCTTCGTAAATTTCTGAAAGCAAGCTGGGTGCTTCTCAAAGTCTGTGTGCAAGAGCTCCATTAAAATTGTATGAAAAATTATATGCTAAAAGGCGTCATCCAAATTCGGATGACGCCTTTTCTCTAAGTTTCTATGAGAACCTGCATAATGATAAGCTCTTTGTAATTTACAGCTAAGTATTTACGATACCTGCGCAAAAAATGGGCTCTTTGTCAAGAGTGGGGCTTTAATACAGTTGAATATCTTTTTCAGAGGGAAGTAAGGATTCTCCGCTGTCCTTTTCTTTTACCATGTAAAAACAGGATTAATAAGAGAACATATATTATTTTAATTTAAAAAGCGCGGAACTGATGGGGCGGTTGCGCAGTTTGGCCTGTTCTTCCAATTTGCGCAGTTGTTCTTTATTCGTCCTGGTGCCGCGAAAACCGGGCTGATCCTGCTCATCCACATGGATGCGGCCGCGGCGATTTTCGTAATCATCAATGACCCACTTTAAAATCTGTTCAATTTCCTTATTCACGGAGCGTCCGTTGCTTTCGGCAATGTATTTCATTTTCTCCATAACCAGAGGATGGATACGCAAAGTAAAACGAGCTTGTTCCATAGCTGCCATCTTAAGACCTCCCATCTATTGTGACGTCAATTCAATGCCACTTTCTTTTATTATAAAGGGGGCATCCTGTTTCGTCAATAAGTTACGCAGATTTCGATTCATTCAAGGAAGATTTGTGAAAAGTCTGTGTGGGATTACAAGTAAAGATAGTTGGAATGCCTGTTTTCGGTTTTGTTTACGCCGTATTTATGGTAAAATAAAAATGATTTTCCGCAGTTAAATTTTTACTGTGTCTGACAGACTGTTGTTTGCATTAAAGGATAAGAGAAGGAGTACAAGGTGGAAACAGGAAAAAACTACGCCGGATTTCGCGTAATAAAACACGAATTTGTCAAAGAAGTCAATGCCGATGCATTTTTAATGGAGCATGCGGTCAGCGGCGCGCGCTTATTATATTTGGCCAGTGAGGACGATAATAAAGTATTTACTATTGGGTTTCGTACACCGCCGGCAGATGATACCGGCGTCGCTCATATTCTGGAGCATTCCGTTTTATGCGGTTCCCGGAAATATCGCTTAAAGGAACCTTTCGTGGAACTGGTCAAAGGCTCTTTGAACACGTTTTTAAACGCTATGACCTATCCGGATAAGACCGTATATCCGGTAGCCAGCCGCAACGATAAGGATTTCCGCAATTTGATGGATGTGTATCTGGATGCGGTGTTTTACCCCTTGATTTACGAAAATCCCTATACGCTGAAGCAGGAAGGCTGGCATTATGAACTGGCTGATGCAAGCGAACCGCTGCAATATAACGGCGTTGTCTATAATGAAATGAAAGGCGTTTATTCCGAACCGGATTCCTACTTGGAATACCATGGCAAGCGTCTCTTATTCCCGGATACGACCTATCAGTTTGAATCCGGCGGTCTTCCGGAAGCCGTTCCCAATCTGACACAGGAAAAATTTCTGGAATTTCATAAAACCTATTACACACCGGAAAATTCTTACATCTACTTATACGGAAACATGGATATTGCCGAGACCCTGAAAGATCTGGACGGGTATTTAAAAGAGTTCCCCAAAACCGGAACGGTACATTCTGAGATCGCCGTACAGGAGCCTTTCAGTAAGACGAAGGAGTTTGAGGGGACCTATCCTGTGCCGGAAGGGGCGGATGTGCAGGGGATGACTTTCCATGAACTGCAGATCGTAGCGGCGGATATGCGGGACCGGAAAAAGACTACGGCGATGCGCCTTTTGGAAAGTGTGTTGCTGGAGTCTGAATCGGCTCCGCTGCGTCGTGCGTTGCTGGATGCAGGTATCGCCAAAGATATTTCCGGCAGCTTCAGCGGCAGTATGCGGCAGAATCTTTTCTGTATCCGCGCCAGCGGCAGTGAACCGGAGCAAAAGGACGCTTTTCTCAAAGCGCTGTATCATAATCTGCAAAAAATCACCCGGGAGGGCATTGATAAAGAGCTGTTGGAAGCCGCATTGAATGCTTCTGAATTTAAACTGCGGGAAGCGGACTTCGGCCCTTATCCCAGGGGACTGATTTATGGTCTGTCTGTCCTGGACAGCTGGATCTATGATTTGGACCCCATAGAGAGCCTGCGTTATGAAACGATGCTGAAGGAATTGCGGGCCGCAGCAAAAACACGCTATTTCGAGAACCTGATCGAAACGGATCTGTTGGATAATACTCACCGGGTACTGTTGACGTTGTCGCCGAAACCGGGAAAAGAAGAAAAAGAGCAGGCGGCGGCAGCGGCTAAACTGGCTGCAGTGAAGCAGCATATGCGTCCGGCGGCAGTGGAACAGGCGGCGGACGAATGCCGGGAACTGCATAAAAGACAGGAGACCCTTGATTCTCCGGCAGCGCTGGCTTCTATTCCCTTGCTGGAACGCGAAGACATTCGCCGGGAAACGGAGCGACTGAACACGGAAAAAGAGCAGGTTGATGGGGGAATCCTGCTGTACCAGGCGCTGCCTGCAAATAAAATAACCTATCTGAACTGGTACTTTGATCTTTCCGGATTGGACCCCGCCTTGCTTCCGTACTGCAATTTACTCAGCGACGTCTTAGGTAAATTGAATACGGAAGAATATACCTATGCGGAACTGGCAAAATATACGGATATGTATACCGGCGGCGTTTCGCTGCAGCTGGAAGCGTTGTCGAAAGAAGGGGATCCCGATCAGTATACGATTCAATTTGTGCTGCGGGCCAAGGCGCTGACGGAAAAACTGCCGGAGCTGTTTAAGATATTACGGGCGCTGACACTGCACACTCGTTTTGACGACAAGGAGCGTTTACAGGAATTACTGGAACAGGTGAAAACTGACTGGGACAATACTTTCTTTGCCAAAGGGCAGGCGGTGGCTACGGCCCGGCTGGCTTCGTATTTTTCGGCCAAAAGCCGGGTCACGGAGCAGGACTATTACAGCTACTATCAGTTTTTAAAAGAATTGACGGCGCATTTTGCGGAACGGGCGGAAGGGACCGTGGAAAAGCTGCAAAGGCTGTTGGGCTATTTCTTTACGAAAACGTCGTATGTGTTAAGTTACAGCTGTGATGCGGCGGATCGTGACAAGGTGCGCCGGATGGCGCTGGACTATGCGCAGCAACTGCCGGAAAGCCCGGTAGCAGGCAAGCCTGTGCAAGTGATGCCTGCGGCCGTTAAAAATGAGGCGATCCTCACTCCGGGTAAGGTACAATATGTGCTGGCAGGTGGCGATTTTTATAAACACGGTCAGGCTTTTACCGGCGCGATGTTGGTTTTGGCAACCTTGCTGCGGTACGAATATCTGTGGACACGGATTCGTGTGCAGGGCGGGGCGTACGGCGCCAATGCCGTATTTGAAAGAAGCGGTGTGATGTACTTTTCCACTTATCGGGATCCCCAGTTGAAAAACAGCCTGACCGCGTTTCGGGAACTGCCGGCGTGGCTGAAAAAACTGGAGCTGACCGAACGGGAGATGACCAAATATGTGATCGGCACTATGAGCGGGGTCGATGTACCCCTGACCAACTCCGCCAAGGTGATTCAGGCGGGCTTGCGAGAGCTGATGGGAATCAGTGATGCCGCCCGCCAGCAGACCCGGAATGAAATACTGGATGTGACCCTGGCGGATATCAAGGCGTTGGCAGAGCCGATCGCCGCTGTGCTGCAGGATAATTACATCTGTGTCGTTGGCGGGCAGCAGGCAGTGGAAGAAGCGAAAGAAGAGTTTTCTTCCATTATTAAGCAATAAAGCAAATTTTTGTTGACCAACAGTGTAACAAACTTTATAATATACATGTTATGTTTGCGTTTCATGTTTTTATTTTTATAGTTTGCATAAGTTATGCAAAAGAACGAGAGAGTGTAAGAGTATAGGAGGAAATGGAATGAATAGTTACACAATGGACCTGGGCGGCAGACCGTTGACCCTGGAATTCGGGGAAGTCTGCAAGCAGGCAAGCGGCGGTGTATTGGTACGGTATGGCGATACGGTAGTAGTGGTAGCGGCTACGGGTACGAAGACTCCCCGGGAAGGCGTGGATTTTTTCCCGCTGACCGTTGATTTTGAAGAAAAAATGTATGCAGTGGGGAAACTCCCCGGCGGTTTTATTAAAAGAGAAGGGCGCCCCAGCACCCACGCTATTTTGACCAGCCGTTTGATTGACCGTCCCATTCGTCCCATGTTCCCGGATGGGTACCATAATGATGTGCAGATCGTGGCGACGGCGGTTTCCGTAGATCCGGACAATGCGCCGGATATTCCTGCCATGATTGGCGCTTCCGCGGCTTTGTGCGTATCTGATATCCCCTTTGAAGGACCGATTGCCGGCGTGCGTGTCGGGCTCATTGACGGACAGTTCATTGTCAACCCTACACCGGCACAGTTTGAAGTTAGCCGTCTGAATCTGGCGGTAGCCGGCACGGATGATGCGATTTTAATGGTCGAAGCCGGTTCCAAAGAAATTTCCGAACAGGAAATGCTGGATGCCATCTTCTTTGCCCATGATAAAATCAAAACGATCTGCGCTTTTATCAGCAAAATCCGGGCGGAGATTGGCAAGCCGAAAATGGAAGTGCCGGTATACAATCCGCCGGAAGAGCTGGCTAACGAAATCGAAGCTTACGGCTCGGAAAAATTAAAAGCCGCTTTGATGGATGCCAATAAACTGGAACGGGAAGAAAATGTAGATAAAGTCAAGAAAGAGATCGCCGAAGTATTCCTGGAAAAATATCCGGAAAACGGCACGGATGTAGCGTATATTACCCAGAAACTGGTTAAGAAAATCGTCCGCCGCACCATTGCGGTAGACAAGATCCGTCCGGACGGCCGTGCCCTGGATGAAGTGCGTCCGGTTACCTGCCGGGTAGGTTTGCTGCCCCGGGTACACGGTTCCTCTCTGTTCACCCGCGGTCAGACGCAGATCCTGAATGCCTGCACCCTGGCGCCGCTGCGTGATGCCCAGGTGATCGAAGGCTTGGGACCGGAAGAGATGCAGCGCTATATTCATCATTACAATTTCCCGCCGTATTCGGTAGGTGAAACGAAACCGCTGCGCAGCCCCGGCCGTCGTGAGATCGGTCACGGCGCTCTGGCAGAACGGGCTCTCTTGCCGGTGATCCCCGGTGAGGACGTTTTCCCGTACACTCTGCGTCTGGTTTCTGAAGTATTGGAGTCCAACGGTTCTTCTTCCATGGGATCCGTTTGCGCCAGCACCCTGTCTTTGATGGATGCCGGTGTGCCTATTAAAGCGCCGGTAGCTGGTGTGGCCATGGGTCTGGTAAAAGACGGTGACTTCTTCACGATCCTGACAGATATTCAGGGACTGGAAGATGCACTGGGCGATATGGACTTTAAGGTAGCCGGTACGAAAGACGGTATTACCGCCATGCAGATGGATATGAAGATTGACGGCATTAATAAAGAGATTTTCCAGCAGGCGCTGGCGCAGGCCAAACGGGGCCGCGAATTCATCATGGGCAAAATGATGGAATGCATCAGCGAAAGCCGCAAAGAACTGTCTAAATGGGCGCCTAAGATCACCACAATTCAGGTGGATCCGGAAAAGATCGCCAAAATCATCGGACCCGGCGGCAAAACCATTAAGAAGATGGTGGACGAAACCGGTGCCAAAATTGATATTGATGACTCCGGTAAAGTGTATATTGCGTCTCCCGATTCGGATGCTATTGAACAGGTCATCCGCACCATTGACGGGATCACCGCGGAAGCCGAGGTAGGCAAGAGTTATACAGGCAAAGTGACCCGGATCATGAATTTCGGCGCCTTTGTTGAAATTTTGCCCGGCAAGGAAGGGCTGGTGCATATTTCTCAGCTGTCTACCGAGCATGTGGATAAGGTGGAAGACGTGGTCTCCGTCGGGGACGAAATTGCGGTGAAATGCGTGGAGATTGACAGCAAAGGCCGTATCAACCTGTCCCGGAAAGCCATCCTGCAAGGGAAATAATCGACTTTCTTTCCAATATAGTGACTTTATTACAAAACAGCATTGACGATTTTGTCAGTGCTGTTTTTTACTGTCGTCAAAGGCGAAAACATGGTAACAAAGGGAAAACAAGGTACTATATTGCATTGTGAAAGACATTGGCTTTGCGTTATTTATCAGCTTATATTTTACCAGGTAAAAGTCGGACGAAACTATTTTAAATTTAGCGATTCTATACTATAATATTAATAAAATAACAGCGAACAACAGGAGGCACTATGAGAGTACGCGGTTTTGAAAAAATTACAAAGTATCAGGATGTGACCTTTCCCATGCCGGTCAGAAAAACGACCACTTCTGCGGGATATGATATTTGTGTACCGGAAGACGTGGCGTTGTTGCCTGATCGTCTGGTGATGGTTCCTACCGGTATAAAGGCCTATATGCAGCCGGATGAATTTTTAGGTATCCATATCCGTTCCAGCATGGCGGTGAAAAAAAGTGTGCGGCTGGTGAATAACGTGGGCATTATCGACGCGGATTATTACAATAATCCGGATAACGAAGGGCACATCATGCTGGCTTTGCTAAATACCGGTGTGGAGCCTTTGCTTCTGAAAAAAGGGGAGCGGGTCGCCCAGGGTATCTTTTACAAATATCTTGTCACCGATGACGATACTAAGACAGAAAAAGACGAACGGGCCGGCGGTTTTGGCAGTACCGGCACAGTCAAATAAACAATCTGGTTACGGGGATTCCCGAGGCCATCTCAAAAACACCTTGGGGAGACGCCGAGTTACGTTCTCTGCCAGGGTGTTTCTTTTTTTACAATACGTCTGGTACTATTACAAAATCATAAAGTGGTTCTTGTCACATGCTCTATATTATGATAAAGTATACGCTATATCATGATTTAAATTGTAATTAAGCGCTACATTAGAGGAAGAGGGGATTTTTTATATGATATTGCCGGGTTTATTGGCAGGCTTCCCGCTATTGGCCGCCATCATTGTATTTTTTTTAAAGGGTGAGCGGGAACAGAACGTGGTAGTGAAGCTTTCCTCCGCTATTACGATCGTCCTCTCTTTAGCTGTGACGGCAGTGTATTTCGGACACCCCGGGCTTTTGCCTTTTATGGGTGCCGGAATGACCCATTTCATGTTGGCGATAGATATGGTAACAGCCGCCGCGATTTTATATTTTACCATTATTAAATATAAACGATATTGGATTGGCCTGTTGGCTGCTGTGCAGTCGGGCCTCATCTTATGGTTTGAGTACGTCAAGGGCGGGGAAATCTCTGTTTTCTCTAACTTTTCTGTGGATAATTTCACACTGATCATGGTTCTGATCGCAGGGATCATCGGCAGCCTGATTGCGGTGTTTTCACTGGGATATATGGAAGAATTCCATAAAGAACATCCCGATGTTGCGGATCGCCGTCCTTTCTTTTTCTTCGTGATCTTTTTGTTTTTGGCGGCGATGTTTGGGCTTGTTTTATCAAATAATCTGCTTTTCATGTATGCCTGTTGGGAAGTGACCAGTTTTTGTTCTTTCCTTCTCATTGGTTATACGGGAACGAAAGAGGCCATCCATAATTCTTTTGAGGCGTTGTGGATGAATCTGCTGGGCGGCCTTGCCTTTGCTTTGGCCATTGTCTGGCTGGGTTTCCAATATGAGACGGTGGAGCTTTCCATGTTGTTGAATCTGGGACGCAGCTCTCAGCCGGTGGAGTTGGCCGTAGCTCTGTTAGTATTCTGCGGTTTTACCAAAGCGGCGATGATGCCGTTTTCCGGTTGGCTTTTGGGTGCCATGGTGGCTCCGACGCCGACTTCGGCCTTACTGCATTCTTCGACGATGGTCAAGGCCGGCGTATTTTTAATTATCAAACTTTGCCCGTTGCTGGGAGCTACACATGCCGGTATTATGACCAGTTTTGTGGGCGGCGTGACTTTCCTTTTCGCCTCTTTTGCGGCTATTTCGCAATCGGATGGAAAAAAGGTCCTGGCGTACTCCACGATTTCCAATTTAGGCCTGATCGTCTGCTGCGCCGGGATCGGCACGTATGCTTCCGCCTGGACAGCGATCATGATCGTAATTTTCCACGCTGTGGCTAAGAGTCTTATGTTTTTAGCGGTGGGAACTGCGGAACTGCAGCTGGGCAGTCGGAATATAGAATATTTTGACGGCATGTTCTGTTCCATGCCCCGCTTGTCTTTATGTATGACGATCGGCATCTGCGGCATGTTTTTAGCTCCCTTTGGCATGCTTATCTCCAAATGGGCGGCGATGAAAGCTTTTGTGGACTCCGGCTATCCTCTGTTGCTTTTGATTCTGGTTTTCGGTTCTTCGTCCACGTTATTTTACTGGACAAAATGGCTGGGCAAGATTTCCGCTTATATTCCTGTCCGGGAAACCAGGGAGCGGGGCATACAGGCAGTTCAGTGGCTGACCTTAAAATCGCTGAGCGCATTGACCATCATCGTCTGTGTTTTATTTCCTCTGATTTCCCAATATGCGGTGGCGCCTTATCTGGAAGTGACCTATCGCACGGCAGAAGATGTCATTGCCCGCAGTAACCTGATCATCATGTCCCTGATGGTGATTTTACTGGTGATCTTACCGCTTCGCTACGGCAAAGGACGGAAGAAGAAGGCGGTCGTTACAAATCTGGCCGGTGAAAACCTGGGGGACAATCTGGCCTATCGCGGGGCCGCCGGCAATACAGTACCGGTTTCCTTGCGGAACTGGTATCTGGAAGAATGGTTCGGCGAACGCAAGATGAAACTCTTCGGTTTTACCTTGTGCCTCTTCTGTCTTTTAATCGAATTTGCGATTATCTTCGGAGGTGTTTTCCATGTCTGATCTCATGTACAGCATTCTCTCCGGGTTCATTTATGTAATTCTCGCGCCTGTGGTCGGAGGTCTCCTGGCCGGGCTGGATCGCAAGATCACCGCGCGGATGCAGCGCCGGGTGGGACCGCCTCTTTTGCAGCCCTTTTACGATGTCTTTAAGTTATGGGGTAAACAGCCGATTGCTGTCAATGAAGCCCAAAGCTTTTATGTAAGCGGTTTTCTCCTGTTTGTGGTCCTCAGCGGCATCTTCTTCTTTGCCCACGGGGACATCCTGCTGGTCGTCTTTACTTTGACCATCGCCAGCGTCTGCTTTATCGTCGCTGCCTATGCGTCGAATTCGCCGTACAGTCAGGCGGGGGCGGAACGGGAGCTGGTGCAGACCATGGCATATGAGCCGATGCTGCTGTTAATGGCCCTGGGTTTTTATCTGACCTGCGGTACGTTCAGCCTCAATGGGATCATGCAGGCGCCGGTGATGAACTTCATTTATATGCCCGGTATTTTTATTGGTCTTTGTTATATCCTTCTGATCAAATTCCGCAAATCTCCCTTTGATTTATCCATGTCGCATGAAGCCCATCAGGAACTGATTCAGGGTGTATTGACCGAACTGTCGGGCCGTACGCTGGCTTTAGTAGAAATTGCCCATTGGTACGAGAATATTTTCCTGCTGGGATTTGTCTATCTGTTTTTTGCCTGGTCCGCACCCTGGAGCCCGTTACTGGGACTGGCGATGTGCTTCTTTGTTTATTTCTCGGATATCCTTATCGATAACTGTTGTTCCCGGGTGAAATGGGAGCATATGCTTGCTTCTACCTGGTTGGTGACCTTAGTGGCAGGTTTTGTCAATGTGATGTTTTTGATGTATATTCGTTAATAGGGAAACTTTTTCGGCGTTAAACTTTCCGGATTGTTTATGGAATGGTATGTGTCGCGCTGAAAAAGATTCGGTCGGAAAGGATCTGAATCATGTCTTTTATCAGTAAGTCTCCCTGGCTGATCCACTATGACGGTTCCAGCTGCAATGGCTGTGATATCGAGGTATTGGCCTGTCTGATGCCTTTATACGATGTGGAACGTTTCGGCATCGTCAATACAGGCAACCCCAAGCACGCGGATATTTTCCTGGTTACGGGCGGGGTAAATGCGCAAAATTTGCCGGTCGTGCGTCAGATTTACGAACAGATGCCGGAACCGAGAGTGGTGATCGCAGTGGGGGCCTGCGCCTGTACCGGCGGGGTATTCCACGATTGTTACAATATGATGGGCGGCATGGATAAGGCGATTCCTGTGGACGTATATGTGCCGGGGTGCGCTGCCCGCCCGGAAGCGATTATTGACGGAGTTGTCAAAGGACTGGCCGTTTTGGAAGAAAAACAAAAGGCGCTGGCAGAGGGAAAGAGCAGGCTATCTTCTGCTCAGGCAGCAACATCGGCTACCGTGCCGTTCAAGGATGCAGTACAGGAGGCAGAGGATGCAGCAGCAAATCATTCAAATTGAACCGGCGGACCTGTTAAATCGTACGGCCCGTTTTAAGAAAGACGGTTGTCGTCTGGTACAGATCCTTTGTACCAGAATCGCGGAAGGGTTTGAGTTGACCTATAGTTTTGACAAGGATTATTTCCTGTATAATGTACGGCTGATCGTGCCGTCGGAAGGCTCGGTCATGAGCATTACCGGTCAGTATTGGTATGCCTTTGTCTGGGAAAATGAAATCCACGATCTTTTTGGTCTGCCGGTGGAGTTTATCGTGCCGGAGGTAGATTACGGCGGCCAGTTTTTCCAACTGGCGGAAAAAATGCCCTGGCATGACTTGACGAATGCCAAACAGCCCGCCGCTGCGATCAAAGTGAATCTGCGCAGCGGTTTGGGAATCGATGCCTCTATCCGACCGAAAACAGCAGATCCAGGGGCGGCCGCAGCAGGCGCGGAAGACGTGAAAAAGGCTTTGCCGGATGAGACGCAAGAAGGAGGAAAATGAAATGGATAAAACCACAGTAATTCCTTTCGGTCCTCAACATCCGGTCCTGCCGGAACCGATCCATGTGGATCTGGAGCTGCAAGATGAAAAAGTAGTGCGGGCGATCCCTTCCATCGGTTATATTCATCGCGGCCTGGAAAAACTGGTAGAAACACGCGGTTTTCAGGAATATGCTTTTGTGGCGGAGCGGGTCTGCGGCATTTGTTCTTTTGGTCATGGCTGGGGGTACTGCAAAGCCGTCGAAGGCCTGATGGGAATCGAGATCCCGGAAAGAGCCCAATATCTTCGTACCTTGTGGCACGAACTCTCCCGTATACACAGCCATTTGCTCTGGTTGGGTCTGGCGGCTGACGGGCTGGGCTTTGAAAGCATGTTTATGCATGCCTGGCGTTTGCGGGAAACGGTGCTGGATATTTTTGAACAGACTACTGGCGGCCGGGTCATCTTTTCCGTTTGCGAAGTCGGCGGTGTCCGTCGTGATATAAAGGGCGCTATGCTGAAAGAAATCGTTACGCGTCTGCAAACGCTTAAAAAAGAAATACAGGATACGGAATTTATCTTTTTAGGAGACGAAACCGTCCACTCCCGTTTAAAGGGCGTGGGAAAGCTTTCGGCGGAAGATGTCGTAAATCTGGGTTGCGTCGGTCCGTTGGCCAGAGCCAGCGGCGTACCGCTGGACTATCGCAGCGGTGAGGAAGGCGGCTCCTATAAAAAGTTGGGCTTCCGTCCGATCACGGCAACGGCAGGGGACTGCTTTGCCCGTTGTCAGGTCCGGTTCGGTGAATTGCTTCAGTCTATCGACATCATCCAGGGGTGTGTAGAAAATATGGCAGAGGGGCCTGTTACGATACCTGTAAAAGGCTTTCCTCCGGCAGAAGAATACTTTACCCGGGTGGAGCAGCCGCGTGGCGAAGCGTTCTATTATGTAAAGGGGAATAAGACGAAAAATCTGGAACGGTTCCGTCTGCGTACTCCTACCAACGTCAACATTCCGGCTTTGGTAAAGATGCTGCAGGGTTGCGATCTGGCGGATGTGCCTAACATTATCCTGACCCTTGATCCCTGCATCAGCTGCTGCGAACGTTAGGAGAGCCGCTTTGTTTTTCAGACAGTTTAACTTGCTGCAGATAACTTTGCTATCGGGCAAGAAAAGCAGATTGACGGCAGGCATCGATAATGTAGGAAAGCGTAGGAAGGATGTATCCTGAAAGAAAGAGGCGAGGGGAATGAGTTATCTGGCTTTTGCCCGTGAAATGTTGGGGAATCTTTTTAAACCCCCTGCAACGGTGGAATACCCATTAAAACCGAAAACTTTTCCGGAGATCAATCGGGGGAAAGTAGTCAATTCAATCGATGACTGCATTTTTTGCGGGATGTGCATGCGCGTTTGTCCGTCTGCGGCAATTACGGTCGACCGCGGGGCGCGTACCTGGTCTATCAACCGTTTTGCCTGTGTCCAGTGCAGGGGCTGTGTGGATCACTGCCCGAAAAAATGTCTGCGTATGGACGTGCAGTATACGGAACCGGCCAGGGAAAAAACCAGTGAAGTTTTGCAGGGTAAACCTCTGCCGCCGTCTGCGCCCGGGAAAGAGATCCCGGGGCATGGACCCGGTGCCGCCGCTGTTGCTTCCGCCAGGACTGCCGGTTCCGGAGCGCAGGTAAACAACGCTTCCGCTGCGGCTGCGCCAAAGGAAAAGACGACCGACCGGGAAGGTCTTTCCCATGCATGAATATCCTGTCACCGTCCGCATTGTAGAAATTGCGGAAGAAACGGCGGAAAAAAGAAAGGCGAAAGTGCGCCGTATCGACCTGGTGGTGGGAAAAGATTCCGGTTTTATCGGGGAGTCCATCCAGATGTATTTTGATATCGTAGCGGAAGGAACCCGCTGCGAGGGTGCTAAGCTGTTCATTGAAGGCGTGGAACCGCGTCTGCGCTGTACGCAATGCGGTGAACTTTTTGTCCGTCGATTGTATTCTTTTGCCTGCCCCTCTTGCGGAGGGGAAGGCGAACCTACGGCGATCGGTAAGGAATTTTATATCAAGAGTATGGAATTGGAAACAGAAGAGGATATAGCAGAAGCGGAAGAAGCTAATACAACAGGCACAGAAGAAACAGATACAGCAGGCAGAAAAGAAATCAATACAACAGACACCAAAAAAGCAGATGCCACAGGCGGAGATGCGTAAGCACAGACTTGTACTCACGGAGGGGAAAAAGATATGCACATGATAAAAGAAGATGTGATGATCAATATTCATGACAAAAATGACTATATTGCCGAGCATGTACACGAGCATCTGGCAGAACACGGCATCTTTGCCGTTAATCTGATGGGGGCTCCCGGCGTGGGAAAAACCTCTACGTTGGAGCATCTGCTGAAACAGCTGGAAAAACAGGGCGTGCCCGGCTATGTGATTGAAGGGGATATCGAATCGGATATCGATACGGAACGCCTGCGCAAGCAGCAGATACAGGCCAGTCAGATCAATACCTTTGGAGCCTGTCATCTGGATGCGCCGCAGCTACATAATGCGATACATACGCTGCAGTTTGATAAGCCGGGTATTTTGTTTATTGAAAATGTAGGTAATCTGGTTTGTCCCGCGGAATTTTCGATTGGCGAAGATATCAAGTTATTGCAGGTCAGTGTCACCGACGGCAGTGATAAACCTTATAAATATCCGCTGGCGTTTGAAAAAGCGGATGTGATCCTTTTAAACAAAGTGGATCTGTTGCCTTATCTGGACTTTGACGAGAATTTTTTTACGGCGGGGGTGCGCCATTTAAATAAGACCGCACCGATCTTTTCAGTGAGCGGCCGGACCGGAGAAGGCTACAAGGAAGTGGCTGACTGGCTGAAACAACGCAGCGGATTATAAGGATAAAAGGCAGACACCGAAGCTACTTTGACGGAGAAGGATCTGCCGGTAGGAGACAAGGATGGAAACTCCTGTTACTGCAACAATAACGATACATGGACGTGTGCAAGGGGTCGGTTTCCGACCCCTGGTTTGTCGTTTGGCCCAAAAGCTCGGCCTGACAGGCAGAGTCTGCAATGCAGGGGATCATGTGCGCATCGACGCCTCAGGCACCGAAGCGGCGCTGCGGCAATTATGTGATTTATTGCGCCGGGCGGAAGCGCCTGTCCGGGTACATGAACTGTTTTTTGAACCAAGGGAGTACACCGGCTACATTGGCTTTACTGCTTCGGACAGTGAAACCGGGCAGGAGAAAAAAATAATTCCCGCCGATTTGGGCATCTGTCCTGCCTGCCTGGCGGAAATGCGGGCAGCGGATGACCGGCGTCGGGGCTACCCTTATATTTCCTGTGCCCGGTGCGGTCCGCGTTATACGATCCTTCAGGATCTTCCTTATGACCGAGACAGAACTTCCATGGAAGTATTTTCTTTATGTGCTGACTGCCGGACAGAATATACTTCCATAGAAAACCGGCGCGGTCACGGCGAGACCATTTCCTGTTATGCTTGCGGCCCCCAGTTGCAAGGCTGTGTTAAAGCAGAAGAAGGAAACGTAACGCTTGGTCCGGCCTTTGGTTTTCCGGCAACGGAAACAACCGCTTTTGCTGCCGTTTCCGCTCCGGCTTCAGCTTCAGCTTCGGCTTCTGCTGCAGCGCCTCTGGCGGAGGCAAGCAGAATTAAAACCCATGAGCTGGTAAAAACGGCACAGAACTTGCTGCAGGCCGGTAAAATTATTATGGTGAAAGCGGTGGGCGGCTTTAACCTGGTTTGCAAGGCCGCTGACCGGGATACCGTAGCCCGTTTGCGGGACATGAAAAAAAGGCCGTCCAAACCGTTTGCCGTGATGGTACGGGATATGGCCGCGGCGGAAGCGCTCTGTTATGTTTCGCAGGCGGAAAAGGATCTGCTGTTGTCGCCGGCCCGTCCGATCGTTCTGTTGCAGAAAAAAGAAGAGCGCGACGCCGCCATCGCAGTCAATGTAACGGATGTGTCGGATCAGCTGGGGCTTTTTTTGCCGCCGATGGGGCTGTACGAGCAACTGACGGAAGCCTTTCCGTTGATCGTTACCAGCTGTAATTATGCCGGTGAACCGATTCTTTACCGTGATGAGGAAGCCTTGCGTTTTTATGAAGCGCAGCCTGATATCGCCGGTTTCTTTACCTATAACAGGACGATTCTGCGTCCTGCGGATGATTCCGTCGCTCACGTTGTGAATCACAAACCGTTACTTTTGCGGCGCGGGCGGGGCTACCTGCCAGAACCTGTTGTGACGAAGGCAGCTGCTATAAGCAAGAAGCTCTCTGCCGGCTTTTCTGCCGGTACGGTTCGGCAACGGCAGAAAGAAAAGGCGGTAGCTACGGTGTTGGCTGTGGGAGCTGAAATGGAACCGGGGTTTTGTCTGGGACACGAAGGGTATTTCTATCCGGGGATCGTTCCCGGGGACATTACACTGGAAAAAACAGCGGCGCATTACACGCAAACGATTCAGGACTGGCTGCGCCTGCTGCATCTGCAGCCGGACCGGATCATAGGCGATCTGCATTCCGCTTATGCTGGGACTTTATGGGGGAAGGCTTTTGCCCGGGAGAAAGGGATCTCTTTTGATCAGGTGCAGCATCATCAGGCGCATGCCTTGTCGGTCATGGCCGAACATGACCTAAGGGGTCCGGTACTGGCGGTTTGTTTTGATGGAACCGGGTATGGGACGGACGGTACCGTCTGGGGCGGCGAATTTTTGCGTTGTGAAGGGACTGCTTTTCAGCGGGTCGGGCATATACAGGCGACAGGTATGTTGGGCGGCGATGTTTCCATGCAGCAGGCCTGGAAGACGGCTTTATGTTATCTCGCGGCGGCGGGTGAGACCTATCCTGACCCTCGGCTTTGTATTATAAAAGCGGCGTTGGAGCAGAAAATAAACGTCATTAAAAGTTCCAGTGTGGGGCGCCTGTTTGATGCGGCGGCATTTCTCCTGGGGCTGGCAGATTTTAACTCCCATCAGGGCCGCTGCGCCATGGCGCTGGAAAGCGCGGCTCGCCGTGCATTGAAGTCGCAGATCGAGCCTCTGGTCATGTCTTTCCGCCAGAAAGAAGCGCAGGAAGCCGGCAGGCATGTGACGTTGTTTGATCCCGCACCTTTATGGAGCGTTCTTTGTCAGGCAGGGAAGAGGGGCGCGGCAGGGACTTTCTCAGACAAAGTAAGCGCCGCTGCGTTAGGCTTTCATGAGGCGCTGGCGCAAATGGTGGCTGCGATGGCGGAAAAAGTCGGCATGGCACAGGTAGTATTAGGCGGCGGCTGTTTCGCCAATGCGATTTTGCTGCAAAGATGTTGTACCCTTTTGCAAAAAAAAGGCTTCCGCGTGTATTATAATGAAAAGGTATCTCCGGGGGATGGAGGAATTTCCCTGGGACAGGCCTATTATGGTGTGTTAAAAGATTCTGAGCAGTGATTGGGGCGGTGGAAACGCTTGAGCCCGGAGAAATTTAGCATGGTTGCGAGGTAATATTATGTGTGTGGCGTATCCCGGAAAAGTAGTTTCCGTTAAGGAGAAATATGCGCAGGTCGATTTCAGCGGTTCCGTGGTAGAGGTAAATATATCTATGGTGCCGGTTCTGCCGGGGGACTATGTCTTAGTTCATGCCGGTATGGCGATTCAAAAGGTGGAGCCGGAGGAAGCACAAGACTGGATCGCCTTGTTTCAGGATCTGAGGGAGGTTGTCGGGGAGGACGATGCCCATGTATGAAACGGAGCTGGCCACATTTTTAAAAAATTATCAGGGGCCGCCGCTGCGGTTGATGGAAGTGTGCGGTACACATACTTCGGCATTGTATCGTACCGGCTTGCGGCAGTTGTTGCCGTCTGCTATTACGCTGCTGTCCGGTCCGGGTTGTCCGGTGTGCGTGACACCTACGGCATTTATTGATCGTTTAACGGAATATGCCCTGCAGCCGGGCTGCAAGGTGATGACGTTTGGCGATATGCTGTCAGTGCCGGGCAGTAATATGTCCCTGGCTCAGGCCCGGGATAAAGGGGGCAGCGTGGATTTCTTCTATGCGCCGGAAAGCGCGCTGGACAAAGCAATCGCGGATCCGGATACCCTGTATATATTGGCGGCTGTAGGTTTTGAAACCACCGCTCCCGTATGGGCGACCCTGGTACAACGGGCGGCCCGGGAAAAAATCGGCAATATTAAATTTCTTACAGCGCTTAAAACCATGCCGCCGGCGTTGCATGCGCTTTGCGGGTCGGATAAAATAGACGGTTTTCTTTGTCCCGGACATGTGGCGGTGATTACCGGCAGCGATCCTTTTGCGCGTTTGGCGGAGCGTTATGAGAAAGCCATGGTCATCGGCGGCTTTGCGCGCTCGGAATTACTGCGGGCCATGACCCGGCTGGTACTGGCAGCCGGCCGCAAAAAAACGGGTCTGTGGAATGAATATGCCACAGTGGTTAAACCGGAAGGCAATCTCTTAGCGCAGCAGGCGATGGACGAAGTGTTCGAAGCCGGACCGGCCACCTGGCGCGGTCTGGGGAGCCTGCCCGGTTCCGGGCTCTATATCCGGGAAGAGTACGGCGCCTGGGATGCAGGCAGTCGGGGGCTGGATCTGGACAGGGTGTTTCCCGGTTGTTTGTGCAATCGGATTATTTTAGGGGATGCCTTGCCGCAGCAATGCCCTTTTTTTGGGAAAAAATGCACGCCGCAGCATCCGGTAGGCGCTTGTATGGTCAGCAGCGAAGGAAGCTGCTGTATTACCTGGCGGGAAGGCAGGGCCGGAGCGCGGGAAGAATAAATACTGAACAGTGCTTTGAATAAAGTGTAATGTTTTGAAGGAATACAGCGCAATGCTTAAAAAGTGAAGAACAACGCTTTAAAGAAGTGCAGAGCATGCTTTGCAGATACGAGAGAAAGAGGCGAGTGTGGATGAAGATCGAGTTGCGGCACGGCAGCGGCGGGGAAGAATCAGAAACCCTTATCCGGGGAATTTTTGCCCGGCATTTTCAGAATGAAATACTTTCCCGAATGGAAGACGGGGCCGTGTTGCCGCAGTTAAACGGCAACCCTGTGTTTACTTCGGACAGCTTTGTGGTGCAGCCTTTATTTTTCCCCGGCGGGGATATCGGCAGATTGGCGGTCTGCGGTACGGTTAATGACCTGTGTTCCATGGGAGCCCGGCCTTTATACCTGACGGCATCCTTTATTCTGGAAACCGGTCTGGAGGAAGCGGTGTTGGAAAAAGTCGTGCAGTCCATGGCCGCCACCGCCCGGGAAGCCGGTGTGCAGGTCGTAGCCGGCGATACGAAAGTGATTGAGGGCCAAGGCGGTTTGTATATTAATACGGCCGGCATCGGCGTGCGTTCTGTTACCTGCGCCATTTCCGCCGCTGCCATCCGTCCGGGGGACGCTCTTCTGGTTACAGGCACTCTGGGAGATCATCACGGTACGATTCTGACCCAACGGTTAGGGATGCAAAGCTCTCTTTGCAGTGACTGCGCCCCGTTAAATCATTTGGTGGAGACGCTGCTTGAGGCGCAGATCCCTGTCCATGCGATCCGGGATATTACCCGGGGAGGACTGGCTACAGTGGCCAACGAACTGGCGCGGGCTTCCGGCTGTCGGCTCAATCTGGACGAGGCCAAACTGCCGGTCAGCGAAAGTGTTCGTGGCCTGAGCGGGATCCTGGGTCTGGATCCGTTGACGATGGGCAATGAAGGAAAGCTGTTCCTGGCTGTTTCTGCGGAGGGCGCGGCAAAGGCGCTGCAGCTTTTAAAGAGCTGTAAATACGGAGAAAACTCCGCTATCCTGGGTGAAGCGCAGGAAGGAGCAGGGGTCTATCTGCTGACGGAACTGGGCAGTTATCGAAAACTGCTGCCGTTACAGGGGGAAGGGCTGCCCCGTATCTGCTGACGGAGCCGGGCAGCAGCCGAAAACTGCTGCCGTTGCAGTAAGAAGGGCTGACCCGTATCTGTCGAGGGCAGCGGATCAACGATTTAAGTCAGGAGCGGCGGTCAAGGTTGCTCCAAATTTGTGGAAGCGATACGGAAGACAAGGCCTATCTGTAACATACGTTGCATAAATGACGAATTAAAATCTGATAATTTAAAAATAACAAGCTCTTTTCTTCTTTTGTTTGACAAAGGTAAACGGGCATTTTATACTGATAATAATAATGATAGAGGCGCGGTGACTATGAGTAACTCACAGAGAGGCATCGAAGAAGTGGGGGAAAGGATTTACCGCCGAAGGGCCGGGTTCGGCAGAAACCGGCAACTGGGCCTGGGGTGAACAACCACAGGACTGTCGTTGCATGGTAACACGCCAGAGCGACGGAGAGCTATTTCAACTATGGTGGTATACTACTGACCGTTGGGAAAACTCTCAACGGTTTTTCTTTTGGCAGCATTTGAACGGAATGAAATACAATTATAAGAACGAGAAGCGGAGGGAGAAGGTATGATCAAGGTTTTAGTCAACGGGGCGTTTGGCAGAGTAGGTAGTGAGGTAGTCCGGACTGTAATCGCCGAACCGGAATTGGAATTGGCCGGCGGCGTGGATATTCATGGTGACGGCAAAACCTTGCCCGACGGACGGACGGTGTATACGGATCTCAGCACCGCACTGGCGGAAACCCGGCCGGATGTGGTGGTGGATTTTACCCGCCCGGACGCAGTGATGCAGTCCTTGCGGATTATTCTGGGTCAGGGGATTCGCGCTGTAGTGGGAACGACCGGTTTTACACCGGAACGACTGGCGGAAGTAAAAACATTGGCGGAAGCGAATCAGACAGCGGCCCTGATCGTACCTAATTTCGCTTTAGGCGCTGTGGTTATGATCAAACTGGCGGCGGAAGCGGCGAAGTATTTTCCCGATGTGGAGATCATTGAAAAGCACCACGACCAAAAATTAGATGCGCCCAGCGGTACCGCCATCCTGACCGCGCAAAAAATCGCTGCCGTAAGAGCCGCGCATAAACAGGGTCATCCGGAGGAGCGGGAAACGATGCCGGGCGCCCGGGGCGGTGATTTTGAAGGGATTCGGATCCACAGTATGCGGCTGCCGGGGTATGTGGCTTCCCAGGAAGTGGTGTTTGGCAGTCGGGGCGAGACGCTGAAGATCATCAACGACCCTGTGAACAGAGAATGCTATATGCCGGGTGTGGTTTTAGCCTGTAAAAAGATTGGCTCATTGCAGGGCTTGATTTACGGTCTGGATCAGATTTTATAAATACAGCGGAGCAGCGTTAGCTTAAAGGAGGATGTACTGCCATGAAAAAATATAACGTAGCTATTTTAGGAGCTACCGGCGCAGTAGGGGCCGAGTTCTTACGTTTAATGGAAGAACGTGATTTCCCGGTAGCGGAACTGCGTCTTTTGGCCTCGGCTCGCAGCAGTGGCAAAGAGATTCAGTATAAGGGACAGACCTATATTGTTCAGGAAGCGACAGAACACTCCTTTGACGGGATTGATATCGCCTTGTTTGCCGGGGGCAGCGTTTCTAAAACCTTTGCTCCTGCGGCAGTGAAGGCAGGGGCCGTGGTAATCGATAATTCCAGCACTTTCCGGATGAATCCGGATGTGCCCCTGGTGGTACCGGAAATTAATCCCCAGGACATTTTGAAGCACAAGGGTATCATTGCCAACCCCAATTGTTCTACCATCATTATGGTGATGGCTTTAAAACCTTTGTATGATCTGGCTCGTATCAAACGGGTAGTGGTTTCTACTTACCAGGCGGTCAGCGGCGCCGGAAAAGAAGGGATCGACGAATTAACGGATGAGACCAAAGCCTATGCTGAAGGCAGAGAAATGGTGCCGCACATCCTTCCTTCCGCTTCTCTGACCAGGCATTATCCCATTGCGTTTAATTTAATTCCTCAGATCGATGTGTTCCTGGACAATCTTTATTCCAAAGAAGAGATGAAGATGGTCAACGAAACACAGAAAATTTTCGGCGATCCGGAAATGCGGATCACGGCAACGACGGTTCGTGTGCCTGTGTACCGCAGTCATTCCGAGTCCGTGAACGTTGAATTTGAAAAAAATCTGGAACTGGAAGAGATGCGGCAGGCGTTGGCTGCGTTCCCCGGTGTACAACTGTTGGATGACCCGGAGAAACAGATTTATCCTATGCCGTTGTATGCGTCCGGGACAGATGATTGTTATGTGGGGCGGCTGCGGCGCGATTTTTCGAACCCCAATACATTTAACTTCTGGGTAGTGGGCGACCAGATCCGTAAAGGCGCCGCTTTGAATACGTTGCAAATTGCTGAAACCATGATCCGAAACGAATGGCTCTAAGCGTTTTTACCAAAACATCAGGTAAAATAGCTATAAGCGTTTTACCGGAATAGCAAGCAAAAGGATACAGCAGCAAAACAAAGAGAAAAGGAGAAAAAAATGAAAACCCCTTACTTTGGCAGAGTTCTGACAGCGATGATAACCCCCTTTAATCCGGATGGCAGCGTCAATCTGGCAGCCACTAAGGCGTTAGTGGAATGGTGGCTGGATCACGGCAGTGACGGGCTGGTAGTCACCGGTTCCACGGGAGAGGCTGCGACCATGAACGCGGAAGAAAAACAGGCTCTTTGGAAGACCGTAGTGCAGCAGGTAAATGGGAGAGTGCCTGTGCTTGCCGGTACCGGTTCCAACAACACGGCCGGCAGCATCGAAGCGACACAAATGGCGGATGCCTGTGGTGTAGACGGTTTCCTGGTAGTGGGCCCGTACTACAATAAGCCGACGGCGGAAGGGTATTACCGGCACTTTAAAGCCATTGCCGCCTGCACGGAAAAACCCCTCATGCTTTACAATGTGCCGGGTCGGACGGCGGCCAATATCGCGCCTGCGGTCATTGCCCGTGTAGCGAAAGACTGCCCGAACGTGGTAGCGTTAAAAGAAGCAGCCGGCAACGTGGCGCAGGTGGCCGAATTATATCGGACCCTGCCGGAAGATTTTTCTATCTACAGCGGTGATGATGCGTTGATCCTGCCCTTTATGTCAGTAGGCGCCACGGGTCTGGTTTCCGTATTGTCAAATATTGGCGGAGAGATCCTTCAGGATTTGATGCAGGCTTATGAAGAAGGACGCGTTAAAGAAGCTGCCCAGCTGAATAAACGGATGGTTCCGTTAGCGCAGGCCATGTTTATTGAAACCAATCCCATCCCGGTCAAGGCTGCGGTTACCCTGGTGACAGGCATTGACGCCGGTGCCCCCAGATTGCCATTGACGCCTATGAGCGACGCCGCCTTAATTAAAATGAAAGCGGTTCTGAGAGAATACGGACTGGTCAGATAAAGAGAAGTACTACTTTAGTCCCTATCCTCTGTACAGCGTATTTTCCCGGAAAAAGTGTGTAAAAACAAAAAAAGTTTGCAATTATTTCAAAGTTGGTTTATAATTTGGTCACAAACTGAAACGGACATCCGTCTCACCTGTTTAGGGAGAACTCAGGCAAGGCGGGTGCCGGTATCAGATAAATTAAGCGTATTCTCGGCCCGATCGGGTTATGGAATACGTTTTTTTTATATGTTATAATTGAACCAGAGTCACTGCTTTAGCTTAGCTAAAGAGCTCGTATTGATCAGATAAAGAATCCGTTTTGCTTAGTGAAAGAGTCTGTAAGGTAGGTTTGATGCGTATTATCCGGGTTTTGCTTTGTTGGCTTCTGTTTGTGCCTTTAGTGGCTTCAGCCGGTTTTGTCGAGAACGGTCCTTTGCTTCAGCCGGATTTTTGGACGAACAGGAATCCGCAAGGGGAAACGTTGCTTTTGCAGGGAAAGGAACTGGAGCTTTACCAGGAAAGCATCCGCCGTTCCGGCTTAGGAGTCAGGGATCTATGGCAGTATCCCGCCGAGATAGCTTCGGCTCAGATTATCTCCGATTTAGCCGATCCCTGGGTACTGAAACAAAAATTATATCGTAAAGGAAAGCTCCTTACGGAGCAGGAAAAATTACAGCTGCAGGAAAATTGTAATCTGGAGGCGCTGATGGGCAAACCGGGAACACAGGCGGTCCGTTATGGTGTTACAGTACAGCATGCTTCTGTGAGAAATCTGCCTTCGGGAGAGGGCCTCTTTCCGGACCCGGAAGACCGGCACTACGATCAGGTACAGGATTCTACCCTGGAAGCAGGGGAACCGGTCCTTATTCTGCATGAATCCCGTGACGGTTCTTTTTATTATGTGCAGCTGTACAATTTGACCGGCTGGATAGAAAAAACAGAGATTGCCTTATGTTCAAGAAAAAAATGGGAAGAATATGTAGCGCCTTCTGCTTTTCTTGTGGTGACGGGCCGGTCGTTTACGCTCAGAAACTGTGCCCATGATGTATTTTATCTGATGGGGGCCAGATTGCCCTTGTTGCAGGAAAAACAAAATTTCTGGCAGGTAACAGTGCCCGGCCGGGATCAGGCTACCGGAGCCTTAGAAGAGGCCGCTGTCTGGCTGCCTAAAAATGCTGCGTTGCATAAAGGATTTTTGCCTTATACAACGAATCACATCATACGGCAGGCTTTTAAATTTTACGGTGCGGTATACGGCTGGGGCGGCGCAGATCAAAGTGTGGATTGCTCGTCTTTGGTTGGCGCGGTATATCGCACGCTGGGGCTGACGTTGCCGCGGAACAGTGCCGCGTTGCGGACGGCGCCGGGCGTTTCAATGGATTTTCAAGGGCTTAACCGACGGGAAAGACTGGTCGCCCTGGCCCACCTTTCTCCCGGAACGGTGCTGCATTTAAAGGGGCACACGATGCTTTATCTGGGCATGTATGGCGGCAGACCGTATGTGCTCCATGCGGCCAGCAGTTATTATGAAAACGGCAGGAAAATTTATGTCAGAAAGGTCGCTGTCAGCGATTTGGATTTGGGAAGGGAAAATGGCAGTACGTTTTTAGATGCTTTGGTAAAAGGTGTGGAATATCGTTCCCTGCAGTAAGAGGAACTTTCTGAAAAACAGATTGCAGTAAAAATAAATTACGCTGAAAACAGATTGAAGTAAAAACTGATTGTAGTAAAAACAAATTGCAGTAAAGATAGAATGCAGTAAAAACAGATTGCTATAACTGTAGTTTAAAGCGCAGTTTTGGAGGAAATGTGTTGCTGTCATCAGTTGTGGAGAAAGGAACGAGTATGTCAGAGAAAATCGTGTTACGCAGTGGTGGGCTGAATGAAACCTTGTATGAAAAGGCGCAGGCTGTGGTCCTGTTCCTCTGCAGGGAATGTGTGCCCGGAGTCGGGAAACTGGGACTGCCGGAGTCGATTTGTGCTGCGGTACGTTACACGGAACAACAGGATCCGCATTTTACGGATACCGGTAAAATCACCCGCCTGGTCCTGGAAGATAAGGGCGCCTATCGCTCGGTTATCTTAGCCGGAGTCGGCGTAGGCAAAGGCTGTACGCCCAATCATTTACGGATTGCGGCCGGCAACGCTGTGCGGGAATTAAAACATTGCCGGATCCGGACTGCAGTTACAGCGGCGCCTTTGCTCCGCAACCCGACTCGCCCTCACTATGTGAAGGCTTTGGCTGAGGGACTGCTGTTGGGAAGCTATGCCTTTACGAAATATAAAAGTGATGCGGAAGCGACGGAGCCCATGACGATTACCATTGGCAACGAAGTACCGGCGGCGGAAGCCGTCATCCAAGAAGCAACGCTGATTGCACAGGCGGTGTGCCATGCGAGAGACCTGGCCAACGAACCGGGCAATGTATTGACGCCGGAAATGTTGGCGCATGAGGCGGAGCAGGTTGCCAAAGACTACGACCTGAAAATAGAAGTGTTAGATGAAAAGGCAATGCGGCGTCTGGGGATGGAAGCGCTGCTGGCAGTAGGCGCAGGCAGTGTCCATCCACCCCGTCTGGTCTGTCTGCGGTATGCCCGTGGGGGCGACTTGCCTTTCACCGCTTTTGTGGGCAAAGGAATTACCTTTGACAGCGGCGGCATTTCGCTTAAACCCGGCGAGGGTATGGGGGAAATGAAAGATGATATGACCGGCGCGGCAGCCGTTTTAGGCGCCATCCAGGCTATCGCGGCCCTGGATTTAAAGGTAAATATACTGGGAATCCTGGCCTGTGCGGAAAATATGCCTTCCGGCAGTGCCCAAAGGCCCGGGGATATTGTTCGCTCCGCTGCGGGGAAAACGATCGAAGTGGTAAATACAGACGCGGAAGGACGCATGGTTCTGGCCGATGCGGTCTGGTATGCGGGCGAACAGGGCGCGGAACGGATTGTTGACATTGCGACCCTTACCGGCGCGGTGATCATCGCCCTGGGAGAACATACTTCCGGTATTATCGCTAATGATGATGCGTTAGCGGAAACGATTAAGAAGGCCGGCCATCGGGTCGGTGAAGAATGGTGGCAGCTGCCGTTGGTGGAAGAAGCGCCAGAAATGATCAAGAGCACTTGCGCCGATGTAAAAAACAGCGCAGGTCGTCCCGGCGGTTGTATCACCGGGGGCGCTTTTATCGGCGCTTTCGTCAAACAGGGGCTGCCCTGGGCTCACTTGGACATCGGGGGGACGTCTTCCGCCAGGAAAACAGAGGGGCATATTCCGGAAGGCTGTTCCGCCTTTGGCACCGCCACGTTGATCGAATTTGCGAAAAGCTTGCAGAAATGAGGTAAGAGAACTGATGTGGGCTGATTTACATATGCACAGTACCTACTCTGACGGGGTGTTTACACCGGCAGAATTAATGGAACAAATTGTGAAAGCCGGTATTACAGTATTTTCCCTTACCGATCATGATACGCTGAAAGGCCTGGGGGAAATGGCGGGACTGGCCAAAAAAAATGGCCTGGATTTTATCCCCGGCGTGGAGCTGAGCACGCAGATGGAAGGTCATCAGGTCCATGTACTGGGGTATGGCATCCGACAGGATGATGCAGTGTTAGCTTCGCGTTTGGCGCAGATCCGCGCTGCAAGAAGGATCCGCCTGGAAGAGATCAGAGAAAAGCTCCGTCAATTGGGAATCGATGTAAAAGTACCTGTACCGCCGGAAGGGACCCGTGCGGTAGGTCGGCCCCACGTAGCCAGAGCGCTGGCGGAGCAGGGCTTTGTTACATCTGTTGAAGAGGCCTTTGAACTTTATATCGGTGAGGGGAAACCGGCGTATGTGCCGCAGCCGAAATTGATCCCCGCCGAGGCGCTGGAGCTGATTCATCAGGCCGGAGGACTGGCGGTGATTGCCCATCCGGAAGAAATCAAAAGCAGGGAACTGGCCTCCCGGTTGCTGCGAACACTGCCTTTTGACGGTTTGGAAATTTTTCATCCTTCAGTAAGAACAAATGCGCTGCACGAATATTGGCTGACCTTAGCCCGGAAGCTGAATCTGAAAATTACCGGCGGCAGCGATTTTCACGGTCTGACGGACCGTTTTCCCGGCAGTCTGGGAGAATGGCGGATCAAAAGGGATATTGTGCAGGATTTTTTAGCGGAATTTGGCTTTTAATCATAGTAAGACGAAGCGGAGAGCGATGAGATGGAAGTAATTGCATTTGTAGGCCCCAGCGGATCCGGCAAAAGCCACAGGGCGATAGGGATCGCCCATCAATACGGCTGTGATGCGATTATCGATGACGGTTTATTGATCAAGGGAGCGAAAATCTTAGGCGGTACCTCGGCGAAAAGCGAACAAAACCGGGTACAGGCGGTAAAGCGTGCGGTATTTTATGAAGACGGGCATGCTTCGGAAGTACGGGAAGCGCTGGCCCGTTCCGGCATTCGACGCCTTTTGATCCTGGCGACCTCTGACCGTATGATTGATAAAATTGCCGCGCGTCTGGCTTTGCCTGCTCCTTTAAAAACCGTATATATTTCGGACATTGCGACGAAGCAGGAAATCAAAAAAGCCCACGAAGCACGCCTGCGGTATGGCAAACATATCGTTCCCGTGCCTACGGTGGAGTTAAAACAGCACTTCGGCGGTTTTTTTGCCAATCTTCCGTACAATATCTTTTCTAAAAATAAGCGCAGCCGTCGGGAAAGCCGTTCTATTGTACGTCCTGCCTTCAGCTATTACGGGGCCATATTGATTTCCGATTATGTGATCGACGATATCGTCAGTCTCATTGTGGAACGGATGCTGGGCGTGGCCCGGCTCAATTATATCCATGTGCGCAGAAGAACCGATAATAAAGGTTTGTCTGTACATGTAGAGGTTAATCTGTATTATGGGGTGAAGGTGTTTGAGGTGTCGCGCCTGTTGCAGAGAAAGATCAAGAACCGGGTGGAAGCCATGACCGGCATGCAGGTACAACGGGTCAACATCTCGGTGCGGAGCCTAGAATTACAGGCCTGAATTTATCCTTTCCACCTTATAAACCATTTGACATCTGCTGTAAAACATACGATAATATTAGTAAGGCAAAACGCCGTGCGTAACACGAGATACGTGCGGTAATTTTTTTAGAAACCATGTTTGTGAGTCAGGTAGTAACAGGGCAGTTCATCTATCCAGATAAGGAGCAGAGGAGGGAGTATATCTTGAAAATTCATGAATATCAGTCTAAGCAGATCATG
>OLRX01000186.1_pt1 | contig 59426 bp, 74 predicted proteins | sample 1672991 | NCBI WGS metagenome assembly OLRX01 (sample SAMEA3136744, study PRJEB25190) | human gut metagenome | biome: human gut; feature: human-associated habitat; material: faeces | place: Austria | collected 2013
TCTCTCCCACCCCCCCACGCAATAAGGCGCGCGCGAAAACGAAGAAAACTGCCGGAAAATCCGAACAAGAGCCCAAGGTCCAATGGGCGGAGTTTGTTTCCATGACCAATGCCGAGCACCAGAAGCTGCTTGACACTCATGGCCCCGCCGACACCGAGCGTTTGATCGAGATTCTGGACAACTACAAGGGGGCAACGGGGAAGACCTACAAGAGCGATTACAGAGCCATTCTGAACTGGGTGGTAACCCGGCTCCAAGAGGAGAAGAAAAAGCGGGCAAAGGAGGATGATCCATTTGCAAGACTTCCCAACAAGGGTCCCATCATCGACAAGCTTCCCTCCGCAACCGATGGCTGCTGGGACGACGAGCCGTTTTGATTTTTTCGCGGCGCAGCGGAAGCGGGCAGAACTTTTCAACGCGACCCCCGGAACGCTGAAAGGCTATCATTGCCCCACGTGCCATGACCGGGGCGGGTACATGACGGTGGAGGAAAATGGGGCGCTGCTGTTTCAACGCTGCAAATGCCAGAGTATCCGTGACGCCATGGGGGCCATGGACCGCAGCGGAATCCCGCCGGATGCCTTGGCGGCTTGCACCTGGGAGAACTGGAAAACACCGGAGAACTGGCAAAGGGCAGCACTTGCCATGGCGCAAGACTATGTACAGCAAATCGCGGCAGGAGATCCTTCCTGGTTCATCATCTGCGGGACCCCGGGCTGTGGGAAAACCACGTTATGCACCACCATTTTCCGGGCCATCGTGGAGGGCGGCAAACCCGGCCTGTATGTTTCGTGGCGGGAATTTGCGCGAAGGGCCAAGGCGGTTGGAAATGACCGGGACGATTTTCGGGAGGAGACCGAACCCTTGAAAAACACGCCGCTGCTCTATCTGGATGACTTCTGGAAGGGGGAAATTCGACCGGCGGACGTTCACTTGGCGTTCGAGTTGATTAACGCACGATACATCAGCAAAAAGCCCACCATCCTTTCCAGCGAAAACACCCTGGAGGCGATTCTCCGGGGCGATGAAGCCATCGGCTCAAGACTGTTTGAGATGGCAGGCGGATATTACGTTGACTGTTCCAGAGCAAAAAACTGGCGCACAGCAAGGAGGCAGGCATGATTCACAAAGGCGAGATTTACATAACCGACCGATACCGAGGCGGAAAGAAGGACTACGGCAGACCGGTGCTGATCCTCTCCTCCGCTGAGAACAACCGGGAAACCGGATGCGTGGTGGCGGCGCCCTTGGTGTCCCGGGAACGCTACGCAGCGGCGTCCCATATCGCCGTGGAGAGCGTCCAAGGCAAAACCTATGTGGCGGTCCTGGAGCACGTCAAATCGCTGCCGGAGCGCAGCTTACAGCGCAGAAAGGACTACCTCTCACGGCATGCCATGGCCCGGGTAGAGGGAACCCTCTGCCGCCTGTTGGAGCTTTGAGCCATGTGGGAAATCACCGTGAAGCTGCGGCCCATTCCGTCCAGTGTCGAGAATCCCGAAGGGACGCGGGAGGCGATTGCCTGTGACATGGAGAAATACGGGACCGTGCGTTATGTGGACATTAAAGACAGCGCATTCAAACCAGAACAAATGAAACTGGAGGAGACAACATGATTCTAACCGGCAATGAAATCAAACTCCAACGGGAGGCGGGCAACATCGTCATCAGTGATTGGGAGGAATCCCGGTTGGGCCCCAACAGTTACAACCTGCGGCTGGCCCCTGAGCTGATGGCCTACAAGGAGGCTGTCCTGGACCCGAAGCAGGACAACCGGACGGGGCGGCTGGTGATCCCAGAGGAGGGCCTGGTGCTGCAACCCGGGCGGCTCTATCTGGCCAAGACCATGGAATATACCGAGACCCACAACCTGGTCTCCATGCTGGTGGGCCGGTCCTCCATTGGCCGCCTGGGCATCTTTGTCCACGTGACCGCCGGGTTTGGCGATGTGGGCTTTTCTGGGAACTGGACCCTGGAACTGACCTGCGTGCAGCCGGTGCGGGTGTACCCCGGCATGGAGATTTGCCAAATTTATTATCAGACCACCACCGGCGAGATTTTAAGACAGTATCACGGAAAGTACCAGGGCAGCCGGGATGTGGTGGCCAGCCGGATCTATCAGGAGTGGAGCAATGGACAGAGAGACATGGAAGATCAAAACCTGCCCGGTGTGTAAAAAAAAATTTCTCTCAACCACAGGCAAGGACATCTACTGTGGCAGGAAGTGTTATATGGCGCAGAGGTTTGGAATGCCAAGGAAGAAGAAGGAGGGAACCCCATGACAAGAAAAGAAATTCTCGCCGCTGCGGAGAGGTGCGTGTGCGGAGATCGGGAACAGGATCACGGAAGCCCAGAAAACAACTTCCGTTTGATTGCGGAATTTTGGCACACATACCTCAGTGCGAAGTGTGTTGCCGCTGGGGTCCATGTGCAGTTAGACCCGGAGGATGTGGCGGCCATGATGGCCTTGCTCAAGATTGCCCGGGCCTCTGTAAACCCTGAGCACGTAGATAGCTGGATTGATGGCGCGGGGTATATGGCTTGCGGCGGGGAAGTGGCGACGCTGGAGGCAAAAGGTTGAGTATCCCCAAAGGAATGTTTACCAGCACAACGGATCTCTGGGAAACACCCCAAGCATTTTTTGACCGACTCAATGCAGAGTTTTGTTTTTCCCTGGACGCATGCGCTCTGCCGTGGAATGCGAAGTGTGAAAGATATTACACCCCAGAGCAAGACGGATTGTCTCAGCCCTGGACCGGTGTTGTATGGTGCAATCCTCCCTATGGACGGAAGATCGGGAAATGGGTCGAAAAAGCGGTTGCCAGCGTTTCAGAAGGTGCCACGGTTGTGATGCTGCTGCCAGCCAGGACGGACACGCAGTGGTTTCACCGGTACATCTATCACCAGACAGAGATCCGGTTTGTGCCTGGACGTCTAAAATTTGGCGGCGCCAAATGGAATGCACCGTTTCCGTGTATGGTTGTGGTATTTAGGCCGGGAAAGGAGGGGCAGAGATGACACGAATGATTGATGCCAGCGAATTATTGTTTGAAATCCAAGTTGGCAGTTGGGATAGTGAGAGAGACAAGGACATGGCAGAGGATCTTGTTTTGGGTATGCCCACCCTCACCCTGCCCAACGAGCCGCTGACAGAAGAACAGTTCCAGGAAATGGTGGGTCATCCGGTTTGGATAAAATCCGCTCGAAGAAAAGAATGGATGCTTCTGTGGGGTTGCCACGGGCCGGAGATTTATGGAAGATCGTTCATTTTTACGCGGCGCACAGCACAGAAAGAACAGTTCCAGTTTTCAGAACTGGGCGTGACATGGTGGCCCTACCGCCGCCCGCCGGGGGGAGAGGAGGAAACCTGATGGACATTGAGAAACTAATTGAAGCTGCAAAGCTATATGGAATTGACGCCGCCGACGCCATCACCGCCCTGTTGGCCGAAAACGAGAAGTTGCTGAAGATGTACCAGGAAGAAAAAGCGGTTTGCCATGCAACTCAAGCTGAGTTGGAGAAAGTCCGTGAATCTTTAGATTTTGCTCGCACAAAAGACGCTGAACTTATACGGCTTGGAATGGAGTTGGATCATCTAAAGAAGCATGTGAAAAGATTAACTCATAAGCTTGGCAATGGAGAAATTGTTTGCAATATGGCAAGAGATGATTGCAGGAAAATGGGCGGGGATTGCCAGATAGATAGTAAAATCCTTGATCGACTTGCCGCCTACGAGGACACTGGCCTGGAACCGGAGGAGATTGATCGTATACTGGATGCTTATGGGCGCGGGATGTCTCTGCGGACAGAGAACGGTCAGAGATTGGAAATCGTAAGGGGCATCCAAACTGACCGCCTCCGCGAACTGGCCCAGGCAAATAGGGAGGGGCGTGTCAAAATAGAGCCAAAAGCGAGGAAATGTCCAAAGTGTGGGAAAATGCGGCTTTTCCAGAGGATTGATTGGGAGTACTACTATTGTTATTCCTGCAAAACGCAGTTTACTAGCAAGGAAGTCGAGGCCGCACTACGGAGGAAGCAGAATGGTTAAAATAATAAGATGTTGTGATATTTGCGGAAGTGAGCTTTCTACAAAAGAAATTGAAACTCCTTTTGGTGTAGTGGAGATCACTCGCACATTTAAGTGCAAGGAATGGGATGTATCAAATGTAATGCCTGATTTATGCGAACCTTGTGCTCTAAAAATTGACTTGGCTGTTACAAAACTAAGAGCGGCTGCACTGGAGGGGAAGAAGAATGGCTGAGTACATAGACCGAAAGGCGCTGCTTGATGAACTGTGCCGCGATAATTGCGAAAGAACATACGATGGCACCTGCCATAATTGCCGTATGACGGATACCATAGCCGACTTCCCCGCCAGCGACGTTGCGGAGGTGAGGCATGGGCGGTGGAGTACAGAAGCATGCGAAAGCGTGAGCAAAAGAAACCGACTAATTAAGTATAGAGTATATATATGCTCTATGTGTGGCAGAAGCAATGGACGCATTAAGAAAAGGTATTGCCCCAACTGCGGAGCCCGCATGGACATAAAGGAGGAAAACAATCTTGGCTCAGTTTTATAAAATGACGCTATATGTATGCGATTTGGAAGAAAACCTTTCCTTTGATGAAATCAAAAGACTTATTAAATGTGATGCTCTTGATGGCATTTCTATCAGCTGTGTCACCCACTTTGCAAATGAAAAAGTCGGTGCTCATGTAGACTGGGATGACGATATCGACATCAACTATACAAACTCCACAACAGAGCAGTGGGAAAAGTATTTTTACGACAGCAAGCATCGTATTTTGTGTGACAAGGGAAAGGGCGTATGTCCAAATTGTCATCGGATTGATAGCATAGACCAGCTTGCACGATACTGTAGATATTGTGGTGCAAAACTGGCTCAGGAGGACAAACATGAGGCTGATTGATGCTGCTATGGCCCCGATCTATCTGAATGAAAGTGCCTGCGATCAAATTAAGATGATGCCCACCATCGACGCGATGCCTGTGGTTAGGTGCCAAGAATGCGAAAAAGCTAAACCGGGTGGGTCTGGCTATGTTTGGTGCGGTAAGAAAGCTATGCCACTTAATGGATTTTGTAGTGAAGGCAAGCGAAAGGAGATGCATATGAATAAAAAGCATATAGATATGACACCAATTTGCGATAAGTGCGGAAAGACTGCGCCCATCAATGAGAAAATGTCTACACCGAACTGGACAGTGTATATGGTAAAAGAGCCGTGCGAGTGTGGTGGCCAGTTTAAGGCAAAATTCCTGCTGGAGAAGGAAGCCGATCATGACTAAGTGCTGCGCCACTTGCGCCTGGTACGAGGACTATCAGGGCGTGTGCTTCAACGGGGATTCCCCGTACCGCGCCGACTTTATGGAGCCCGAACAGCGGTGCAGGAAGTGGGAGAGGAAGGGAGAATATAAATGACAATTGCTGGATGGATTATTTTTGTTTTTATGGCGGTTTGTTTTGTGGTTTTGGCTGTAGGCACAATTTTGTGTGCTGAAAGTTTAGCCGCCAGAATTACCGTGCCGATTCTTTGTGGAGTTGCGACAATCGCGGTGCTGATCGGTATGTTGTGGTATTTTGGAGACACAGCCAGCGGACAGCGGGCTATGGTGGATCAACAAAGCGATATAGGCAATGGCCTTAATCGTATTGTCCGTGTCTACACTGCAAACGGTGAAATCATTGCAGAGTTCGATGGGAAAATCGACATTGAGGGCAACGATGGCGGCTATGTGCTCTTTGATTTTGATGGGAAGCGGTATACATACTACAACTGCTTTATAGAGAGCATAGCGGAGATTGGAAGATAAAAAATGAGAGAAGTCCTTTTCAAAGCCAAGCGGCTGAGTAATGCTGAATGGGTAGAAGGGTATTATATAGGGCCGGTAGGTGTCCTTAATGTACATGAGATTTGTGATATTCACGATATTGCAGGAACGCGAGTTGAGGTAGACCCATCCACAGTTTGTCAGTACACCGGCCAAGTAGATTATGAATCAGAGGAACCTATTTTCTGTGACGACCTACTTAAAAGCCAGAATGGAATGGAACACACATACGTTGTCGGCTTTGAAGATGGCGGTTACTTTGCCAGAGAACACGGTGAGACTGGAATTGGGACACCCCTCACGATTGAAAATATCGAATGGTTGATGTTGAAAAGAATCGGCTCCATCCACGATGGGGAGGGCGGACAGCATGAGCAGTAAAATCCTTTTTCCAACTTCCAATGTCTCTCCCGATCAGGCCGTAAATATTATAAAAACAGGGTTGACCGACGAACGCATTCCCTTCAAAACAAGGAGACTTGCCATTGAACAGGTGGCATACATGGAGAGTTGCAGTAGCGTTACAAAAGACGAGTTAGCGAAGGCTCTGTGGTGGCTGCTTGACCACTACAACTTTGATAAAGACGGGTTAGTGGAGGTCCTGCGGTGGGTGTTTAACCACTACGATCTTGATGAGGATATTTGACAGCATGAGGGCAATGAATGACAATCTTAGCGATTGACCCAGGGGACAAGCAGAGCGCCTATTGCTTCATAGACAGCGAGGATCTACGTCCGCTACGGTTTGCTAAAGTGGAAAATACCGCCCTCCTTTTGGTGCTCCAGTTGGAGGCGTATGATCTCGTGGTAATTGAAAGGATAGCGGCGTTTGGTATGCCAGTGGGGAGAAGCGTCTTTGAAACCTGCGAATGGGTCGGGAGATTCACACAAGCAGCACAAAAACCGGTTGACTACATATACCGCCAGGATGAAAAGCTCCATCTCTGCCATGACAGCAGGGCCAAGGATGCCAATATCCGCCGCGCACTGATTGACCGATTTGCAACCCATGATCTAAAAAACGGGAAGGGAACCAAAAAGAACCTAGATTGGTTCTATGGGTTCTCTGCCGATGTATGGGCGGCGTATGCAGTTGGAATTACGTACACAGAAACAAAACTTAAATTGTAAACAAAGTGTTAAGATCGTCAAACGATTTGACCGAAATGGAGCGTTTAGGTATAATTTGATCAGGAAATAGTTTTGTACATATACGCGAGAAAGAAAATGAATTTTCTTTCTCGCTATGTACAAAACAGAAGATTTTCTTCCTCCTTCGCCCGGCTCCGAGGCGGTCTCAATATCGGGCGTACCTCCTTTTTCTTTGGGAGTGCGGGACCGGTTCTCGCCTCCCTATCACCCGGCCAGAGCAGATTTTGGTGCAACTCCAAAACGGGTGACCATTCCCAGCTGGGGAAATTTGATGGAAGGAGATTGTGCTTCTATCGAATCGGCAAATTGCTTTGCGGCCGCAAAGTGAACCGAAGCACGTACCATTCGCCATTTCTCTGAAACTTGTGGTTGGAGACGCAGACCATTTCAGAGAAGGTGCGTGCGGAAGTGTAAACAGGCCTGCGGAAAGCCTGACAAAACCCGCAACATACCCCGCAAGGGGTATCTGGTCCGCTATCTCAAATGGTCAGAGCGCCCGGCTCATAACCGGGGACATCCTGGTTCGACTCCAGGGCGGACCACCAGAATATACAATAATGATAAGGTGGTGAGCCCATTGTGGCAAAAGGCAAGTATCAAAAATGGCTGGAACCAGATGGGCTTTTGTTGCTGAAAGGATGGGCCCGGGATGGGCTCACGGATGAGCAGATAGCTCACAATATGGGAATTACTGCGAAAACACTGTACGAGTGGAAGAAGTTATACAGTGATATCCGTGAGACCTTAAAAAAAGGCAAGGAAGTCGTGGACTACGAGGTAGAAAATGCCTTGCTGAAAAGGGCGCTTGCTGGGGACACTACAGCGCAAATCTTTTGGTTAAAAAACAGAAGGCCAGGTAGATGGCGGGATAAGCCGCCCGAGAATGCAGAGGGAAATATGGAAGTCAAGGTGGTCATAGATGTCTGAAATTCGTCTGTCTTCCGTTATTGGTCCTGCATTCCACCTGCTGGCCCGCGACGTGTTCCAACATGGACATACCCACTATGACCTGTCCGGGGGGCGTGGGTCGCTCAAATCCTCCTGCGTGTCCCTGTTGGTGCCGCTCATTCTGCTGGCCAATAAGAATACCCATGCTTTGGTACTTCGCAAGGTGGCAAACACTATCCGAGATAGCGTATATGCACAGTACCTATGGGCTATTGGAGAGCTCGGAATGGCCTCGTATTGGGAAGCAAAGGTCCAGCCCATGGAGTTGATTTATCGCCCTACAGGGCAGAAAATTATGTTCCGGGGCGCTGATGACCCCATGAAAATCAAGTCTATTAAGGTCCCGTTTGGCTATATCGCCGTAACGCATTTCGAGGAGAAGGACCAGTTTGCGGGCAGGGCCGAAATTCGAAACATTCTGCAATCTACCATGCGTGGTGGATCAAAGTTCTGGAATTTCGAGAGCTATAATCCGCCCATTAGTCGTGATAATTGGGCGAACAAAGATAGTCTGGAAGAAAGGCCGGATAGGCTGTGTCACAAGAGCACATACCTGGAAGCGCCGCCAGAATGGCTTGGGTCGCAATTCCTGTCGGAAGCTGAGCATTTGAAATCCACAGATGAGCGGGCATACCGACATGAATATCTGGGCGAAGCAGTGGGCACCGGTGGAAATGTATTTGAGAATTTGGAACTGCGGAAAATAACAGACAAGGAAATTTCTCATTTTGACCGGATTTATCAGGGCGTGGACTTCGGGTGGTTCCCAGATCAACTCGCCTTTATCCGCGCTCATTACGACAGAAACCAAGAAACGATATATTTGCTGGATGAGCTATATGTGAATAAATGGCCTAACGAGAATCTTGCAGACTGGATAAAGGGGAAGAAATACACAGACGCTTATATCACATGCGACAGTGCAGAGCCTAAAAGCGTGGCGGATTTAAGAGCGTTCGGACTTCCAGCACAATCAGCAATGAAAGGGCCTGGAAGCGTGGACTATGGGTTTAAGTGGCTCCAAAAAAGGAAAATAGTGATTGACCGCCATAGAACACCTAACGCATACCAGGAGTTTGTGAATTATGAATATGAACGCGATAAAGACGGTGAATTTATCAGCGGATATCCAGACAGGAATGACCACATTTTGTCCGCGACAAGGTATGCCTTTGAACGCGCATTTATGAGAATGGGGGTAACTGCTTGAATATTATCGAAAAACTGAAACAACTTGGTTACTCCACAGTGTCAGAAGAGTTTTATACGAAGGTGCAGGAGTGGAAGTCTTGGTATGTCGGAGATGTGAAGGGGTTCCACAAGTACAAGGTCCGAAACGGTACAAGCGTTGTCCGCTGCAAGCGGTATACCCTCAATATGGGCAAGAAAATCCCAGAGGATTGGGCAAACCTCTTGATGAATGAGAAGGTGCAAATAACCCTTGAGGGAACAAAAGAGCAGGAATTTGTTAACAGTGTATTTGAGGAAAATAATTTTCTGGTCAAATCCAATGAGATGCAGGAAAAGGCTTTCGCTTTGGGAACAGTTGCAATTATCCCACGTGTTGTGGGCATGAAAGTAGATGAAGCTGGGCCGATTCCAAACAGCGCAGATGGAATTGTGATGGACTATGTGACCGTGGAGCATATCTGGCCATTGGCGTGGCAGAATGGAATTATTACTGAGTGTGCTTTTGACAGTATCGTTACCGACAACGGAGAGGATTACTGCTATCTACAGATACATCATAAAGCAAACGGGATGTATGACATTGAGAACCGGATATACCGATATCGAAATAATAATGTAGAATCCGAAGTTTCGTTGACAAGCGTTTCTGGCTTTGAGAAAGTTCCACCGGTAGTACATACAAACTCGGATCGGCGGCAGTTCGTTATCGATCGTCCTAATATCTCTAACAACTATAACGAAAACGTTCCATTGGGAATTTCCGTATTTGCAAATTCCATTGATGTGCTCAAGGGCGTAGATATTGCTTATGACAGCTATGTTAATGAGTTTGCCCTTGGGAAAAAGAGAATTATGGTCAAACCGTCGGCGACGGAATATCTGGACGGAGAACCGGTCTTTGACAGTGATGATCTTGTGTTTTATGTGCTTCCAGAGGACATCCAGGATGGGGCAGTTATTACTCCTATCGATATGACACTCCGCACCCAAGAACATAACACTGGTATTCAAGACCAACTCAATTTGCTTTCGAGTAAATGTGGATTTGGAGAAAGCCATTACAGGTTTGATCAGGGGAATATATCTACGGCAACACAGGTAATAAGTGAAAACAGCACGCTTTTTCGAAATATAAAAAAGCATGAAATCATTTTGGAGCAAGTGCTTGTTGAGTTGTGCCGTATTATTCTTCGTTTGGGTAATGTTGCGATGGGAGCTGGGGTGAATGAGGACGTCGAAATATCCATTGACTTTGATGACAGTATCATTGAGGATGAGCAAACTGACTTTTCACGGGATATGCAATTACTCAATGCAGGGATCCTGAATGATTGGGAATTCCGCGCAAAATGGTTGAACGAGGACGATGAAACTGCGAAGAGGATGCTGCCTAAAATGGAAGATATGGTTACAGAAGGTCAAAACGAGGTCGAGTAATGCCAAGATATCCTTTCACTCCAGAAGTCTTAGATTCGATGCCAGAACCGCTCGCAGAGCTGTTTAGGGGGCTCGAAGATACACTCCTTATTGAAATATGCAAGAGGCTAAAAAAAGCAGGAGAACTTAATGAGGTAACAGTTGAGGCAATCAGGGCATTAAGGAGCCATGGCATTGATCTCAAAAAAATTGAAGAAGCAATATCTTCTGTAACTGAGATTGGAGAGAAAGAGTTAAATAAACTACTGGATGATGTAGTTTCAAGATATCAAAATTATGCGAAGGAAATGTTGACAATCGCAGCGATTACAACGCCAAAGTTAATGATTAACGACGTGGACGTTGAGGCGATTAGAAAGCAAGCTCTTTCAGAATACAGGAATATTACTCGGTCGATGGGCTTCGTTGGGATGGGAAATTCTCAAAAAGTCATGTCTGCGTTGGAGGCATATCAATGGGCGTTAGACCAGGCGGAACTTGAGATTATGTCCGGTGCGATTGATTATAATTCGGCTATTAGAAAAGCCGTGAAAGGTCTGGCGGACAGCGGCCTAAAAACTGTTAGTTGGGAAAGTGGACATAGAGATCAAGTAGATGTATCTGTCCGGCGGGCGGTAATGTCCAGCATAAACAGAATGAACACAGTTTATATGGAAACATTGCAAGATGACTTGGAGACCGATCTGGTAGAAGTAACTGCCCATGCAGGCGCAAGAAATACCGGGTATGGAATTGAAAATCATGCGTCATGGCAAGGAAAAGTATACCGTTGGTCAAAGAAGCCGAAAACCTCAAAAGGAAAGTATAAAGACTTTGAGGCGACGACAGGCTTTGGACAGGGCGCAGGTCTCGGAGGGTGGAACTGCCGCCACAGATATTATCCGTATATAGAAGGAGTATCTTATCGAACCTATACAGACGAGGACTTAAAGAAGATAGATAAACCACCCTTCGTTTATCAGGGGAAAGAATATAATCAATATGAAGCAAGTCAGGAGCAGCGGAGAGTGGAAAGAACGCTCAGGAAACTACGAAGAGAGGCCAAGGCGTATGAAGCTGCGGCGCTGTCAGAGGATGCGCAAGCTGTAAATATTCGAATTAAAAGGCTTCGGAAATATTATGATGCGTTCAGCGAGAAAGCTGGACTTCCGACACAATACGAAAGGGCGGCGGTTACATATTGATTAAAGAAATAAACGGTGAAACATGGTTTTGTTGCCCAAATTGCGGGAAGAAAATTCATCCAGTAAAGCATGGGGCACGCGGCGTATATGTTGTGTGCAAACAAAAAAGACAGGATGGAACCAGATGCAATTGGTCTGGAGAAATTAAATATAACTGATCGAGAGCCATTGAGCCATTGACTACCACAACTGGTAGTTAATGGCTCGTTTTTTTGCCGACGGGCGTTAAACGGTGGCCGACGGGCCAAAAACAAAAAACGGAGGTTTATAAAATGGCTGAACCTATTAGCAATCCTGTTGTACAGGACCCGACACCGGGGACAGGTGGCGAGGTGACCTTTACTCAGGCCGAAGTTGACGCTCTTATCAGTAAGGAAAAAGCAAGAGCGGTAGCAAAGGCAACAAAGGGTATCCCGGATGAAGCTGAGTTAAATGCGTTCCGTACATGGAAAGAAAATCAGCAGTCTGAAAAGGATAAGTGGGAACGGTTGACCGGGGAGAGAGAGGCTCTTTCCGGGAAACTGACCGCAGCAGAAAACGAAAGAGACCAACTCAAAAGAGATTTGTATGTACTTAAAAAGGGTTTGAGTGGGGAAGAGGCCGAATTTATTGCCTTTAAGGCCCTAAAAATGGTAGATGACAAAACGACGTTTGAGCAAGCAGTAGATTCGTTGACTGCTGACAGGAAAAAAACAACATTTGATTGGACTGCTCCGGTTGGAGATGGGTCTAAAAAAACGAGTGAAAATGACGTGATGAATGCATTGCTGCGCGGTGCATTAAAATGAGAGGAGATTGTAAATGCCAGTTAATATCATTGACAGAAGCAAATTATCCGGACTTATCCCGGAACCTGTAACCCGCGAGATCATTCAAGGGGCTGTAGCTGAATCGGCTGTGCTGCGGATGGCTCGTCGGCTTCCTAACATGTCCAGCAAGACACAGGTTTTGAATGTGCTTGACGCACTGCCTACGGCTTACTTCGTAAATGGCGAGGCAACTTCCGGAACGGCTGATTCCAAAGCTTCCCTTAAGAATGTGACTAACATGGCGTGGGATCAGAAGAAGATTCATGCTGAGGAGATTGCGGTTATTGTTCCCATTCCGGAAGCAGTTCTTGATGATAGCACCTATGACATTTGGGGTGAAGTTCGTCCCAGACTGTCAGAGGCATTTGGCAAAGTTATTGATAAGGCTATTCTGTATGGGACCAACAAGCCTACTTCGTGGAGAGATGGCCTTGTCCCCTCTGCAACTACTGCAAATGCTGTTGTAACGGCTACCAGCGATATTTTCAAAGATATCATGGGCGAGGGTGGCGTGATCGCGAAAGTGGAGGAAAGCGGTTATATCCCAAACGGCGTAATGGCTGCTATCCAGATGCGTGCCAAACTGCGCGGCCTGGTGGACAAGAACGGTCAGCCTATCTTTAAGACTGATATGCAGGGCGATACCCGCTACGCGCTGGATGGCATGAGCATGTACTTCCCCGTAAACGGCGCTTATGACCCGGAGGAATCCCTTGCTATCGTGGGTGACTGGAGCCAGCTGGTCTATTCGATTCGCCAGGACATTACGTTTAAGGTGTTTGACAGCGGCATTGTTCAGGACCCCACCACTGGTAATATTCTGTACAACCTGATGCAGAACGATATGGTTGCACTCCGGGCCGTTATGCGGCTTGGGTGGGAGATTCCGAACCCTATTAACGCATATAACGTTGGAAATGAGAATGCATTCCCTTTTGCTATTTACGAACCGGCGGGGGGTTAATGGGGTCTGACATCTTAACGCTTTTCCCCAGCAGTCAGGCCCTATTGGGGAAACAAGTCTCAGAGCTTGTAGGTGATGATTTGAAGGTTAAGAAAGATGGTTCCGTAGTCGGGACATTCCACTATGTTCCTGATTATACGGAATTCAGCAGCGCCCCAGAAGAGCAGAGCGGGTATTATTTCCCGTTTCATCTGACGAAAACCGGAAGTGTAATGACGTTCAAAAAGAATGGAGCGCCAACCAAACAGGACATTCCCTTTGATGCAGATATTATTTTCCGCGTTGAGGAAAATGATACTTTTGAGGTTTTAGTTGATGAGCAAAGTGCTGTAATATTCAACTTCAAAAAAGCTACGTTTGACCCTAAACCAAAAGCGTCCAGAAAGTCGGGAAAATAAAGGAGGTTTCTTATGGTATATGCGGATTATACATATTACAAAGAAACCTACCTTGGGACGTTGATTTCAGAATCTGAGTTCCCAATGCTGGCAAAGCGGGCAAGTGAATATCTGGACTACATCACAGTTGGAAAAGCCTCTGAGCATGCGTCTATGCTGGAAATAAAGGACGCTTGTTGTGCTCTTGCTGAGCAGTACAAGGTTGTTGAGAAAGCGCAAGAATCATCTCTAAGCGAAACCGGAGAGAAGTCCAGTGAGACGGTTGGTAGTTACTCTGTGAGTTACCGAAGTTCGGCAGAATTAGCGAAGAATTCTACAGCTGATATGTCTTCCATTGTATCCAGATATCTTGGAAGAACTGGCTTGCTCTATCGCGGTGGGAGGTGCTTTCCATGTACGCCCCACACTCTATAACTGTTTACACAATAACAGAAGATGAAGTCACTTTCGAATCTGTTTATAACATTACCATTTTGCGGGGTGTGTTCTTTGATGCTGCTCATGCCGCCAATGTGAGAGAAAGTGGGCTGGAAGGTGCAGACGTCGTCAACCTATTTATTCCATTTAATGTAAACGCTATTGATGGGATTACAGGTTTTCCTAAAAGATTTGCAACCCCAAAGCAATATGAAGCTGCCGAAGATAAAAGCAATTTGTGGACCCTTGACACGGATTCTATGCAAAGCTCAACTACTTTCTTTGTTAAGGGAGAAATCGTTGAGCAAGGGAAGGACTTTCAGTGGATGAATCGGATTTACGATAATGTTCACAGGATCACCAAAGTGGATACAAAAGATTTTGGCTCTCCTTCGATGCAGCATTGGGAAGTTGGTGGCGCTTAATGGCAAGTGTCGTTATTCATGTCGATATTGATATTGACAAGATCAAAGCGAAACTTGATAGAGCAAACAAAGAACTTACAAAAAATGTAGCGAAAGATACAGAGAGCAAATTCCTACCTTGGTTGAATGGCACTTTAGCTGCCCGCACAAGGATTTTAGATGATGAAATTATCTATCCCGGTCCTTATGCCCATTATCTATGGGAAGGAATTGTTTACGTAGACCCTCAAACAGGAGCTGCGGGATTTCGGCTTCCCGATGGGACGTGGAGATCCCGCACCGGAGTTCGGAAGGTTCCATCAGGAAAATCTTTGGTATTTACAAGGTCCTCTGCTCGACCACATTGGATTGAACCGGCAAAGGCAGAGTTCATGTCCAGGTGGGAAGAGGCCTATAAAAAGTCCTTTAAGTGAGGTATCTATGGCACAAAAAATATCGAATAAAGAGCAAGAATCTATTTCAAGATCATTGCTTTCTTGGCTCAATAATTGGCCAGATAAGCCCGTTGGGGTGATCAACTTCACTTATGTCCCGGATGATGCAGAGGGGATGTCATTGTCCACGCCACAGGGGACATTTATGGTTAGGAAATATGTTCGCGGTGCGTATCAAGCGAGATATACATTCAAGATCATTTATCGTGTTATCCCCGGGAACAGTAACAATAAGCGTCTCTCTGCTGATGAAACGTTGGAAAGCTTCGCAGATTGGATTATCAACAACGGAACAACGCCTCAATTAGAGGACGGGAAAAAGGTTGTCAAATTTTCTCGAAGCGAAAGTGACCCTGATTCTGTTCTATTTAATCGTTATGAGGATGGAACAGAAGATCACCAAATTATTATGACGATGGATTACACATCTGAATAAAATTTTTTCGTGAGCCGACGAGCCGAAATTCATTTATTAGGAGGAAATATTATGAAACTTTCCGCTCTGATGGCTGATTACACCCCTTCCGCTGAGTTTGCAGGGGTCGCAACAAATGATGATTTTGTTCTTGCCGTAGATATCGCGGAAGAATCAGCCGGAAAAGTAGCCAATTATATTGTAGTCCAGTCCGGTATTGCATCGGTGGATAGTCAGTTGAACCCCGAAACAGATGAAAAAGCATATATCAGACAGGGTGCAGTTTCTACCAAAACATCTACTCAGCGTACATTCAATGTTACTGGTGATCGTATCTTTGGGGATGAATTCCAAGACTTTGTGTTGTCTCACGCAATCAAGTTCGGCACCGGACAGAAAGTAGTTAAACCTTATGTGTATTTCTCTCTGTTGACAGGAGAAGGAGAGAAGGGGACAGCATCTATCATTGTCAATTCTGATGGTTCCGGCGATGCTGGCGCATCTTCTGAAATTGACATCGATATCATGGCGACTTCTGCACCCGCTGCTTATACATATTCCGACGATTCTGGTGTTTAACTGACAGGAGGATAAATTATGGAGACCTACAATATCAACGGCGTGGAAATTCAGTATGATACTTTCGATCTCGTCAACTTGGAATTGTATACCAACGGTGTGACAGAGATCGCTGACGTTGGAAAACGTGTGAAAGAAATGATTCAGGAAGATCCCGCCAAAAATGGCATTAAGGCAATCAGAATGATGTGCAATGCATTCATGGATTTCTTTGATGTGCTTTGTGGTGAAGGGACAAGCAAGAAGTGTTTCGGTGACAATGTAAACGCGAGAGACATTATCAATGCTTATGCCAAGTTTTGCGAAGAAGTATCCGCAACTGTAAGCTCTATGAAGGTAGATTTCAATCCGCCTTCTTCTCCCTCTATCATGGATGATTCCCAGTTGAGAGCAGAAAAACGGGCAAAGCTGCGTGCCGAAGCTGAACAGAGAGTAAAAGATCGTGAGAGAGAATCCATTTAACGGATTCCCCACCAGCGTAGATGTAGATGGGCAATTCTTCCCGATCAATCCAAGTTTCCGCGTTGGTATTTCTATCGAACTTGAGATTCTGAAAGAAGAAAATCCAGATGTTGTAGGCCTCTTAAATTTGTTTTACCCAAGCGGAATTCCTTCCAATATATCCGCGGCGTTCGACGCGATGTTGTGGTTTTTCCGTGGGGAAGAAAGCAAAGAGGAAACGCAGGGACAAGCAAAAAAGAAAGGAGGCAGGGTATATGACTTTGAAATTGATTCAGAGGCAATCCTTGCCTCCTTTCTATCGACGTATGGGATAGACCTATCTAAGGATGATTTGCACTGGTGGGCTTTTCGTCGTCTTTTATTCAATCTTCCTTCTGAGACACTTTTCATGCAGCGCATACGATATCGCACAGCCGACATTTCCAAAATGAGTAAAGAGGAAAAGAAACACTATAAAAAAATGCGGGCTCTCTATGCGATTAAAGATGATCGAAGGAGAGAAGTACAGACTGTCGAAGAGAGAGACGCGGCCTTGATCGAAAAGGTGCGGAAACGGTATCAGGAGGCCCAGAAGCATGTGGAAAAAGGGTCTAACTAAAATCAGATGCCCTATGTGCGGGTACGAAATGCCAGTGTTACGAAGTGAAAACGCTTCTTGTAAAGGGCTGTTTCTACGTTGCAAAGGTAGAAATTGTGGGCGCTGGTTTGAAATTAAAATAGAACGGTCCAAGTAGTGCCAGAGATGCCGATGGGCCCACTGAAAAGGTGGTGTAACCCATGGCGGCAGATGGTTCTGTAATCATTGAAATTAAGGGCGATTATGACGAATTTCTTGCAGACTTAGAAAAGGCACTCAAAAAATCGAGAGAAAAGTCCAAGAAGTCTAATGACCCGCTTGAGAAGCAGAGGAAGAGCACACAACTCACGGTCAAAGAACTGCAAAACCTTGATTCTGTGGCGTCGAAGGCACTAAATGGAATTATAAAAGGTTTTGCCGCTGTCGCAACTGCGTCCGCTGGAGCACTTGTCGCGGTAAGTAAAATCGGGACAGAATTTGAATCTTCTTTTGCCCAGGTTGAAACCATCATGGACACTTCACAGATGTCCGTCGAAGACATGAAAAGCTCTATCCAGAACTTGTCTTCGGAGATGGGGGTATCCGCAAGTGAATTGTCTGGGGCGGTTTACAACGCCATTTCCGCAACTGGAGATACTGCAAACGCGGTTTCGCTCGTTGGGGATGCAACCCGACTTGCCACAGCAGGATTCACAGACGCAGAATCTGCGCTTTCTGTCCTCACAACCACCATCAATGCGTATGGGATGAGTGCTTCCGATGCTGAATCAATTTCGGACAGCCTGATTCAGACGCAAAACCTTGGTGTTACTACGATTGACCAGCTTGCCAGCGCAATGGGCAAAGCGATTAGTACAGCTTCCGCCTATAATGTCAATCTGGGCAACCTTGAATCTGCCTATGTCAGCCTAACAAAGGCAGGTATCAGCACAGAAGAATCCACAACCTATATTTCTTCCATGCTGAATGAGCTTGGCGACACCGGCAGCGAAGTTGGGAAGATCCTCAAGAAAGAAACCGGAAAGAGTTTCGGCACCTTAATGAAGGAAGGAAAGAGCCTTGGCGATGTGATTGAGGTTCTTTCTGATCATGTTGATGGCAGCGCCGAATCCCTTATGAATCTTTGGGGAAGCGCCGAAGCTGGCAAAGCTGCAAACGCTATTGTGTCCCAGGGCCTTGACACCTTTAACGACAACCTGGAGAAGTTACAGAATAGCGCAGGGACCACAGAGAAAGCGTACAGCACAATGGCTGATACGCTGGAGCACAAAACACAGATGGTCAAGACTGAGGCCCAAAATCTTGCCATCTCTATCTACGAGCAAATTAAACCGGCGTTGTCTGACATTGCGGACGCAGCATTGGAGTTTATCCAAAACTTTGATTTTTCAAAAGTAGTTAGTGCCGTTCAAACCTTCATCGGCGTTCTTGGCGCGGCTGGGGTAGCAATTGCAGCATTCAAAACCGCTCTTGTCGTTCGAGATGTTACCGCATTTTTCACCGCAGTAAAAACTGGCGCTACGGCAGTAGAGGCGCTCAATCAAGTAACGAAAATTGGCACTGCGTTACAGGTTGCTTACAATACAGTAATGAAGCTAAATCCTTGGGCCATAGCGCTTACTGCTATAACAGCCTTAGTAGGTGGATTTGTCGCATATAACGCAATTGTAGACGACGCATCGGATAGCCAAGCACAACTGTCTGACAGCATAAAAGAGTTAAATGATGATCTGGAAGCACAGAAGCAGCAGCAGGAAGAGCTTGCCCAAGCAAGAGAATCTAACCTTTCCAGTGTAAATGCAGAAATTGGAGCAACCGAAGATTATATCTCTGAACTCCAAGGTCTGATTGATGCCAACGGAAAAGTAAAAGATGGGTATGAACAGAGAGCCCAATTCCTTGCGGAACAAATTAACAGCGTCATTCCCAACGCAATTTCTTTAGCAAAAGATGAGGCTGGTGTCTACATAGAAGTAGCGGATTCCATTGACCAACTGATTTTTGCCAAGAAAAAAGAAATGGCCTTGGATGCTATGCAGGAGGAGTATAGCAATGCTCTAACCGGGCAAATAGAGGCCAATAAAAACTTGACCCAGGCTGTGGATAACCTCGCAGAGGCCAGACGGAATCTTGCTGAGGTACAAGCAAACAGCAGGGGAGATGAACGGTCGCTGGGGGGGATATCAGCGGCAGAGGATAAAGTCAGACAGGCTGAAAGGGCCTATGAGGACGCCAAAAATTCTGCCCTGGATTACCAACAGACAATAAACAATTTTGAGACTGTTGGTGCCGCGCAGAGTATGGATGAGCTTAATTCAGCTATCCAGCGTCTTTCTGATGGATTTGTAGAGTTTAACGGAAGCAATATTGCAGAGATTGAATCTGCCGTTGGAAACGCAGTCTCTCTATACCAGCAATTGATTTCGGAGGCTGCCGCATCCTGGAATGAAATGTCTCCATCTATGCAGGCTAACATGGTGGGTCTCATTGAGCAAGCTCGAGCCGCCATGCAAGAGCAGGTTGGTGTTTTTCGTGAGGCTGGCGGCTACATACCGACAGAACTTGCCCAAGGGGCAAATGAGTATTCCTACGTCCTGCCTGAGAGTATCCAAAAGATAGTAGATCAAGCAGCGCAATATGCATCTGCAAACGGAACTCCTTTTCTGAATTCGGGGCAAACTTGGGACTTTTTAATGGCCGCCGGGATCGTATCAAATGGGCAAACGGTTTCAGACGCAACTAAGCAAGTCGCAGATCAAGCGGGCGAAGCGGGGAAGCAGACAGCAACCCAAAATGGAGGCGAAACAGCAGCAGGATTCGGTGACGGATACTCAAGCCGCATGCCATCAACGGAAGCCGAAATGGAGCAATCGACTAAAACCGCGGTCGACAATGCTACTTCTGGCGCTCAAGGCGCAGCGGCATCTGGTGGGCAACAAGTAGGGTATACGATTGGCACGAATGCGGATGGCTCTCTCAAGATATCAGCATCTTCTATGCCATCTACCATGAAAGGGGTGGTGGGAGACACAATCTCCGCTGGTGATTCCGCTGCATCTGGGGCAGGAACAGTTGGTGAAACAGCTGTAAACTCTGCGGCAAATGGCCTCACTGCATCTGGCGGCATGCTCACCAAAGCATTCTCTGGGCTAATTGACACTGGCGTTCAATCAGCGTTAGGTGCAACAGCTTCTGCTACTCTGATTAGTACTGGGATTATTGATAAAATATCTTCTGGGATATCCTCTGGGACGCCTGATGTTGTTTCTGCGCTGAATAACCTTGTTACTACTGCGGTTCTTTCCTCCGCAACTGGTGCCTCTGGTTCTGCAAAAAGTGTCGGGTTGGCGATTGCTTCCGGTGTTGCTGCGGGTATCAATGCAGGGGCAAGCCAGGCGATTAGTGCAGCGTCCAATATGGCGAAGAGTGCACTCGCTGCGGCAAAGAATGCGTTGGACATCCATTCTCCTTCTAAGGCGTTTCGCTGGATTGGTGAGAAATCCGTTGATGGTTTGGTACTTGGCTTAAATGACAAGGCGAAAAAAGCCCAGGCGGCCGCAGGCAAGCTTGCTGATGTAGTCCTAAAAGAAACCTCTAAACTTTATGACAAGATTGCGGAGATTGAGGCCGCAGCGCAGAAGCGGGCAGATGAAAAGGAACTTGCGGACTATGAAAAAAGTCTGGCAGAAAAGTATGAACGGCTGGAAGAGGCAGAAGTTGATGAACGACAGGATATCTTGGACGAGATAGCCGAGCTCAAAGAAGATTGGAATGAGAAGCAGCTAAAAAAGCAGGAAGAGGCTCAAAAGGAAGAATTACAGAGCGCCATTGATGCTCTTGAGGAAATGGAAGATGAGTATCAGAGCGCTTTGGATGACCTGAAAAGTGATCGTGATTCCTTGGCTTCTAAATTGTCTGGAGACAACCTTTTTGAGACGGATTATAAAGGAGAAACCCGTCTTTTGAACCTGGATAAGGACATCCAGGAGATTGAACGATACGGGGATGCAATGCTCGCTTTGCAGGAAAAAGGGGTTGATGCTGGCCTTTATTCCGAAATTCTTCAAATGGAGATGGATGAGGCAACGGCATTCGCGGAAAAACTGTTGAGCCTAAATGATGATCAATACACTGCCTATATGGAGGCATACCAGAAACGGGCGGAAGCAGCAAAGAATATTGCAGCACAGATTTATCAGGATGAGTTTGAATCTCTCAACCAGGAATTCGTGGACAAAATGCCTGATGAACTAAAAGCGGCGGGAGAGGACGCTATGACATCCCTCGCCGTTGGGGTACAGGAAGAAGGTCCCACCGCAATTGCCGCAGCAAAGAAAGTTGCCGATGGTATTATTGCGGAAATTAACCGGATAAACGCTGCGGCAAGGCTTCGTGAAACGGTCACTGTGAGTGCTGGGAGTGCTTCCTATCGCCTCACACGCAGCACGGATAACGCCATGGAGGCCAAGCAGGTAGAGAGTAACGGAAGCGCATACAGGGTAGCAAACGCTGTGTCTTTTGCCAGTGCACCACGGGGAGATAGGGAAATTGTTCTGAATATCAACGGGAAAGCATTTGCAAGAGCAATTGTTAATGATATTCGTGCAGTAGAGGATCAGTCCCCAAGAATTGTGAGTGATTAAATGGAAAACATGTTTTTGTCAATTGATGGCATTGAAATCGAAGACTTGGAAGAAGGGGATTACACCGCCTATGAGGAAGAACTTGGCGTATCTGAGCGGATGATATCCGGCAGAAGAGTGGAAGAAATCCGCGCCACTATATGGGTGGTAGAAGTCAACTTTTCATCTATCGACTATGAAACAATGTCTCGGCTCAATACTGCATTCAAAGCATCACGTCGGCATCAGTTGTTTTTTCTCCCATCCACAGGTGGCACAGAGCTGGTACAAGGTTGGTTCCACTTGATGGAGCCTCCCTCTCCCTCCCTCACACGCTGGAGAGATAACGGGCCTGAATGGGCAGCATACAAACTGACCTTTGAGGAGATTGATGGCCATGATTGATCACAGTGAAGCCTATGACAAAGCGGTTGTATCTGATTCAAGGCGACAATTTGTGCGAGTTGTGTTTGACCTATATGACCCAGATATGATCATAACAAACATAACAACAAATGATGAGAGTGATATTTCCTTAACAGATCAGGTAACAAACCGTGGCACAACAGAGAGCGAACAGAACATAGCGACCTTGGAGCCTAACAGATGGATTCTGGACGGAACTTTCAATATCCGACCAGATGACCCAATGGATCAGATAGGACAAGTTGGTTGGGTATCTGAATCTCTATGTGATTCTTTCGGCGTCTTTTCTGAACCATATCCTTATATTGAGTTTGAAATTCAAAACCTAAGTATATTGCAAGCATTCTCTTTCCGGTTTAGTGAAAAGAAATTCAATGGAATTGGAACAGAATTCACGTTGGATATTTACAGCGGCGATACTCTTCTTTGGTCAGACACAAAAACAGGGAACAAAAGTACGTTGACTGTTTTGGATGGCTTTACCGTTCAAAACCCTACAAAAATTCGCGTTACCATTAAGAAATGGAGCCTTGGTGGTCGACGGGTTAGAATCCCCCGGCTGATGGTCGGCCTATATGAAATTTGGGACAGGTCCATTCTAAAATCAGTTGAAACATATTCTGAGGTTACATTCTCTGGATTGTCCATTCCATATTCTACTTGCACAGTTGTTTTGTACAACGAAAACCACAGATTTGATCCTTATGCTCCAAATACGCTCTTCACATCCATTGAAGATCGTCAAAGAATCATTGTTGATTTTGGAATGCGGTTGGAAGATGGAACTATTGAATGGTTGCCCGCCGGGACTTACTATCAGCAATCTGCGGGATGGAAACTCAAGGATTTAACTGTACAATTTGATCTTCTGGATATTATTGGGGCGCTGACGAAAAGGAAATTTGTTGTCCCTGATACACTTCCCACAACGCTTTCTGGGTGGATTGAGGCGATTATGCTTTCTCTTGGCGTTAACTTTCAGAAAAATTATATCGTAGATGATGATGTAAAGGATATCCCCATTACAGCAGCAGAAGAAGAATGTACAGGGAAAAAGTGTGGTGAAATGCTTCGTTTCGCATGCATGGCAACGAATACTTGGCCCAGGCAAGATTTTGAGACCGGGAAATTGAGAGTAGGAAAATTACAAAGAATTGAGGGCAACAGGATTACCTTAGACAACATGAACTCCTATCCTGAAATGTCTGCAAATGATGATATTTCGGACATTACATTCACGTTGGATGATGGAGAAGAAGTGGTCTTTCCGGGAAACAACACAGAATCCGAGGTGTCTTTAAGTGTAGATAACCCATTTATTCATACGACGGATGATGCGAGAAAAGCGGTTATTTCCTGCCTGTTTGAGTATGGTGGACGTTCGTTCGAAGTACAGCACAGAGGCAATCCGTCCAGTGAATGCGGAGATATCCAGAGTGTAGACACTCAATTTTTCACCACTATCTCTGCTCGATTGTATAAGCAACAGCTCTCCCTGGCAGATGGCGTTATGGTAAACATGCCCTCCTATCTCGTTCAATCTCCCAATGATTCTGCATACTCAAACAAAACAGTTTTGACAGGTTCTGGAACATTCGTAAAGGAAGAGGCCGGGAAATTCCGCGTTACATTGATAGGCGGAGGGGCCGGTGGTATGGGAGGCGGTGCAGGGAATATCCTATGGGGCGATTCTTTTGACCCAGAAGACACGGCTGGCGGCATTGGAGGAGATGGCGGGAATGTGTTTATTACCGAGGTAACCGCGATAGCAAACCAACAATATGACTATTCTTGTGGAACTGCCGGGAAAGGCGGTGCAGGCGGAGAAACCAATGGCAGCCGTGGGGACGACGGTGAACCCGGCACCCCTGGCACAGACACTACTTTTGGAGTGTACACTTCTGCAAATGGAAAACCATATCCGGTTGGCATTATGGACATCCAGAGCGGCGCTGTATATGCACAGAAAGGCCCTGACTATGGAGGGACTATAACAGCCTTGGAAGGTTCTGGCGGCGCTGGAGGCGAACAGGGGAGAAACGGAAAGTATGCACAGTGGACCTCTGAGGATGGCTATACAGAAACTTATATTGCATCCTACCCAAAAGACGGTACCCCGGGACAGGATGGGAAACCTGGATGCATTATTGTGGAGTGGTGAAAAAATGGGGGTGATCTAAATGGCAGAAGAGTGGTCTCCTATTGTGATCTCAGCGACGTTCACGCCAGTGACTGCAAATGTCGGGGATTCTGTATTGCTCCAAGTGATCGTACTTGATGTGCAGACGATAGAGCAAGAAGAGATCAGAGTGTCGGGTGAGTTTCAGAGTGGGGAGGTGTAATTCATGTCGATAACTACGGTAAAAGCGACGTTTGATGGACAGGAATACACTCTTACATTTAATGAAACGACAAGGAAATATGAGACTGTCATTGTTCCGGCCAAAACCTCCCACAATGAAGAAGGGGGATATTTCAATACAGAAATAACCGCGACAAACGACAAGGGCGTTTCCACCACAACGGATGGGACGAATATCCCTGGGCTTCGGTTGACGGTGCAAGAGGAAGTCCCCCCGACTATTCTGCTATTATCTCCGGCAGAAGGGATATTGACAACCAATGTTCCGACCTTTGTTGTAGAAGCATTTGACGAGGAGAACGGCTCCGGGATTGATCCATCCTCTCTGTCTATGCTGATTGATGGGGTCGAGGGAGATATTTCCACGCAGGCCACGGAGAAAGGTTATCAGTTCACCTATACTCCACGAAATGAACTGAGCGAAGGGAATCATAGCTTGACCGCCTCCATCCAGGACAACGACGGGAATCAAGCCAGTTTATCTTCGGTTTACATTGTAGATACGGTTCCGCCTGAGCTGACTGTGCATGAGTACAGGCAAATCGTTGACGATGAATCTATTACGGTGGAAGGGGTAACAAAGGATGTGACGACATCTCCTGTCACCTTGCTTGTGGGAGGGGAGGAAGCGGCTATTGATGAACACGGACAGTTCTCACATACGGTGCCGCTTCGCGTGGGGGAGAACTACATCACTGTTACCGCAACGGACAAAGCAGGTCTGTCCTCTTCTTTTCGGCTTTATGTCATACGGCTCATTACAGACCGTAGCCAGGCGGACATTGAGGAACTTCTTACGATTTTATCCAAAGAAGATCAGACAGAAGAAGAACTAATTCAGCTTGCACAGACAAGCTATAAGGGAGCATATAACGAAACTGATATGAACCGGGTTACAACGGCTGCCGAGTTCCTTTCAGATAGTTTATATTCCCGTGGGTATGTAAACCCGTATGTTCCAGTCAATCCAAAACCGGGCAGAGATTATTGGGTGAAAGAGGACAAGCCAACATTAGAGCAGTCTGCGGGATATGTTTCTAATGTTAAACGGATTCGAGAGACTTTCCCCTTTGTACCTGATCTTCCAGAAGCCCCATCTGATATGCAGAGCCCCACCCTCCAGGAAGCGAACAATTTAGAAAAGATCCTTGTCCAAGTAGAATCCATGTTCCAATGGATGGATAAATCCTATCTCATGGCGGGAGAGGCCATGTGCGGAGAATTTTAAGAAAGGGTGTGTTTTAGTGCAAGACGCCATTATGAAAGGGAGCGGGAATTCACGATACCTAAAGACAGTAAGGGAAGCCTTGTCCCTCTATCCAACCTATGAGGACTTTTTGCAGGCCATGATTGCCGGGACATTTCCCGTAGATTTCAATGGGATCAACAAGGATGGTTGGACCCAGCGGGGAACCCCTCTAAACAAAGCAAATCTTCTCTCAGATACGGTGATCTCCACGCTGGGCCTTTCTACTGGAGCTAATTCAACTCCTAACGATGCTTTCAATGTCCTTGCAAATATCGGCAACGTCCATGTGTGGAGGAAGACGGTTGTTACGGAGGAGGAGATTCCGGCGGGGTACAAATTAGTGGATGACAATACAGATAGGACATTAGACGATGTACCCAATGCACTCATCAATTTAGGAAACTCGAACCAATCGACCGCATATGTCGATTGTGCAGACTCTATAACTATAAGTGATGCTGGTATTGTTTCACTTAATAATTCAACGAGACATTATAGCACAAATGACATAGACAGCGCTTCATCATGGCTTAGAGGGAAATATATAAAACTATTTTATATAAATGATTTTGGGAATTGGTTTGGCCCTTCTCAATTAGACCAAAGCAAAGTGTACTTTGTACCCAGTTCTGCGAATATTAGTACGAGTTCAATAATTATCACTGTTGATAATCTACAACGTGTAGATGCTTATCCAGCCGTTCCCCCTGGCACCCACATCACCTACTTAACCTCCACGAACCGCAACGCTTACCAGGAGGGAGATGATGCGAAAGAGGCGGGGTATGTGTTGGGGGATATGGTGAGTGGATACCTGTTTGCATCGGCGTGGACTGGTAATGCGTCCAATTATTATTACTCCGAGACAATTAAAGTTTCCGATACTGGGACATTGACACAGGAAAATGTAAAAAGTTATACCGCAAATGCCACTAATGATAGCTGGGTTAGTAATATTCAAAGTGCTATTAGAGGTAAATTTATTACTGTGAGTGGAGAAAAAGATAATGGTGGAAGTGAAGGAACTAACCTTGTCTATATCCCCGATGATGCCATTGTCAGTTACTTTGAAAACGGAGTCTCTCTCGGTTATCCATATAATTATGGATTTCTTGTCAATAAAATGCAACAGGTCACTGGCTACCCCGCCATCCCCGCAGGCACCACTATTGAGTATCTGGGGGTGTTGGGGGACTTTGGTGGATCCTCTTTGGGATACATCAAATACGGTTCATACGTTGGCACAGGGACAGAAAACGTGATAATTCCGTTTAAAAATAGGCCGCTGATTGGTTTTTTGAACGTCGACGTCACAATGTTCACTGATACAAATTGGATTGTGCCGACTGGAAGCAGCGGAATTTCAAATTATACGAGGAGTGCAACCTGGTCTGGAGGGAAGTTGACCCTATCCAAAGGTAGTTATTCTCAATTCCCGAATTCCTCTGGTAAAACTTATAAGTATGTTGCATTTTTGGAGGGAGAGTGAGCACAAATGTATTACATCAACTCAAGTCCGAACGATACCGGCAACCACGGCAACCCCATGGGACAACCTTTTCCAAACTGTGTGACCCTACCTGACGATCTCCTGAGCCCCTATCTTGCGGCAAAGGGGTTTGTGACCCTGACCGTGGAAAACGGCGCTGTGACAAGCCTGGAGACCAACCAGGAGGCGCTGGACGCCTATGAAGCAGACCACCCCGACCTCCCGCCGGAAGAGCCGGAGGAGCCCGTCACCTGGGCCGCCATGGCGGCAGCAATTCGAGAAGGAGTGAATGACGTTGACTGAAAAAGAGTTTGTTTTGGATACCCTGCGCCGGGCGGGGAAGGCTGCCGCAGTCAACTTGCAAGCAGAATCCCCCTCCATGACCGGCACGGAACTCTGTGCCACAGAGGAGTATATCCCGGACTTCCAGGCGGCCAAGGCTGCCAAAAACATGCTGGAGCGCAAGGCAGGCCAGAAAGATAGCTTTGTCTGCCGGTCCAGCGCCGGGCGGGTGGTTCGGCTCCTCCAGGTCTATGACAGTGAAATCTATCCCCAGGAGCCGGAGGAGCTGCCCGCCCAGTGGGGGTTTGTCTGGTCCACTGACCCGGACAAGGCGCTGCCCTTCCTCTCCCTCTCCACTTCCCCCTACGCCAAAGGGGACTGCTGCACCGCTGGTGGCAAAACCTGGCGCAGCAAGATTGACACCAACACCTGGTCCCCGGAGACGAACCCGGAGTTTTGGGAGGGAGTAAAAAAATAAAATGCTGCCCCACGGATGGGACAGCAAAAATTGACAATCTGCGGCGCAGCATGGTATGATGGATACGCCCCGAAAGGGGTCAGAAAGAGGCGCTGTTACATAGACGGCGGTTAGCCACTTCCCTGCGAAGGGAGGTGATGCTTGGATGGGAAACTTTCTCTGGAAGTTTTTTGTATGCTTGGCCTTTGCGGCCTACATACTCTCCATAAAAGCGTGTTGACCGCTTGGCTGGCTTCCAAACGGTCAACATAAGTTTGTTTGATTTGCTTTGAGGGCTAACCGCAGTAGCAGCGCCCTTTCTGTTTCCATTATACCATCCTGCCCCGGTTTGTCAAGAGAACAGGCCGGGGCTTTGCCGTGCCTGTAACAAACAGGAGAAATAGATATGGAGCAGCTTTTTACACTGGCGGGCGTTGCCTTGGGGTCCAGCGGCTTATCTGCGATTGTCGTTGCGATCCTCAATCACCACTGGGCCAAGAAAAAGAATTCGTCCGGGAAACTGGACGCGCTTGTGGAAGCGCAAAAGGTATTGATGATCGACCGCGTTAGATATCTCGGCTCCTCATACATTCACGAAGGAGAAATTTCCTTAGAGGACAAGGAAAGCCTCACTGAAATGTATCAAGCGTACAAATCGCTTGGAGGAAACGGGCATTTATCAACAATCATGGCCGAAGTCGAAAGACTTCATATTGTGGAGAGGAGGTGAAGGGAATGAGTGAAAAATGGAAAGCCTGGTGGAAAGCGGCTGGAATGAGAGCATTTGGAATTTACTAAGGAAAAGCAATAATTCGGAGGCCCTATGAAAGAATGTATTCTCGCGGAGCATGAAGTTTGGGCCGATGTACCTGGATATGCTGGACTTTACGAAGTAAGCAACTTCGGGCGCATAAGGAGCCTAACGCGAACCACAACACAAAGAAATAACGGAAAGTATCGCGTCCACACCTATTCCGGGAAAATCCTGTCTCTTTCCGAGGACGAAAATGGGTACTTGCGGGCCCACGTATCAAAAAACGGGAAGGACGAGACAATGCTGATGCACCGAATTGTCGCATCCGTTTTCTGCGAGCCAAAACCCGGATGCGACATTGTGAATCATTTGGATTGCAACCCGAGCAACAACAGGGCGGATAACTTGGAATGGACTACCTATAAAGGGAATATGCAATATGCGTCCTCTTTGGGGAGGATGCAGTATAACGTAAAAAACTTAAAAAAGGCACAAGAATCCAAAAAGATACCAGTGGTTGCTATCAAAGACGGTGACAGGAAAGTTTACCCCTCTTCGTCGGATGCAGCAAGAGAACTGGGGCTTTGCTCTGGCGGCCACATTGCCGCTGCCTGTAGAAAGGAATACGGGTACAAAACTGTTGGTGGGTATGAGTGGGAATATGCGGATCCCGCGCTACAAGGGAAACAGAAGGCTCAAAGGGAACCCATCCCAATGGAAGCGCGAATAGAACTGCTGCGAAAAAGGATGAGGGGAAACACAATTATGTTGGGTAGGAAACTTTCCGAGGAAACAAAGAAAAAGCTATCCAAAATAAATGCAAGGCCCGTTATCCAACTTTCTAAAGGCGGGGACGTGATAAATGAATTTCCTTCTGCGTCGGTCGCAAAATGTATTACAGGAATTTCCCATATTGATGATTGCGCCTCTGGAAAGCGAAAAAGCGCAGGGGGATTTTATTGGAAATGGAAAGGAGGTGTTTGATTGAAGATATTCACAAAGGAGTTCATTCGCGCAGCCTTAATTCGCGCCCTAAAAACGCTCTGCCAGACCGCCGTAGGCTGCATTGGAGCCGCTGTGGTGCTGGGAGATGTCAACTGGCCCATGGTAGCCTCTGCGGCTGTCCTGGCGGCTGTGGTGAGCCTTCTGACCAGTGTGGCGGGCCTCCCAGAAGTTGAGAAAGAAACCGCAAACAAAAACTAAAAACAAAGAAGGAGAATCAGTATGGCAAATCGTTTTTATCAGAATCGCATGGCAATTAAGGCTATCAGCGAGAAAGAGGGCGTGGATGTAGATATCGCCTCCCGCATGTATGCGCAGCAGCAGGGCTGGACCGGCTGGGAAAAGGAAATGGACGAATGGAATGATATTCAGCGTTCCTACATGAAGTCTAAGACAAAGACACTGGCAGACCTTTTTAAGTAAAAGGGGGATTCCTATGGAAGAAAAGAATGCTCCTCTGTCTGTTGTACATCCAGAAGATGATATTCCAGAATCTATGCTGGACGAGATGACCAACGGAAAAGGGGGAGATAAAGATGAGTAACAGCCCTCTTGTGACCTACACCAAACTATCCCCCAACCATTCCGGGCGGCGCAATCATGTGATTGACACGATCTCTATACACTGTATGGCAGGGAATGCCAGCGTAGAGACTTGCGGGGCCTTGTTTGCCGACCCGTCCCGCAAGGCCAGCAGCAACTACGGCATTGGAAGCGATGGACGGATTGCCTTATATGTAGATGAAGCAAATCGGTCCTGGTGTACTTCCAGCGCCTCCAACGATCATCGGGCCATTACCATTGAGGTGGCCAACAACGGCGGGGCGCCGGATTGGCCAGTATCAGATAAAGCCTACGCCGCATTGCTGGACCTATTGACGGATATCTGCCGGAGAAATGGGATCCAGAAACTACTGTGGAAAGGGGATAAATCCCTGATCGGCCAGGTGGACAAGCAGAATATGACGGTTCACCGGTGGTTTGCCGCCAAGGCCTGCCCGGGGGATTATCTATACAATCGGCACGGAGAGATTGCCGCCGAGGTCAACCGGCGGCTGGAAGGAGAGGAGGAGCCCATGGATATTGCAAAGTTGATCTCTGAAATGACCAACGAACAAGCCTACCAGCTCATGCAGAAAGCAGAGCTCCACGCGAAGACGCTGTCTGAGCCTGCCTGGTCCCAACAGGAGGGACATTGGGCAAAGGCTGTGGCAAATGGCATCGTGGATGGTACAAGCCCGGAGCGCCCTGCTAAAAGAGATGAGATGATTGCTATCCTTGGTCGCTTAGGCTTGCTGTAAAAGGAGGGCGGTTGTCTCTGTCTCGTTACATTTACAGCATAGAGCAACTAAACTCTATGGAAAAATGTGAGTGGCTAACAGATAGAGAAAAAGCCATATTTAATTTATTTTATCGTCGTGGATGGCAGATCGAAGCCATTGCGGCAGAGATGGATGTCTCAAGAGGAACAATAAATAATGTTCTTCGGCACATCCGGGAAAAAACAGAACAATCTTTTTACTGCGGGGAATGATTCCCCGCAGTTTTTTGTATTTAATTTATCCTTAATTTGCATTTCATTTGGACAGGCGGACATCCATTTTTTGATATGATAATGTCAATAAAAAAGAGCGAGGGAAAAGGAATGGCTGGAGTTTATGGATACAATCCCTATCAATTTTATCCCCAAGGGCAGCAGATGCAATATCAGTCCCCGCAAACTTATATTGGGTCACAGATACCACAACAGCCACAGCAACCTTCAATGCAAACCCAACAAAATGGATATACCTGTCGTCCGGTAACAAGCAGAGAGGAAGCTGTCGCTGTCCAGACTGATTATTTTAGCCCTGGCACCATTATGCCAGATTTAGGCCATGGAATGGTATACATCAAAAGATTTAATCAGAATACCGGCTCCTCAGATTTTCTTTCATTCCGATATGAACAAGATCAGCCCCTCCAGCAAACAAATCAATTTGCAACAAGGGATGAATTAAACTTGCTTAGACAAGAAGTAGAACAGTTAAAACAAGGCGGGGGAAAGAACAATGATAGCACCAATGAATAACCCTCTTATGATGCTTGTGCAAACAATGCGGGGCGGTGGAGACCCTATGCAACTACTTCAAAAAATGGCGGGGCAAAATCCACAAGTGGCTCAAGCATTAAAAATGATTCAAGGAAAGAATCCTCAGCAATTAAAAACAATGGCAGAAAATATGGCCAAAGAACGTGGCGTATCTATCAATGACATTGCCAGACAACTTGGTATAAACAACCCAAGTAATAGATAAATAAAAACTCCCTATCAGTTTCCGGGTCTTGAAAAAAACTGGATGTGTTTTGTACGCATCCGGGGTGCACACCGGTGTGAATAACTGATAAGGAGAAAACAAATGGATAATGATTTTGCAACTGGTTACGCTCTTGGCAGTGATAGCGGAAACGGCAACAACAGTGGCTTCGGCGGCTGGGGAGATGGTCTGTGGGCCATTATTATCTTGGCTATGATCTGGGGCGGTAATGGTTGGGGCGGTTTTGGCGGCGGCTCTAACAGCCCTTGGTTCCAGGGTTATGCCACTCGTGCAGATGTGAATGAAGCAATTGCTTTTAATGGCGTTGAGCGTGGTATTTCTAACATCCAGCAGGGTATTTGTGATTCAACCTATGCGCTGAACAATGCAATTACCAGTGGATTCAACAATACCAATGTTGCAATGCTTCAGGGTTTCAGTGGCGTAGACAAGTCTATGTGTCAGCTTGGCTATAACCTCCAGGATTGTTGCTGCCAGACACAGAATGCAATCCAGGGTGTCCGCTATGACATGGCTACACAGGCATGCGATACCAGAAATACCATTCAGAATAGCACCCGCGATATCATTGACAACCAGAACGCAAACTATCGCGGTCTGATGGATTTCATGGTTCAGTCTAAGATTGATTCTCTCCAGTCTGAGAATCAGGCTCTTAAGTTGGCAGCATCCCAGGCCAGCCAGAACAGCTATTTGACGGCCACATTGGATGCACAGACTTCTGAACTGATCCGTCGTATCAATCCGATGCCGGTCCCGGCATATCAGGTTCCTGCGCCTTATCCCTTCTGCGGGACCGGAAACGGTTGTGGCTGTGGGTGCTAAACTGATTAGAAGAAATCACTTTTATATTCCGGCTTTGCCGTGATTACTTCGGGCGGCGGGCAATAGTCTGCCGCCCTTGATTTTTTTGGAGGTAAAATTATGTCTTGCAAACCTGTATGTAAGCTTTGCGATAACTTAGTAATTTCCCAGGCTGTCGCATTCACTGGCGGCAATCTTGAAATCAACCTCCCGGCTGGTAGTTATAAAAACAGGGAGAAGTATTGCATTGTTGTCGCGCAAACGATACCTACGGCAACAACTATTAATGCTCCTGTTTATATTACCATTGGTTCTGGGAGCGAATTATATCCACTGACTAAGCGCAACTGTTCTCAAGTAACTGCGGCGGGCATTAGAACCCGTACACGTTATTCTGTCTGTGTTTCTACCACGCCGACCGGCGGTTCGTTTCGTATGATAGGAAATCCTTGTTGTTCTCCTGATAACAATTTATTGACTATTGATGGCGGGGCAGCGCCCGCACCCACTGCTTAAGGAGGTAAAACGAATGAAACGTTCGACTAAAATGCTTATGATGGCTGGAGGGAATAAACGAGATCAGGAATATAATCGGGGATATCGAATGGAATATGGCCCCGAAGATAAGTTCCGAGATCGTAGAGGGCGTGAACATTATGACAATGGCCGCTATGCACCCCAAAGCAGAATGGGAGATTATGATGTGAGCAGTCATTGGCTTCCGCCTTATTACTCTGAGAGAATGCACGACTGGTCTGACATGAGATACGAACCTCAGAATAACTATATGGGCATGAATTATTCTGACGATAGATCATACACCCGTCCTATCGGATTTGAACGTAACTACGAAACAAACATGCACGGCGGATCAGTTGTAAACTTCCCGAGCAAGAGAGAAGGAGACAGAATGCACGGAGAAAACAATCTTGTAGGCGGCGCTCGTTCAATGTCTGTTCCAGAACTCAATGAATCCACTGCTCATGAGTGGATGAGGAAAATGGAAAATAGCGACGGGACCCGTGGGCCTCACTGGAACATGGAACAAATTCGTAGCATCATGGAAAAGCACGGAATAAGAGAGGACCCTATTAAATTCCAGGTTGCCATGAATGCAACTTATAGTGACCTGTCCGAAGTTTTTAAGAAATTGGGCATAAATAATATCGACGCCTATATCAGCTTCGCGAAAGCTTTTTGGCTCGACGATCAGGACGCAGTAAAAGATAAACTCGCTTCCTATTATGAGTATGTCGTGAAACATTGAAACTGCTGTGAAATTGCTGTGAAAAATGTACCCTCAAAAAGCAAAATTTCGTGCTCAAGATGACTACGACACAAGCCAACGTGAATCAAAAAAAGCATTGATACACAAAGGAAAAAGCCTTGATCCGTTGAGGATCAAGGCTTTTCTTTTGGCGGAGCGGGTGGGATTCGAACCCACGTGCCGGAGTTACCGGCAAACTGATTTCGAGTCAGCCCCGTTATGACCACTTCGATACCGCTCCTTATGAAGAGTGTTTCCACTCGTTTTGAAAATTACCATAACATTATACATGCAAATATCTGGTTCGTCAATGGGAATCTTTTTTGAGATGCAATCAAATTACATTCCGTGAGAAACGCTTCCAAAATGTCATAAATTTGTATGATATTTGGAACGATTCCTTAAGAATTTTATGATAAAATAACAATGTCTAAAATCCGTTTTCCCTTTGAAACCCCATATAGAAAGAGTTGTTATCATGGAGCAAACTATTCTTGTTGTAGACGATGAACGGGAAATTGCCGATCTGGTGGAAGTCTATCTGAAAAACGAAGGCTTTCCCGTTCTGAAAGCATACACCGCTGCCGAAGCCTTGGAGATCATCGCCCAAAAAGAGCTTAGTTTAGCCATCTTGGATGTGATGCTACCGGACATGGATGGATTTACCCTCTGCCAAAAAATTCGAGAGTCCCATTTGTATCCCATTCTGATGCTCAGCGCCAAGGTGGAAGACATGGACAAAATCATGGGCCTCACGCTGGGTGCAGATGATTATATTACTAAACCATTCAGCCCCTTGGAACTGGTGGCCAGGGTAAAGACCCAGTTGCGCCGGTACACACGCTATAACACCGCAGACCCCAGAGAGCAGGAGCGGAATGAACACGACTTCCGCGGCCTGTTCATCTGTCAGGATAGCCACCAGTGTACCCTCAACGGAGAAGACCTCACCCTCACCCCCATTGAGTTTAACATTCTCTGGTATCTCTGTGAGCACCGTGGGAAAGTCGTCTCCTCGGAAGAGTTGTTTGAAGCAGTCTGGAAAGAAAAATACATGGATGGAAACAATACGGTCATGGCACACATCGCCCGCTTGCGGGAGAAAATGAAGGAGCCCAGCCGGAAACCAAAGTTCATCAAAACCGTTTGGGGGGTGGGGTATACCATTGAGTAAGCGTCGACTCCTATGGCCGCCCCGCCGGAAACGCCATAACCAGATCTCCCAACAAATTCTGATCCGGTATGTATTCAGTGTCCTCGGGATGATTGGGGGGCTGGTACTGCTGTTTTTCCTGGGATGGGTGTTTTGCCGTCTTTTCATTTGGCAGCCCCATGAGCCCCTGTACCGCCTCCTCAAAGCCTTGGAGGACACCGCCATGTTCTGGGGAAGCGGCGTGGTTCTTCTGGGTGTCTTTCTTCTCACTTACCGTTCCATCTCCAAACCCTTGGACTACTTGGATGAAGTCATTGAAGCAGCCGAAGAACTGGCTCACCCCGCAGACACTCCGATCCGGCTTTCGCCTCCTCTGGAGAGTATTCAGGATGAGTTGAACATCGTCCGGGAAGGTGCCCTGCGCAGTGCCATGTACGCCAAAGAGGCAGAGCAGAGAAAAAACGATCTGATCGTCTATCTCGCCCACGATCTGAAGACCCCTCTTACCAGCGTCATCGGCTATCTCTCCCTTCTTCGGGATGAGCCGCAGATCTCCCCGGAAATGCGCGCCAAATACACCGGGATCGCCTTGGAAAAAGCGGAACGGCTGGAGGCACTGATCAATGAATTTTTCGAAATTACTCGCTTTAATCTAACGCAGCTCTCTCTGCGCCTGGAAGAAGTAAATCTCACCCGGCTATTGGAGCAGGTGACCTTCGAGTTTCAACCCATCTTGGCTGAAAAGGGCCTTTCCCTGTCCCTTCAATTCACGCCCGATGTTATCTTAGCCTGTGATCCAGAAAAATTAGAACGTGTTTTCGATAACCTTTTACGTAACGCCGTCAATTACAGCAATCCAAACACCCCTATTGGCGTCACCATGCTTAAAGAGAAGGACACCGTCATCGTCTCTGTGGAAAACCAAGGCCGTACCATTCCCCAGGACAAATTGGATCAAATCTTTGAACAGTTTTTTCGGTTGGATTCCTCTCGTTCCAGTTCTTCCGGCGGCGCTGGCTTGGGGCTTGCCATTGCCAAGGAGATCGTAGAACGGCACAACGGCGTCATCCGTGCCCAAAGCGCCAAAGAACGGATTACCTTTACCGTAACCCTTCCATTGACTCAGCCAAGAAGTTCCTAATCTGGCACAAGGGTTTTGCAAACAGGATCATGAAAAAACAGAGCGGAGAACGTGCCGCTCTGTTTTCTCATGGAAAGGAGCAAAAAAACGTTGACAAATACCCCCAAGGGGTATATTATCAAAATACCCCTTGGGGGTATTTACAAGGAGGTACTGCAGATGGAAGATAAAACTTGCTGCTGTCATAAGACCAAGGAACGCACGGAAGAGGAAGTCAAAAAGCTTCTCAATCGCCTCAGCCGGATCGAAGGACAAATTCGGGGCATCCGGGGAATGGTAGAAAAAAACGCCTATTGTACGGACATCTTGGTACAGTCAGCGGCAGTCTCCGCCGCCATGAACGCCTTTAACCGGGACCTTCTGGCCAATCACATCCGCACCTGTGTAGTGACAGACATTCGGGATGGCAAAGAGGATGTCATTGATGAGCTGGTGCTCACCCTGCAAAAACTGATGAAATAAGTGCCCCCCTCCAGGGAAATCCTAATTTTGACCGCACAAACCAGAAAGGGGTCGACGCGATGGAACAATTCAATGTAACCGGCATGAGCTGCGCCGCCTGCAGCGCCCGGGTAGAAAAAGCGGTATCCAAAGTACCTGGCGTGACGGCCTGTTCCGTCAGCCTTTTAACCAACTCCATGGGGGTGGAAGGCACTGCCTCTCCCCAGGATATTATCCACGCGGTAGAAAACGCTGGATACGGCGCCTCCGAGAAGGGCAGCGCAGCTACCAGCGCAAATCATACTGCTGAGACAGAAGACGCCCTCGCAGACCATGACACACCCGTGCTGAAACGGCGTCTCATCTGGTCCCTTGTTTTCTTGGTCATCCTCATGTATTTCTCCATGGGACACATGATGTGGGGATGGCCAGTCCCCGCCTTTTACCACGGAAACCACATCGCCATGGGCTTGACCCAGCTGCTGCTGACCGCAGTGGTCATGGTCATCAACCAGAAGTTTTTCATCAGCGGGTACAAGAGCCTTTGGCATCGGGCTCCCAACATGGACACACTGGTTGCCTTGGGCGCCACCGCCGCCTTTGTTTACAGCACCTATGCGCTCTTCGCCATGACCGCTGCGCAGGCAGCTGGCGACATGGCCGCTGTTGCGGATTACATGATGGAGTTCTATTTTGAATCCGCGGCCATGATTCTGACGCTGATCACTGTGGGAAAAATGCTGGAAGCCCGTTCCAAAGGACGGACCACAGACGCACTCAAGGGGCTCATGAAGCTGGCCCCCAAAACTGCCACCCTTCTACGGGACGGCACAGAGATCACTGTCCCCATCGAGCAAGTCAAAAAGGACGACGTCTTTGTGGTCCGGCCAGGGGAGAACATCCCCGTAGATGGTGTCGTCATAGAGGGCAGCAGCGCAGTCAACGAATCTGCCCTTACCGGGGAAAGCATTCCTGTGGATAAAACAACCGGTGATTTGGTCTCCGCCGCCACGCTCAACCAATCAGGATTTTTGACCTGCCAGGCAACTCGGGTGGGGGAGGACACCACACTTTCTCAAATCATTCAAATGGTCAGTGATGCTGCGGCCACCAAGGCGCCCATTGCCAAGATTGCGGATAAAGTCTCTGGCATCTTTGTCCCGGCAGTCATCACCATTGCCGTTTTTACCACCATTGTCTGGCTGCTTTTGGGGCAGGAAATCGGTTTTGCTCTGGCCCGCGGAATCTCTGTGCTGGTGATCTCCTGCCCTTGTGCTCTGGGCCTTGCCACCCCTGTGGCCATTATGGTGGGCAACGGAATGGGCGCCAAGCACGGCATTCTTTTTAAGAACGCTGTATCCCTGGAAAACGCCGGAAAAACGCAGATTGTCGTTCTGGATAAAACCGGCACCATCACCTCGGGAGAGCCCAAGGTCACAGATCTGATCCCAGCTCCCGGTGTCCAAGAAGAGGAACTTCTGCGCCTGGCATTTGCCTTGGAGCAAAAGAGCGAACATCCCTTGGCCCGGGCCATTCTCCACCGGGCAGAAGAACGAAACCTGTCCCCTGAACCTGTCTCGGATTTCCAGGTGCTTCCCGGCAATGGCCTCACCGCTACCTGGCAGGGCACGCTCCTTCAGGGTGGGAACTATACCTTTATCAGCCGCCAGTCCCAAGTCCCGGAATCTATGCGGATACAGGGGGAGACCCTGGCACAAGCTGGAAAAACCCCCTTATTTTTTGCCCAAGATGGTCACCTGACCGGCATCATCGCCGTGGCAGATGTCATCAAAGAGGACAGCCCCCAGGCCATTCAAGAATTACAGTCCATGGGGATTCAAGTCGTGATGCTGACAGGAGACAATGCACGCACAGCGCAAGCCATCGGAAAAGAGGCTGGCGTCAATCACGTAATCGCCGGCGTCCTGCCCGATGGGAAAGAGCGTGTCATCCGGCAGCTGAAAGAGCAGGGGAAGGTCACTATGGTGGGGGACGGTATCAACGATGCTCCCGCGCTCACCCGGGCGGACATTGGGATCGCCATTGGCGCGGGGACCGACGTGGCCATTGACGCGGCTGACGTTGTCCTCATGAAAAGCCGCCTGCGTGATGTTCCCGCCGCCATCCGGCTCAGCCGGGCCACCCTTCGGAACATTCACCAGAATCTGTTCTGGGCCTTTCTTTACAATACCATCGGCATCCCCTTGGCCGCCGGCGTTTTTATTCCCCTGGGTTTGACGCTGAACCCCATGTTCGGGGCAGCCGCCATGAGTTTGTCCAGTTTCTGTGTTGTCACCAATGCTCTGCGTCTGAATCTTTTCCGCATGCACGACGGGAGCAAGGATAAAAAGATCAAATCCATTTCAATCACTGTAAAGGAGCAACGTACCATGGAAAAAACAATGAAGATCGAAGGCATGATGTGCACCCACTGTGAAGCCCGCGTGAAGAAGGCACTGGAAGCACTGGATGCCGTGGAACAGGCCAAGGTCAGCCATGAGGCGGGAACTGCCGTGGTGACACTTTCTGCAGATGTAACAGATGATGTCCTAAAACAGGCAGTGGAAGCCCAAGACTACCCTGTAACCTCCATTCAATAATTTCTCCTCCTTCTAAAAGGCCAGAGATTGGAACAATATCGTTCCAATCTCTGGCCTTTTCTAATTTTATCTTATTTTTAATAACATATCATTTAGCACCCCACAGAAACATCGTTTCTTTTCTTGACATTTGTTCCAAAAATCGGTATCTTGAAAAAGTTCCAAGCGAGAATATCACCTGTAACCACTCGGGTTATTTTATCACAAAGGAGGCCCCTCCATGGGAAAGACACTGCAGGAGATTTTAGATCTTTGCCAAGAGAAAGACATTCAAATTGTCGATTTCAAAATGACTGACATTGACGGAAGATGGCGCCATCTCAGTATTCCTGTCGGCCGGCTCAACGAGGAGACTATGCAGTACGGGATTGGATTCGACGGCTCCAATTACGGCTATGCCCCGGTGGAGAGCAGCGACATGGTTTTCGTGCCCGACCTGGATTCTGCCACAGTTGATCTCTTTGCAGAGGTTCCCACCCTCACCATGATCGGAGACGTGATGATCATTGATCGTCCGGCCAACCGGCCCTTTGACCAATATCCCCGGAATGTGGCCAAACGGGCCATTGGCTATATGCAAGAGTTGGGGATCGCAGACGAGATGATCGTAGGGCCTGAATATGAATTTTATATCTTCGACCAGGTATCCTACACCACCCAGCCTCAACATGCCAGCTTCTCCATCTCCGCACGGCAGGCCGCATGGAGCACGGAAAACAACGGATATCAGGTCCCCAGAAAAGGGGGATATCACACCAGCCTTCCCATGGATGTCACACAGGACCTGCGAAACCGTATCTGTCTCCTAATGGAGGAGTGGGGTGTGAAAGTCAAATACCATCACCCGGAAGTGGGCGGCTGCGGCCAAATGGAGATTGAGGTGGAACTGGGAGAGATGACCCAGATGGCAGACAACACCATGGTCGCGAAGTACATTATCAAAAATGCCGCCGCTCAAGAAGGACGCACCGCCACCTTTCTGCCCAAGCCAGTGGCAGGGGAGGCCGGCAGCGGAATGCATGTGCATATGCACTTATTCAAAGAAGGTAAGCCCATCTTCTATGATGAAACAGGCTACGCACAGCTGAGCCAAACGGCGCTTTGGTTCATCGGCGGTATGCTGGAGCATGCGGCCTCCCTGTGTGCCATCACCAATCCCTCCACCAATTCCTATAAGAGACTGGTCCCCGGCTTTGAAGCGCCCGTCACCATCGGGTACGCCATGGCCAATCGCAGTGCTGTCGTTCGGATTCCCGCTTACGCCAAAGCCCCCAAAAACAAGCGGTTCGAGCTAAGGAACCCGGACGCCACCTGCAACCCCTATTACGCCTTCGCTGCCATTCTGATGGCGGGACTGGATGGGATTCAAAACCGCATTGATCCCCATGAAAGAGGGTGGGGGCCCTATGACTTTAACCTTTATACTCTCTCAGACCAGGAGAAAGCGCAAATTGACAGCCTGCCGAAGTCCTTGGGGGAGGCCTTGGATGCACTGGAGGCAGATCACGACTACCTAACCCAAGGCGGTGTATTTCCTCCCCGCCTGCTTGAGATTTGGATCGAAAAAAAGCGGGCAGAACTGGAAGAAATTGACCGTCAGCCCACCCCCGCAGAGTTCGCCATGTATTATGACCTGTAACTGCCTTCTCTCTCATAGGAAACCAGTATGCCAAAAAGGAACTCCGGTCTCGAAATCCGAGACCGGAGCTTTTTTCTATCATCATTCCATTCCTGCGTGCTTTTTAAGGGCCTTAAACGAGGTATCGCTGATCACGTGTTCCATTTTGCAGGCATCCTCCGTGGCAGTGGCCTCATCCACGCCCAGGGTCATTAGAAATTGTGCCAGTAAGGTGTGCTTTTCATAAATATTCTCAGCCACTGCACGCCCCTCTTCTGTCAGCTCCAGGTGTCCTCCCTTGTCCATTGTCACATAACCGCCTGACTTGAGCAGGCCAATGGCACGGCTGACACTGGGCTTAGAAAAGCCCATATATTCGCTCACATCCACAGAGCGCACATCTTTGCCGCTCTTTGAAAGGATCAGGATGGTCTCCAAGTACATTTCTCCAGATTCTTGTAAGTGCATAAAAGGGCCTCCCTTTCCGCAGAATTTTTTTATAGTTATTATATAAAATACCATAAAGGAAGAAACTTTTCAAGCGTTCTTTTTCCTTCCGTCATGACTTTGCACACCCGCTCCATTTGTACTTAAGAATCATTTAGAAAAGCTGACAAACGGGCCCTTTCCAGAACACCTGATACGGCTGTCAATTTTACAAAAAACCTTCTTTAATTTTTGCTAATTCTCCACATACTTCTCAGAGGGGAGCGCAAACCCATACTTCCTTTTCTTGTGATTCTCACAGAAGGATTTCTTGAAATTCCTACCGCTTCGGCGTATAATGAAGTGTCTATTTTTCATTTGCAACGCCAGAACACCGCGCAGCGGATTCTTTTACCGTTTTAAGTCCATAGACTGAGCAAGCTGCTCTCAATCAATTAGGAGGAAACGCACATGGCCATTACACTGCAAGACTATCTTACCTCTCTTCAGGGAAAACGCGTCGCTGTCATCGGCATTGGGGTTTCCAATACGCCGCTTATCAAGACCTTGCTTCAGGCGGGGATTTCCGTTACCGCCTGTGACAAAGCCCCCCGCACAGCATTCGGTGCCCTGGCTGACGAGTTGGAGTCCATGGGTGCAGTGCTTCATCTGGGGGATGCCTATCTGGATGGTCTCGACCAGGATGTCATTTTCCGCTCTCCGGGAATTCGTCCCGATATTCCACCGTTTCTGTCCGCCATGGAAAAGGGAAGTGCGCTAACCTCTGAAATGGAGGTTTTTTTTCAGGTCTGTCCCTGTAAAATCATCGCTGTCACTGGCAGCGACGGAAAGACCACCACAACCACCCTCATCGCCGAAATGCTGAAGAATGCCGGCTATACCGTCCATCTGGGAGGAAATATTGGAAAACCGCTCCTCTCGGAAGCCGGCAGCATGTCTCCAGACGATATCGCGGTTTTGGAGCTCTCTTCTTTCCAGCTGATGACGCTCTCTGCCAGTCCGGATATTGCGGTTTTTACCAATCTGTCCCCCAACCATTTGGATATTCATAAGTCCATGGAAGAATATGCCCTGGCAAAGGAGAACATCTTCTCCCATCAGGGAGAAAATGACTTGGCCATCTTCAACCGGGACAATGACCTGACCCACGCCATGGTCTGCCGGGCGCCTGGAAGGGTCCTGCAGTTCAGCCGCCGCACCTCTTTGGAGGAGGGCGTCTTTGTCGACAACGGCACCATTGTGGTCGCACAAAATGGAAAAAAACGGCCTCTCTTCTCCACAGACCGGATTTTGATTCCCGGAGAACACAATGTGGAAAACTATCTGGCCGCCATCGCCGCCGTACAAGGGTTGGTCCCCGACGATGTGATCCTTCACACGGCAGAGACCTTCCCCGGCGTGGAGCACCGGATTGAATTGGTCCGTACTCTGCACGGCGTCCGGTATTACAACGATTCCATTGCCTCCAGCCCGACCCGCACCATTGCCGGTCTCCGTTCCTTCCCCCAAAAGGTCATCCTCATTGCCGGCGGCTATGACAAAAAGATTCCCTTTGATGTACTGGGTCAGGCGGTGCAAGACCATGTGAAAACCTTGATTCTAACGGGTCATACAGCAGATAAAATCCGTCAGGCTGTACTCTCTTCACAAGGGTATCAGAAGGGCCAGCCTACCATTGTCATGGAAGAGGATTTCTCTCAGGCCGTGCTGACCGCCTCCCGTATGGCGGAAGATGGGGATGTGGTTCTGCTCTCTCCAGCCTGTGCCTCCTTTGACCACTTCAAAAACTTTGCCCAGCGCGGCCAAACCTTCAAGGCCATCGTCAATGGGCTGTGAGGGAGGTTCCCATGGATATTCAAGCAAGCTTAGAAGCACTTTGCAGCTGCCCTGGCCCCTCTGGAAGGGAGGACGCCGTGGCCAGCCAAGCGATGGAACTGCTGCGTCCCCTGATGGATGAAGTGAAGAAAGATCGTTTCGGAAATGTGATTGGGATTCGGCGTTGCGGCACGGAAAACGCCAAACGGGTGGTGCTGGACGCCCACTTGGATGAGGTTGGCCTGGTGATCACCGGCGCCAAAGACGGCTTTCTCCGCTTTCGCCCTGTTGGTGGGGTAGACCCTCGGATGCTTCCCAACCGGGAAGTCATCATCCTCTCCCAGCCCCCCCAGTTTGGTCTTGTGGCTGTCCTGCCCCCCCATGTTCAAAAGGTAGGCGACTCCAACCGGAGCACTCCATTGTCGGATCTGTATATTGACGCCGGACTGACCCAGAAAGAGGGGGAAGCTCTGGTGGGAACCTTTGTTGTGCCCAGAGAACCTTTTCGCGCCCTTCTGGGACGCCGCGTCAGCAGCAAAGCATTGGATGACCGTGCGGGCTTTGTCACTCTTCTGCGGGCCGCTGAACTGCTTCGGGACACCCCTTTGGATGTCGATCTGTATCTTATGGGCAGCAGCCGAGAGGAAACCAACGGCGGCGGAGCCGTGGTCGGCGCCTTTTCTCTTGCGCCCCACTGTTTTATCGCCGTGGATGTCACCCACGCCCGTACCCCCGATTCTCTCAAGGAAGAAACTTTTCCCGCTGGCGGGGGAACAGTCATTGGCATCGGCCCCAATATGACCCGTTGGATGACAGACCGTCTCATCACAAAAGCAGAGGCGCAGGGCATTCCCTGGTCCCCTGAAGTGATGACCGGGCACAGTGGAACCAACGCCTGGCGGGTACAGGTTGCCCGAGAGGGTATCGCCACAGCAGTGGTCTCCCTCCCGCTAAAATATATGCACAGCCCGGTAGAAACCCTGGACCTGGATGACTTAGAGCACTCCGCCGCCCTGCTGGCTGCTTTCGTCCAGGACCTGGCACGAGAAGGAGGGGAATTTCTTGCTGACTGAGACCTTGAAAGAGCTCTGTGCCCTCCCCGGTGTGTCCAGCTGTGAAGACGCCGTACGGGATTACATCCGCGCAATCACCGCCCCCTACGCTGACCGGTCCTATACAGACACCCTGGGTAATTTAATTATTGAGAAAAAAGGGATATGCCCTGGCACAAAAAAAGTGATGTTGGCCGCCCACATGGACGAAGTTGGGCTGATGGTCCACACCATTACAGAGGACGGATACCTCAAATTCCGTCCGGTCGGTGGAATCGACCGCCGTGTTCTGCTCGGAAAACCGGTCCTGGTGGGAAAGCAGAAACTGCCCGGGGTCATTGGCCTAAAAGCATACCATCTGACCAGCGGGGAAGAGGCAAGATCCATCCCTAAGCTGACGGAGTTTTACATTGACATCGGGGCTGACAGCAGGGAAGAGGCCCTCCGCCATGTCTCCCCCGGAGATATCGTGTGTTTCGACACAGATATCTTAGAATTTGGCCATGGCTTTCTGAAAGCCAAAGCCATTGATGACCGCATCGGCTGCGCTGTTATGGTAGAGCTTTTGAAAGAACCTCTTCCCATGGACTGTACCTTTGTATTTACCGTGCAAGAAGAAGTTGGAACCAGAGGGGCTTTTGGGGCCGCCTTTTCTGTCACCCCTGACATTGCCCTGATTTTAGAGGGAACCACCGCCGCCGACCTGCCGGAGATGGAGAGTCACCAAAAGGTATGCCTGCCTGGAAAGGGGCCTGTGGTTCCCTATATGGATGGGGGCACCGTTTATGACCGAGAACTATTTGAGCTTCTCCGCACCTTAGCAGAACGCGGCCACATTCCCTGGCAAACCAAAGAATTTCTCTCCGGTGGAACTGACGCCTCTGCCATACAGCGTACCAAGGAAGGGGTGCGGGTGGCTGCCATTTCCGCCGCTGTGCGGTATCTTCACACCCCCTCCAGTGTCGCTTCCCTGGAGGACTGCCAGAACATCCTCATTCTGGCCCGCCGCTTTTTACAGGCCGTAGCCACAATGGAATAAGGAGAAAATATATGGACTATCTTTCTGTTATTGAAATGCTCAACGCTTGCCATGGGCCATCAGGAGATGAACGGCAGATCGCCACCACCTTAAAGCGTCTGGCGGAACCCTACGCCGATACGTGCCACATCGACACCCTGGGCAATCTCATTGTCCATAAAAAAGGTCCCGGACCCAAGGTCATGTTTGCCGCGCATATGGATTCCATCGGCCTGATTGTCACGCACATCCACAAAGAGGGCTATCTCTCCTTTGGAAAATTGGGGGGCGTCCATCCGGAAAGTATCCTGCACACACCATTCCGTTTCAAAAACGGCGTGTGCGGCGTGGTCGCACTCCGTCCTGGTGTCTCTCTCAAAGACATGACGATCCAAGACCTGTACTTAGACATTGGCGCCAAAAACGAAGCGCATGCCCGCCGCCTGGTTCAGGTAGGGGATACCGCAGTTTCCCGGATGCCCTCCTTTACCACAGAGACCAAGTTAGTCTCTCCCTATCTGGACAATCGAATTTCCTGTGCCGCCATGCTGGATGCTTTGAGCCATATCCGGGCGTACACCAACGACTTGTACTTTGTCTTTACTGTACAGGAAGAATTGGGGCTCCGCGGAAGCAAGCCTGCTGCCTACTCCATTGATCCTGACTACGGCATTGCTGTGGATGTCACAGTCGGAGAGACCTGGGACGATCCCAAAAATGGAAGCTCTATCCTGGGCGACGGAGCTGCGGTGAAGATTATGGACAGCTCCGTAATTTGTCATCCAGATGTCATAAAACTCCTTGAAACACTTGCTATGGAAAGTAAAATCCCTTTCCAGCGTGATGTCATCGTTTCCGGCGGAACAGATGCCGGCTCGATCCATGTTACACGGGAGGGTGTCCGCACTGGCGGCATCTCCATTCCCTGTCGGTACCTCCACTCTCCCGTGGAGATGGTAGACCTGTCCGACGTCACTGCCACCGTGCGTCTTATGACAGCGTTCGCCCAGAAAAAACTATAAATTTCAAAGGATGTAATGTAAAATGCCTTTACAGATAAGCGACCGCGTTCGCGCGTTAGGTGCACAAGCACAGGACGCATTGTCAGAGCAGTTTGCCCGCATTGACGCCATCGCGGAATACAATACACAAAAAGTTCTCTCCGCCTTCCAAACACACAAAGTGGCGGAATCTATGTTCCAGGGAACCACTGGCTACGGTTATGATGACCTTGGCCGGGAAACCCTCGGTGCCATCTACGCCGATCTTTTTGGCGCAGAGGACGCCATGGTTCGTATCAACTTTGTCAACGGAACCCATGCAATCTCGTCTGCTCTATACGGGGTTCTGCGCCCGGGGGATGTGCTGGTCTCCGCCATTGGTGCCCCTTATGATACCTTGCAAGGCGTCATTGGGATTACTGGAGATGGCAACGGTTCTCTCAAAGAATTCGGGATCACCTACCGCCAGGTGGATTTGACCCCGGAAAACACCCCTGACTTGCCTGGGATTGCCCAGGCAGTCCAGGACCCTGCAGTAAAAGCAGTTCTTATCCAACGTTCCTGCGGATACGCCACTCGGGCCTCCCTCTCTGTGGCACGCATCGGAGAAATCTGCCAAGTCATCCGGTCCCACAACCCTCATGTCTACATTTTAGTAGACAACTGCTATGGCGAATTTGTGGAGACTACCGAGCCCACGCAAGTCGGCGCCGACTTGATTATGGGGTCACTCATTAAAAACCCCGGCGGCGGCTTGGCTCCTATGGGAGGATATGTGGCCGGGCGCCGGGATTTGGTGGAATGTGCCGCCACGCGGATGACAGTGCCCGGGATTGGCCGGGAATGCGGTGCTTCGTTGGGGAACAACCGTGCGCTTTATCAAGGGCTCTTCCTGGCCCCGCACACGGTGGCACAGGCCACCAAAACTGCGGTGTTTGCCGCCAAGGTCATGGAATTGCTGGGCTACCGTACTGATCCTATGTCTCAGGAGATCCGCCACGACATTATCCAAATGATCCACTTGGAAACCCCGGAAGCAGTGGAACGGTTCTGCCAAGGCATTCAGTCCGGCGCACCTGTGGACTCCTATGTTACGCCCGTTCCCTGGGATATGCCCGGTTACGATTGCCCGGTCATCATGGCCGCCGGTGCTTTCATTCAGGGCGCTTCTATTGAACTGTCCGCTGATGCCCCCATGCGCCCTCCTTACACGGTCTATTTGCAGGGCGGCCTGACCTATGAATCTGGAAAATTAGGCATTCTGCTGGCTGCGGACGCGCTTTTGCGGAAATAATATCGGTATACTGTTGCAAAGGAGACCTTGGACCATGGACGCATCCAAACGAGCAGAGGAGCTTCGCGCCCTGTTGAATCACCACAGTAACCTCTATTACAATGAAGATGCCCCCACCATCTCAGACCAGGAATACGACGCTCTCATGCGGGAGCTTAAGATGCTCGAGTCCTCTCATCCCGAACTGATCGTCCCGGATTCCCCCACCCAAAAGGTGGGAGGAACCGCCAAACGGACGGCTGGTGTCCTGGTCGCCCACCGGGTTCCCATGCTGTCGATGCAGGATCTTTTTACCCGAGAAGAGGTTGACCACTTCATGGACGATTGCCGGGAGAAGTTAGGGGAGGGGATCACCTTTTTGGTCGAGACCAAAATTGACGGTCTCTCCATGGCATTGCGCTATGAAGACGGAAAATTGGTCACGGCCATCACCCGGGGGGATGGCCGAAATTTCGGTGAGGATGTCACCGCCAACGCCAAAGTCATTGACGATGTCGCCGTCACCCTCCGGCATCCCATTGCCTATTTGGAGCTGCGGGGAGAGGTCTATATGACCAATGCCGCCTTTGAAGCCGTCAACGAGAAGCAGGAGCTATTGGGGAAAAAGCCATTCGCCAATCCCCGCAACTGTGCCGCCGGCACCCTGCGCCAGCTGGACGCCTCTATTACTAAAGAACGGCATCTCTCCTTTTTTGTGTTCAATATTCAGGATATCCAAGGAAAGGACCTATCCACCCACCAGGAGGCTTACGAGTTTCTGGAGGACTGCGGTGTCACCGTCATTGCCCACCGCTTTGTCTGCAAAACCTCAGAAGAAGTCTGGCGGGCCATTGAAGCCATTGGGGATATGCGGGGTACCTTACCTTATGATATTGACGGTGCCGTGGTCAAGGTCAACGAACTCGCTTTACGGGCGCAGCTGAAAGACACCGCCAAAAATGCGGGGTATCAAGTCGCCTATAAATACCCTCCAGAACGGAAAGAAACCAGGCTGCGGCAAATTGAACTGTCCGTCGGCAGAACCGGAAAAATCACGCCTACCGCTGTGTTTGATCCTGTTCGCCTGTGCGGTACCACAGTTTCCCGATGTACGCTCCACAACCAGGATTTTATCTCCAGCCTGGACATCCGCCTGGGTTCCACCTTGCTCATTGAAAAATCCGGCGAAGTGATCCCCAAATGCGTGGGGGTAGTCCCGGATAAACAGCCCGCTGCGGCTCGTCCGTTCCAAATTCCCATGGTTTGCCCTGTATGTGGGAAACCCGCTGTCCGGGAAGCCACCGCAGACATCAAATGTGTTAACCTTAACTGCCCTGCCCAGCTGGAACGGCTGATTGGTCACTTTGTCGGCCGCGGCGCCATGGATATCAAAGGGTTTGGTGTGGTCTATATTCACGATCTCATTGAGAGAGGATATCTTACCGATGTGGCAGATATCTTCACCCTCTCTCAGCACCGGGAGGAGCTGATTGAACAGGGGATCATTGGCAAGGAGAAAAACACCGACAAACTCTTGGGAAATATTGAAAAAGCCAAACGAAACTCACCAGATCGCCTTCTGACAGGCCTTGGAATCTCCAATGTGGGGAAATCCGCCGCCCAGGTCCTCATGAATCACTTTGGCTCCTTTGACGCACTCTCTCACGCGCAGGAAGAAGATTTGATGGCCGTGGACGACATTGGCCCAATCTCTGCCCAGTGCGTCTATGCATACTTCCGAGAAGCGCACAACCAAAAGGTTCTGCAAAAGTTAAAGGACGCCGGTGTCAATATGGAGCAGGATATCGTAACGCTTCCCCAGGAGGACCTGCCCCTTTCCGGGCAGACCGTTGTCATCTCTGGAACACTGCCAGATATGAGCCGGGAAGAAGCCACGCAGCTGATCCAGAGCCACGGGGGAAAGGTAACCAGCAGCGTCTCCAAAAAAACTGCTTTCTTACTGGCGGGGGACAATGCCGGCAGCAAATTGACCAAGGCAGAGTCCTTAGGCATTCCAGTTCTCAGCTTATCCGAGCTCCAGGAAAAACTGCAGGCATGAGAAAAGAAATCCGTATGTTCCCCGGAAAACATACGGATTTCTCTCTCATTCTTGACTTTTTTTCCATTGAGTATATACTATCCATCATTGAGCAATCATTCAATCAATGGTAGAGGAGGGTTCCACTGTGCACCACCATGATCTCACCTCCGTCCCGTTGCCGGAGCAGTTGTCGCCCAATGCGGAACTTCTGGATGACTTGGCAGAGCTCTATAAAATTTTTGGGGACAGCACCCGAATCAAAATTCTCTACACCCTCTTTACAGAAGAGCGGGGCGTAGGGGATATTGCGCGGCTGCTCGGCATGACCATGTCCGCCATCTCGCACCAGCTCCGGATTCTAAAGCAGGCTCGGCTGGTAAAGCCCCGCCGAGAAGGGAAGATGGTATATTATGCCCTGGCAGATGACCACGTTCGAACCATTTTTGCCCAGGGCTTGGATCACATTCTGGAATAAGTTACTCCTCTCGCTTCTTCACGCGGGACAGGGGATTAGCTTCCACAGCCTGCTTCATATTGGCATCTGATATATGGGTGTAAATCTGTGTTGTCCCCAAATTCTCATGGCCTAAAACGTCCTGAAGGGTCCGAATGTCCACACCGTGGTTCAGCATCAGTGTAGCTGCTGTGTGGCGCAGTTTATGCGGCGAATATTTGGGGTCCACCCCCGCCTGCCGCACCGCTTTCTGTACAATATTCTCTACGGCTCGGGTGGTAAGCCGTGTTTTATTGCGGGAGACAAACAATGCGTTTTTATGGCGGAGCTCCTCCTTCGGCTCTGGACGAACCACCAAATAGGCTTGTATGGCATCTAAACATGCTTCATTGAGGTAGAGCTGCCGTTCCTTGTTTCCTTTTCCCAACACTCGAACCGTGTCCTCTCGAATATCCTGTACATTCAAACCCACCAGTTCTCCTACACGCAGGCCACAGTTGAGAAACAGAGTAAGGATACAGTAGTCCCGAACCTCATTGGGGCCGGATACGGCCTCCAGCAACTGAATGCTTTCTGACAGGGATAAATAGCGGGGCAGTGTCTTCCTTAGCTTCGGGTTATTCAAAGACTGAGTGGGGTCCTGTTCCATTTGATGGGCATGGACGCAGAGATAGTGATAGAAGGATCGAATGGACGCACATTTTCTCGCTCTTGTAGAAGATTCCGCTTTTCCAGCCGGAGCGCCGCCGGAGAGAAAGGTTAAAAAACCATAGATTTCTGACAGCTGCGTCTGAGAGACAAATTCCAAGTCCACATCTAAAATTGAAATTTCCGAAAACGGCGTTTGGGACAATGCAGGGTTCCGCCGTACTTTTAGATAACGAAAGAAGCTGCGTAGATCCAAAAAATACTCATCCACTGTTTTGGCGGAATGGGAGAGGATAGACGCATGGTAATTCAAAAACTCCTGTAAAATGGGAGGTGACTCCTGCCAATACTTTGCCATAGATTTGCGTTCCTTTCTCTCACACCTAACTTCGCAAAATCTACATTATGCGAAGTTATTTTCTTAAAAAGCATGCTCCCTTTTGGGAGCACATCATCATAAGGAATAGATTTATTATATACTTCTCTTTTCCAAAATACAAGAGGAACTGGAAAGGAATACACATCTTTTCAGGCAGAGCTCCGCACGTTTAACCAGAGACCATGGTCAATGCTTTCAGCAGAATCCCCAGGAGCTTAGGAACCACTGCCTGATCCAAAAACACGCAGAGTGCCAAAACCAGCAGACTGGCTACCATACGGCGGAAAAACGGAATGCCCTTCGGCTGACTTTCCGCCTTCCGCAGCAGACCTGTGGTTCCCAGCACAAATAGTACCGGCACAGCCAACAGACAGGTTGGCCCAAACACCACACCAGCACACAGAACACCAGAGAGCCCCATTCCCTCCATCAAAGCCACAATGCCATAGGAGAGGAAAAAGCCTCGGAGAAAAAACACCACTGGGATTGTCACACCGGCCAGTGGCAACTGGCTCAACAGGATCACCGCCACGGGCCAGCGGAATACGATCCAAACTTCACGCCACAGAGACGGCGCAATGGACATTTGTGCTGCCTGCTGGAAAAACTGACCGATATAATGCTCTGTGGACAGTTTTCCCTCCAGCAGGCACCCCAATACGCCCCCGACCAAGAATCCAACGGAAAGAATCAACAGTACCGTGTCTCGATTTTTTTGTTCCGTTTCTTTTTTCCGGTCCAAAGCCCGCTCCGCTTTTTTTGCAATCTTCATCATTTTTTATCGCTTCTTTTTCTTCCGCTTCTTCTTCCCCATTAGCCCAGCCAAACAGCCTCCAGCCAATGTCATCAGTAGGATTCCCACAAACTGCCCATGAAACCCCTCGGTTCCAGTGGTTCCCAGGCAGACCAATCCCAAGATGAGGCAAAGAAGACCTCCTGCTGCGCTTCCCATGGGCAGGGATCCCCCACTTCCCCTGTTCACCGCAACTCGGCCTCCCACCAAGGCGCAAAGCCCCGCCGCAATGGTCAGACTCATTCCCGCAATGGAGACAGGTAAAACACCGCTCCAAATCAGGCCCGCCGCCAGCAGAGTCAGCAGCAGAAGCAAAACCAATCCTGTCCCCGTTCCCAGTAAAACAGGTAAGACATTTCCTGTCGTCTTCCCCTCTTTTTTGGCGGTTTCTTCCCCGTTTTTAACCATAAAAATCCCTCCCCGAAGAGAATCTGTGATGGATTCTATGCGGGGAGGGAGCGTTCTATGCTGTGATTCTTTTACTGCTGGGCCTGGTCAACCGCCACGCCCTTGTTCATAATGGCCCAGTTCGCATACTCCAGACGAACACGGTCTGCACCGGTCTCAATGACAATCGTCTTTTCTTTCACGGCACAGATATTTCCAACAATGCCGTCAATCATGGTGACTGCGTCACCAGGTGCCAGAGATCGCTTCATCGCCTCCATCTCTTTCTTCCGCTGCTTCTCAGGGCGCATTTTCAAGAAATAGAAAATAACGATATAGAAAACAATGAGGACGATAATCAAAATTTCCAAGGTGATTCCCTCCGCTGTAAAAATAAACTTTCTTTTTATTATAGAAGAGTTTTCTCCATTTGACAAGTATTTTTTTGTTTCCCTGTTACTTTTTCTATATTACATTCGTGCGCCTAATTTTTCTCTGTATTCCCGATAGAAAGCTTCAAAAGTACCTTCCTCCAGCGCCAGGCGAATCCTGTCCATCAGTGCATTGTAAAAATACAAATTATGAAGAACGGCCAGCCGCATGGCCAGCATCTCCCCTGCTGCAAACAGGTGGCGGAGGTAAGCCCTGGAAAAAGACCGGCAGACAGGACAGCGGCATGCCGGGTCAATGGGTTGTTCATCCCGCTTGTACTTCTCATTTTTGATGTTCATGGCTCCGTTCCAAGTGTACAGCTTTCCATGCCGTGCGTTTCTGGCTGGAAGCACGCAGTCAAACATGTCAACGCCCCGGGCCACGCCTTCCAGAATATTCACCGGGGTCCCCACCCCCATCAAATACCGTGGTTTCTCCGCAGGCATATAGGGTTCTACGGCCTCGATAATTTCATACATGGTCTCCGCCGGCTCCCCCACCGCCAAGCCTCCAATGGCATATCCATCGCAGTCTAAAGAGGCAATCTGCTGCATGTGCCAGACGCGCAGGTCCGGGAGGATCCCTCCCTGATTGATGCCAAACAGCATCTGCTGCGGGTTGACCCCATCTGCCAGCTGCTTGAGCCGCGCATGCTCCGTTTTGCATCGCTCCAGCCAACGAAAGGTTCGTTCACAGGACTGTTTCACATACGCATAGGGCGCAGGATTCTCCACACACTCATCAAACGCCATGGCAATGTCCGAACCCAGGTTCCATTGAATCTGTATACTCTCCTCCGGCCCCATAAAAATACGGCGCCCATCAATGTGGGAGGCAAAGGTGACCCCTTCCTCCTGAATCTTCCGCCTCCCGGACAGAGAAAAGACTTGGAACCCTCCACTGTCTGTGAGAATCGGACCGTCCCAACGCATAAAGCGGTGAAGCCCCCCCATCTCCTTCACCAGTTCATCCCCTGGGCGCAAATGGAGGTGATACGTATTGGAGAGCTCAATCTGACAGCCAATTTCCCGCAGATCCTGAGCAGACACCGCGCCTTTAATTGCCCCTTGCGTTCCCACGTTCATAAACACGGGCGTTTGCGCGGTGCCATGGGCACAGGTCAATTGCCCGCGTCGGGCGCGGCCTTCGGTTTTCAACAGCGTAAACAACGCAGAATCCTCCTTGTTTTACAAAATGAACATGGCCTTTTGGAAAAAATGAGCGGTGCAAGGGCTCTTCCCCTACACCGCATTTACTTATTTATAATAGCAAACTTTTTTCTGAAAGTCAATATGAAAATAAAGCATCAACACGCTTTCTGATGTTAAATGCGTTGGCACTTTGCTACCAGTCCGTCCCCGTTTCGCCTGTTTTATGTTCCGGGGAGATAATCAACCCAACTGTTCTCAATTTACGTTCCGGCTTTGGTTTATTCTCTTGCAGCGGATATAAGATTTGGGCCATATCTGCTGCTACTTTTTCCAGCTCTTCATCCGTTAAATAAACATGGGAAAGGCTAAGACCAGACCGATCCTTTTTTATGTCAATACCTGGTGTGTCACAATAATCTTGGAAAATCTTTGCAAACGTCAAAAAATATTGAAAGAACATCTGCATATACATAGCCCCAGAATTTTGTCCGAGAACCGACGGTGGATCAGACGGGTCAAAGGTCAATGCGTAAGTCTTTTCAACTGTTCCTCGTATTGGTGTTTCGCCCACAATTTTCAATAGCCCATCGTCGGTCATTCGTTTCAAATAGCGATAAAGCGTCGTTTGGGGGATATCTACGCACTTTTCAGCCAGATACTTTGCGGTCACTTTCCCCCGCCGCATGATTTCGATCAGCAAACGGCTCTTGGCCGGATTGGAAATACATTCCATAATTTTCTCATTCAAGTTCTTGCTTCCCATATGCAACCTCCTTTTACAAAAATATTACCATTCTGGAAACAAAAATTCAAGGAAATATTGCTTTTTATTTCCATTGTGGTAATATATCCTATATGGGAGTAACAAGCAAAAAACACCGTTGTCCCGTAAATACAGATACGAGTTACGACTAAGGAGGTAATTAGTATGTCTTCGTTGCAGGAAATGTTTCCGCTTCTGATTCTCATTTTTGTGCTTGATGTAATCCTTGCTGTGGCCGCTGTCCGGCATATCCTCTGGCATCCACATTATCGTTTTGGGAACAGGGCCATGTGGCTTGTACTCTCTCTGGTTGTTGTTATGTTCGGTCCTATTATCTATTTTGTTTTTGGGCGGGGTGAGGAAAAATGAATGTACTTTCTATATGCAATCTGTCTAAAAGTTTCGGAGAGCAGAAAATTATAAAAAATCTGAATCTGTCTGTTCCAGAGGGAAGTGTCTTTGGCTTTATTGGACAGAACGGCGCCGGAAAAACAACAACAATGAAAATGGTATTAGGACTTTTGCAGCCTGATGAGGGAGAAATCCGCGTGTGTAATGAGCCAGTTCGCTTTGGACAGACCAAAACCAATCAGTATATTGGCTATTTACCAGATGTGCCGGAATTTTACAACTACATGACCGCCATACAGTATTTAACACTGTGCGGGGAAATTGTCGGGTTGTCAAAAAAAATCATTTCTCAAAAAGGACAAAGGCTACTTTCCCTTGTCGGTCTGGATGGCGTTGAGAAACGGATCGGCGGCTATTCCCGCGGCATGAAGCAGCGTCTTGGAATTGCACAAGCGTTGCTGGCCGACCCCAAACTGCTGATTTGTGATGAACCTACCAGTGCCCTTGATCCGGTGGGAAGAAAAGAAATCTTGGATATTCTCTACAAAATCCGTGGGACAACAACGGTTTTGTTTTCGACGCATATTTTGTCCGATGTGGAACGTATTTGCGACCATGTGGCACTTTTGAATGATGGTTATATTGCTGTTGGCGGAACGCTTTCAGAGATAAAGGCGCTACATAGCCATGACAGCTTACTGATCGAATTCTCAAGCGAAGCCGACCTGCAACAGTTCAAGGCTTCTATGGCGAAGCAACCGCTTCTGATTGGATCAGAAGAAAAGGGGCGGGAAATGATCATACACAGCCGGGAGATGAAAAAGGCTCAGCATACTATTTTTTCCACTTTGGCCGAGGCAGATCTTGCGCCGGTCAAGGTGGCACTCATGGAACCGTCCCTTGAAAGCTTGTTTTTGGAGGTGATAAAATGAAAGGTTATATTGCGTTTATAAAAAAGGAGTTTGTAGAAAATCTTAAAAACTATCGCTTTTTTATCCTGTTTGCTATCTTTGCGATTTTCGGGTTGTCCAGTGCATTTCTGGCAAAATTCACACCAGAGATTATAGAGGCTCTGGGAGCTGGATTCGAAGCCACCGAGGAACCTATCGCCCTTGACGCATGGCAGCAGTTTTATAAAAATATTTCTGGGGTCGGATTCAGCGCATTGATTATCCTGTTCGGAAGCTGTATGTCCAGTGAGTATTCCAAAGGCACTTTGCTTCTGCTGGTAACAAAGGGTCTGGCAAGACCGGCAGTGATTTTGACAAAGTACACCGTAGCGGCTGTGTCTATGACGGTCAGTTTCTGGGTGAGCTTTGTCGGTGCCTATGGATATACCGATCATCTTTGGCCAGATACTTCTCTTTCCTATATCGTACCGTCTGCGTTTTTCATGTGGATGATTGGATTTCTATACCTTAGCATTCTCATACTTGGCTGTGTCCTATTCAAGCAGACTTTCACCAGCATCCTATTCACTGGCGGGATCGTAGCCCTTTTTTCCATTTTCAGTATGGTGAGACCATTGTCCGCCCTGAACCCGATTGTCCTTACCTCACGAAATGTTGACCTGATTTCAGGAAAGATTTCCATAACGGAATTTACGGTTCCCTTTATCATCTCCGTGGTTTTGTCCGTGGTATTTTTAGTGGCGGCAATCAGCGCATTTAATAAAAAGCAGCTGTAAAACTTACAAAGAGGCCTTTTCATCCAAGCTCAGAACATGCAGCATGAGAAACCGAAAAGGCCCTGACCCAGGGCATAAACGGCAAGCTAAATACCGCCATTTTGCAGGCCCTTCTCCGCAGGTTCTCTCACACAATCAGCATCGCATCTCCAAAGGAAAAAAAGCGATAGCGTTCCCGGACCGCTTCCTCATAGGCCGCTAAAATGGGTTCCCGTCCAGCCAATGCGGAAACCAGCATAATGAGGGTGGATTCCGGCAGATGGAAATTGGTAATCAGCCCATCCAGTACCTTGAACCGATAGCCAGGGTAAATAAAAATATTCGTCCATCCTGCGCTCTCCCGCAGTGTGCCATCCTCTTCTGCCCAGCTCTCAATGGTCCTGCAGGACGTCGTTCCCACACAGATCACCCGTCCTCCATCCCGCTTGGTTTGGTTGATGGTTTCCGCTGTCTCCGCAGAAATGACACAATACTCGCTGTGCATAGCATGGTCCGTAATCTCCTCCGCTTTTACTGGGCGAAAGGTTCCCAACCCCACGTGGAGCGTCACATAGCAGATTTTTACCCCCATTTTTTCAATGGAATCCAGCAGATCTTTTGTAAAATGCAGGCCCGCCGTAGGGGCTGCCGCAGAGCCAACCTCCCGGGAATAGACCGTCTGATACCGTTCGGCATCCTGGAGTTCTTCCTTGATATAGGGCGGCAACGGCATCTTCCCCAGCCGCTCCAGTAATTCCAAAAAAATACCCTCATAGGTAAAGCGGATCAGCCGGTTTCCCCCTTCCAACACAGCGGTCACCTCTGCGGTCAGGGCGCCATCCCCGAAAGACAGCTTCGCCCCCTCCCGCAGTTTTTTTCCAGGCCGGACCAGACACTCCCAGACATTTTCTCCCCGGTCAATGAGAAGCACCACCTCGCAGGCTCCCCCTGTGGGCTCCCGTCTGCCCAGCAAACGGGCCGGCAGCACCCGGGAATCGTTGAGGACCAAACAGTCCCCTGGCCGAAGAAATTGAGGCAAATCATAAAAATGATGGTGTCCGATCTCCCCCGTCCTCTTGTCCAACGTCAGCAGCCGGGAGGCGTCCCGACGTTGGATCGGCGTTTGTGCAATGAGTTCAGGGGGTAATTCATAGTAAAAATCGTGTGTTTTAATAGCCATCCATCTCCATTACATCAACTGAACCTTCTGCTGTCAGCCGTCTCGGTGACAAAACCGCCTCGCCCGGCATAGTATGGACCGGAAACCCATGGTGAGACTGTTTCCAAAGACCCGATTTTCACGGTTCCACAACATTTTTTCCCCGGGAAGGACTTTGGGCGTTGACAGCAAAAATAATCTGTGCTATCTTTACTAAGCAAACATCTGTCTCTTTCTCAAAAACACTCTGTTCTTCTAAGAGACGAAATACAGTTTATTATAGTACAAATACCATCAGCTTTTCAACTGCTGTTTCTCACTTCCCAGCAGAACGGGCTGTTTTCAGGTAGTTTCAACAAGATCAGGAGGTCCTTCTCATGAAAAAGTATACTGTCGGTGTCGTCGGTGCCACTGGGATGGTGGGCCAGCGTTTTGTGACCCTGCTGGAAAACCATCCCTGGTTTCAGCTGACTGTCGTGGCGGCCAGTGCCCGTTCCGCTGGAAAGTCTTATGAAGAGGCTGTCGGTCCCCGCTGGGCCATGACCACCCCGATCCCTGAGGAAGCCAAGTCCCTGGTGGTCCTGGATGCACTGGCAGACCGAGAAACCATTGCTTCCTCCGTCGACTTCATTTTCTGTGCCGTTGACATGAAAAAAGAAGAAATCCGCGCCCTGGAAGAATCCTATGCCAAGTTGGAATGCCCGGTTATTTCCAACAACAGTGCCCACCGTTGGGCCCCCGATGTCCCCATGGTCATTCCAGAGGTCAATCCAGAGCATCTCCAGGTAATCCAGGCCCAAAAATCCCGGCTGGGAACCCGGCGCGGTTTCATTGCGGTAAAGTCCAACTGTTCCATTCAATCCTACGCCCCCGCGCTGCATCCCCTGCGCCGCTTCGGCATAACACAGGTACTGGTCTGTACCTATCAAGCCATCTCTGGGGCGGGAAAAACCTTTACAACCTGGCCTGAGATGGTTGACAACGTCATTCCCTACATCGGTGGAGAGGAGGAAAAGTCGGAACAGGAGCCCTTAAAGGTCTGGGGCACCGTGGAACATGGGCAGATTGTCCCCGCCGCCGCCCCTTCCATCACCGCCCAGTGCCTACGGGTGCCTGTATCGGATGGCCATACCGCCGCTGTGTTTGTCTCCTTCCGTGAAAAGCCCTCGGTGGAGGAAATTAAAACTGTATGGAAAAACTTCCAGGGCCGTGCCCAAGAACTGGCTCTCCCCAGCGCCCCCAAACAGTTCCTTCATTATTTTGAGGAAAACGACCGGCCCCAGGCCAAGCTGGACCGGGAGCTGGAGGGCGGCATGGCCATCTCTCTGGGCCGCCTGCGTCCTGACACTCAGTACGACTATAAGTTTGTG